>Ga0209408_1000056_pt1 | contig 92178 bp, 71 predicted proteins | sample AD_UKC107_MetaG_FD_184422 | JGI IMG/M metagenome (GOLD analysis project Ga0209408, IMG submission 184422) | Active sludge microbial communities of municipal wastewater-treating anaerobic digesters from Hong Kong - AD_UKC107_MetaG (SPAdes)... | ecosystem: Engineered > Bioreactor > Anaerobic >... | reverse complement strand
CGAAGCTGGTAAAGCGGCCGGAAGCGTGGCCCTGGAGTAGTGCAAAAGCTCATTTGACAGGAAAAGAGGATGGGCTGGTGAAGGTAGGGAAGCTAATACACCTCGTCAACGACTGGAAAGCCTTCCTGCAGTCCGGAATGGATGAATCGGACCGTCTGCGTCAGCATGAGCATACCGGGAGGCCTCTTGGAAATATGGCATTCATTGAGAGGCTGGAGAAGAAGTTGGATCGGATCTTGAAGCCCCAAAAACCGGGAAGAAAGAAGCTGAAACAGGAGAATTAGGTATTGTGTCCCCAGATAAACATTTTCATTAGTAGGAGGAGTAATTCGTAAATTGTTAGGTAAACTGAATCCTTACATTGCAAATGATCTAGGGAACCCTACGGTTAAGATACCCCACTTACCTCAAGTAAGAATCGGCAGGGAAATTGGTGATATATGGGCTTGGAGATCCAGAGACAGAAACGATCATGGACATACTGCAATCTATGTTGGTAATTATATCGTTATTTATGCTGGTATAGATAAAGTGAAAGCTAATACTACATATTTTACCACATTAGGATTAAAGGGTGACGAAGACCCGATTATTAGGAGATATACGCCAAGAAATGGATTAAAGTTATTTCATATTGCATTATTACACTGATAGCAATTATATCCATACTATATTTTCGCCCATATAGTTGGAAAATCTGGAAACACTTGAGCACAAATGCCGTAATGGATGTTGATGGAAAAAAGATAGACCTTCCAATATTTTTTGTTGAGCATAATGGTAACGAGTTTTTATTTATTTACGGTACTAAATTAGTGCCATATGTTATAGATGTAAATGGGACAACAGCATACAGAATTCACTTTGGTTCCTATAATAGAATATATAAATTAGGTGACTTCCTTATTCAACGCCAAAATCCATTATATCTTGTGGGGCTTGGAAAAGCAGAAGACTATAACCCAAATATTAATATTACTGATGAATATTTTATTTTCGACTTGTATGGCGTGGATGGTAAAGTAATTGTACCAATAAAATTAATAAATAATCTTGAATAATATATAATTCTATATTCTGTTCTTTTTATATGGCGCACAATATTTTCTTACCATTTTAATAAGGTGGTAATCCTCTTGAAGGATATACTGTCAAAGAAATCCCCGAAACTTCCTTATTACCATAAGTGTTCTTCTCATTCGAGTATCTTTCTAGGGCCTGTTAACACTAATGACTAAAATGAAAGACAGGGGGGTCAGAACTTATATCTTTATTTCTAATAAAAATGAGGGTGAAATCGGGGTCGGAAGTCGAATGTTGAATCAGCAAATAAGATTGAAGAAAAGCGGGATTGGTGAAATCCAGCTGCAGTCCATTCTTGGGGGCATTGGATGCACTTTTGAACTGACGGAATTTTTTTCTATTCAATCCTCCTTCTTGAGTTATACGCAGAAATGTGATACTCTGCGTATAACTGGAAACCGAATGGAAAGATTACCCCTGGAAACCCGCACGCTTTATGCAGAACTGATGGATCAGCTGACAGCCCTGGAAGCCGGGAGGTCATTGGGCAGTGTCCCCGGCACCTTTGTGCGGAAGATCATCAAGGGGCGAACCTACCTCTACTTCCAGCACTCTGAACCCGGCGGTACGAAACGCCAGATCTATCTCGGACCCGAAGATAACTCCCTCGCTGCCCTGGTGGCACGTTTTGAAAAAGAGAGGGATCTGCACACCCCGGAACTGCGTCAGATTCAACGGCTTTGCGCTCAGCTCAGAGCCGGGGGGTGCCTCACCACCGGTCATCACCATGCACGGGTCCTATCTTCCCTCGCGGACGCCGGCCTTTTCTCCCTTGATGCCGTCCTGGTGGGCACGCAGGCGTTTCTGGTGCTGGGAAACATCCTTGGAGTGCGGTGGAGAGGTGGATCGCTTCGAACAGAGGATATCGATATTGCAGGGGACCGCGCCATGGTCGTGGGGACAGAGAGGGTAGACGCAGATCTTCCAGGAGCCCTGGAGCGTTTGAATATGGGGTTTTTCCCTGTCCCTTCCTTGAATTCTAAAGATCCTTCCACCTCGTTCAAAGTCCGCGGGGAAGCCCTTCGTGTTGACCTGGTCACGCCTGCCTGGAAACGGAATGAGCACGATCCCGTAGTCATTCGCCGCTTTCGAGCCGCCGCTCAGCCTGTTCCCTTCCTCCAGTATCTCCTCGATCATTCCATTCGAGGTGCCATTATTGACGGGGACGGGATTCTGGTCAATGTCCCAGATCCAGCCAGATTCGCCCTGCATAAGCTCATCGTAGCCGCAAAACGAGATGTGACTATGGCTGCAAAGAGTGAGAAGGATCTGCATCAGGCATCACAACTGCTGGCCTTCCTTGCGGAGGATCGTCCAGGAGACCTGCCCCTGGCGAATGAAGACCTTGTTTCAAGGGGCCAGAAGTGGAAGAGTTGCCTGCAGAAAGGTATGCGGCTTCTAAAGAAAGACAATCCCGAACTACACGATAGGGTCATGAACCTGCTTTAAATATAATTGTATCCAGTTTCCCCGGTTTTATGATGAATCCGTGACCTGATACATGATTCATTGAGATAAACTACACAGGGTAATTTCTTATCCTTCATGGCTCTCCTCCAGCCTTGCGGAGAGGGCGAGGAGCCACTGCGCCAGGTAATACGTCGACATGATCAGAAGCGTTGCCAGCTTGAGGCTTCCATGAAACCGGTCCAGGGCCAGGATCGTGTCGGAAAGTGAAAAAAGGATTGCCCCCAGCAAAGCGTACAGGGCCGGGCCTGTCTTGCTCTCCAGGTATCGATCCAGGGCCTGCCAGCCCATTGTGGTGATGACGGCTACATAGACAAGAACGGGGAGCTTCATCTCTTTCAGAACGGGGGACAGGTAGAGAAAGACGGCTGTGGAGAACAGGAGGAAGGGAAGAAGAGAAAGGAGTTTCACTTTGAACCTCCGTCCGCTTCGAAATGCGGCGATATAGGCAATATGGGCGAGGAGAAAGGCAACAAGTCCGGGAAGAAAAAGGTCCTGCGGGAGCATGAGGAAGATATCCCCCAGGAGGGATAGACAGAGTCCAAGTCCAATCCACAGGCGATATCCGGAGATCCCGGTTTTACGCCCGCCCAGGGCGATCGCGAGGATCAGTAGGATGGTAAGCGGTTTGGTTACATAGAACACAGCTTCAGGCCCGGAGGAAGCGGAGAGGATATGAATAGCCCCTGAGAAAAGAGCCGCAAGAGTCAGAACTCGTAACTTATTCATGGATCGAAGAAGAATTGTTAGTCAGAGCCAGCGGACATGGTAGACGCAGATATCATGCCCCTTGGCTACGCATGCTTCGTGGTCGACGAGGACTCGTTTTGCACCGGACAGTTCCAGGGCCCGGAGAATACAGCCCACGATGACACGGCAAAAGGCAATGTCCAGGTAGGGAAAGGATAGGCGGGCACGGCAGCTCTTCGTCTCCACATCGAAGACTTCCAGGCTTCCGACTTCGTGGTACATCTTCCAGAGCAGGGAGCCCTTGGAAATAATCCATCCCGGATTTCCGAACTTGAAAAACATCTTGTACGCGATATTCAGGCCGTCGTCGATGAGGGATTTTCCGATTTCCACGGCTCGTTCGGGATCTCCTTCCAGCAGGACGGTAACGATGCCGTTGATCAGGGCCTGGTTGGTCTTTTCACTGAATCGATCTGTGGATAGGATCGTTCCCGACAGCAGGGCTCTGTTGTCTTCAGACAAATGGTCCATTAGCCGGGTGAAGCCTTCCTCACCACCGATCTCTCTCGCGAACTTGACCATTGATTTTACGCCCATTCCTTTTACGGGGAGTGTTCTGTCCGAATTACCTGCCATAGGACCCATCCTTACCTGGATTTGCTGTGGCCATCGATACCTAAACTATAGTCCTAAATAGACTGTATGGCAAATTTTCCGAAGGGCAAGTACGACTTTGTCTTGATATTTTATATTCAGGTGAGAATTCCTGTTTTCAAACCATGACCGGTAAGGAAAAGAACGTTTTTATCTCTTGAGTGGAATTCTTCAGGCATGGCCCGGATGGCCGCAAAAGCAACCGAAGCGGTCGGTTCGACATAGAAGCCGGCCTTACCGAGGATCCTCCAGGCTTCTTCAATCTCCCGGTTGGTCACGGTGATCACATGTCCCTTGGAGTCCTTGATGGCCTGGACCATTTCTGCGAGTCTCGGCGGTTTCTGGATCAGGATCCCATCCGCCAGGGATTTGGAAAGACTATCTGAGGATGCAAAAGAAAGGAAGTGGTTACAGGACTTGTAAAGAGGTGCGCACCCCTCCCACTGAACCGCAAAGAGTTCAGGAATCCGGGATACGATGCCCTGCCGGAGCAGGCCGGTGAAACCGTGATAAAGCCCAAGAAGCAGTGTGCCGTTTCCCACGGGAAGGACGATTCGGTCCGGAGCAATTCCGTTGAGCTGTTCGACAAGTTCATAGGCCGCTGTCCTGGTTCCTTCGAGAAAGAAGGGGTTGTATACATGACTGGCATAGTAGATCCCGGAAGCCATTTCCTCTGCCCTACGGGCCGCTTTCGCCCGGTCTCCGTCCACTTCGATCAGAGTTGCTCCCGAAGCTGTGATCTGGGCTTTTTTCGTCGAAGAAGCCGAGGCGGGAACGACAATCGTGCATCGGATCCCGGCCCGTGCGGCATAGAAGGACACCGAGGCCCCCGCGTTGCCGCTGGAATCTTCCAAAATTTCCCGTATGTCAAGGGATTTCGCCGCGCTGATCATTACGGAAGTCCCGCGATCCTTAAAGGATCCCGATGGAAAGAGATGGTCGCACTTGACCAGGAGATCGAAGCCCCCAAGATGAGCCGGCACGAGGGGAGAAAACCCCTCTCCAAGGGAGACCATGCACTCATCCGGAATGGGAGGCAGCAATTCCCTGTACCGCCACAACCCGGGCAAGGACGGATCGACCGAAAATGAGGCTTGAGAGAGCGGTATCGAGAGGTTGACACAACCGCCGCATGTACACTTCCAGGAGACAGAAGCCAGGGATCCCTCCCGGCCGCACCGGGAACAGATAACCGTCATGGAAGAGAGCGGATCTGGATTCAAGGGGAGTTCCTCTGATCGATCGCGGCCTTCGAAACCCAGTAGAGGTCTCCCAGACCGTTTCCGGCCTGGCTGTAGATACCGGTAACATCGGACAGGGCTGAGATTCGAGGGGATTTCGGCCCCGGTGCTTTTCGCTGGCTTGTAAAGACCAGGTACTTTCCGTCGGGTGTAAGGGAGGGGCAGTAATCGAGAGAAGTGGAATTGATCGGGGGATCAAAATGAATGGCTTCTCGCCAGATTCCGTCTTCCCCGCGGAACGATACGTAAAGATCTCCGCCTCCCAGGCCGTCTTTTCGCCCGTACGACGAAAAGAGAACGAAGGAGCCATCAGGAGATACGGCCGCGTTAAACTCAGGCCCCTCGCCGTTAATAGCGGTACCGGGGTTATGGGGGCCTGAAATTTTATCCCCCTCCAGATGGAAGAAAAAGATATCTTCTCCGCCAATCGTCGAATCATATTCCGCCGTGACACAGAGAAGTCCATCACGGGTTACCGATGGATAAAATTCATTGCCCTCTCCCTGAACGGGTGGTCCCATCGGGCGTGGTGCGGACCAGTCGGAATCGTCACGATCCATGTACCAGATGTTGTAATCCGCAGGGGATTCTTCCCCGGGAAGGGGTCGGTTCGAGGCAAAGTACAACCGGTTCCCATCCGGGGAGAACGAGGGTTCAATATCGCTGTATGTTCCTGAAAAGGCTGCCACGGCAGGTTTTTGCCAGGTCTGTTTTATCCGCTCCATTTTCATGATAACGCCGTGCCGGTCGGGGAGCATGATCGTGTAGTACAGTTCTCTTCCGTCGGGTGAGAGGGTGAAATCCCGTTCGTTCATACCGGTAGAAAGGACACCGGCTCCAAAGATCAGGGGTACCGTTCCCGGAGTGTTCGGATCGGGGTAGGGCCCGTTGAGCGAGGAGAGCGTCGAACAGGAAAGGGAACCGATAATCAGGAGAAGCGATCCGAAAAGGCGGCAGAGACGAGTGAGGGTCATGGATATACCTCCCCATCCACGATACACAAACACCCCCATTCCCGCAAGCGGGCACGGAAATGATCCACGGATCATGGTATAGTGGAAAAAACATGCTGGAGAGAAGGTTATGAAACGTTGGATCCTGAGGGCTGTCTGGGTCCTCATTGGTATCGGAATCCTCTATGGCGCGAAGCTCCTCTTTTTTGCCCCGAAGGAGATCCCGGTCCGGGCGGTGACCGCCGAATTGGGTACCGTCGAAGAGACCGTGACCAATACAAGGGCGGGTACAGTGAAGGTAAGAACCCGAGCAAGCCTGAGTCCACAGATCGGAGGCCGGGTAATCTCCATTCCCTTCCGGAAGGGCCAATCGGTCCATAAAGGAGAACTACTGCTGAGACTGGACGACTCGGTTCAGCGGGCGGAGCTGGCCCTGGCAAAGGAGGATGTGGTATTGACCCGGGCACAGCAGACGGAGGCGTGTCTGGCTGCCAATCTGGCATTCAAGGAATGGGAGAGGGGACGATCCCTGGCACAGGATGGCATTTCCACGGAACAGCAGCTGGATGTTCTGTCTACGGAACGGGACCGCACAAAGGCCGCCTGCGACGCTGCCACGGCAGCCATATCCCAGGCTGAAGCACGAGTAAAGTTGTCCCAGACCTATCTCGACCAGACTGAAATACGAGCACCCTTTGACGGTGTGATTGCCGATCTTTCCACGGAAGTCGGGGAGTGGATCACTCCATCTCCTCCCGGCGTTCCCATTCCTGCCGTGATCGATCTGCTGGATGCCTCTTCCGTCTACATCAGTGCACCGATTGACGAGATGGACTCCGAGCGCGTTTCCGTGGGACAGAAGGCGTATCTCACGGTGGATTCGCGGCGCGGACAGAAGTTTATGGGTACGGTGGTCCGTGTGGCCCCCTATGTCCTGGATCAGCTGGAACAGAATCGCACCGTAGAGGTGGAAGCGGAATTTGATGACGCTTCCAATGCCGACATCCTTCCCGGCACCTCTGCCGATGTCGAAATCATATTGAATCGAAAGGAAGACGTGCTCCGGATTCCCACCTCTGCAATCTCGGATGACAACGTTGTTCTCGTGATCGAAGGGGATCGGCTCAGGGAACAAAAGATCAAAACCGGCCTTTCCAACTGGCAGGAAACCGAAGTCATCGACGGGCTGAAACAGGGAGACCGCGTCGTCGAAGCTCGTGACAGCACCTCGATCAAGGCCGGTGCCCGGGTAACCGTCTCTCCATCTTCGTGATTCATCTCGACCATCTCTGGAGAACCTTTACCGTCGGCGATGAAGATGTTCACGCGGTAAAGGATGTCACACTTTCCGTTGAGCAGGGAGAGCATGTTTCTCTTATCGGCCCTTCCGGGTCGGGAAAATCGACCCTTCTCCATATCATCGGCTGTCTGGATCGCCCGTCCAGCGGGAACTATTTCTTTCGGGAAAAAGAGGTCGGAGGCCTTTCGGAGGATGAACGATCTCAGATACGAAGGCATGAGATTGGGTTTGTCTTCCAGTTTTTCCACCTTTTGCCCCGCCTTACCGCGCTGGGAAACGTCGAACTGCCCATGCTCTTTGCCGGAATTCCAAGGTCCGAGCGCAGGGACCGGGCATCAAAAGCCTTAGTTTCCGTGGGTTTATCCCATCGTCTCCACCACAAATCCGAGCAGCTGTCCGGGGGAGAACGTCAGCGGGTTGCCATTGCCAGGGCTGTGGTCATGGAACCTTCCCTGATCCTCGCGGATGAACCGACGGGGAACCTGGACAGCCACTCCGCAGGAGAAATCATGGAACTCCTCGAATCGATGAACCGGCGGGGCATGACACTGATCGTTGTCACCCACGATTCGGGGATTGCCGAACGTGCATCGCGAATCCTGCGCATGAAAGATGGATCCCTGGTCAATGGAGCCGATCCCGGGAGGACGGGAGGGAACTGAATGTTTTTCTTCGACGGATTCCGGTTTTCCCTTTCCTCCATCACAAGCCATCGATTACGTACAGCCTTGACCCTGCTCGGAATGGGAGTGGGTGTCGCAGCGGTGATCGTTCTTACGGGGCTGGGGGAGGGTGCTCGGCGTTATGTAACGCAGGAATTCATGAGCCTTGGGAGCAACCTGCTGATCGTCTTACCCGGTAAGGTGGAGACATCGGGCGCCGCACCCTACGGGGGCACCACCCACGACCTTACCATCGATGACTATGTCACGATGCGAACCCGGCTGCCGCTTGTACGAAGCGGAGCTCCGGTTTGTGTTGCCACCGAAAAGGTTCGATACGGTTCGCGGGCACGATCGGTCCCCATCCTGGGTTCTACAAGCGAACTTCTGCCGATCCGGCGCCTGGAAATACAGTCCGGACGGTTTCTCTCTCCGGGAGATCCCGATCAGGGAGGGACGGAAGTCGTCCTTGGTACCAAGGTGGCCCACGAAGTGTTCGGACCCGAAAGTCCTCTGGGAAAAATCGTACGGATCGGCACATGGAGATTCAGGGTTGTGGGTGTACTGGCCCCCAAGGGGCGGTCACTTGGATTCGATATGGATGACGTGGTTATCGTACCGGTGCGCACGGCCATGCAGATTTTCAACCGTACCACCCTCTTCCGTGTCCTTCTGGAAGTGCGGTCGGCGGGCGAGATGGCCGCGGCGAAAAAGGACGTATTGAAGCTGATGAAGGATCGCCATCGGGTCGAAGACATCACGGTGATTACCCAGGACGCGGTCCTGACGGCCTTTTCATCGATCCTCAACGCCCTGACCCTCGCCCTGGTTGCCATTGCCTCCATCTCTCTCGGGGTGGCGGGGATCGGGATCATGAATGTGATGTTGATTTCTGTGACAGAACGGAGAACGGAGATTGGTCTCCTTAAGGCCCTGGGGGCATTCCGCCGGCAGATCATGGGAGTCTTTCTCCTGGATGCCGTCATGCTCTCCCTTCTGGGAGGATTGCTGGGCCTGGGGGCCGGTATTGCAGGGATACGGATCTTTATGGCTTTCTATCCCGGTTTTCCTGCGAACCCGCCGATCTGGGGCGTTCTTTCCGCGCTCCTTCTCTCCATCGGGGTCGGAGTAATTTTCGGGGCATGGCCGGCCGTACGGGCCAGCCGCCTGGAACCGGTTACGGCACTGGCCAGGAGGTAGGGTGGATATCCTGGAACTTTCCCGCTATGTCATTGGTGCCCTGAGAGGGCACAGGTTGAGATCCGGCCTTTCCGCACTGGGAATCGCAATCGGTGTCTTTGCCGTGATATTGTTGACCTCTCTGGGAGAGGGTACCCGTGACTACATCGTGTCCCAGTTCACCCAGTTCGGGACGAGCATCATTGCCATTAATCCAGGGAATGTGAAAACCGTTGGAATCCCCGGTATTTTCGGAGGTACGACACAGTTCCTCACCATCGATGACGCCGAATCCCTCCGCCACATTCCCGGAGTCCGGGTGCTCACACCGGTGGCCATGGGACAGGCCCGGGTTGAAGCGGAGGGTAAGGGCCGGAGTGTCTATATCTACGGTGTGGGCCATGAAGCCCTGGAAGCCTGGCAGTTCAGCGTGGCCCAGGGGATGTTTCTTCCGGCGATCGATCCCCATCGCCAGGGAGCCTTCACGGTCCTGGGACCCAAGCTGGCCCATGAAATTTTCGGGGAAGAGAGCCCTCTTGGAAAACGAGTCCGCATGGGGGGAAGAAGCCTTCTCGTTGTGGGCGTCATGGAGCCCAAGGGACAGCTTCTTGGATTCGATCTGGATGACGCGGCGTATATTCCCGTCGCCACCTCCCTGGCTCTCTTTAATCTTCCCGAACTTCAGGAAATCGATGTGGTTGCCAGCACCGTAGGCCTTGTCGATCCCGTCGCAGAAGGGGTCCGGGCTCTCCTCAAGGAACGTCACCGGGGTGAGGAGGATTTTACGATCACGACACAGAATCAGATGCTGGACACCTTTGGGAAAATTATTTCTATTATTACCGTCGCTGTCAGTGCCATTGCCGCAATCTCCCTTCTGGTGGGAGCCGTCGGAATTTTAACGATCATGTGGATTTCCGTGCAGGAGCGGACCGGTGAAATCGGTCTCCTTCGGGCACTGGGTGTCTCGCCCCGGGGTATCCAGGGCATCTTTCTTCTTGAGGCGGTGATCCTCTCCATCTTCGGTGGTGTCATCGGACTTGGGCTCGGGTTTGTTGTTCAGGCTCTCATCCGGGGTCTTGTGCCCGGAATTCCTCTGAAGACTCCGCCGGAAGCCGTAATTGCAGCCCTGTTGATGAGCCTGCTTGTGGGAATGTTCAGTGGGTTTCTTCCCGCCCGGCGAGCCTCCAGGCTGGATCCGGTTGAGGCGCTGCGGGCTGAATAATTGGATGCATCGCGGAGTATATGCAGGGCAAGCTGTACCTTTTTCTAACGACTGCTATGGAGGTGAACGATGACTCAGGATGAATCCTCGGATCTCTCCCCGATTCTTCGGCGTGCGGCACAGGGGGAGGCAACCTTCAAGGAGCTGGGGGAAGCCCTGCGCGACCAGAAATTAACCCTCGTCATTTCTCCCGCCGATTTTGCGGACCATATGCAGCGGATGGAATCTGCTCGAAAAGAGAGAGAGGAAAAGGTGGCCCGGGGAGAACTCCCTGAATCGGAAGTCCATGTGAAATGGCAGGATGTGGGGGATCCACCCTGCTCAGGAATGACAACCGCCGAGGGCCATTTCATTCCCTTTGCCTTTACCAATGATACCCTGGCCCGCTCCTTCGCGATCGATACAGGAGTAATACAGAGCGAGGACGCCATACCTTTCCTTTCCAAAAGCTGGCGTCAGGGTCTCTGGGAGTTCCTCTCCAGGGACTATGGAGGGTGCGTGATCGATCGCGGCAGTGACCATGCCCTTAACCTGGATCGAAAGGGGATCGCGAGGACGCTGGGCTATATTGAATATGAAGAGTATTTTTCCAAAGAGGCCCAGTTTGTCCTTACCTATGACACGGACATCATGATCCAGAATAATCAGAATCAGAGGCTTGCCTTCACATTCAACTATGATGGAAGTGCCTCTGCGGGACGGGATTACTTTCGAGGCAGAGACCCAAAGTTTGATGTGGCGCGAATTCCCACCGATCGCTTCCTGAAGGAGATCCTGGATCGACAGGTCTCCTGGCTTGTGGTCAACCCCGCCTTTCGGGATGAGCATGCCTATATGCGTTCGGATCTGGAAGATGTGGCCCGGTCGATGGGGATCACCATTCCGGAGCGGGAGGCTGTACCATCCGAGGAACCGACTCAGCCCGCGGAAAAGACGCAGGTTGAAGTCACGGATGATCTGAATGATACGCACGGGATCCTTAATCTGCTCTATGCCGGCTATCAGGGCAGGTTCGTGGCCCTGAATATTCTTGGTCAGCTCGGATCCAGGGAGTACCAGCCGGATGCTTTTGAGGAGACAAAGACCATTCTGGATCGAACGGGAGCATGGGCGAAGGAAATGTGGGCCGGGACGCCCCTCTTTTTCCACGGAAAGGCACAGGAGGTATCGCCGGAAGCGCAGGAAGCCCTGGAGTATTATCGAAAACTGAAAAAGGAGCTGACTGCGCTTGCGCCAAAAGTCCGCAGAATTCTTCACGGAAATCTTCAGCAGGACGAGGAGGGGTTGAAGATTCTGATCGCTTCCATGGGCAGGTATGCCTATGGCAGAGACCACTTCATCAAGAACCTGGTCAGCTATGGGGATCAGTTTAATCGTCCCGATGTGGCCGACCGATGGCGTCAGCACCTTCTTTACTGTCAGCAGGATGTGGGCCGGGCCAGCGTTCTCTTTGACACCATGAAGCAGTCGGCTGCGGTGACGGCATCCTTCGCGGAAGAAGTTCGACAGGAGACATTATTCCTTCCTGGAATATTCAAATCCCAGGTAGCGGACATGGACATTATGCTTCTTCGATATCGGGGTCTGGAAATTTCATACGAGGCATTAGGTATGGATGCCATGACGGCGGATCTCTGGCAGAAAGCGGGCTTCAATCCCCAGCAGGCTCTGTACTGGTCCGCCTATGAACTTGATCCCGGGAGCGCGGTGGACTGGCTGGAGGCCGGAGTCGTCGAACCCGGTGCCGCAGGCGGCTGGAAGCTCCGGGGATACACTCCCGCTGAAGCCACTCCCTGGATTCAGATGAGATTCAACGCATCTTCGGCTCACCCGTGGATCCGGGCGGGATTTACCCTGCCGGATATCGCCGCAGGCTGGGCCCGGGAGGGCTTTACTCCCCGGGAAGCCAGAGACTGGATCGCACAGGGGATTAACGATCCCAAAACCGCCGCCGAACGAAAAAGCTCTGCCGATCTGACGCAATCTTAGCCCTTTCCCCGACCGGATAGAAGTTGCCGAATCAAAGAATGCAGATACAACAGGCTACTGAAACGAAAGTACCTTCATGATGAGGGGATAGAGAATGGCGTTATCCGGGTCCTGGGTCTGATTTTCCCGGATTTCTTCCAGGATCTGCCTGGTCTCATCCGGATTTCCGCGGGTCAATGCAGAGATCAGATCCAGTTCGATATTCTTACAACCGGCCGATTTTTGAAAGGATGCTGCCAGCTTCGGGTCAAGAGAACCTGAACGGTAGGCCGCCAGAAAGAAGGCGATGGCGTGGTGGTAGAGGTCGGGTTGACGGAGAACGGGGCGCAGAAAATCCATAGCTTCCCGGTCCCGGCCTGAAAGTAGAAGCCCCCATCCCTTCTGATAATGGCGGTACTGCTGCCAGATGTTGTCCCGCGGCACGTTGGGGATGAGGTTGTCCAGAATAGTCATCGCCTCGCCGACCTGCCCCTGAAGCATGAGAGCGTACAGAGAGAACGATTGAATCTCTTCCCTGCGGCTCTTATTGATAAGGTAGGAGGAGTCCTCCCAGATCTTTCGAGCGGCGGCATAATCCCCTGCCATATAGGCAAAGAGACCTGCCCTGACATAGAGATCATTGCTGTAGTCGGGAAATTGGGAAGCGGAGGTAAGGCAGCGCTGGATGGCTGTTTCTCTCCGGTTCATGGAAAAGAGTGCTTCGGCCGAGAGGGAGTCAAATAGAGCGGCATAGCCTTCCAGTTCCAGGGCGGCCGCTCTCCTTGATTCCTCGGTTGAAAGCTGCTCGACCTTGTCAAATTTGCGCTGACGATAGATCTCCTGAATAGCCTGGTAGGCATAGAGAAAATTCAAAGTTTCCGTGTCTGCGTCAGGTTTCATTCCATCAAGGCTCCCATCGGGAAGGATGGTGACGGTTCGATTCTGATCGAGCTGCACAAGGAGCCTGTCGCGGTCGCGCTTGAGTCTGAATAAATTCGGAGCGTTTCCGATCAGATGGTAGGACCGGATATGTTTAAACGTGTAGTGGTTGACATCATCCACGACAGAGAGTAAGGGTGTTTCCCGATCTGTCACGGGGTCGGTCACGGCGACAAAGGCGTTGTGAAGCAGGCGATTGCTGAATCCATATAGGACGAACCGATTTCCCAGCCGGGCGATATCGTAGATGACACCGGAATGAATGGACAGGGTCTCTGCGTGGGAAGATCCTGCCGGCAGGTAGTAGAGAGCACAGGGGTAGTAATCGAGGTGCCGGATACGGATGAAGATATCCGGTTCATGACCGTCCGAGCTCCGGACGATCAGAGGTTCCACGATATAGTTTCTAGGGAACAGGCTGAAGTAGGAACTGATCCAGCGGATGTCGATCTGCAGTGGGAACAGATCGGATCCATCCGACCCAAGGACCCAGTAGGAGGGACGGTTTTCGCCCAGCAGGTGCGAAATGTGATAGGTGGGAAAGATTTCCGGATCTTTGTCCCCGTCATGGTCTGCCAGCGTACAGCCCAGAACGGGAAAGGGCAGGGTGCGGGTCCATAACAGGCGGTTGTGGGCATACCCGCGGATTGTCCTTCCCTCCGCGGCTACGTCCGTAAGCTTTGGGGAGAAATAGTTTTGGTAAATCAGAATCGACAGGGCGGTCAGGGCCAGAAGATAAAACCCGTAACGAAGAAGGGCCTTTTCCTGGGGAAGCAGGCGGGGACCATGGCCCAGCAGGTAGCGTTGGATGGCCTTCTTTCCCAGCCGCTGCTCGGGATTGCGCTGGAGAAGACCGCGAAGGAGCCGACGAAGAGAAAAAGATGCCAGCGGTTGGGGAAGGGAGGGAATCCGATGTTCGAGGTGGGCCGAGGCGATGGAGCCGTAGGTGCCTGTCACCGGAGGATTGGCTGTGAGCAGATGGTAGATGGTAATCCCAAGTGCATAGTAATCGCAGGGAGGGCCGATCTGTTCTCCTGCGAACTGTTCGGGTGCCATGTGGGTCGGGGTTCCCAGGGTTTCCCCCGTCTGTGTCACTCCCTCTTCCATGGAAAGGTGAACGATTCCGAAGTCCCCCAGCTTGATCGATCCGTCTTTCGTTAAAAAGATGTTGGCAGGTTTGATGTCCCGGTGCACGATTCCCGCTTCATGCAGGCTGGAAAGGGCGGGGAGAAGCTGGGAGAGGATCGGGCGAATCTCTGTTTCGCTCAGCGGGCCCTCCCGGTCCAGTCGATTCTGCAGGGTTCCGTATTCCAGGAATTCCATGGATAGAATGATGCTGTTGGAATCGAAATGGATATCATGGTAACGGACCAGGGCGGGGGATGCGATCATCCGGGAGGCTTCGACCTCTCTCCGAATCCGTTCAATGGCTCGCTCGGAAAGGCTGTCGCGGGGAAATACCTTCAGGGCGACATCACTCTGGAGGACCTGGTCATAGGCGTGGTACACGGTGGCCATGCCCCCGCTTCCTACCCGGGAGAGGATTTTGAATCGGTCTAGCAGTACCTCTCCAGAGGATAGGGGAGCATCGGTCTGATGAGGAGAATCCGGTGAAAAGGTCTTCGTGTCCAGATCCATATTGTACCACAGGGAAATATCACTAAGATGCTAATAAAAAAAGACTTACTGCTTTATTCGATGTGGGATACTATCCTAAAACTCAATCCCTCTCCGGGCCGGTAAGCCTTCATCAAAGTAGTGTTTGACCTTTCTCATTTCCGATACGAGATGGGCCCTGTCCGCCAGTTCCTTCGGCACATTTCTCCCTGTCATGACAAGTTCAAAGGCGGGGTTGGCCGCATGGATATGGACCAGTTCCAAAATTTCATCCAGCATTACAAGACCGTAAGAGATTCCACCAATCACATCATCCAGGATGACGACCTTGTATTGTCCCGATTCCATAATCGTTCGTGCAGCGTGCAGGCCCCGGAGGGCTTCATCACGGTCCTCCCCGGTAACTCCGAAGCGAAAGGTCCCATCGGGATTAATCCGTTCTTTTCCCGTAGGAAAGAGATCGATTCCCGGGGTAATTCGGAGGATCCGCCGCTCTGCATAGTGTTCCTCCCTTGAGGGATCGTGACCCTTATCAAATTGGAGGAAGGCGACGCGAAAGCCTGCTCCCGCGGCCCGGATGGCAAGCCCGATCGCTGCCGTCGTTTTTCCCTTTCCGTCTCCCGTGTAGACCTGAAATTTTCCACTCATGCAATGACCTCCTCTTCCTGAGACCATAACAGAGAAAGGGTCTCTTTCAATTCCCTCAGTTCATGCTCAGTCTGCCTGGCCTTTAGGCGGTTGAGTCCATCAAAGGCGCGGCTCAGAAGACCGATATCTCTTCTCAGATCCACGATTTTGAAGCCGGGCAGGCCCCACTGCCGGGACCCGGTCAGGTCTCCCATACCCCGGAAGGAGAGATCAAGTTCCGCCAGGTCGAATCCGTTTGTGGTTTGGACGAATGCCTCCAGTCTTTCCGAAGCCTTTTCTGAGAGATGATCTCCGTGAATCAGTATGCAGTGAGAGAGCCGGGAACCCCGGCCCACACGTCCTCTCAGCTGATGGAGCTGGGCAAGGCCGAAGCGTTCTGCATTTTCGATTACCATGATCGTCGCTTCGCGTACGTCAATTCCTACCTCAATTACCGTTGTGGAGAGAAGAATATTAATCTTATGGGAAGCGAAATCACGCATGATCCCGGCCTTCGTACTTCCATCCATCCTGCCGTGAAGAATCCCGACGTTCAGGGGGGCCATCTTCCCGACAAGTTCTTTTCCATGGACTTCAAGGGATCGTGTGTCGATGGTTTCATTCTCCTCGATCAGGGGAAAGACGATATAGGCCTGCTCCCCTTCCCTGCATCGTTCCCGAATAAAATCATAAATTTTCTCACGGCTCGATTCATTTCGCAGGTGCGTCTGGATGGGGCGCCTCCCGGGTGGAAGCTCGTCGATTGTGGAAATATCCAGATCACCGTACAGCGCCAGTGCCAGAGTCCGCGGTATGGGGGTAGCCGTCATGACAAGATAGTGGGGGCCGTCAGCCTTCTCTGCAAGGGCTCTGCGTTGCTCCACGCCAAAACGATGCTGTTCGTCGACGATAATCAGTCCCAGTTGGCGAAATTGAACCGGGTTTTCGATCAGGGCGTGGGTGCCGACAAGAAAGAAAAGAGTTCCATCCTTCAGATCTTCCAGAATTTTTTTTCGCTCTTTCCCTGGAGTTGAACCCGTGAGCAGGGCAATCGAATAGGGTGAGTTCTGGAAGAGGGACGACAGGGTAAGAAAATGTTGTTCCGCCAGGATGGAAGTCGGAGCCATGAAGGCTACCTGATACCCGTTTCCCATGGAGATTAAGGAAATCAGGACCGCAATAATGGTTTTCCCTGATCCTACATCACCCTGAAGCAGACGGTGCATTCTCCTTCCGCAGGTGAGGTCGGAAACGATTTCCCTGACAACCCTTTCCTGCGCTGCGGTGAGCTTGAAGGGCAGCATCCGTCGTGCGTGTTCTCTCGTTTCATCCGTGATGGTAAAGGTTCTGGCCCCACCCAGATCCTTGATTTTCTCCCGAAGCTGATCCATCACAAGGAGAAAGCTCAACAGCTCATCAAAGGCTAAACGGTTTCTGCCGAAATAGTAGGAATCGATTTCTCCATCGCCATGGATCACGCTGAGGGCCTCGGAAAGAGTTGGAAGGTGCAGATCCCTCAGGAGCCAGTCCGGCAATGGATCCTGGATTTCATCCTTACAAACCTGGAAGGCATGGGAAACCCATTTCTGAATTTGAGGACTTTTCAGCGTACCCATGGATGGATAGACCGGGACGACCCGGCCCGTGCGTTCTCCACCGGACTCGATGGGCTCCCAGACCGGATTCACAAGCTGAAATTGGGGCGAAAAGGCCAGTTTCCCGTGGAAGACAACTTCATGTCCCGGAGAAATTTTATCCAGCACATACTTCTGGTTGAACCATACGATACCAATGGTCCCTGAATCGTCGCTCACAAGGGCGGTGACGACGTACATGGACCTGCGGCGGGCAGGACGGCCCTGGATGGAAAGGACCCGTCCCGCAATGGTATACGTTTCCCCTTCTTCCCCCAGTCCCGCGATAGGCGTCAGGCGGGAACGATCTTCAAGACGAAGGGGGAGAAGGCGGAGAAGATCCCAGCAGGTGCGAATTCCCCTGCGGGATAACTCTTCCGCTCTCCTGGGGCCAACCCCCCGGAGAAACCGTACTTCCGTGAATAGTCCTCTGGATGGTTCAGGCAACGTCCAGGCGTAACTTTACCGCTGCGATCTGGATCGTGTCGCCGGGCTTCATCGGGTGCAGTTCTCCCTTGGTGATCTGCTCACCGTTCAGGTACGTGCCGTTCATCGTGCCCACTTCTTCCTTCAGGCATGGTTTGCCGTCCTTCATCACGATTATGGCATGGCGGCGACTCACCGATCGATGGGTATCCAGCTTACCCAGATCGATATCGGGGAAGATTCCGGTGACCGGATCTTTCCTCCCAATAATCGTATCTCCCTCCTGCTGGATCTGATAGATAATCTCGGGATCGTCTTCCGACACGAGCTTATACCGGCTGTCCACAGGGCCTGATGGGCGCGTCGGCTTCGGTGCCTCCATGGAGAGTGTGCGTCCGGCCAGTTGTTCGAGTAATTCTGTGGTCTGTCGTAATTTGCGTGACAATTTGCGCAGCATCCGAACGGCGATTTCCTGGTTGGTGCGCAACATCTGGTCAAAGGTGGCTTCATCGATTTCAAGAACCTCAACTTCATCCACGGCATGGGCGGAAGCACTGCGGGGCGCCCCTTCCAGGATCGACATCTCTCCAAAAAAATCGCCCTTTTCCAGGATGGACAGAATCTGCTCCGCTCCGCCGATACTCTTTCGTATCTCCACCTTCCCGCGCTGGATAATGTACATCGTTGTACCCAGTTCACCTTCCTGGAAAATGGTTGCGCCGATTGGAAATTTGACGAGGAGTTTTTCGTAAAAATTGCGGTCTGATCCTGTGACCACCTTGACCTTTGTCATAGAGTTAGTGTATCAGGTTTTCCGGGGGACATCAACGTGTTTTAGACTGCCCGGGTATCACTCTTCCCGCTTAAGGCTGAAGACGGGTTGTGCAATTCTTTCTCCCCTGCAACGCGGGCAGCGGGAGGGACGCGTCAGACGGTCCCTCTGGCGGAATTGAAATCCGCAGGATTTGCATCTGGGGGGTTCAACCATAAGCGTGCGGTTTGCCGATCGTTCCACATGGTGAAGATGATCCAGAATTTCCCTTTCGGAAAGACCCAGGTGCTCCGAAAGCTGTCTTGATGTCCAGTACCCTTCCTCCAGCAGTGCAAGTATTTCCTGTCTGGGGGTCGATTCACGTGAAGAGGGCGTCAGGGCTTCATTCCCACAAGCATTCGTGATGTTCCGGTCGACTCAAGCATCCGGATCTCCCTCAATCCCAGCTCCTCCATTCTCAATCGGATTTCCTCCGTTGTGTAGGATCGACCCTCGGGCGTATTAACCAGCATGTTCAGAGAGAAAAGTGCTGGAAAGAGTGGGCCGTTTCCTCCCGGATCCAGGAAAAATTCACGAATGACCAGCCTGCCGCCCCGGGTCAGGGAATGAACACACTTGTCGATCATCATTCGGACATCATCCTCCCCGAAGGAGTGAATGATGGAGGATACCCAGATCAGATCGTAATCTTTCCCGATGGAGTCGAGACAGACATCCCCCGGAAGAAGATGGAGGCGCCCGGATTCGATCACTTCGGCAGGCAGGATCTGCCGGGCCAGCTCGATGACTTCTGGTAGATCGAAAAGGGTGACCCTGGCTTCTTCGGCTACGGTCAGAAAAGCCAGAGAGAAGCTCCCGGGACCTCCGCCCAGATCGAGGATCGAATGGACGCCTTCAAAGGAGAGGTCACCAAAGTACTCATCGAAAGATTCAGTCTTTCCGTGAGCCATGGCGAGAATGAAGCTTTCCAGGTCAAGATCTTCTTCCACGGGGTTGCCCGTGATCACGGTTGCCGTCAATTCAGACCACTTTTTCCATAAGTTGATGTGATGCCAGAAGATGCCCAGGCGGTGATGAGGATTGTCTTCGGACAGGGCCTCACCGAGTCGTGTCAGAACCATCCCCTTTTGATCCTCCGCGATCAGGCCCATGGAGATTAATACCGGAATGAGGGCCCGCAACCCGCGGATGCTGACTCCCGCCGTATCCGCCAGAGTCGATATATCGGTGGAACCCCGCTGAATATGGGTAAAGAGATTGAGCTCCACCGCGGTCAGAAGTGCTCTGGAGATCCAGTAGCTGGAGAGATGAGACAACAAACCCGACAATTCCATAAACCGATTGTACCGCTCATGTTCAGGTTTTGACAAGGCGAAAATAGGGGAGTACCATGATTCTTGAGCGGGGGTGCCGGGGGCGCCCGGCTGAGATGTCGAACGATCCGTCGATGAACCCTTTGAACCTGATCCGGATCATACCGGCGGAGGAAGAGAAGTGACTGACCTCTCCTTCTTCGCGTGGGAGGTACCCATGACACAACTCCTCAAGGCACGGAATGGGGTTATCACCCCTGAAATGGAAACCATACTCGAGTCAGAGCCGATTTCCCGGGATGCTCTGTTGAAAGGGGTCGGCGACGGAACGATTGTAGTGTTAGCCAACCCCGCCCATGTGAAGATGGGGGGGGTTCCTCTGGCCATTGGAAAGGGAACTCGAATCAAAGTGAATGCGAACCTGGGCACATCGCAGGATGATTATCGGATGGCCCAGGAAAAGGCGAAGCTCGAAGCCTCCCTGAAAGCGAAGGCGGACACGGTGATGGATCTTTCCACCGGGGGAGATCTGAATGCAATCCGTCGGACGTTGATCAACGACTGTCCCGTTCCCTTTGGAACGGTCCCCATCTACCAGGCGGAAGCGGATATCGCAGCCCGGAAAGGATCATTTCTGGACCTTGTTGCCGAAGATCTTCTCTCAGTCATCGAAAATCAGGCCCGGGACGGAGTGGACTTCATGACGATCCATGCTGGAATTCGCCTTCGCGGAGTGGAACATCTGCGATCCTCCGGTCGTTTGACCGGGGTTGTTTCCCGGGGCGGTGGCTTACTGGCATCCTGGATGCTGCATCATAGAAGGGAAAACCCTCTCTTTGAGCGCTTTGATGACGTCCTGGACATCTGTCGGTCCCACGATGTGACCATTTCCCTGGGAGACGCCTTACGACCGGGATCGCTCCACGATGCGACCGACACCCTTCAGGTGGATGAACTGAACACGCTGGGGGATCTGGTTCTTCGATGCCGCGATTCCGGTGTCCAATCCATGGTGGAAGGTCCCGGTCACGTTCCCCTGGATCAGATCGAAACCAACGTCATTTTACAAAAGCGCCTGTGCCATGGAGCTCCGTTTTATGTCCTGGGGCCTCTGGTGACCGATATTGCCGCCGGATGGGATCATATAACCGGTGCCATCGGAGGTGCCCTTGCCGGCTGGATCGGGGTCGATTATCTGTGTGCGGTAACCCCCGCTGAACATCTGGCCCTTCCCTCTCCGGAAGAAGTATATGCCGGAGTCATGGCTTTTCGGGTTGCCGCCCATGCCGCCGATGTCGCGCGTCGGTTTCCCGGTGCCATGGAACGGGATCATGCCATGAGCCGGGCCCGGTTTAACCTGGATTGGGACAGGCAGATTGAACTTGCAATGGATCCTCACACCATGAAAGAGGTGAGGCAGGAGAGAAAGTCAGAAACACGGGCCTGCACCATGTGCGGTCCGTACTGCCCGATGGATCTTGTGAAAAATCTTTCCGATGACGAGGGATCTCAGGAAAGTTCCGATTGATTTTCGGGAGTAAGACAATGACAGAAACCCTGGCCCAGAGATACTCCCAGCTGGATCAGGGTGGCCAGTTCGCTCTCGGTCTCAATATTCTCGGCAATGACCTCAGCCGGAAGCTCCCTGGCTGTTTCAAGAAGAGATACGATCAGATTCCGCTTGATCGGATGGGTATCGACGCCCCGTACGAGGGAATGATCAATTTTGATAAATTCAGGCTGGATCTCAAGAATCGCCTGAAGAGAACCATAGCCTGAACCAACATCATCAAGAGCGATGCGTAACCCGAGTTCTTGCAGCTGGGTCACTCTGGTCCTGAAGGATGTCCAGTCTGGAATTTTTACCCGTTCCGTAATTTCCAGAACGATCCGATCCGGATTCTTGACGGATTCCAGCCAGTCAGAAGTCAACAGGGTCAACGGTGTGATATTGAAGAAAAGCAGTTCGTCTCCTTCAAAGGGAAAGGTTTCCAGAGCCTGCCGCCAGATCATCGACTCAATCGTAGTGATATGGGTGGTTTTCTCCGTATAGGCGAAGAAAAGTTCTGTCGTTGTAAAGGGGGCATTGGGTGCCAGACGAAGAAGGCATTCGCGACCCAGAACATTCTGATCGAGAAGGTTGACAATGGGCTGAAAGTGAAGACTGAAATCGGAGTTGTGAATAAACGTATGCACGTAGCTATGGAGGCTCCGCTCGTGTTCCCTGACCTTGGCAAGTGCCTGGACACGGGCTTCCGTCAGGGCTGAATAGAGGTTTCTTTCCCATCGTACGCCGCTTTTTTTCTGAAATGTCGCATGGCCCATGAGGGGACGAAGAATTCCCTTGACGTGCGGGAAGAGTGCCTCTTCAAGCTCACGGATAAGATCAACCGGCGCACAGGTGTCCGGTGTGAAGAGCGTAAATTCATCTCCGCCGACGGCGTTAAGTGTCAGGATGTAGTCCTTATGCAGATCGCAATGTTTTGTTAACAGCTCGGAAAGCCGTGCAAGGTGAGTTTCATAATCCTCCCATCCCATGCGTGACTCGACATCCCGGCCTTCTGGAAGGATAAAGTGGATCACATGAAGACGGCCAAATCGTTCCACTTGAGATCGAATACGCTCCAGATGGAAAGGCAGCGTGCGCAACCCGGTGGTGATATCAAAGAGAAGGCTGTAATATTTCAGGCTCTCAACGTTCTCCACGTAATGACTCCGTCTGAACGACAATCTCCTTGACCCTCTGGATAATGTCCGTCAGCGTAAAGGGTTTAGTGACATAATCCACGGCCCCCCCCTGCCATCCTTCCCATTTCGATTCCGGGTCGGTACGGGCAGTCAGCATGACTACGGGGATGTCCGAGGTCTCACGGTCACTTCGCAGAACGCGGAGAATTTCCCATCCGTCCATGCCGGGCAGCATGATATCGAGCAGAATAAGAGATGGATGGATTTCCCTGGCCGCAGTGATTCCCGTCTCTCCATCCAGGGCGGTGGTGACTTCGAATCCTTCCGAGGAAAATACCTGTTTCAGGAAGGTCAATAGATCGTGCTCATCGTCAATGATCAGCAGCGTCCGGGGCATCCCTTACCTCCTCCAGAACGGTTTGAACGGTGCGTGTCAGCCGGGAGAGGCTGACGGGTTTTCGAAGAACTGTGTGGGGTGAAACCGATAACTGGGAACGATCCACGGATGTGACGAAGATGAATGGCGTCATTTTATGCCCGGAATCGCGAAAACGGAGAAGAAGAGTCTCGTCACACACCTCATTTTCAGAGACAGGGTCGGCAATCAGTAGGTGAACTCTCTCGCGGGAAAGAGTTTCTGTAAACGAGTCAAGACTGCTCGCGACAATACAGTGCAGACCCATTTCCGCCAGTCGCGCCTGCACCATGGAACCGAAGTCCCTGTTGGGTTCATAGATGAGAACCTTTCCCACCTTTTTTAATGATTCATCTTTGACCATGGGAAGCGAGAAAGAAAAGGTAGATCCCTCGTTGATCTCACTGTCTACCTGCAGGCTGACCCCATGGGATTGGAGAATGGACGAAACGATGGATAAACCCAGTCCCAATCCCCCGTATTTTCTTCTGGATGAGGCGTCCACCTGGAAAAACTTCGTACCCAGGCGCGGCAGGGAATCTTTGGGGATGCCGATTCCTGAATCTTTTACCCGGAACTGAATTCTTCCATCCAGAGGCTCTGCAAATACATCGACGAATCCCCTGGGTTTGTTGAATTTAATCGCATTGTTTATTAGATTTTCCATGACCTGAATCACCCGGTCCCGATCCCCCTTGATCTGACAGTCGGGGGGCAGATGGTCATGAAAGTGAACTTTGACTCCATTTGGATGAGCCGCGTTCAGATAAGTCTCCTTCAGTGAAGAAAGCACATCTTCGGGAGAAAAGGGGAGAATATCCACGGAAAAGCTCTCTCGCTGAAGAAGAGACAGATCGATGAGTCCGTCAATCAGGCCTCTCAATCGATTAATATTGCGGAGGACCGTCGAAAGACTCCGTTCGGTCTCCTCTCGCGGTAAAACCTCCGGCGCTATATGAAGAAGATATTCGACATACCCCTTGGCCGTTGTCAGGGGAGTCCGGAGTTCATGAGAAACGGAAGCGATTAAATCATTTTTCATCTGATCCAGAGTCTTAAGTTCCCGGTTGGCGTTTTCCAGTTGAAGATTGGTTTTCCGCAGGGTTTCCAGCTGGTCCGTCATCTGTTCGGCCATGGAGTTAAAGGAACGCATGAGATCACCGATCTCGTCGTTCCGATGAATCTCAATTTGTTTCGTTGATGCTCCCTGGGCCAGCATGTCGGCATGGAAGGCCAGATCCCGCAGCGGATTCACTATTTTTTTCGCCAGAGGCTGAGTGAAAATGAGGATCAGAACGATGGTAAGAAGCGCAATGATCAGCGCCTGAATAATCATCGAGGTTGTTGATGCAGTAAGTCTTTTCAGAGAAAAGGTGTACCGAAGCGTGTGCCTGTGGGGTCCCCAGGTCTCAATGACGGGAAAGTAGATAACAAGATGGTCGTTGGCCTCCGATGTCATATTCAGGCTCTGGACGGCCCGGAGTTCTCCTGGATCCACGTGACCGAAACGGGCCTGTTCCGGAATGAACGAGGGATCGGAAAAGGCCCGGGTTGAAAATAGAATAGTCCCGTCCATGCTGATGATTTCGACCCTTGAAATGTCACGGCTCTCGTGGAGGACATCCTGGCACTGTTCGAAAAACATCTGGTAGGCGGACTCGTAGTAAACGTCAAAGATAGAGTTGAGTCTCGAAGCCGAGAGCCTGACAAAGGCCTCGGCAGAGTTCTGAAGATCCTTTCGCGCGGTTCTTCGATTTGTCGAGACGGTAAAGACCGTACCGATGATGACCACAAGAATGGCAAGGAGGCTATACCCGAAGGTCAGATGTCGCTTAATGCTGGCCATCGTATGAACCCGTCATGGCTGGAGTCGAAACGCCACTCAGGGAATCCTGATCTCGGAGAGGTTCAGGGCTCCATCCCCCCGGAGATTCCAGAAAAGCCCTGCGGAGCAGAGATGGCGGTCGAGCCTGTTGTAGAGAGGGATGAGAACGACATTCTCATGGATGATCAACGTGATAAGCTGAATTGCCCGCAATCGTTCGAGATCGTTCTCAGTCGTCCGGGCAAAATCGATCAGCCGATCCACCTCCGGGTCTGAAAATCCGAAGGTATTGAAACCTCCATCGGATGAAAACAGTGCTTCCAGCGTTGACAATCCATCACCGAATGTGCTCGAAAATCCTGTAAAGTAAAATCCCACATTTCGATTCGCCATTCGTTCATAAAGTTCAGGCCAGGGGGTCACATTCAGATGAAGGGTGATCCCGGCTTTGGCCAGGTCTTCCGCAATAAATTGGGCTGTGTCCATGCCCTTTGTGGAGAGATAGAGATCGATGTCTGCGGGGTAAGATCGGTGGTTCAGGACAGCCTTCGCTGCTTCGGGGTCAAAAGGGTATCGTTTAAGGTTGTGGTCATATCCGAATGCATGGACGGGAATAACCTGGGAAGCTGAAACCGCGCTTCCATGAAGACGGGTTTTTATGATTCGTTCGACGTCGATTGCCTGGTACAACGCTTTACGAAAGTCCCTTGAATCGAAGGGAGGAATGGTAACGTTAAAACCGAGATAAGTTATAGTTTTTGAGAGAATGGTCTTCAATTCGACCGGAACGTTGATTTTATCCATGTCTTTGGTGAAATCGAGAAGGATGAAGGGCTGGTGTCGTGCCGCAAGGTCCTCGATGGCATGAATCCGGTCGTCTTCCGACGGCATGTATTGAAAGATGACTGTCGGGATCGGGTGCAGGGCTTTCCAGTAATGGGGATTGGCTTTCAGCCGGATCTCCCGATCCTCTTGTTTCTCGATTATATAAGGTCCTGTACCTCCCGCCAGTGGACTTCCCTCCTTTACAATCCGAATCGAAGTGAGATGATGGAGGATGATTGTGGTTTCCTTCCGGGTCTCGAGGAGGAGAGTATGCGGGTCCGGATCTTCGATCCGAATAATGGGATCGAAATGGTGGCGGAGCGGGTGATCGGGGTTTGCCTTGACCTGGGAAAGGGACCAGACGGCATCCCGGGACGTGAACTCACTGCCGTCGTGGAAATAGACGCCCTTTCTCAGCTGGAAAACCCAGGTTGTCGGGGTCGGGTTACTCCAGGATTCCGCAAGAACCGGAACAATACCGTGACCGGCATCATATCCGACCAGACCCTCGTAGACATTAAAGAGCACGTACTGGGTATTCATATCCACCGTCGTGAGCGGATCAAGGCTGAGGGGGGGGGTGGAGTGCACTACGGTCAATATGTCCGGCGTATTCCGACATGCCGGAATGGCAGTCAAAAGAAGAATCAGGTAGAGAAAATGTAAGCCCCTCACTCAATCCATTATATCACCCGATTCCCACGGGGATTATGGTCCTCGGCGGGAGCGGATTCACTTCAAGGGTTCAACGTAAGGACTACCAGCTCCGAAGGAAGAAAAAGGCGCATCCTGGGCCCCCACCAGCCGGTTCCCGCCGTTGTGAATGCATGCTTGGAACCGATCGTATAGAGGCCGTACGGGTATTTGAAAGCCGAAAAGATTATGATGTCCATCGGGGGGATCTGCCCCGCATGAAGGTGACCGGACAGGACAAGGTCGACATTCAGGCGGACAGCTGGATCAACCTGGTCCGGCCTGTGGGTGAGGAGAATGGTTTCCAGGTGATCCGGGTTGTCGCCGAGGACATCCTTCAGAGAGGGGAGAGGAAGACCCATTTGTCTGGCTGTCTGGTCGTCCAATCCTGCAAGCCTGACACCCAGCTCCGGCAGTTCGATAACCGAATTTCGGAGAGTGTGAATGCCGGCTTCCTCTGAGAATGACTCAAAACGATCGATGCCGACATAGAAATCATGGTTGCCGGGAATGGCCCAGACTCCATGGCGCGCAACCATTTGTCTCAGAATCGGGATAAACTCCTGCAGTTTCGAGGATCGATCATCCAGAAGATCCCCCGTGATCAGGACAAGATCGGGATCCAGTTCATTGACCCGGTCCACCAGGGAGGTCACCCATCGCGTGCTGGTCAGAGCCTGAAGATGCAGATCGGACAGATGAACAAGACGAACCGCCCCTTGCCCGGATTGCGGTTGAATCCGCTGGATTGTGAATTCACGAAGAACCGGAGGCCGCAGGCCCTGGAGCAGGGAGACCAGGATAAGGATCAGTGAGATCACGAGGGCGCCCCGCGTCAGGAGCAGAGAATAGGAGGGAAAGAAGATGCGAAGGATGTCTTTCAGCAGCAAAACGGTAAAGGTAATGAAAACGATTCCAAACCAGGTATAGGCAATCCACTGGATCGGAAGCCAAGTATCGTGAAAGATCCGGGAAAGAAAGAAGGAGGCGCCCAGAAGAATAAAGAGAATTCCCAGAATAAGGGAGGGGAGAAATCCGGGCCGGAAGACCTGAATAAGATTCCTGTACAGGTAGTAATGGGTGAGACTGTAAATCGTAACGGCAACGAGAAGAAAGATCATGAAACGGCCGCCCACTACTTACCAGAACCTTTCCACGTGGAGGTTCCCGGCAGAGCGGCGGGAATGCTCTTTAAACCCTCGCTCCTCATATTTTTCGACCATATCCATGATCATCTCCGGATTTCCGCAAAGAAAGATGTGGGTGTTTTCTGCTGTCGGAGGGTTCCCCGTGAGCCGGTCGATTTCTCCCTGAATAAAAAGGTCCTGAATCCTTCCCACTGCGCCGGTCCAGGGGACCGGCTCCTGCTCGGGGCGGGATATGGCAGGCAGGTAGAAAAAATTCGAACAGAGACGGCGGATCGATTGCAGCTCGGATCGATAGCCCAGTTCGCTGGAGTGGCGTGCACCGTGAATCACCGCAAGCGTGCGGTGGGTCTGCGTGCCCAGGTTGGTCCGGACCATGCTCATATAGGGAGCAAGTCCCGTTCCGGTAGCGATCAGAAGGATATTCCTGTCAGAAGGAACCTGTTCGAGGGTAAAGAGGCCCCGGGTCTGTTCTGAGAGCCAGATTCTGTCTCCCGTTTGAAGGGCAAAAATTCTCGGTGAAAGTGCACCGGACCGGACGAGATCGATGTAAAACTCCAGATAGGCATGATCCACGGAAGAGGAGGCGATAGAGTACGGACGCTTGATAATATGACCGGGAGGAGGTGTCCGCGGTTCAGAATCCGACCATGCAACCCTCGGAGCCGATCCCGGAAGCCCAAGGATGGCATGCTGACCGGGTGAGAACGAGGGAAATTCCCATCGATCGGGGATCACGCGAAGGATTATATGATCAGGTCCGAGTTCGATTTTTTGACCGACTACAGCATTCAGCGCTGATTGGGAACGCGACATTATATGGTTTCCTCCGAGAGTGTGACCTTACCGGGTCTCAAGGCTCAAAACACCGGAGAGAATTATACTATTCCAGATACGGTCAATGATTCATTGACCGGGTTTCCTCCGTATGACATAATCCCCCGGAAGGAGTGCTCTATGAATAAACCCTGCAACGAATTAGCCCCCGTCCTCCTGGAAGCCATCCATGCCGAGGAGGATTCATCGGTTTTCTACCGCATGATGGCAGATATGGTTCAGGATTCTGATCTGAAGCAGGAATTTCTTAATCTCTCCGCGGAGGAAGAATCCCATGCCGGGATGCTGCGGGAAATCATAGAAACCCTGCCGGATGTGAAACAGGATTGTATTCCACCCCGCGGACCGGAATCGCAGCGCAACCTCTTTGACCTGGAAACCCGTTCTCTTGAGGACCTATATCGATATGCCATCAAAACGGAAAGAGAAGCCAGGGACCATTATGAACACTGTGCCACCCTCGCAGCTACGCCGGAGCAGGCTGATCTTTTAAAGCGTCTAGCCCTATTTGAGCAGAGACATGTCAATTATCTCCAGGCCCGGCTTGACTCGTTCGATACTAGTAATGAAGTATCATAGAATTCCAATGCAATCGGGAGTGAAAGAATGAGAGTTTTATCCGGCATCCAACCCTCCGGGGTTCTCCATCTCGGGAATTACTTTGGCGCAATCCGTCAGCACCTGGATCTGCACCGCCAGCACGACTGTTATTACTTTATCGCCGATTACCATGCCCTGACGTCGATTCGGGACCGGGTTCTGCTACACCAATACACCTGCGATGTCGCCCTCGATTATCTCGCCCTTGGGCTGGATCCGGAAAAGGCCGTGTTTTACCGGCAGAGTGACCTTCCTGAGGTGACAGAACTTCAATGGATTCTGACCTCGGTCACCCCCATGGGACTCCTGGAGCGATGTCATTCCTATAAAGATAAAATTGCCCGGGGTATTCCCTTCGACCATGGCCTTTTCGCCTACCCGGTCCTCATGGCCGCGGACATCCTGATTGTCAATGCCGATGTCGTTCCGGTCGGGCAGGATCAGAAGCAGCATATCGAAGTCACGCGGGATATCGCGCAGAAGTTTAACAATCTCTACAGTGAGGTTTTTGTCATCCCGAAGGATATGATCCGGGAAGAAACCGCGGTCGTACCGGGTGTGGACGGGCAGAAAATGTCGAAGTCCTATGGCAATACTATCGAGATCTTTTCCGAGGGGAAGGCCCTCAAGCAGGCGGTGATGAGCATCGTGACAGACTGTGCTCCCGTTGAGGCTCCCAAGGATCCGGATACCAATAATGTCTATAACCTGTTGAAACTCTTTGCCGCGAAGGAGGAGACAAGCGAGTGGGCGGAGAAATTTCGAAAGGGTGGACTGAAATACTCCGATGTCAAAAAACGATTGATCGAGCTCATCAATCTTGAGTTTGGAGAAGCCCGGGAACGGAGAAAGGAAATTTCCGCACGCAAGGGATTTGTGGAAGACGTACTTGCATCAGGCGTGAACCGTGTGCGACCCATAGCCCGGGAAACACTCTCACGAGCCAGGGTGGCCTGCGGGCTTGACTGATTCAGCATTCTCCCGAAGGGTATTTTTATCGATTCTGCTGGTTCTGGCAGTTGTCTTATCCGGGATTTTTGCCTCTGGCAGTCTGCCTTCCGCTGGAACCGCCGGACCGCCCTGCAGCTGGGCCGGCGTAGAGCGTATCGTAGCGATCGGGGATATTCATGGGGACGCCGGCAAGCTTGAATCTCTCCTGAAGGCAACAGGGCTGGTCGATGGTTCGCTCCAATGGGTGGGAGGCAGGACCCACCTGGTACAGACAGGGGACATCATGGATCGGGGGTCGAAGACGCGCATCGCGTGGGATCTTCTTATGGAACTGGAGCCCCAGGCCCGTGCATCGGGAGGCTATGTCCACGTCCTGTTGGGAAACCACGAGTACATGAATATCACCGGAGATCACCGCTATCTGAGCGCGGAAGACGTCGTAACCTTTGGCGGCATGCCCAACTTTCTGCGGTCGATGGGACCCCTGGGAACCTACGGGGCATGGCTTCGAAACCGCAACACGGTAATCCGGATTAACGATATCCTCTTTGTACACGGGGGCTTGAGTCCCCACCATCGACGCTATTCGATGAGCCAGATCAACCAGCGGGTTCGGATGGAAATCCGTGAATATCGCAGAGGAAGGCTTCGGATGGGATTTGACCGGAAAGGTCCTCTCTGGTACCGGGGTTTTACCGAGAAGGATGATTCCGAGGCCTGCGCGGAGATCGATGCTGTTGCAAAGCGTTATGGCGCAAAGCGGGTTGTGGTCGGCCATACGATTACGGAAGACGGGATTGAATCCCGCTGCGGCGGAGCCCTCATCATGATCGATACGGGAATGTCCGAGGCGTATGAAGACGGGCCGGCGGAGGCCCTGGAAATCCTCCCGGACCGGATCCAGGTCATTACCCTGAAAGGTACAAGACCTCTTCTTCCATAAAATTATTTTCCCTGTCCGCAGACGTTGTACAATAGAAGAATCATCCTCTTCGCGGGATGGATCCGTGAAGAGAAGGAGGATGCAATGAGCAACAGCACAATCGGCTGGAATCCAAGCACCTACGGCCTCGACCGCCACGGTCTTGAGAACCTGGGCACCATTTACTTTAACCTTCCGACCCCCCAGCTCTACGAGCAGGCCATTCGAAGGCGGGAAGGTCTTCTGGCCCATCTGGGCCCCCTGGTGGTCCGCACCGGGCACCACACCGGGAGATCACCCCATGATCGGTTTGTCGTGCGGGAACCAACCTCAGAATCCAGAATCTGGTGGGGGACGGAGAATCGTCCCTTTGAACCCGAGGCCTTTGATCGTCTTTTCTACCGGCTCACGGCCTACCTGCAGGGCAGGGACATCTTTGTCCAGGATGTGATCACGGGAGCCGATCCGAAATATCGTCTCCCCGTTCGCGTCATTACCGAAACCGCATGGCACTCCCTCTTTGCGCGAACCATGTTTGTAAGACCGGACTGGTCAAAAGGAAGTGAATTTGTACCCGAATTTGCGGTGATCGACGCTCCGGGATTCCGGGCCATCCCCGAACTGGACGGAACGAATTCCGAAGCCTTCATTCTTGTCCACTTCGGGAAAAAGGTTGTTATCATCGGGGGAACTTCCTATGCAGGAGAGATTAAGAAATCGGTATTCTCCTATATGAATTATCACCTTCCACTGGAACGTGTCCTATCCATGCACTGCTCGGCCAACATGGGGGAAAGCGGCGAAGTAGCCATCTTTTTCGGTCTGTCCGGAACGGGAAAGACAACCCTCTCCGCCTCTCCGGACCGCAGGCTGATCGGGGATGATGAACACGGCTGGTCCGACACGGGCGTCTTTGATTTTGAAGGCGGCTGTTACGCGAAAGTGATTCGTCTCTCGAGTGAGGGAGAACCCGAAATCTACGAAGCCACCCGACGCTTTGGAACGATCCTGGAAAACGTCGCCATCGATCCGGTCACTCGAAGGACTGACCTCGATGACGCTTCTCTGACAGAAAATACAAGGGCCGCCTATCCGGTCACCCATATTCCCAATGCCGTGGCTGAAGGCCGCGGCGGGCACCCGAACCACATCATCATGCTTACACTGGATGCCTTCGGAATTCTTCCTCCCGTAGCCCGTCTCAGCCCTGCTCAGGCCCAGGCGCACTTTATGGCCGGGTACACGGCTAAAGTTGCCGGGACCGAAGCCGGTGTGGGGAAGGAACCGATGGCGACCTTTTCAGCCTGTTTTGGTGCCCCGTTCATGACACTGCCGCCTACGGTCTACGCCAGGCTCCTGGGAGAAAAGATCGCTTCGCATGAGGTCTCCTGCTGGCTTGTCAATACGGGCTGGTGCCGGGGGCCCTTTGGAACGGGGGAGAGAATTCATATCGCCTATTCGCGCGCCATCGTCCGTTCCATTCTCTCCGGGAATCTGAACAGGGCATCTTTCCGCAAGGATCCCACATTCCACTTCGATATTCCGGATGCCGTGGAAGGTGTGCCCTCGGAACTGCTCGATCCCCGCTCTGCCTGGCAGGATCCATCCGCCTATGATGCAAAGGCAAAGGAACTCTATCGGAATTTCCTTTCTACCCTGGAACCCTACCGCGAAGAAATGGGGGAGATCTTACATAAAGCGGGTTTTTAACAGGCCATCCATGGGGTTGTCCATCCTCTTCCTGACTTTCTCACTTTACCTGTGGGGGAGTCAGTCTCCTGCCGATTCGGGAACGGTGCAGGGCGGCCCCTGTGAAGAAGAGAAGATCGCTGAAAGTCATTCCCTTCATGCCGGCCGTGTGTCCTGGTGGAAAGAAGCACAATCGGGGCTTGCGAATCCTCCACCCGGCGCTTTTTCGAGTGCAAAACGTCACCTTCATTCCATGAAAAACCGGGCGGCCAGTCCGGTTTCCGATCCGGGTTGGGAGGCAATGGGGCCGTTTCCTCTGCTGGATGGGGTGCAGGGCTATTCCGGCCGCGTCACGGCCATCGCCCCGCACCCCTCCAATGGCGCCATCGTCTACCTTTCCGGTGCGAGGGGAGGGGTCTGGAAGACAACCGATGGCGGAAATCACTGGATCCCCCTGACAGATGATCTGGGAACACCGGCGGTGGCTGCCCTGGCCGTGGATCCTCTCCATCCGGATACGGTAATTGCAGGTACGGGGGACCCCTACATGGGATGCGGGGATTATTACGGTACGGGAATTCTTCGCTCTTCGGATGGCGGGTTCACCTGGGAGACATTGGCGGAAGACCTGTTTTCCGATACGGCCATCACGAAGATTCTTATCCATCCGGATCGTCCCGGATGGCTCTGGGTGGCCAATGGAGTCAACTATCCCGCCTCCTCCTGCACCGGAGCGACTCCGGACTGTGGTGTCTGGCTGAGCCGGGACCATGGGTTGACCTGGCTTCCGCTCCTGACGGGGGAATATACAGCACAACCCCTGGCAACCGTTACGGATCTGGTTCAGGATCCCATCGATCCGGATATCCTCTTTGCGGCAGTCCGATACAGCGGTATATGGAAGACAGAGAATGGGGGAACCACCTGGACTCGTCTCCTGGATGGATTGCCCACGGAACACGTGGGTCGTATCGATATCGCACAGGATCCCACCAGCCTGTCAACGATCTATTCCGTGTTCGAGAATGCCGGGACGGGAAGGCCGCTGGGAATCTTCAAATCGTTTAACGCCGGTCTGACCTGGTTTGAACTTCCTGCTCCTTCTGGTTCCTGCCAGTACTGGGACCTGTCCGATCTCTGTACCTATCCCTTTTATGACATCGGCAGCTGCTGGTATGACCTTCTCCTGGAGGCAGGTCCGACCGGCCAGGTGTGGGTGGGTGGAATCGGTTTATGGGAATCCACCGATGGAGGGCAAACCTGGGTCAATGAGTGCAGGGTCGATATGCACGTGGACTATCACGCCATGGCCTTCGGTCCCGACGGCGAGCGGTGGGTCGGCAGTGACGGGGGTATCTTTTATGCTGATCCGGTCCAGCGTGTCTGGATTTCAAGAAATGAGACCCTGGGCTTGACCCAGTTCTACCCCGGTGCCTCCCTTCACCCCACGCGAGCGTCGCGAATGCTGGCAGGGAACCAGGACAATGGAACCCTTCTCTATCAGGGACAATCCCGCTGGATCAAGGTGGGGGAAGGAGATGGGGGAGCCACGGCATACGATTCCCGGTCACCGGACACGACCTGGTACACTTCGTACCAGTATCTCAATATCATGAAAACAACCAACGGGGGATATTCCTATCTCTGGTCCATGTACGGCCTGACCGATGCCAATACCACCCGGGCTTCCTTCCACTCTCCCTTCACGCTCTGTCCGGCCGATCCTTCGGTATTGGTTGCGGGATCGGATAACGTCTGGATTTCAACCAATGGCGCGGAATCGTGGTCTTCTATTGGCCCCGACCCTCTCGATCCGCTTGGATTTAAAATCCGTGTTCTGGCATTCAGCGAAACCGATTCCACGTGCAACACATTATTTGCCGGAACCATCGCAGGAACGCTCTACCGCACCCTGAACAGGGGACAGAACTGGGATGAAATTGGCTCCGGACTCCCGGGCGGTCCGATGAATCAGCTTGTCGCTTTCAGAAATGATCCGGCGATCTGGTATGTCGTCCTGGGGGGGTACGGCCATCCCCATATCTATCGCACGGATGACATTCAGGCTAATCAGCCTGAGTGGAGCGAAGTGGGGCTTTCTCTGCCGGATACCCCTTTCTACACGATCCTTTTGGATCCCCTGAATTCGAATATCCTTTATGCCGGCTGTGATCTTGGTCTCTTTATCTCCATGGATGGCGGTCTCAGCTGGAGTCTGGATCCGAATCACCCTGCAATCCCGGTTAGAGATCTGAAGGCAGTGGAGAATGGCAGTGCGGTCATTTCGTTTACTTTCGGAAGAGGTGCCTTTCGGCTTCGAAGAGATGCCCTGGTTCCCCGTTCCAGCGAACCCTTACCCCGATTGATGAAATCCGGAGACAGGTAGACAGCGATTCCTGAAACAGGTATGATGATTTTATGGGCGCTGGGCCTGTGTACCCGGTTGACCCCGGGCTGAAACGCTTCAAACTCTCCGTACAAAAGAATCGAGCATTCGTCTATACCCTCGCCGCCCTCTTTGCGATTGCGCTTCAGCAGCTGGGACTCATCAAGGGAACATTTCTTCAGGCATTCACGGTACTGGTCCTGGCCGTGATTTCTTCTATCGTTTTCTATGTTGCGTATATCTATTTTTGGAAACTCAACCTGGACTGGGTTTGGCTTCTCTTTGACAGTTTTTTAATATCCTGTGGTGTTTATCTTACGGGAGGCGTGGCCAGCCCCTGGTTCCCTTGGTATCTGGCCAACGTAAGTGGTGCGGCATTTGTCGCCGGGATGGAGTGGGCCGTTGCACTTTCCATTGTGGACACCTTCTCCTATCTGGGAGTGCTTGCCATCCGGGGTGAAATTGCCGGTCTGGATGGAGTATTCTGGGAAAAGCTGGCAATGATGGCCTGCCTGTTTGGATCGACATTCTTCTTTTTCCGGGGTGCCACGGAACTCCAGAGAAAGCAGAAACAGGTCAAGCTGCTTCGGGAAAATGAGAGTCGAAAAGTGGCTGAACTCACCCGTCTTACGACAATTCTGGATGAACGGACACGGGAACTGGATGAAGCCAATTTCCAGATTCGGCATGCGGACAAGATGAAGAGCCAGTTCCTGGCCAATATGAGCCATGAACTGCGAACCCCCCTCAATTCGATTATCGGGTTTTCGGAAATTCTGATCTCGAGGCTGGAAAGCGAGCTTTCAGATAAATATCTTAAGTTTCTTTCGAACATTCACACCTCGGGAATCCACCTGCTGGGGATCATCAACGACCTTCTGGATCTCTCCAAGATTGAAGCCGGACGGATGGAAGTGAACGCAGAGAAGTTTCCCCTGGAAGGTGTGATTCACGGTGTCTGCACCGTGATGAAGGGTATGGCGGCGAAGCGAAATATATCCTTTGAAGTTGATCTTCCTGAGCACCTGCCGCCTCTTCATGCCGATCCGGTCAAGGTCAAGCAGATGCTCTATAACCTGCTTTCCAATTCAGTCAAATTTTCTCCGGACGATTCGACGATAACGATACGTGGATCGCATGTGGAAGCCGGAGAGTCTGCTCTTGGCGTTGACAGTATTTCCATCCAGGTGGTGGACCGCGGAATCGGCATCGCACCGGAAAACCACGATATGATCTTCCAGGAATTCAGCCAGGTCGATAATGCGCCCACAAGGCAGTTCCAGGGAACGGGGCTTGGCCTGGCTCTGGTCCGGCGTTTTGTGGAGCTCCATAAAGGCACGATTCAGGTGGACAGTGCCGTGAATCAGGGAAGTACCTTTACCATTCTGCTGCCATCAAGATTTATCGCCGATGGCTCTTCGCGGGAGCCTGAAACTGCCCTCCCTGTCGTCACGACAACCGCTCTGCCGCGAATTCTTGTTGTGGAAGACGACCCTGATGCGTACGAGCGCATCTCGAAGGATCTTGCGGTGGCCCACTTCATACCTGTTCGGGCAAAAAACGGGGAAGAAGCGGTTCGACTGGCCAGGTTGATCAAACCCGCCGCCATTACCCTGGATATCATCCTCCCGGACATAGATGGCTGGGAAGTTTTGAAACGGCTCAAGCAGGACGGAACGACCCGAAATATCCCGATTCTGATTGTGTCGATGGTGGAGAACCAGGATCTGGCGGTGGCCCTCGGGGCGGACGACTATTTTCTTAAACCTATCGAGGGGGAATCGTTAGTAAAACGATTGACGCAGCTCGTACCGCCCGAATCCACCCGGAGCGCAAGGATCCTCCTGATTGATGATGACAGTGCGGTCCATGAAATGGTCGAGGCGCTTCTAGAGCCCATTGGATTCCGGCTGGACCATGCGTACAACGGGAAAGAGGGACTCGAGCTGGCCTCTCAGAACCCTCCATCTCTCATTATGCTGGATCTCATGATGGAGGGTATGGATGGATTTGATGTTGCCGCGGTACTGCGCAATGATCCCCGCACAAGCTATCTCCCCATTCTTGTTTTGACGGCAAAAGATCTGACGGAGGCTGAGCGGAAGCGTCTGCATGGGAAAATCAATGGCCTTCTGCAGAAGGGATCCTCCGGCCCCCAGGAACTCATCAGTTCCGTAAAGCACCTGGTTCGACGGCACTCCAAGGAGATTCAACATGAACCTTCCTAAACAGATACTCCTCATCGAAGACAATGAGCAGAACCTTGAACTTGTCACCTTTTTGCTGGAAGAGGCAGGATTTGAGGTGCATACGGCGAAAGATGCGGACGAAGCGAAACAACAGGTCGAAAGCGGCAGTCCCGATCTGATCCTTCTGGACATTCACCTTCCGGGATGCAACGGGTTGACACTGGTAGAGGAATTCAGAAAGAAAGAAAACCTGAAACGAACTCCGATAATTGCCCTGACGGCGCATGCGATGCAGGGAGACAGGGAACGTTTTCTGGAGGGGGGATGCGACGGTTATATCCCCAAACCGATCCAGGTGGGCACCTTTGTTCAGGAAGTATGCGCCTTCCTTCCGGAGATTTACTGATGACAGCCCGGCAGGAATCAGGCAGGGAACATCCCCGCGTACTTATTGTCGATGACCAGGTAGAAAATCTGGATCTTCTGGAGGAAATTCTATCGATCGAAGGATTTTCAGTGGACAGGGCATCGGGAGGTCTGGAAGCACTGAGACGCGTCGACCTCTTTCCCCCTGACTGCATCATCCTCGATATCATGATGCCGGGCATGGACGGCTTTGAAGTCTGCCAGCAGTTAAAGGGCAAACGACCCACATGCTTTATCCCCGTTATCATGTTTACGGCCCTGTCTGAGGTTACTGACAAAGTTCGGGGGCTGGAGGCCGGAGCGGACGATTTTCTGAACAAACCCGTATCGGCACCGGAGCTTCTTGCAAGAGTGCGGACCCTGATTCGGATCAAACAGTTACGGGATGAACTGGACACATCCGAAACCATTATCGTATCCATGATCCAGGCCCTGGAAATGAAGGATCCCACCAGTGTGGGGCATTCGGAAAGAGTGGCACTCGCTGCTGCCAGAACAGCAAAAAAACTGAACCTTCCCTTATCGACGGTGGAAACGATTGCGAAAGCTGCCATTCTCCATGATATTGGGAAAATCGGTTTACCGGACCATGTTCTATGGCCGGAAGGAGCGCTCTCTGAAGAAGATAAGCGCATCTTCTGTCAGCACAGCGATCTGGGAGCGATGATCCTGGCCCCTCTCCTGTCCTTCGGAGATATTCGGATGATTATACGGCGCCACCATGAGAGACTGGATGGATCGGGATATCCCGAGGGTATCTCGGGGGCTTCCCTGAGCTTGCCGGCGGAGATCGTTGCTATTGCAAACCGGTATGACGACCTTTACATGGAAGATGGCCAGGAAGAAGCGATTCGAAAGATCAAGGATGAATCAAGCCGGGGCCTCTTTCATGAAGATCTCACAGCCGTATTCCTGAATGCGGCCGTATACGAAGCCAATCCGGAAGAGTCCCTGGAATCGATATGGACGCAGTTTTTGCCCGTACCGGGCAGTGTACCAAATGGGAAGATCCTGGTCGCCGATGATACACCGTCCAATCGTGAGGTTGTGGAGGAAATTCTTGCCGATGCCGGCCATACGGTTCACTGTGTGGGCAGTGGCGATGCCCTGCTTCGGATCATGGAAGACTACCGACCCGATCTGGTTATCCTGGATATCCGAATGCCGGGTCTGGACGGGTTTGAAGTATGCAGACGAATTAAGGGGGAGCGGGAATGGGAGCTTCTTCCCGTGATTCTGGTTACGGCGCGGCGAGAAGTCCAGGATCGCCGGGCCGGAATGGAGGCCGGTGCGGATGATTTTCTGCTCCTCCCGCTCCATCGTCTGGAAGTCGTTGCGCGGGTGAAATCCCTCCTCCGTCAAAGGTTTTTCTATCTCGACCTGGAACAGCACCAGAGTGTCATTCTCTCGCTGGCCTCAGCCCTGGAAGCAAAGGATCCCTATACTCGCGGGCACTCGGATCGCGTTGCCCAATTATCGGTCGAACTGGCCATGATGCTCAACCTTTCCAACGAAGACCTTCGTCTTCTGTCGATGGCGGGCAAACTGCACGATATCGGAAAGATCGGTGTGCCTGAAAAGCTTCTCAATAAACCTGGACGCCTGACGGGAGCTGAACTGGAAACCATCATGACGCACCCGGCCCAGGGACAGCTGATCTGTAAACAACTGAAGACGGTTCAATCCATTCTTCCCATTATTCGACACCATCACGAGCGGTTTGACGGGTCGGGATATCCCGATGGACTGGTAGGGGATGAAATCCCTTACCTGGCAAGGATTCTGGGGATGGCCGATGCCTACGATGCCATGACGTCCGACCGGCCCTACCGGGCACCCATGGAAGTGAGCCAGGCCCTGGCTGTGCTGGAAGACGAAACCAGTTCGGGGAAGTGGGATCCGCGTATCTTCAGAATTCTGACGGAGATGGTGTCTCCTTCTACTTCGTCAAGTTGAAGAAATACTCTATGTTGTTCGCCAGGGTGTCTACATGAGAACGATACTGGTTCGCGTAATGAGAATTTTCATTGGGGTGACCATTGTACTTTCTATTCTATTAGCGATCCTGTTTGTTCTGTTTACTCAACCCTCGGGCACCATATCCACTCGCATGGGGACAAATAAGGCTAATGCACAAAGAATTCAGGAAACAGTGCATTTCTTGACTGATGGAGTACCTCGAAATTCTGATCATCCTGAATCTCTGGAACATATCGCAGGATATATTGAAAGTCGATTCCAGGCAACAGGTGCCGATGTGAAGATTCAAACCTATAAAGCAAGGGGAAAGTCATTCAAGAATGTAATTGCAAATTATGGTCCCCAAAACGATTCATTAATCGTCATCGGTGCGCATTACGATGTATTTGGGGATCTCCCTGGTGCAGATGATAACGCAAGTGGCACGGCTGTTCTGCTAGAAGTTGCTGAAATATTGAGTCCTGAAAAACTGGAATTTCCAATTGAATTCGTTTCTTTTTGTACCGAGGAACCACCATTCTTCGGTTCGGAAGAAATGGGGAGTGCCATTCATGCTGGATCACTCAAAGAAAGAGGAGTCAAGGCAGAATGCATGATTTGTCTTGAAATGGTCGGATACTATACGGAAAACCAGAATTGGCCAAATATTCTTCTTGACCTTTTTTATCCGAGTAAAGGGAACTTCCTGGCAGTTATAGGTAGATGGGAAGATCGAAAGCTTACGAGAAGAGTAAAATCGGCCTTAAAGATAGAGAATGATCTCCAGGTTTGGTCTTACAACGGACCAGATCTAGGCGGGTTGGATGCATCGGACCACAGGAATTATTGGCTACAGGACATCTCTGCGGTTATGATTACAGATACAGCGTTTATCAGAAATCCTAATTACCATACTCCTCATGATCTTCCTGATACGTTGGATTATAAAAAAATGGCTATTTTATCCGAAGGACTTATCGAAGTAATATCAAATTTACAAATATGGATTAATATCCACAAGTAGCACAATTGTTATTTAAGCTGAGGGATTACCGGCTTCGCATCGCCAGAAGTGCAAGGATCATCAGGAGAACGATTCCCGTGTAAACGGCGATGATGGACATCCGTCTCCTGGGAAGTCCCGACCTGTGGGCCAGCCAGAGATCGATGGATCCGGCACCGATGGCGAGAAGGGGAAATCCTACGATCCAGGCTATTCGAAGGAGCCTGGGAAGGTGACGCATGAAAGAAAATATTGCTACGGCCCAGGGAACCCGGATTCCCAATCCCAGGAAAAGAACCAGATAGGCAAGGGCTCCCAGGAATAGCAGTAAGGGAGGAACGAGGAAAATCCAGGAAAAAATCGAAAGGAAAGATGTCTTTTGTGAAACTGCACCCTTCATAAGAGATAACCTCCGGGCCCGGGAACGGTAATCCATTATAATGGGAGTTGTTGCGAAATCGAAAGCAAAGGAGCGGTTGATGTCACCTACCTTTCGGCCCTATCACGAAACGGGAATTTCCATGATCGATGAACAGCACCGGGTTTTCTTCAGTAAACTGAATGACCTGTTTGCTGCGTGCAAGGCGGGAACGGCGGGAGAAGAGTTACGGCCCATGCTGGATTACCTTGTCAGCTATGTACAGACACATCTTGCGACGGAGGAGCAATTCATGTCGGAACACCGGTACCCCGAAAAAAAAGAGCACGAAGAACAGCATCGAATCTTTCGGGACAAGATGTACAGAATGCGGACCCGGTTTCTTTCTGCCCCTCCCTCGGTCGATTTTATCCTGGAATTGAATCGCACCCTTGTGGACTGGTTCCAGAGCCATATCAACGACCAGGATGTGAAGATGGGTGCTTTCCTCCGCGATAAGGTCTCCTGACGATTAAAAAATAGGGACTGTCCCTATTTTTAGAGTAATCAAGCGAACCTGGATCAGCGCCTTTGCGTATAAAGGGGAGTAAGGAGGAACGCAGCAGAGTGATTGGGAGAATTTTTTCTGTCCTATCGGTTCCGGCATGCCTGCTCATTTTTGCGGGTGGTTTGTCTTCACGGGATCTTTATGCCCAGCAGAATGATCCTGTTTTCAGCCATTATTCCATCGGACAGGGCCTGTCGCAGAGCATTGTCGACGCCGTTGTTCAGGACCGTCAGGGTTTCATGTGGTTTGTGACCGAAGATGGACTTAACAGGTTTGATGGTCATAACTTCAGGATCTTCAAGCATAATCCTCAAGACCCCAACTCTCTGAGCCATAACGAATTGAAATGCATACGGGAAGACCATGAAGGAAAGCTCTGGGTGGGAACCTTTCACCGTGGATTGGACTGCTTCGATCCGAACACGGAACGGGTAATTCATTTTCAACATGATCCTGAAAATCCCAAAAGCCTGAGTCACGACATTATCTGGGCAGTTCTGGAGGATGAGAACCACGACCTCTGGATCGGCACAGGGGGCGGGTTGAACCGCTACCATCGGGAAACGGGAACTTTTACGCACTATTTCCATGAACCGGAGAATGAATCAACCATCAGTCACGACGATATCCGTGTGCTTTATGAAGGTCGGGATGGTTCCCTGTGGATTGGAACGGCGGGAGGTGGGCTGAATCGAATGAACCGTTCCACGGGGACCTTCGAGAGATATCAGAATGATCCGGCGGATCCATCCTCTCTGAGCCACAACGACGTGAGATCGATCCTGGAAGACAAAGAGGGTAACCTCTGGGTGGGAACCTATGGGGGCGGCCTGAATTTCCTCCCTGCGGGATCGAGTAACTTTATCCGTTTCACCTCCGACCCTTCAGATCCAGCGAGCCTGGGAAGCAATGCTGTTCTCGCCCTCGTCTTTGACCATGACGGCATTCTATGGGTGGGAACCGATGGCGGAGGGCTTCATCGCTACGATCCCGCGACCCGGACCTTCCGTCGGTACGTAAACGATCCCAACCGACCCACCAGCCTGGCGGGAAACCGGATCTACTCCCTTTGTGTCGATCGTTCCGGGATCTTGTGGGTGGGAACCTATGGAAACGGGCTCAGCCTCTTCAACCTGGCTCGAAAGAAATTTCTGCACCTGAAACACGACCCCCTGGATCCGCAGAGCCTCAACAGCGACATCGTCTGGTCCTTTGCAGAAGACAAAACCGGCGCTCTCTGGATCGGCACGAACGATGGAGGGCTCAACCGTCTTGATCGAGCAACGAACCGATTCACTCACTATGAATATGACCCATCCAATCCAGGATCCATCAGCCACAACTCCGTCCGAATGGTGATACCGGACGGCAAGGGAGGGTTGTGGCTGGCCACGAATGGAGGGGGGCTGAACCATTTTGATACGAAGACCGGCAGAGCCGTGCGCTATCTGCACGATGCCGACCGGGCGGACAGTCTTGCTCACGATGAGCTTCGCATGGTCTTCCAGGACCGCCAGGGTGTTCTCTGGGTCGGGACCTATGGAGGAGGCCTGGACCGTTTCAATCCCGGAACGGGTGGATTTACCCACTATCGTTCCAACCCGGACGATCCTTCCACGATCAGCAACAACTACGTGCGTACCGCCTATGAAGATTCAAAGGGAAGGCTCTGGTTCGGCACCCATGGGGGCGGTCTGAACCTCATGGATCGATCTGCGGGAACCTTCACCCGTTACATCTCGAATCCGGCCGACAATACCTCTCTCTCCAACGATTTCGTATTCTCCGTACACGAAGATCGAAAGGGGAGAATCTGGATTGCAACCTACGGGGGAGGCCTGAACCGAATGAATGTCGATAGGGGGACCTTTACCGCCTTCCGAAAAAGCGACGGGCTTCCGGATGATGCAGTGTACGGAATCCTGGAAGATGATTCGGGAAACCTCTGGCTTTCCACGAACAGCGGCCTATGCCGATATAATCCGGACAGCGGTGCCTTGCGTACCTTCACGATTTCAGATGGTCTCCAGAGCAATGAATTCAATGGCGGCGCCTACTATCTGAGCCCGAAGGGGGAGATGTTTTTCGGCGGCATCAACGGGTTCAACGCCTTCAAGCCGGAAGAGATCAGGGACAATCCCTTCGTTCCGCCGGTTGTCTTTACCGATTTTCAGCTTTTCAACCAGTCCGTTCCGATCGGGGAAACGAAAGAGGGCCGAACGATCCTGACCCAATCGATTACGGCTACAAATAAGATTGTCCTTTTACCTCGGGACCGGGTGGTATCCTTTGAATTTGCCTCGCTCCATTTTGCAGCTCCAGCAAAAAATCGATATGCGTACAAGCTGGAGGGACTCTATAAGACCTGGGTCGATCTTGGAACCCGTCGATTCGTCATGTTTTCGACGCTCCCCTCGGGTTCGTACACCCTTCGCGTCCGCGGGACAAACAGTGACGGAGTCTGGAATGAAACGGGAGCCTCCATTGAACTTGTCGTTTTACCTCCATGGTGGAGAACCACCTGGGCCTATGGAGCCTACCTGCTTCTCCTGATTGCGGCGGTCTGGGGGATCGTCACCTTTGTGAAGCGCCGTGAGAGGGATCGTTCCCGGCTGATTGAAGCGGAACTCCAGGCCCAGGCGGCCCTTCTGCAATCCAGGACCGTGGAGGCGGAAGCCCGGGCTCTCAAGGTTGAAAATGAACGAAAGAGCCACGAACTGGAAGAAGCACGAAAACTCCAGTTCTCCATGCTTCCCGAGGATGTCCCCGAACATCCGGATTTCAGGATTGCGGTCCGGATGGCGACTGCCACGGAAGTGGGGGGAGATTACTACGACTTTCATGTCCAGCCCGACGGCACGCTTACTGTGGCCATCGGGGATGCTACGGGCCACGGGACAAGGGCGGGAATCATGGTGGCGATCATGAAGGGCCTCTTTACCCGGATGAGGGAAGTCCCCGACCTGGAGACGATATTCCGGGAATGCAACGAAACCCTTCTCGAACTGAAGCTGGATCGGATGTGGATGGCACTGACCCTTCTCAGAATCAGGAATCACGAAGCCAGGGTGGTTGCTGCGGCCATGCCGAATATCTTTCTGTACCGGGCCGCCTCCGGAATTGTGGAGCAGGTTGATCTACAGGGGATATTTCTGGGAACCGACCTGAAGCTTCCCCACAGGGAGACCCGGTTCCGAATCGAGCCGGGAGACAAGATTCTTTTGCTTACGGACGGCTATCTCGAGCAGGACAATGTGGATGAAGACCTGCTTGACTATAACCGCTGCAAAGCCTATTTCGCCGCCGCGGCCCACCTTCCGGTGGAGGAGCTGTTGGATCAGATGCTTGAATCCTTCGAAACCTGGAAGGATGGAGTCGATCAGAGGGACGACGTTACTCTCATCGTACTCGAGGCGAAATCTGTTTCGAATTGACGAAAAGCCTTACCATCCAGACCGGGAAATCTACTTTGTCACGCTCTCAAAGTCTGGATGGCTTCGCAAGCCTTCCAGGTCGGAATCTTCCCGTGCCTGCTGGCGGAGCTTCGGGTTGACCCGGACCGCTTCCTTCAGTGCCTCCAGGGCTTCCCCCTTCTTTCCCGCAGCCAGGCGGATCACGGCCAGGTCATAGAGGACCTCCCCGTTGTCCGGAGCCAGCTTTGCCGTCCGTTCCATGATGGGCAGAGCCTCCGGAGCCTTCTGCTCCGTGAAGAGGGTCCAGGCTTCGTTCCAGCCGTAATTGACCCGGGCAAGGACCAGGAGCCGTCCCAGTTCCCTGAAGGGTTCGGGATGGTCATCGACGCGGATATCGATGGCACGGTCGGTAAACCCGCCGTACCCGGCCCTGTCCTTGACGACCAGAAGGGCCGCTGACTGCTTCCCTCTCGAATCGCCGCCCGCCCTGTCTCCCGCCACAAGGGCTTCATAGAGCCGCTCCGCCAGGGTACCCTTTGTGGAAAGGAATGCCTTTTCGACATTCTCGACGACCTCTTCCCCTGTGAGAATATTGCCCTGAATTGCGTAGTTGGGACCCTGTTTTCCTCCCGCCCAGGGCGTACAGCCCTTTCCCGTGTAGGTGATCGAAGAACCGTCGGCGGCGACGATTCCTACCTGCCTGCGATCAGGATCCGCATCGGTGCGGAGAAGGATCGTGAGGGCTTCTTCCGGTGTTGCACCCCGTGCAAGAAGTTCCAGTCCCCGCTCCCCGAAGGATGTATTGGCGAAGGCCTGCGTTGCCACTGCTCCAACGTCAGCTCTGGCCCAGGGGACCACGGAACCCACGGCAAAAAACCTGGAAGCGACGGCGATGCCCAGCTCACCCGTGGCCGGATCCCGGGCAACGATCGAAAAGGTTGAGACAGCTGTGGGAACATCCGAAGGTTCTTCCGCAATGAATGGAGTGGAAACCAGAAGAACCAGCAGGATCCCAAACCCGAGAATATATCGGTAATAATTGGAAATATGCATGGATTACCTCCGGGGATATCGTATCAGGTCGAAGCCGCCTCCTCAAGAGACCCGTGGGAAGGAAGAGTGTGCCATGCGTTAGAATGGAAGATATAATTGAAATGCCTGGAGGCTGCGATGATTTCAGAAGTTACACACTTCCTCAAATGGTGGAGTGAAAAGTTCCCCGGAGCGGATCTGCCCGTTTCTCTCTGGTACACCGACGAACCCGGAGAGACGCTCCCGCCACCTGAAGATCATCGATGCGTAATTTCCGACATAGCCAAAGCCCTTCGGGGCGTGGATGTCCGGTTGAGTTCTTCCTCTCTTGGCTGTACGGGAGGACGTCGCTATACCGGATTCAGCCGGGACCTGATGCAGGGGTTCGAATACTTTCTCTCCTGCGGGCTGGAGGGAAGGGTCGAAGGGGAACGCTACAAGAAAACTCCGGAACTGGTCCGGGAACATCTGGAAAAGTCTCCCGTCTTCGATGCTCCGGCTCCTGTACTGGTTGTAAAAAGGCTGGACAGGCTTGCCAATGGGGATACACCGGAAGTGGTGGTCTTTTTTTCTCCCCCCGACGTTCTTTCCGGTCTCTTCACGCTTGCCAATTTTGATGAGGGGGACCCATTCGGTGTCATCACTCCCTTTGCAGCGGGGTGCGGCACGGTAGTCCTCTTTCCCTACCTGGAAAACAGAGCTGAGAGACCGCGTTGTGTCCTCGGGATGTTCGATGTGTCGGCCCGGCCCTACGTGTCCCACAACGTCCTGACCTTTGCCGTGCCGTTCCGGAAATTTCTCCGGATGGCCGCCAATCTGGAGGAGAGTTTCCTGATCACGCCGTCGTGGGAGAAGGTGCAGAAGAGAATTGACAGGTATCGGCCCGCCCGGCCTGAGACGACGGAAGTGTGACCCGATATGATGGAGATTCCCCCCCGGCCAAAGGGTTCCCTGATCAGCCACTTCTCCCGGATGGCGATTCGCCACGGGGGTGTCAACCTTGCCCAGGGGAGGCCCGGTTTTTCACCTCCCGAAGAGCTGGTGACGTCGTTGCGGGAAATCCTGAGAGAACCCGATGTCCACCAGTACGCCCCCGGGAACGGAGACTTTGACCTCCTGGAATCCATCGCCGGCCTCTACAAATCGCCGGTTCCCCTGACCCCGGACCATGTCCTGGTCGTTAATGGAGCCACCGAGGCCATGTCCCTCATCTTTCTGATGCTGGCATCCGATCCTGCACGGAAGGGGGCAGTTCTCTCCTTCAGTCCTCTTTATGAGAGCTACCCGAAGCTGGGGTCGATCTTTTCCCGACCCTTTATCGAAGTTCCCGTGGATCCGGACACACTTGCCATCGACCTGGACCGGGTCGAGGACCTCGTGGTTCGCCACGAAGTGAAAATTATCCTTGTCGCATCCCCCGGGAATCCTCTGGGGCGAATCTGGACCCGGGAGGAATGGAGTCGATTACGGGAAATATCCCTCCAGCATGACGTACATGTGCTTCATGACGCCGTGTATGAAGCCATCTATTTCAGGGAACCTCCCCGGCCGACAATCGACCCGGAGTTTCCCGGGCATCTCTTTATCAGCGCCTTTTCCAAGACCCTCTGCATCACAGGGTGGCGGATCGGGTACATTATCGCCGATGCGGACACAATGGAACGGCTCCGGGCCGTCCACGACTACACGGGCCTCAGCTCGCCCTACCTGCTTCAGCGGGCGATCGCCCGGTACCTTGCCCTTCCCCGGGCTTTGAAGACCTTTACACGGGACCTGAGGGTACGTTGCCGCCACTCCTTTACCCGGTTGAAAAACGGGCTGAGTGAACTTGGATTCCGAGTGTCCCCCGCGGAGGGAGGCATGTTTCTCTGGGCCAGGCTCCCCGAAGGATATGATGACGGGTACGAGTTCGCTGTACGGCTCTTTGAAGCATCGAAGGTCGCCGTCGTTCCGGGAGAGAATTTCATGGCATCGCCGTCGCCCTACATCCGGCTCAACATCGCCCAGGAACTCCCCACGATCGACGAAGCCCTCGACCGGATGGGTGAGTTTATAACACATATTTATCGTTGAAGGTAGAAAAAAGCGCTAAATATTGAAGGTGAAAAGTGTAAACGTATTGCCTCATTTCCACGTAGAATCAACATCCAAGTTCCGATCTCAGATTTACATTTTAAAGAACCAACTAACAGATCTCCAGGTTTTGGCTCGGGTTTTGCAGATCCTTGGTTTACAGGTAAGCTATAAAAATCAGATAACATTTTTTATTATAAACAAGATTAGTATGTAGACAAAATATGGTATAAATTTAATCATTAATAATTCGATGAATAAATTATTGGAATATTTCGATCTCACAACTATTACACGATACACATGGTATGTGTAATAAAACATAGCTATTATAAATATAGTGAATAATAAATAGTAATACAAATAATACATGAGATTATTCTGTACATTACTAATGCTTGAAACAATATCGAATGTCAGAATGCCCGATATTGTGAAGCACGGTAGAAAGAGTATCGTATAAAGCAAATCATTCATTCGCATTACTTTATTGACTTCATGACCCAAGCACTAGGACGGGACATCGTATTTCCTTGTTTTTTGTATTCATTGCTGTTGAGTTATTTACTATTTCCGTAATTCCGGGGGTAGTTCCGCGGACCGTAATCATAATGATCTCACTCAATCTTTCGAATCCTGGATAAGGTTGAGGCGCTTCAGGAGGTCGATGTAGCGGGGATCGCCGCGGAGGGGGGAGAGGAGGGGTTCAACGCCGAGGAAGATCACCTCCGGGGAATTCTCTTCCATGGCCTGCTCCAGGTGAGTAAAGGCTACTTCGATTCTGCTGACCGAGGCTTCCGCCTTCGCGATGGCCAGGTCGTCGCTTCCCGCGCGCAGGGCATCCATGAGTCGACTGGCTTCCCGGTTTCTTCCGGCCCGGTTCAATGCCATGAATCGATACATCAGCCACTCGGGATCGGGAGGGTCTGTTTTCGCCCGGTCCAGGGCATCCAGGGCCTCGGGGATCTTATCCAGAAGCAGGTAGGCTTTTCCAAGGACTTTCCATGTAGATGTTGGATGGGAACAGGAGGGAAGGTGGTCCAGGAGCATCCTGACGGCTTCCTCCGGCCGGTTGGAACAGAAAAAGATATGGCTTTCCTGCAAAACTCCATCGTGGGAAAGAGGGTCGATTAACATAGCGCGCCGGACTTCAGACTGAGCGGATTCTCTCTGTCCCCGGGCACAAAGACAGGCGGCAAGGTTTCGGCGGGCATCTGCGTTGTTGGGGAAAAGGGAAAGGCTGAGGCGAAATCCCCTTTCCGCCGCAATCCAGTCATGTTCGAAATACATCCGGGCAAGGGATAAACTGTGTACGGCTGAAGCCGACCCGGGATCCATCTGCAGGGCTTTTCGGGCCTGGACAGAGACAATCGGCCATCCTTCCCGCGGGCCGATCCACCCTTGAATGACGAGGTTGGTGTACGCCTCCGCGATGCCTTCAACGGGTTCCGGGGAAAAGGGATCCATATCCATGGCGCGATGATAGTGGTCGATGGCTCTCCAGAGGGATTCCTCTGTCGACGTCACAATATCTCTTCTGGCTTCCATGCAGAGAGCCATGACTCCCGCTTCAGACGACTGTCCTGAACGGAAATAGTCCTTCTCCAGGTTTCGGATGGCTATGCCGATTGCTTCCGCGGTTTCCATCGCAATACGCCGAAGAAGAAGGGGAATACGGTCCCGGGTGTCTTCGTAAGTCGATTCATGGATAAGGAGTTCTGGAACCGCCTGATGGATCCGTATCGTAAGCGTCAGGGTTTGATCGTGCCTGAGAACCGTGCCTTCGAGAAAAAGAGATGCATTGAGACGTTTTGCAAGGGCAGGTAACGTTGTCTCCTGATATGAAGCCTGCACGGATGAAGACCAAGAAATGACCCGCAGATCGCTCAATCGGCCAAGAGTACGGGTGAGCCGCTCGGTTATGCTGTCGCAGAAGATGGCTTCGGACGGAGGGTTACCGGGGTATGTAAAGGGAAGCACTGCAAGGGATGTGGAGGGCAGCCGGAGAGGCCCCGCGACTTCATAATGCCGGGCGAGGGTGTTCAAACCGAAAAGCCCCGACAGACCCAGAAGACAGGTCAGGAGGCCCACGAACAGGTAGCGTCTGAACCGATGGCCGGGAAGAAAGAGCCGGGTCAGGGTCCGGGGCAGCATGGGGGCCGGCTCCCATGGGAAGAGAATTCTATACAGGGAAAGGGGTTTTTGAATATTTTTCAGCCTGCGTTTACCAAGCCAGACAATAGTTCGATCGAGGTCTGGCTTTACGAACCTGTACACCTCCTCGGTGATGCAGATCCCTCCGGGGCGGGCCAGGCCGAATACTCGCGATGCCACGTTGACGGCGTCTCCGAAGAGATCTTTTTCCCGCCATTGTACTTCTCCGACATGAATTCCGGCACGAATCAGGATCTGGTGGCTTTTCGGCCTGCCCTGGTTGCGCTCATGAAGCTTTTCCTGAATGGAAACGGCACATTCCAGAGCGTGAAGCGGATCGGGAAAGGTGACCAGGAATCCGTCTCCGGTTGTCTTTACTTCATTTCCTTCGTATAGGGGAAAGACGGATCGCAGAATGACGTTATGCTCATTCAGAAGTTCGAGGGCGAGGGCTTCATTCTTCTGAGCCAGCGCCGCAAAACCGACAATATCGGTAAAGAGAATGGCGGCCGTGCTTCGTGTTTCCTTCGACATCCTGCAGATAGTGTAGCAGAAACGGAAGAGGGCCCGTTTCTTATGATCCGGCAGGCAAAAGGTCCAAATCAGGTGTGGTACCATGGTATTGGCCGCGCGTCATGCACCAAGGTTTGCTGACCCTTCGCGGCCGATACCTGACAACCACCCTGAGCGATGATCTGCACGGAGCCTCGAACGATGGAGGCGCGGCAGCATGAATCGTGAGGAGGAAAAAAGATGAATTCGATTTTGCAGTATTCCATTCTGGGGAACACCGTCAAGGACTACGCCATCGTGGCGGCCCTGCTTCTGGGCGGTATTCTCGTTCTCGCCATTCTTAGGAAAATTGTGATCAGCCGGCTGAAAAAATTCGCGGCCCGGACGGAGACCACCCTGGACGACATCATCATCCAGCTCGTGGAAAAGATGGTCGTGCCTCTGCTTTATGTCGGCCTGCTTTACTTTTCCCTGCGAACCCTTCAACTCCATGAGCAGGTTCTCCGGGGCATCAATATCGCGGGGATCTTTCTTTTGACCTTCATCGGGGTCAAATCGATCACAACCCTGCTTGAATACATGATCCGCCAGGCTGTGGTGAACCGCGAGGAAACGGGAAGGGAGGAAAGAGAGCGGAAGGTCCGCGGACTCCTGCCTGCCCTGAAAATTATGGTCTGGGGTCTGGGACTGGTTTTCCTGCTGGATAACCTGGGCTTTAAGATTTCTACGGTGATCGCCGGTCTCGGAATCGGAGGTGTGGCCGTGGCTCTCGCGGCACAGGCGGTTCTGGGAGATCTCTTTTCCTATTTCTCCGTTCTTTTTGATCAGCCCTTCGAAGTCGGTGATTTCATTATCGTCGGCGATCACATGGGAGTCGTGGAATACATCGGAATCAAGACGACGAGATTACGAAGCCTGAGCGGCGAACAGCTCATCTTTTCCAACTCGGATCTTACCGGTTCCCGGATTCGTAACTACAAGAGAATGCAGCAGCGCCGGGTTCTCTTCACGATCGGAGTCACGTACGACACTCCCCTGGAGAAGCTGAAGGCCATTCCGGGAACGATCCAGTCGATTATCCAGTCTCAGGACGATACCGTGTTCGACCGCTCCCACTTTGCCTCCTTTGGCGATTCTTCGCTGAAGGTCGAGACGGTTTACTACGTCAACGGAAACGACTACGCCAAGTACATGAATATCCAACAGGCCATCAACCTGGCGTTGATGGAAAACTTTAAAGCGGAAGGTATCGAGTTTGCATTCCCCACGCAGACGATCTATATCAATTCAACTGAGGATCCAAAGGAATTGTAAGCAGATCCGCTAATCGGAACGCTATTTCCGGGTCAGGGCCGCCACGTTTTCCTTCGTGAAGCGTTTGGCCAGTTCCACGGCGGGTTGATCGAATGTGGATACACCCAAATGGAGCGAGGCGGCATGGGTGAGGCACATCAGCGTCATCAGCAGTCCGCCGATCGTGGACCGGTCGTTGGCCTTCGTTTGCAGAAAGAGACGGTTGACCTTTCTCTCTTCCAATGCCGCATAGAGGCCGCGTGCGGCTGCCCCCAGGTAGTCGGAGACAGATAGATCGGGAAGGTTCAGGGAAGCATCACCCACCCGGGGTGAATGGTCTTCCGGAGCGTACCAGACCCACGTTGTGGTCGCCTCAGGAACATCCAGGATCATCTGAAGGACCGAATGCTGATCTGCGGTGCCCCGGGCAGGGGAGGGAAACTGGCCGAATTTCGCGTCTTTTCCCAGAGATTCAGCCCATAGCTGACAGAACCAGGCCGCCGTCGGGGCAAGATGAGCTCCATACGTAAAGAGGGTCAGGGGAGTGTGCGGACGGGAAAGGAGCACGGCAAGGCATTTCAGGAAGTATTCCCTTCCAGGCGACGTTTCCAGGGTGTTGCACGTCGCCAGGGCGCCGTCCAGCAGGGGCAGGGGATCGATGCCCGCCAGGTGAAGGGGCAGGGATCCTACGGAGGAAAAGACCGAGAATCGTCCCGACAGGTCCTCGGGCATGGGTATGATCCGGATCTTTCTTTCCGAGGCCCACGCACCCAGGGTCCCGGAAGGTTTTGCCGTGACAACCGCCACACGTGAAGGGGCTTCATTTCCCCGGACTTCCTCCAGGATGGGGTAGAGGAAAGAGAGCATGGAGAGGGTTTCCAGGGTCCCCCCGCTCTTGGAAATGGGCACCAGGATGACCGGCTCCGACCGGATCAGCCGCTCCGCTTCCCTGAAGAGCTTTGAATCGAGGTTGTCCACGAAGAAAAAGCGGTCTTCCTTTCCAAGATACGTCGCAATCGCCCGGGTACCCAGGATCGATCCGCCCATTCCCAGGACCAGGATCCGGGAAGATTGAGGAGCGTGCGCGGAAAAATCACGGATTTCCTCGAGTCCCTGACGCTCCCGGGCTACACGAAGGTAGGGACGGTCCGCGTGAAAGAGTCCGTCAAGCGCCTTCTCCGGCAAAGGAAAATCAATGGAAGGGGTGGTGATCGTTACCATTCGAGCTTGGACTCCTTCCAGTCTTTCAAAAAGCGGTCAAGGCCGTTGTCGGTCAGGGGATGGCTGAAGAGCTGTTTCAGGACGCTGAAGGGCATCGTGGACACATGGGCGCCCATGAGGGCCGCCCGCTTGACGTGGATTGGATTTCGGATCGAGGCCACCAGGACTTCGGTTGTGAATCCGTAATTGTCATAGATGTTCAGGATTTCCTCCACGAGGGCCATGCCGTCATGGTTGATGTCGTCCAGCCTTCCGACGAAGGGGCTTACATAGCTGGCTCCGGCCTTCGCGGCGAGGAGAGCCTGGTTGGAGGAGAAGATGAGGGTGACATTGGTCGGAATTCCCAGCGAGGAAAGCAGTTGGACGGCTCGCACGCCATCCGGAGTGAAGGGAATCTTTACAACCACATTGGGCGCGATGTCGGCAAGAATTTTGGCTTCCTTCACCATTTCATCGGTCGTGGTCGCCAGAACTTCCGCGCTCACTGGACCGTCGGTGACGGCGCAGATCTCCTTGATCACATCACGGAACTTCTTTCCCGTCTTGGCTACCAGGGAAGGGTTGGTGGTTACGCCGTCCAGCAGGCCCCATTCGTGAGCCTTTTTAATCTCGTCAACAATCGCCGTGTCCAGAAAAAACTTCACGTTTCACCTCCTTGGAACGATCCCCTATTGTACCCCAGAACCGCCCTTCTCTGAACGTCTTGAAGTCGAGGAGTCGGTTGGCGGGATACAGGAGTATGAGATTGTATCATGTGATATGTGAGTCATTTAAAAGTATGCCATTTGGGGTGCGAAGGGGTTGGCCGGGGCTCGGGAATTGTGTGGTATCATCGAAGTGAAGACGTGCACAAGGAGGGATCCGCCATGCGTTCCGTACTCGTGATTTTGATGATGACCCTGGCCCTGGGAGGCTGCAAGCCGAAGAGCGAAGAGGGCAGCGCCGTGCCCGAGCGTACCATCGCTGACAGGATGGCACGGTATGTTCCGGTAGAGATTGCCTGGAACCGTGCGGCCCTCAGTGAGGAAGACCATGCCGTGCTCGCAAAGCTCGTTGAGGCAGCCAGGATCATGGACGATATCTTCCTCAGGCAGGTCGACCCCAGAAACCCGGAATGGCTGGCCGGCATCACCGACCCGGTGACCCGTGACTATTTCTGGCTGAACTTCGGGCCCTGGGACCGCCTGGATGGGGACGAACCCTTCATCGGAACTGTGACGAAACCTGCCGGTGCCGGTTTTTATCCTCCCGATCTCACCAAAGAGGATTTTGAAGCCTATCTGGAAAGCCATCCGGAGGAAAAGGAAGCCCTGATCGATCCCTACACGATCGTCCGCCGGGAAGGGGATAAGCTTGTCGCGATTCCCTACTCTGAAGCCTTCAAAGAGGAACTGGCACATGCCGCCGATCTTCTGAAGGAGGCCGCGGCCCTGACGAAAAATGCCTCGTTGAAATCTTTCCTGCTCTCCCGTGCCGGTGCCTTTATGACCGATAAGTACACGCCTTCGGAACGGGACTGGATGGACATCCGTGACTCCGTCATCGATCCCACCATCGGGCCTTACGAGGTTTATGAGGACGGCCTGATGTCCTACAAGACGGCCTTTGAAGCCTTTATCTCCATCGTGGAGATGGAGGAGTCAAAGAAGCTGGACATGGTGGCAGATCATTTAGAGGACATGGAAGCCAACCTGCCTCTGCCCAAAGAACTCGCCTCGCCGCCGAGGGGAAGCGAGTCGCCGATTCGCGTCGTGAACCTGGTGTACTCCGGGGGTGACACGAAGGCGGGGGTGCAGACGATCGCTTACAACCTGCCCAATGATGAAGAGGTGAGGAAGGAGAAGGGCAGTAAAAAGGTAATGATGAAAAACGTGATCGAGGCCAAGTTCAGAGGCATTCTCAAACCCATCGCCGAAGAGCTGGTCTGGCCCGATCAGGCTGCCTCTGTCTCCCCGGAAGGCTTCTTCAACAATACGCTCTTTCATGAAATTTCCCACGGGCTGGGACCTGGAATCCTGGAAAAGAACGGTGAAAAGACGACCGTTTCCAAGGAACTCAAGGAACTCTATCCCGCCATCGAGGAGGCCAAGGCCGACGTGATGGGACTGTACAACGTCCTCTATCTCGTGGATAAGGGCGTTCTCCCGGAAGCTTTGAAGACCGAATCTCCCAGAACCTACCTGGCGGGAATGTTCCGTTCGATTCGGTTCGGCGTGGAGGAGGCCCATGGCCAGGGGGTGGCCCTGGAATTCAATTACCTGAAAGAAAAGGGTGCTTTTCAGCGGTCGGATTGCGGACACTATACCGTGAACGAAGAAACCTTTCCCGAGCATCTGAAAAGCCTTCTTGAAATGATCCTTCTTGTCGAAGCGAAGGGCGATTATCAGGGAGCAGCCGATCTTCTGAAAAAGTACGGCCACCTTACCCCGCAGATGAAGAAAGACTTGGAGCGACTGAAGGATATTCCGGTCGATATCCGACCTGTATTTATCCTGCCCTAGGAGGTAACCATGGACTGGGTCAACGCCTTTCGAGAAGCCCTGTTAGCACTGGATGTTCCTGATTCCTGGCAGATCCAACTGGGTGGAAGTGAGGCCTACCATAGAAAGAAAGGCCGCTGGGTGGAAGTCGATCCGTCCGATGTCGAGGGGAGGATGCTGGAAAATGAAGAAATTAAACTGGTCCCTCACATCGGGGATCTTCACCTTGCCGTCTATTTCATTCCCAGGATGACTCTTGTTGTCAACGAGAAGACGGAGACTCACCTGGCCCGCCACATCACCATTACCATGAGGCCCTATTACCATTCGAAGACGGAAGAAGATGCCGTGGGTCTCTTCTGGAAGGAATATGGAGGGGTGGTTGCCCTGTTGGAAGATTATGACTATGAACTTCGCAACCAGGACGTCGATTTCATTGACGATGACCCTGAGGTTAATTACTTTGTCGATACCTCCTTCTGGAAATCTCTTCGAGACTGCAGTGCCGATGAAGTTATCCAGGAGTTTGTCCGCCTTTCCACGGCGTTAGCGGAAGAGCTCCTGGTCGATGATCCGTAACCTCTTACTCGATTTTCTCCGGGAATCCTGGCATCTCTTCTGTGAGGTCAGCCCCTTTCTGATCCTGGGTTTCTTTTTTGCAGGGCTGATCCATGTCTTTATCGGAAAGGAAACCATCCGACGCCATCTGGGCGGACCGGGGTTTATCAAGGTACTCAAATCGGTGATTCTCGGGATTCCCCTCCCGATCTGTTCCTGCGGGGTGATTCCCCTGGCCGCATCTCTGCGTCGGGAGGGAGCCTCCAAGGCTTCCGTACTCTCCTTTCTCTTTGCGACGCCGGTAACCGGTGTCGACTCCATTCTGGCCACCTATGCATTCCTTGGCGCACTCTTCGCGGTCTTTCGACCCCTTGCCGCCCTGCTCGGCGGCATTCTGATCGGTCTGGCCAGCCTCTTCGTGGAAAGGGAGCCGGCCGTCGATCTTCCTCCTGTCGTTGCTCCGACAAAATCCACAGGGCACAAAATCCGTGAGGTCTTCACCTATGGGTTTCTCACCCTTCCCGAAGAGCTGGGTCGATGGCTGATTGCCGGGATTCTCCTGGGTGGGCTGATTTCCGCCATCATCCCCGCCGATTTCGGTCAGCAATACCTGTCCGACCCCTGGGTAGCCTACCCCCTGATGCTCCTCATCTCGGTACCCATCTATGTATGCGCCACCGGCTCCATTCCCATTGCCGCGGCGCTGATCTGGAAAGGACTCCTGCCGGGAGCAGCTCTGACGTTCCTGATCGCCGGCCCTGCGACCAATACGGTCAATGCCGCTTTTGTCTGGAAAGAGATGGGGAAGAAGCAGTTCGCCATGTATCTGACCATGATTGTTATATTCTCCACCGCCATGGGTCTGCTCTTCGATGCGATCTGGGTGGCGTCGGGGACCGGTTCGGAAATGCTCCACGGAGCGGGTGAACATTTACCTCTTCACATCGGTCTGATTTCCTCCCTTATTCTCCTCCCTCTGCTCCTGCGAGCCTATATTCCGCACCGGAGCTCGATGGCCATGCCGGTCGATGTTGAAAACGGTCAAGAATTTTCCATTCAGGGAATGACCTGTCAGGGATGCGTCAGTACCGTGAACCGGGCCATTCGCAAGGTAAACGGAGTCGAGACTGTATCAGTCGATCTGCGAGAGGGACAGGCAACCGTGACCGGGGATTTTGATGCTGAAGAGTTGGTCAGAGCCGTACAGGAAGCCGGGTACCGGGCTTCAAAAACCTCGTAGCCGTTTCTCGATCATTCCTGCTATCATATCTTCATGGTCGCCAAACCCAAGGACCTGGCCCTCTGGAGAAAGACGCTCCTTAGAAGTATTAAGCGGGAAATTCGGGAAGTTCTGGGCCCCAGGCCGGAGGCGATTGAGCGCTACTATGCCGCCTACAAACGGCTGTTTCGTGTGGCAAAATACAAGCGGTGCAGTGCGGATTGGGTCCTCCAGCACGTTCCTGGATTTCCCCTGATCTACCTCGGGGACTTCCACACACTGCCCCGATCCCAGACTTCCCATCTGCAGGTGCTGACCTCGATCCTGGAACACTGGAACGCGCCGATTCTCCTCATGGAGATGTTTGCTTCGGCGGATCAGCGAATCCTCGACGCCTTTCTGGATGGAACGATCGATGAAGAATCATTCCTCCAGGAAATTCGGTACCAGCAGTCCTGGGGGTTCCGGTGGTACCACTACCGCGATATTTTGAATCTTGCCCGTCAGCATGGATTGCGTGTCATCGGGATGAACCTCAAACAGAACGCCTCTCTGGAACAGAGAGACGAACACTTTGCCCGAATTGTCGCTTCCCGTCTGAAGGAACGAGACGGTCAGCCCATTGTTGTGATCGTCGGGGACCTCCATCTTGCGCCCACGCACCTTCCCGCCCGTGTCCAGGCTCTGGATCCCGAGGCTCCGCCTTCCATCACGATCTATCAGAACTCGGAGACGATCTACCTCAAAGAGATGGATCGAGGCGAGTCGGACAGCCTGGAAGCCGTGGACCTGGGACAGAATCGCTACTGTCTCTTTAACACCCCTCCCTGGGTCAAGATGGAATCCTACCTGAACTGGGTTCAAAATTCCGAAGAGCTGCTAAGTCGGGAGCTTGGAGAGAGCAATGGGGAAGGCCTGGAATACGATCACCAGGTGACGATGCTGACGACTCATCTCGCCGGTTTTTTTGGTGTTCGCCCTGTTGATCCCGATCAGCTGGATATTTCCGTCATGGAGGATATCGATTTTCTTCCTCCACTTCTGAATATTTTTCAGAGTTATCCCTTCTTTCATCTTCTCCAGGAACACCGGTCCTTCTACGTGCCGGGGGAGGACATTATGTACCTCCCCAACCTCAATCTGAACTATGCGACCGCGGAAATTGTCCGGGCCCTCCTGTGCCATCACCACGGGTATAAGACCCGGCACTTCTATCGATCCGGGTACTTTTTCCGGCGGGTCCTCTATCTGGCAGAGGGATATTTCGCGACGCGGATCATCAATCCACTTTACCGTCTGGAAGCTCCGGAGGATACGCAGGACAAGCTGGCGCGGGAAGGAGATCGAAGATCGACCCGGAAGCTGAAGCCTCTCCGCCGCGGCAATCGTCTTGCCGGTTTGTACTGGCGGTTCATGGTACACGGAGAAGGAAGATCTCCCTACGATAGCGCCGAGGCCAATCGACGCGATGCGGAGCAGGGATACCGGGTCAGCATGCTTCTGGGCAACTGGACGGCCCACCGCATGTACGAAGCCTTCACGGCGGGTAACCTGGCGGCGGACACGATCCGGGATGCCTTTCCCCTCCCGGGAGACAGGGAAACCGACTCCCTTCAGACCCTCCGTTCCCTGATCCTCCGCTGATCCACTAACTATTACATAATAAAGAAGATAATTTAGATTGACGGACAAGATTTTCCCATAGTATGATGCCTTCAGGAGGGTCTATGAACCGACAATGGATTGGGATGATGGTGATGTTGTGCATCACTACCATGGGATTATTGGCGCAGGACTGCCCTGAGTTGCTGTCTACAATGGAGTATTCAGATAATTCATTAGCTATAGTGATGCAGAATGAGAATGTTGTATTTATTGCTGATCAACCAAACGTTATAGAAAAATATAACATTTCATCCAATCAACTCATTTTTTCATCATCTTATCAGACTGAAGGGTCTAATTGGTTTCCGAAAATTGATGTTGATTCTAATCGAGTAGCTTGGTATGGATGGGGAAATAATTGGGAAGTCGGTCGTATTTACTTGATCGACTTTACATCCATTAATCCTTATAAGATTGGTGAATATATTTTCCAGGATTTGGCAGAAGATGATTGTGTAGAAATAATTTATAGAAATGATATGGTTTATGTTCTAACTTACACAAAAACCTATATTATTGATTTCAGTAATCCCTCTTTACCATGGTTACGGAGTGAATGGGGATCTTCTTATACTATAAACTATGATTTTAAATTGGTTGGATCCTATTTGTATACATTAGTAGCGGATGAAATATGGGGGTCTCAGATTGTAATCCACGATATTACGAATTTAGATAATCCGACACAACTATCTATTACACCGTGCAATACAAATGGAGGTCAGCTGGCGGTTTCAGAAAGTCGCGCATATGTCGTTGGAGATAAGATAGCCGTCGTCGATATCTCAGACCCTGTATACCCAACTTTAGAAAATGTGTTTCCTTTTGCGTACGATTTACAATGGGCTTATGTAATTGAGGAATTAGAGATAAATCAGAATTACCTAATGGTTTCACAATATTATATAACCTTGAGAGAAGATAGTTTAAGGGATGGAATTGATCAACCAAGGATCGCCATTTATGATTTAACAAATCCGGACAACCCAAACTACATAGGATTCTATGATACAACTCCAATATGCGGATCAAATTGTTCAGCAGCTTCTATGTTCGGACATTACATCGTTACCACTGAACCTTATTATCCATACGCCATTACTCTCCTCGATCTTTCCGGTTGTGGGGGAGGAGCAAAGCCTAACCTGACCTGGTACACGCCCTCCGCATGGGGTGAGGCGGCTGCTTTTTTCGATTATCCTGGAGCCTCTGGAAACCAGGTTCCACCAATGCGGTATGGGTACGGTGCCTACTTTCCCCATATGTATTTTGGGAATGACGGAAATGCAGCAACGAGTAGAGATTTCAAGATTAATATTTATTTAAATGGAGATTTTTATAGAGATATTAGTCATACTGCATTAATCGGGGCAGGAAGTTCCTTCGCATCCTGGATACCGGACCCAATTACGCTTGAACCGGGTTATTATAACTTCAGGTTTGTCCTGGACCCCAATAATGTTATTGAGGAAATCGATGAAAACGACAACGAGATTGATTTTTCCCTTTACTGGATAACACCACGTACGATGTCCTGTTCCACACAAACCATCACATCCGGCCAGACCCTTTCCGGTGTGTTGACCTCTGGAGACTGTACGGATGCTCACCGGGGACCTTACTTCTTCACAGACGGATATTCCTTTTCTGGAAAGATCGGGGATACGGTCACCATCACGATGACGAGAACCGATAATAACCTCGATCCTTTTCTCTATCTCTCCGATCCATCGGGTGAGGTCCGGGAATTCAATGATGATGGACCGAATGGAAACATTTCTTCTGTGCTGACCAAAACCCTGGATGCGACGGGAACCTGGATAATCGAAGCCGCATCCTGTTATGCCTATACTCAAACCCATGGAACCGGTTCGTATACGATCAACCTGCAAATATCCTCAGGCGGGGGTGGGGCCGACGATCTCAAGCTTTATTATGTTTCTGTCAATGATGGGAGCCCGATCAGCGCCGGAGAATTTTTCTACGTCGACCTGAAGGTGACCAATCTTGGAAGTTCGACCTATCCGGGGGGGGGAGTCTATGTCGCTGTATCTTCTGTAGATATTCATGGAACAGGAAACGATACACCGATGTTTATCCGGTATCCCAATGCGAATCGCCTTTACTTTGACAAATGGAAATACCTCATATCCGTTCCTTCCCTTGCGCCTGGTGTGACAAGCCCCCTTATTCGGGCAGAGGGTTTTATGGTGAAGGATCCCATATACGCAGATGCCGTGGATGTCGAGCTGATCGATTTTATTACAAATGAAGCCATCGACAGTCGTGAGGAAATTGTCGAGGTCACCCCCAACTTTAAGGCTGTTCAGAACTGCCTTATGGAACTGGTTTCACCGCTGGCCTGCCCGGTGGAAAAGATCAAAAACAAAATAGAAATGGCAAAAAATGCTGTTACAGTGGGGGAGATTATATCCGGTGTTGAAAATGCTTCGAATGGAAACAATGCCGCGGCCATCATGAATGTGTTCAATATTTTTGAGGACCAGGTTACGATGTGCCCAAAGTCGACATACGATGCGGTCTTTAACATGTTCATTACCGAAATCTATAACCATATCCTGAACGGCGGGGGATGCGCAGACGCAATTTCAAATGCAATCAGTTACGCGACGGAGCTGTCGTGGAAGGGTGCCAACATCCTGGCAGACTATTACGATGAAACCATATATAACATGCAATATGTTTTTTCTTTAGGCACGATGATTATCAAGGATCAGTTCGGGGGCTCGATCCTCACAGTCAACCAGGACGGAACTCTGACGACACCTTACCCCGATACGAATTTTGGATTTCATGCCGCGGAATCGACTTTTGGTATGTTTCCCGATATCAATTGCCCGATCTTTACCGTCGACTTTATCTCGGCTTCTGCCTGTTCTGAACCGGTTTCAAGCATGAACACCTGCAGCATGTACAACGAAACCACGCGCACTATGGAACCCGTTCCCATTCTTACCTATTACCGGGTGAATCTCCAGGCGGGAGATCGCATCCAGTATTCCGTGGCCAATGGAAAGGGAGGAACGCTTAATGTGGACAGGGGAAATAACGGTTCATACGACCTGACCGTCAGTCCAACACACGTCATCCTTGACAAAGTTTCCCTGGATCTGGATATGCCGTACGAATACCTCATCCCGGCCAGTGCCAGGGCGAGCGGAGCCTCCCAGACCGACTGGTACACGGACGTGGTTCTCTATAACGAGCAGTCTTCGGACAACGTCTCGTACGGATTTTTCCTGAAGAATGGGCAGGATAACCGAACTTCAGAAGGCATCCCGATTCCTCTCAAGTCGGGTCGTTCAATGAAAATGACCAACATGGTCCAGTATTTTTTCACGGAAGAAGAAACTCCGGGATCGATTCTTCTGAAAAGCACGACACCGCTTTCCGTAAGCTCGCGAACTTACAATGTCACCGACCTTGGGACCTATGGTCAGTACATCCCCGGATATTCCAGGGATGATGCACTGACAACGTCGATCCATGCACGTCTGGTGCAGCTTGTCAGCAACAGCGCCTACAGGACGAACATCGGACTGGCCAGCATGTCCGACAAAACCACGACCGTCAATATTGATCTTTACAGGGGAACCGGAACGCTCATCGGTTCGAAGGAAATCACCCTGAAACCTTACGAATATCTCCAGGATGACCGGATTATCGAGGACATCACCTCGGAATCGATCAGCGATGCCTTTGCCATCGTATCCAGCTCCACCCAGGGATGTGCATACTTTGCGTATGCCTCGGTTGTGGATAATGAATCCGGGGATCCAATCTTTATCCCCGCGATTCGAGAGGATCGGTATAGGACATTGGTGGACCAGAATTTCCACTTCGCTTCTGAGGATCCATTATCAGCCTATACTTCGCCGGACGGAGAAACCCGCAGTGAATCGGCTATATACGCCGATCGTCAGGATTGTCCCGAATATCGGGGCAGGTATACCGGGTCTGATTACGCAAAAGCCGTATCTGTCTCCGGGACATATGTCTATTCGGCATACAATGAAGCGGGGTTCCGGGTCATTGATATTTCAAATCCGGCGAACCCCGTGAAGGTGGGGGAGGTGAACACCGCCGGACAGGCGGCCAGTCTGGATGTCAGCGGAACAACCGCCTTTCTGGGTGAATGGGGAACCAGCCCCGGTCTTCGGGTGATAAATATCTCCAGCCCAGAGCAGCCTGTAATGTCCGGATCTGTTTCCAGTTCCTGGGGACTTGTGGATATTGCCTATCAATCCGGATATGTGTATGCGGCAGGCCAGGATCATGGGTTCAAGGTGTTTGACGTTCGTAACTCACAGCCTGCCGAAGTGGACAGCCTGGATACGAATCCTCCGAATGGTGTGGATGTAGAGAATCAATATGCCTATCTGGCCACCTTTGATATGGCCGCCATGAAGGGGAAAGTCGTTGTCATCAATATCGCAAACCCGGCAAATGTTTTGGCCATGACATCCTTTCAGACGAGGGGAATGGCCCTTGATATCGTAGTTTCGAACAACCTGGCATACGTGGCGGACGGTGCCAGCGGGCTGTCGATATATGATGTTGCCTCACCAACCTCCCCGAAGCTGAAGGGGTATTTTTCTACGACCGGATCAGCCAGGAACGTTTTTCTCCACCAGAATACGGCCTATGTGGCCGTAAGCAAGAAGGGACTCTGGGTTCTCGATGTCAGTGATCCTTCTTCACCCGTTGAATTGGGACATTACGATTCTACGGGGGACAACTTCTGGGTGTCCGCCGATTCTTCCCACGCGGCGGTAGCGGATGGATCTGCAGGTGTGTATATCCTGGATGTCCAATCCTGCGGAGGTGGTTCCGGTGAAGCGCCCGTCGCGGATTTTTCCTGGACGCCCTCCATTCCGAATGTGGGCCAGAGCGTCACATTCACTGACCATTCTACTGGCTCCCCCGTGTCGTGGTCGTGGAATTTCGGTGATGGCTCCACGTCTTCGTCTCAAAATCCAACGCACAGTTTTAGCAACTCCGGATCCTTCTCGATATCTCTGCATGTGACCAATGATTATGGTTCAGATACGGGAACAAAATCCATCACAGTCACCGGAGGATCGGCAGGACAAACCTATGATTACGTTTTTCCCGCTTCAGCGAAGAAGGCGGGAGCGTACGGTACAAATTGGGTTACCGACCTGGTTCTTCACAATCCAGGTTCAAATACGGCGTCGATACAGGCCTATTTCCTTGAAGCTGGACAGAACAACAGCAATGCTGTGCCAAAATCGATTACAGTCAATGCCGGAACTTCTAAAAAATACAACGATATCATCAATATGTTTTTTGAAAGACAGGAAGTTTTTGGTGCCATCCTGATGAAATCTTCGATCCCGATCATGGGTACATCCAGAACGTATAACGACCAGGGAACGGAGGGGACGTACGGCCAGTTCATTCAACCTGTCCGGTGGGAAGAAAGTACCCCCTTCGGTTCATCTGGAACGGCAATTATCCAGTTGTCAAAAGATGAGAATTATCGTACAAATCTCGGTCTGGTAAATGCCTCAACGTCACAAATCGTTATCGATGCTGTGCTCTATCGGGAAAGTGGTGAACGGATTGGAACGGTGCAATTTACGCTCAAGCCCATGGAGTACTGGCAGGAAGCAAACATATTTAACCGGGTTACGACAGAAAATATTGAAAATGGATATGCAAGAATTTCCACAGCCACTCCTGGAGGAACATTCTTTGCCTATGCTTCGGTCGTGGATAACCGGACAGGGGATCCGATCTTTATCCCGAGCCGATAATAAGGAAATGGTTTGGACTGCGGTTGTTTTTGGCTTATCTCAGGAAAAACTTCCTGGTGAAATTCAGATCTTCCTGCAGGAAACAGGTACCCGATGTGCCTTAAGTATAAACCGGGGCAGGATTGCTCGTGTGGTATAGTGGGGACCGTATCTTTCTGTGGGGGATCGATCCTTATATGATTCAGGATATTGCCTTACTATTGCATCCCCTGCAACAAATGGAGGTTTTTCATGAATCAACAGCAGGAATCTAAAAAGATGGCCATGGAAGTCAACGGCCGTCCCATTTCCTTCGAGGAAATCGAAATGCAGACACGACTCTTCCTACTGGAACAGGCTCACTCGGGGAAAGCGCGGCCGGATATAAAGGAAATTGACCAGCTGCGCCAGCGCGCGATCGAAGCCCTGGTCCAGAATCGTCTTCTTAAATCAGCCAGTGCGCGGGAGGGTCTCGAGGTAGAGGATTCCAGAATGAAGGCCGTTCTGGATGAAATTATTTCAAGTATTGGATCCGACGAAAAGCTGACAACCTTTCTTCAGGAAGCAGGAATATCTCGAGATTTCTACGACGGGCAGATCCGGGATAACCTTCTTATTCAGGATTACCTGGCCTTAATCGCCAGGGAGGTAGAGGATCCGACGGAGGAGGAAGTCAAGGCGTTTTATGAAGAAAACAAAGCCGAATTCAAGCTCCCCGAGCAGATTCGAGCCAGCCATATCCTGGTAAAAAGTGATGAGAAGGATTCGGAGGAAGAGAAACAATTGGCCCGTGAGAAGGCAGAAGCTATTCTGCGAAGAATTGAGGAAGGGACAGACTTTGCGGGTCTGGCTCGAAGTACCTCGGATTGTCCGAGCGCTTCCGAAGGCGGTGACCTGAGCTTCTTCCATCGCGGACAGATGGTTCGTGCCTTTGAGGATGCGGCATTTGGATTGAATGTCGGTGAAACCTCAGGAATCGTCTCAACCCGGTTTGGATATCACATCATTACAAAAACGGATGAAATGGCACCCCGCGACCTCTCATTCGAAGAAGGTAGAGATAAGATCGTCACTTTTATTCGGGAGGAACGGACCCGAAAGGCAATCCAGGACCACATCCTCCGGCTCCGTGAAGAGGCGGAAATCGTGTATCACGCTTCCACAGAGTCCCGGATTATCCAACCCTGACAGACGTTTTTTTGCCTAAACGTCGACGAGGACCGAGTAGCGGTAGCCCAACGTTATCGATTTACCGGCCGGCACAACAAGATCCCAGGTCAGTTCGTTCCGTTTGTTGACGGACCATACACCTTCTTCACGCAGGGTGATGGAGGGATTTTCCTCTGCCTCCAGAAGATCGCCGGAAAATCTCCGCCGGATCACAACCCGAGCGTCACGGTTTCTGCGATTTTCAAGGATAAGGGTCCCCTTCACAGAAGTTCGCCGGAAATCATCGCCGCCAATGTAAATCACCTCCCGCGTTCCCTCTTCCTCGGTCTCCGTGGTCCGGGTCTTGATGCTCAACGCCTTTGTGATATGGAACGTGGTCTCATCGCCGGGATTGACCCACGTTGAGACCTGCTGTCCGAGAAATCGATCTCCGGCTATGATGGCAGCGGGAGCTGTCGTCATCGGAAAGGGGAGAGGATTGTTGAAAATCAGGGCATCCCACGCAGAATCCTGATAGGCATCGGGATCATCCCGCCGCTGGTATTCCTCGATTGTTCGTCCGTCAGCCCTGCGGGTGTCCGGAATGGTCCACTCCACGATACGCTCGTAGGAAGCCCTTCCGATTGCGGTCGTAAGAAAGAGCGCTTCCCCCGTGCGGAGAGACCGCTTCCCTGCGGGTTGATAATGGATGTCGGGTCCATCCCCGGAAAGCCCGGCCGAAGGATCGAAGGCTCCCGACGAAGACGTATCGGGTAGAGCGATCTGCTGTGTCATGACGTTGGATGTAACTGCATGGCCTGGAGTAATACGCCGGTTAAGCTGATTAAAAAAATCTGACAGGGAGTTCGAAGGAACAAGGGGGGATATCACGTGGCCGAAGGATATGTTCGGGAAACCGGATATGAGAAGGAGTTCCGTGTTGTCCAGGTCGCTCAGTTCATTCCGAATCACGGCCGTCTGTTCGATTGTCAGAGTTTTTGGATCGGTTACATCCACCCGGTAGGCAGGGGCCCAGGACAATCCCCGGGTAAGATAGTGAAGCCGGACCGGGAGCGGAGATTTCTTTTCATCCGAAGCCGAGATTTCCAGCACTGGAATGGAACGCCTTACCGTTCGAACAGGATCGGAAATCTCTGTGTAGGCTACGACAGAGGGGTCAATCCTGACCTGCCCCCGGTCGGTTTCAAGAATGAAGGGTAAGGATGGAACCGAAGATTGTGGAGACGGATAGTGGCTGGAATACAGGTAGGAATTTGCTGAATAGTCGCGACTCCATGAGGGCTGCACGGGAGACGTTCCGCTGGAAACAACCCTACCTGATATCGGGGATAGACCCGACTCTCGAAAAAAGACCGTCACCTTTCGCCCCGTCATGGATGCCGAACCATCTGTCACCTGGACTTCCTTCTCCATGGTCGTGGTGCGGAGTGTGACCCCGGTGTCTCCTTCTACCCAGAGGGTTGCGTGGAGGGGCTCGGGGATCGGGGAGAGATAAAATGACCCGTTTCCCGGCAGTTTAGCCTCCATCGTGATAAGGGCGATCCCGTTCTTGAAAAGTCCTGCGGAAACAATGGTTCCCTTCACTTCTGCCTGTCCCATGATCAGACAGGAAAAACCGAGAATAGCAAGACTGAAGCTTATGAGCTTTTTCATTGAATCCTCCTCCGATCTGCTCTGTTATGAGTGTACCATTCAAGCGGGCAAGGCGGAATTGGATCGCCAGGGGGATGAATCTACTCTTGGATGGAGAGGGGATGACACATCTGCAATTGGTTGTCGAATGACAAGAGGTTGAATTTTCAAATTATGGTCCATCGAATGGTCTAGTATGTTCTCTCTCACGATCCGTGCAACCGGATATACTTAAGAATTCAAATCCTGATCTTCCTTCTGCCAGAATGATAGTATCATTATGCACAGTAACATCATAGGGAACTCCTGGCGAAGTGTAGAACGCCATTTCCACTGGATAGGATGGATCAGTAACATTGAGAATACTCATCCCATTATATTCATCAATTGAACCCCCATCCCAGATACCGGCTGGTGGATTTACTGATACCAACGCATAATCCCCGGAGACTTCCACTCTCACCGCCTGACCTTTTAACCTGTATTGACCGACATAGATCGGTTCAGCTGGATTGGAGACATCATATATCCTTAGTGATCCACCGTAATCATCTTTATTCCTAAATGGGGAGCGCGATCGATTCATTAGAGGATAACCAATAGCTGCGTAAGCGTAAGGACCCGAACATGCAACATCATACGCGTATGCAACACTTAATCGTCCCAAACTTCTTGGGCTGTGAGGATCAGAGATGTCGATGATGTTGACTCCGTTGTAACCATTCGATAGGTAGATTACATTCCCATCCAAAGTTACGTTTCGACAGCCCCCGGACGTACTGTACGTTGCAACCTCTTCTGGGTTTGTCGGGTCTGCTATGCTGATAACCCGCAACCCATAGTTGAAGTCTGAGATAAAGGCGTACTCACCGCTTACCACTACCCCGGATGCTTTTCCCTCCGTACTATAACTGCCGATTACCATGGGATTTTCAGGATCACTTACGTCAACGATCTGTAGTCCCGCATCGTAAGCTGCCACATACGCAAGGTTTTCTACGACCTCAATACTGTTGCATGTGCCATAAGATGCAAATGGTACGGTACCCAGATAATTTGGTCTTTCTGTTTCGGTGATATCCACTGTATGTAATCCGCCGTATGATGCCACATAGCCGATGTTTCCTGACACCTTTATAGCTACGGTTGCATCAATTTCGTCGTAAAATCCTACTTCACAAGGATATGTGATCTCTGATAGATCAAATATTCGCAGACCTAAACTGCTTGCAGCAATGAATGCTTTATTGTCGGAGACAACAATATCTTCCGCTCTATATGTTTCACTGGAACTCCCTACAATCACAGGTGCATGGGGGTCTGAGATGTCCAGAACCATAAGATAATGATCGGTAAACAGGACTGTGTTATTCATCACTGAGACATTATTTACGTATGCGTCAGGTGAATAGGCACTCACCTCCACGGGATTTGTCGGATCGGAAACATCGATGAAGCGTAATCCCTTCCATCCAAACGCCATGATGATTATGTCACCGCTTTTTGCGATACCCTTACATACAAATTCTTGGTAGCTCCCGACTTCTTGCGGTTGCGATGGATCAGAGATGTCCAGGATCAGTAGTCCGGGATAGGATGTTGCCAGGTAGGCGTAGGAACCTGAGACAACCACATCAGAGACATCTTCATAACCCACAAGATCATAATGCCCTGTTTCAAAGGGGTTTGTTGGATCGCTCCAGTCAATAATACGAAGTCCGTTCATGTAATTCGCCAGATAGATGTACTCTCCTTTGACATCGATAGCACTGGCTAAAGGTGCGGTCTGCATCCTTCCAACGAGAACAGGCTGCTCCGGGTTGGAAATGTCTACAATGACTACTCCCTTGTAGTCAATGGCTGCAATTAAATAGGAGCCTGAAATTTCAATATCAGTGACGATGCCATCTACCGGAATATAAGACAGTTGTATTGGATATTGAGGGTCGGTGACATCTGCCGCGATTATGGAGGCACCACTCCCGAAATATGCAATATTGCCATCTACACCTACGGAATACGATGGACCGAAAGGCCACCGACGAAGTACCTCTGGGCAGTCTGCAGGATAGAGTGATAAGGAAAGAAATAAGCCACAGCAGAAGAAAATAATTACGTTCTTCATGTTCTCATCCCAACTGGAGCATATCCTAAGTCTTCCATATTGACCTGCTCCCCGATAACCGACCAGGATTTGGGTCCATCGTAACACAGAACTGGGGAAGAGGAGGCTGTCCGCGATGTCAGTGTATGATCTTCGATTGTGCAGTAAATTGTGCAGTAACACAGGGGAAAGAATGAGAAATACGGGAGAACATCACAGAGACTGAACCAGCCTAACGTAAGGAAACAGAGAATAATAGATAAGAAAAGAAAGAATCAGTACCAATAATGAATGTACGTACGATTCAAGCGGACAAGGTGGAATTGGATCGCCAGGGGGATGGATCTGCTCTTGGATGGAGAGGGGATGACACATCTGCAATTGGTTGTTAGACGACAAGAGGGCCTTCCATGCTGCCTTGAAAACATTGACAAAGAAACAGGGGTTGATATTGGAGATCGACCTAATAGATAATATGAGGTATCGATATGGGGCAATCAAATGTGTACTATTCTGCTCACGAACGTGTCACTTGTCCAGTAGTCCTCACATTTGCGGACACATATTTCTTTTTGCCTCTAGTCGGTTATACAAATGCTTTGCTCGACTTTCTATTACAAAAAATCGACAGTACTATTATAATGGATTTGGATCTTATTATTTTTCATGATAACGGCCCAAGAAATCCATGCGTGAAACAAGAACATTTTAGCAGTTGCACTTATTTTCCAGATGGTACAGTAAACCAGAATAAACGTGAACTTCATGTATATATTTATGAATCCTTTTATTGCGCTATTCATTATTCTTATTCTGATTCCTTTATAGGTAAGTGGTTTAGAATTCTTGATATTATATATTTTTATTTGCATGGACATGCCATATTTGAATTGGCCCTATTAGAGGCGATCATGCTATTCAGAAATGAGCATTTAAACTTGAATATGCCCCAAGAACCACTCTCTCAAGAGGCAAAAGATTTGTTGTTAAAGTATCACGTTTTCAAATATGGAAAATATGCTAAATTTAAATATGTTACTTTATATCACATGTATTTTATAAGATTTATATTCGCAAAATCCAGATTAATAAAATGGATGAAAAGAGTGGAAGATGAACATAAAAAGACATAGGGCTAATACAAAGCGCGAGAAAACGGTTAATCAAATATGATTGAAAAAACGGAATAATTGGTAGCGAAGACAGCGGAACTTGAACCTAAGATCAAAAGAAGTATTATTAAGCTGTATGAGCGACAAAGTCCAAAAACGATCATGAGAAAAACCTTGAACGCTCAATGATGGGCCATCTAATTTCTATTTTTCCTCATTTGTTTCGACTTCTCGAACCATTTCTGAGCTTCAATTTCATTATCCATAACTGCGCTGTGAAAGTGGGCAATATCTTCGACAACTTCAACATTCATAGGATCAAGTTCGAGTGCTCTCAGGTAGCAATTGAGTGCCTCATCTAAAGAGTAAGGAGTCTCTTCTGGGCCAAGTAGAATGAGATGAGCCCTTTGCTGCCACAGGGATGCTGATTCCGGATGCTTTTGCACTGCAATGTCAATAAGCCTAATCGCTTCTAGAGGAACTTCAACGCTTATGTCGAGCATCAATTTGGCTATGGCGTCTTTGTACTCCTGTTCGGTCATTGCTTAAGAATAACATTGTGTATATTGAACTGCAAAGTATGTTCGAGGAATTCGGACGTGCAGAACTCTTAGATGGCTGGGGATATGAGTATCTGTACCAGTCAAAAGGGGATTCCTATATTCTCGTGGGCCTTGGCAGTGATCACGAGCCAGATGGAATTGACAACTGGGCATTAAGAGAGTCGGGAAAAGACCTCATGTCTGTAAGTGGGTAATGGACAGTAGACCAAGTTGTCTCCGATAAGGGGAATAACAGAGGGGCAGGAAAATAACCTCTATGAGGCTCTCAAGTGAGCAAATTATCTATAACTCCAATTATGGTGTCTGTTTCTGGAATTAAAATGTTCTTCACCTTCTTAATTTTTATATCCGACCTTTGATCCACTCATAACGAATCCACCTCTTTAAAGCTAATTCTGTGACTAGATCAAAGGCTTCTCTTGAGACAGCCATTTGGCGTGAGTCATCATGAAATTGCAGGATTTTCCGGTCTTGATAGAAGATTGAGAAATTCACTATAGATGCAAGGTTCTTCCTCGTGCACCAACGATCAATTGTGCTAATTGGGTCCGTTACCTCTATGTCCTCAATGTATACAACAGCACCATGAAAGTGATTCAGGAACTCTTTAATCACCAAGGATGTTTTCGTTGTAGTAACCCATAGCACTTCTTGATCAGCAAATGCAAAAGTGCGATAGACTCTCAGAAATATATCCGTAATACCCATTCGTATTAAGTCTACAAAGAGGTAGGAAGGATGTCAAATGAATTAGGATATTGAGTAGAAAAGAAATAAGCTCTGGTAAATCTGAGGGATTGTCAATGTCCTCTTTCAGTCTTCAGATGCATTAACTTGGACATCAAAAAGAAAAAATTTTTCTCACCCTGCATTTTACGCACCGATCCCACTCCCGATACACATGTTGTCTGGCCCGGATGGATCAAGTACAATGAATCTGCATGATTCAGACCGAAGAAACGGGGGGAGCCAGCCAGGCCTCACTGGAAGATCTGAAGCTCTCCCATGCCTTCCTGAACATTCTGATCTCGGGCTACCGGGGTAAGGAAGCCTGTGCCGGAGTGGCGGAACAACTGGGGCAAGACCCTCTGGAGTCGATGGATCTGGACTACATTACCAAGGTAATCCGGATTGTCGAACTCTGGATCGAAGATCTCTGGCAGGGGAAGACCATTCTCACCCATCAGAATCCATCGGAAACATCAGGGGAGGGAGTGACCACCCTTGAGCTCTTTGGCCGCCTTCGCAAGGAACTGGTGGCTGAAGCGTCCAGAGTTCGAAGGATCCTTCAGCGGCTGGAGTCTCTCCGGGACCCCGGAAACTGTGCATCTATTCTGACGGCGCTGACCCGGGTCATTCATTCCCGTTACCATTATCTGAAGGGGATTGCGGAATTTTCTGAACATTTCGAACATTCTCACGATTCTTTGCGCTGGCGTCAGCATCTTGCACTTTGTGAGCAGGAAGTTCTCCGGCTTCGAAACTTTGTGGAGACTCATTCACCTCTTGAAACGGTTTCCAATGGATTTCTGGAACAACTTGAAGAAATGTCTATGACCCTGACCGGAACGATTCGGTCACAGGTTCACGATATGGATCTCTGTATGGGCAGGTATGCCGGTGTGCTCACCTATTTTCAGGCAGGGATCGATGATATCGAGGCAGAGATCTGGAACGCGAGGGGCTTCACACCGGAATCCGCAGGATATTGGCAGGCATTCGAATTCACTGCAGAAGAGGCTCAATCCTGGGTCGATGGAGGCTTTGACGATCCAGCGATCGCCGGGACATGGAAGTCCCTGGGGTTTGGTATCGGGGACGCACGGGTCTGGAGTGAGAAAGGATTTCTCGCCCGGGAAGCCAGGGACTGGAAAGAAGCAGGATATATCACCCGGGGTGCGGAAACGGAAAGTGAGGACAGCGGGTTCTCCGCGGCCGATCTCCGGCACTGGTTTACGCGGCTGGCGGATCGCCCGTCCGATATGATCCGGGGATATACACCTCCCGATTCTCGCGAGGAAGACGAAGAGGAGCCGCCGGCCACAGATTCCGATCGTTCTTGACAGCCCGGAGGACGGGTTCTATGATAGATCGTTACAGAATTCACAATCTCGCTCCAGGAGGCTGCACATGTCAGTAAGGATCACGGGGAAAGACCTGACCATTGAAGCGGTCGTTCGTGTTGCAAGGCACGGCGAAGAGGTTGTATTGGATGAGACGGCTCTGGATCGAATCAAGTACTGCCGGGGTCTGCTGGACCGTAAGGTTGAAGCAAGGGAGATCATGTACGGTGTCAATACGGGCATCGGAGAGTTCTCCGAAGTGGTCCTTTCCGATGAGCAGGTGATGGAGTTTCAGAAGTATCTGATTTACAACCATGCCGCAGGAATCGGGGAGCCGTGTCCCATCGAACACGTGCGGGCGGCCATGCTGTCCCGTATCAATGTCCATGCCATTGGCCACTCCGGGTGCAGGCCGGAGATTACGAAAACCTATATCGATATGCTGAATCGGGGTGTGACTCCCGTTGTATGCCGGAAGGGAAGCGTGGGTGCGTGCGGGGATCTTTCTCCCATGAGTCAGATTGCCCTGAGCCTGATGGGGGAGGGGGAAGCCTTCTACGAGGGGGAGAGGATGGCCACCCGGTCGGCGATGGAGAAGGCCGGCATCCCGGTTCCGGGCCTGCGGGCCAGGGATGGCCTGGCGGCCATTAACGGCTCCAACCTCATCACTGGAATCGGTTGTCTTCTCCTTTACGATATGGAACGGTGGATCGCCCAGGCCGAAATCGCTGCCGCGATGAGCCTGGAGGCTCTCCTGGCCAACCTGAAACCCTACGATCCGAAACTCCATCAGCTGAGAGGGTTTCATGGAGCGCAGACCACGGCAGCCAATATCCGGAAGGTGATCGAAGGATCGGACCTGCAGACGGGGAAGCTCAAGGTCAAGGTGCAGGATGCCTACTCTATGCGCTCCACGCCGCAGGTCATCGGCGCGGTCCGGGATCAGATGGCCTACACGAGGAAGCAGTTTGAGATCGAACTGAACGGCGTGGCGGACAACCCCATCTTTCTGCCCGACGAAGATCGGGTCCTTACAGGCGCCAATTTCCAGGGGACCCCCATCTCGATGCCGCTTGATGTCGCGGGTGCGGGAATCACGATGATCTCGGTCCTGTCGGAACGCCGCCTCAACCGCCTGCTGAACCCGGCCCTGTCCGTCGGCCTCCCGGCCTTCCTTACAAAGGGAGCCGGTATGTTCTCCGGCCACATGTTGAGCCAGTACACGGCCGACATGATGATCGTGGAGCAGAGGATTCTTTCCAATCCTTCCTACGTCCAGTCGATTCCGGCAGCAGCCGACCAGGAAGACTTTGTTTCCATGGGCATGAATGCGGCGCTGAAGACTTTGCAGATCCTGGATAATGCACGAGGTGTCCTGGGGATTGAGTTCATTGCCGCGGCCCAGGGCCTGGACTTCCGGGAATTCGATCCCGGAAAGGGAACCCGTGCCGCCCATTCCGCCATTCGAAAGGTCGTGGAACACCTCGATGTGGACCGCCCGCTCTTTACGGATCATAACAATATGATGGCGGCTGTCAGAGACTGCTCGGTCCTGGAGGCGGTAGAAACGGCTGTCGGGCCGATGGGAACCTCCTGGTCCTGATTCGTATGCCAGGTGGGAGAATTTGTGAAACTCTCCCATTGACAAATACAGCCTTTTGCACCATTGTGAAACTATCTCCCTGAGGAGGTCGAAATGCAATTCTATCTACGTGTCATGTTTTCCATGATGTTTGCCCTTATACTGGCGGTTTCCGGTTTTGCCCTGGACGTGAAACTCACGGCGGTACAATACCCGGAAAAGGTCGATGTTGATATTCCTTTCACTCACACTGACCGAGCGCCCAACGGTCAACTGGAAGCCGAGGTGACCTACGAGCAGGGGCAGGCAAGGATAGAACTGCAGTTCAAGGACATGAAAGCCCCGGTTCTCTTCGGAGGGGATGTTACGGCGTACGTTCTCTGGGCCGTGACGAGGGATGGAATTGCGGAAAATCTCGGGGAGCTTTACATCGACGAGGGAAGCGGAAAGGCCGAGTATTCCACCGGACAGAAGAATTTTGCCATGATTGTGACGGCTGAGACCCACTTTCTCGTAACTCAACCTTCGGAACTTCTCCTGCACACCTCGGAACCCGCTGACAACAAGCGAGCCTCCAACTCAACGTTTATTTTCAGCGGATTTGCGCCCGCGCCGGATCATGACCTGGAGAGCATCGCTCACTTTGAATACAAGGGAGACATGCCCCTCGAACTGATGCAGGCGGAAAAAACTTACGCACTGGCAGAGGAGAACGATGCGCTCACCTACGCCAGCGATATTATGAGGGACGCGAAGATCACCCTGGCCCAGGCCCGGGGATTATCCAAAGAAAAAAGAAACCGGAAGGGGATGGTGGACTACGCACGCAGGAGTGTGGCCTTGAGTTCCGAAGCGATTCGAATTACGGAACGTAAGATCGAAGCCGAACGCCTCGCCGAAGAAATCGCACGGCGCAGGGCGGAAATGGAAGCCCTGCAGAGCAAGGTGGAGCAAGCCCAGGCGGCCCGGGAAACCGCGGAACAGCAGAAGGCTCAATTGCTTGAGGACATGTCCAACCTGAGCCGGGAGATCCAGAGTGTCCGGGAAGAGCGCGAAAGCCTTGCCGAGCGAGTTACCGAGGCACAGGCCGCCGTAAATAATTTGAAGGAAGAACAAGCTTCCATCGGGCTTGCCATGGAGCAGCTTCGGGAATCCAAGGCGGAACTCGAGTCACAGAAAGCGGACCTCGAGGCCTCCATGGTCAACCTTGAAGAACGGATGAACTCCCTGAAAGAAGAGAAAGCGAAGCTCTCTCAACGTCTGGAGGGTGCACTGAAGATGGTGGCCGACACGAACCAGTCCGCACGCGGGCTTATCGTCAACCTGCCGGATATCCTCTTCGATTTCAATAAGGCTACGCTGAAGGACCCTGCAAAAATTACTCTGGCCAAACTGGCCGGGATCCTTATCATCATGCCGGAATTGAACCTCAGAGTCGAAGGTCACACGGATTCCATCGGCACAAAGGAGTACAACCTGAAGCTTTCGGAGCAGCGGGCCGACTCGGTTCTTCAATTCCTGAAGGAGCAGGGAGTGGATGCCGGACGCATGATCGCGGCCGGCTACGGCATGGAAAGGCCACGGGCTGACAACGCCACCGATGAAGGAAGAGCCAAAAACCGCCGGGTCGAAATCGTCATCGCGGAAGGCGTAGTCCAGGAAGCCCAGCCCTGAATTGGGGTCAGGTCTTGAAATGCAACATTTATGATAAAATGTCGGCATGGCGAGACCTTTACGTGTTGAATATCCAGGTGCGGTTTATCACGTTTTTTCAAGAGGTGTAGCAAAAGAACCTATCTTTTTGGACGATAAAGATCGAAAACGCTTCCTTTACGTTCTCGAAACAGCCGTAGAACGTTTTAACTTTCTGATCCATGCGTATTGTCTGATGGATAATCACTACCATCTGCTTATTGAAACACCTGAAGCCAACATTTCAAGAGCTATAAGACATATTAATGGTGTGTATGGGCAAGGATTCAACCGCAGATATGAAAGAGTCGGGCCAGTTTTTCAGGGTCGGTTTAAGGCATGCCTCATCGATAAAAATGCGTACCTTCTTGAAGTCAGCCGTTATATTGTTCTAAACCCTGTCCGGGCCAAACTAGTTGAGGAGCCAGAAGCATGGAGATGGAGCAGCTTTCGAGCTATGGTAGGCAAAGGTTCTTTTCCAGTTTGGCTCACTACGCATTGGATATTACAGGTTATGGGAGGGAAGACTCCTGAGGAAGCGCAGAGTCGTTTCCGAACTTTTGTTCAAGAGGGAATGAAAACGGGTACGATAGAACTGGAAAAGAAGATGAAAGGACCGATACTGGGAGGTAAAGATTTTGTACGGCATGTTGGTCAGCTTTTAGGTGAAAAGAAAAAATGGAAGGAAATTCCACGATCGCAGCGCTTTGTCGGACGACCAGACCTGGATAGTATATTCAATGAAATGAAATCAAAATCAGATCGGAATCAGGCTGTGATTAGAGCGTATTTCCAGCACGGATACTCAATGAAGGAAATCGCAGATTATCTTAATCTCCATTATGCAACGATAAGTCGAGTCATTAGTCGAGAAAAAATGTCGTAATTCAAGACCTGACCCTGGAGTGGAGAAGGCGGCCGGTACGGTCGTAGGATTGAATCGTCCATGTTCCGTTCATGTCACGGGCCTTTCTAACCTCAGTCGTTCCGTCTTCCAGGGGATTCCGATAGAGAGCCCGAACGATATATCCTTCTTTATCCAGCTCGTGGACTTCGAGGAGATCCCTCCCTTCCCTCACTTCAATGCGTAACGGGTGATCCTGATCATCCAGGATAAGGTAGCGTCTGCCATGCGGCTCATCCAACTCTTCAGTCGAAAGGGGCTTTGTATAATCTGCAGGATCAGTATACGAAAGGTTTACGTCCAGCCCATCCATTCGTATCCAGCCTGGCACGGTAAGTTCCCTTTGAGCAACGATATCCGGTTCGAGAATGAATATCGCGTGAACCGTTGCCTCTTCTCGTAACAAATGGATGTCCACCCGGTCTCCCCATGTAAATGAAGCCAGATGAAGCCGAAGGTCCGTCAGGGAGTCGAAGGTATTACCGTTGACATCCAGGAATCGGTCTCCCCGTTCGACACCCGCCCGGTCCGCGAGGGAATCGGGAGTGACCCAACTGACCGTAATGTTCCCATCCGACTCCCGCAGGGAAACCCCGTACGTGGGGAGGGCTTCGTACTCTCCCGGGTTCGTGAAGATCCCGGCGATGTCGGCGACACCACGGGAAAAGAGGGCTTTCGGGGCGTCGGAACCATATCCTCCCATTCCCGTGGGGTGACCCCGCAGGGTGATTTCGGGATCCGGCACGGGAGCAGTGACCGGAACGAAAGACAGGACAGGAATGCTGATCCTTCTCCATTCCGACTCTTCTTTAAGCCTTCGTGGAATCCCCAGGCCGTGAATGACATGGCCCGACCCGACAATGACAACCATGGTCCTGTCCTCTATCAGGTTGTCCAGAATGGAGCGGGCCATGATCGTGTCCCATGTCACCTGGGCGGCGTACATGCGGGATAGCCAGTCGGGGGGCATGGAAGGGCCGCTCTCTCCAAAGAAGAGGCTGACGAGAAAACGGTGACCCGGAGCGGCATCGACCCTGATTTTCCCAAGTTCCTTCCTCTCATTTTCGTCCAGTCCTTCCAGGCCTTTTCTCGCTACGGAATTGATGAGTGAACGATCGACATTGAGTCCGACGACGGGGATGCCGTTATTTTTTGCGCTTTCCATTACCGGGCGATAATAACCAAAGGGATAACCGCCCCGGTCGTACCAGCCCGATTCGCGAAGGAAAAATTCTTCATTCATCTCTCCGGATATCCACTTCTTCAGCACATCGCCATCGTCCCGCTGGAAGAATTCCATTCCCAGGATCAGGGGTATTCCCCGCTCGGCCAGGGCATCCAGAATCTTACCCTGGAGGATATGCTGCTCCATGTTTGTATGCTCCTCGCCCAGGAGAATGATACGCGCCTGAGCCATAATATCCACCATCTCGTCGAAGGTGAGTTCCTTTCCCGTACGGCAGTCCACATAGGTTCCTGCAGGCGCCGCGGCCAGGGAAAAGGCTCGGCCGGGATCCCCCAGCGTGAGGAGAGCGATTTCGTCTTCTGCATCGGCAGAAAGTCCGGTGGAAACGAAAGCCATGGCTGCAACCATCAGAGAGAAAAGAAGAACTCGCATCATTACCTCCAGTAAAAGGAATCTCGCCCCATTATCGCAGATGCTTCGGGAAGACCGAGGATCAGGATTCTGGCGGCTGGGATTGCTGAACCTTGTCTTTTCGGGAACGCCAGAGGACACCCCACGGAAAGAAATAAACCACGAGAAGGGGATAGAGGAGGGCATCTTTCAAACCTGCGGCAGCGGCAAAGGCGAAGACAAAGATCATGATGTGCATTCGGACGACATTGATGTAGGGCTTGAACATGAAATTACCACCTTCGTGGTTCCACGCTCGAATATAATCCGGAATCCTGGAAAGCGCGCTGAAGGCGACAAAGGGCCAATACCGAAGAAATGAAATCTGAACAAGGGAGAGAAAGTGCTCGAAGGTTCCCTCGATTGTTTTGCCGAATGGAGATTCCTGGAGTATGGGAAAAAAACCGTTGAGAAAAATTCCGTGTACGAAATGAAAGCCGACGAAGTGAATCGTGAAGAAACCGAAGAGAAAGAGGGCAAAGGGGAGAACGATAAGGGTGCGGGGAATCAGGGCGCCCGGGTCGGGACACCAGGACCAGGCCGGCCGGTCCCGCAGCATACCGCCTATACCCAGAAGGGTGCTGAGTCCAACAAGGAGAACGATCCAGAAGGTGATCATGTGAAACCCGATCATGAAGATTGCAACGAAGAGGACAAAGATATTCATGGGAAGAGCCTGAATGGCCCGGGGAGCCCCTGCTGGTACCTTCGGACTTTTGCCGGGACCGATCATCGTTCCGGGATCGCCGCGCAGGATCATGGAGGCGATGGGAACCATGAGGAAGGAATAACCCAGCGTCAGGCTTGAGATCCAGAGACTCCAGACGAGATCGGTGACCTCCCAGTGGTTCACAACCGCCAGGCTTACTGTCGCGACAAAGAGGAGTACGTCGAGAGAGTAGGAATGCGCCTTCATGGTGTGAGGAAAAGCATACCACAGTCATTGTCTATCAGTGGGTTTAGTTTATTATCCTAAATGCTATCAGTTGGTTGAGAGCAATATATCATGTAATGGTTTAAGAAATACTCTTTCGATTTTCTGCTGAGTACACAGCTGATAATGCGATCGGGAATGGTATGATATATCGACAGGATATTTAAGTGATCCATTCTAAAAGGGAGGCTCTCATGATCAAGGAATTCAAGGAATTCGCCATGCGGGGTAACGTGATGGACATGGCCATCGGCATCATCCTGGGCGCGGCTTTCGGGAAGATCATTTCGTCTTTCGTGAATGACATCCTGATGCCGCCTCTTGGGAAATTGATTGGCGGAGTCGATTTCTCCAACCTCTTTATCAGCCTTTCGGGAGGAGAGTACGCGACACTGGATGCCGCGAAAGAAGCCGGTGCCGCGACGATCAACTACGGGATCTTCATCAATACCGTTTTGGATTTTCTGATTGTAGCCTTCGCTATCTTTCTTGTCGTGCGTCAAATGAATCGCCTGAAACGGAAGGAAGAAGCACCTCCTGCCGAACCCACGACGAAGGCATGCCCGAAATGCTGCACGGATATTCCCATTAAGGCCGTCCGGTGTCCTCACTGTACCTCTGAATTACATGCTGCCTGATTAGAACAAAGGAGAAAATGATAATGGAACTTCTTCAATTATTGTCTCAAAACCTTGGTGTAAGTGAATCTCAGGCGAAGGGTGGAGCCGGCCTGATTTTCGAGCTGGTAAAGGATAAGCTGTCCGATCATGAATTTTCACAGGTTGCATCTGCCGTTCCTGGTGTCGATCAGCTGATTAAGGCCGCACCTAAAAGCTCTGGACTGGGAGGTATGCTGGGTGGGTTGGCCGGAAAGATGAGGGGTGATCTCGGTTCTCTAGGTCAGCTGGCCAGTTTAGCAGGCGGTTTTAAAAGTTTGCACCTTGATGCGGATATGATTGGTAAGTTTGTTCCTGTAATCCTTTCTTTTGTTCAGAGTAAAGGAGGGAATACTGTGAAATCAATGCTCGAGGGAGTCCTTAAATGAAACCATTGAAACTCATTTTCGGAATTCTTTTGCTGATAGGTTTTGCAGGCTCCATCTCACTCCGGGCCGATGAAGGCTGGACGGGAGACATTGGTTTTGGTCTGGCCATGGCAAGAGGGAACTCGGATTCTTCCAACGTTTCCTTCAGCTTCAACGCCAACAGGGATTTAACTCCCGTCCTTCACTGGAAAAACAACCTTTACACCATCTACAGCGAGAAGGACGGTGAGAAGACAACGGACACCATGGGTCTTTCCACGAAACTGGAATGGAACCACACCGAGAGGACTTTCAGCTACTATGAGCTTCAGGCCCTCCGGGACTACTTCAAAGATTACGAATACAGCCTGAGGCCCGGAATCGGGATCGGTTTCGTTGCGATGACAACGCCGACGAAAAAGCTGTCGTTCTTCGGCGGTCTGACGCAGGTCTACACAAAGTACAGATCCACCGGTGAAACGAAGGATTTTACGGGATTAAAGCTTGGAAATGAATTTACCTGGAAAGTTTCTGAGACTTCGGAATTCAGGCAGAAGCTTGAAATCATCCCGGAAATTTCGGATATGAGCAACTATCTGGCGAAGCTGGAACTGGGTCTCACCGCAAACATCACCCAGAGCTGGGCTCTGACTGCGACCCTCCTGGACAATTACGATTCCGAGCCCCCTGATCCCACTTTGAAAAAGAACGACATGAATATCATGGTGGGACTATCCAGGAAATTTTGATCATTCGTACAAACCGATCTCTGCCGTAATACTCCGGGAGGGTACAATAGAACCTAGATTATAAGGTTCAGGACTGGAGGTCACCATGCAGGATTTTGAACGGCTCGGACTCTTTTATCTTGGCCGGGAGGTCTCTCCCGAAGGCAGGAAAGATACGGAGAACCTGATCCTCTACGATGCCCGGGATCTGGTGACTCACGCAGTCTGTGTCGGAATGACCGGAAGTGGAAAGACCGGCCTGGGAGTGACCCTCCTGGAAGAAGCCGCTATTGATGGAATTCCTTCCATTGTCATCGATCCGAAAGGCGACATGGCCAACCTCATGCTTACCTTTCCCCGGTTAACCGGAGAAGATTTTTCTGCCTGGGTCGATCCCGGGGAAGCAGCCCGAAAAAATATGTCTGCACCCGAGTATGCAAAGGAGCAGGCAGAAACCTGGAAGAAGGGACTTGCCTCCTGGGGTCAGGATGGAGACCGGATTCTTCGCTTTGAATCGTCAGTGGAAAGAGTCCTTTACACTCCGGGAAGCAGTTCGGGTATTCCCCTGTCCATTCTTCATTCCTTTGCCGTTCCCGAAGGAGATATTCTGCGGGATGGGGATCTCTTTTCCGAAAGGGTCACTGCCACGGTGACCGGTCTGCTCAACCTTCTCGGGATTGAGGCTGATCCGATCCGAAGCCCGGAATTCATCTTCCTTTCCACTTTCATTTCAACCTCCTGGAAGTCCGGCAGGAGCCTTGACCTGGCCGCTCTCATTGAAGGTGTACAGCACCCTCCCTTCACCCGTCTCGGTGTCTTTGAGCTGGAGGCTTTTTATCCGGCAAAAGATCGATTTGAACTGGCAACCCGGCTCAACGGACTCCTGGCATCCCCCGACTTCTCCTCCTGGCTGGAGGGACCTCCCCTCGATGTGCGGAATCTTCTGTGGAATCCATCAGGGAAGCCGCGAATGTCCATTCTTTCCATTGCCCATTTGAATGATGCGGAACGCATGTTCTTTGTGACCCTCCTCCTGACGCAGATCGTGGGGTGGATGCGAAGCCAATCCGGCACGGGAAGCCTCCGGGCCATTCTCTATATGGACGAAGTCTTCGGTTACCTTCCTCCCGTGGCCAACCCACCCTCCAAGCCGCTCTTTCTGACCCTCCTGAAACAGGCCCGGGCGTACGGCCTGGGACTGGTCCTGGCGACACAGAATCCCGCCGATCTTGATTACAAGGCCCTTTCCAATGCAGGGACCTGGTTCATCGGAAGGCTCCAGACCGAACGGGATAAAACCCGCCTTCTCGATGGTCTGGAAGGGGTTCGTGCTTCGGAAGGGGGCCGATATGACCGGCAGAGTCTTGATGGTCTGATTTCCGGACTCGGTAAGCGCGTCTTTCTCATGAACAACATCCATGAGGAGGAGCCCGTTCTGTTCCAGACTCGGTGGGCACTTTCCTACCTGCGGGGTCCCATGACCCGGGAAGAACTCCGAACCCTGACACAGAACATTTCCGTAACCCCTGAACCGGTTGGAAAGGTTATATTGCCGGAGAAACCGGCACCTCCCCCAGGTCCCGAAGGAATGTCCCGGCCCTCCCTTGATCCGGCCATTCCCCAGGTCTTTCTTCCTCCAAAGGGACAATTCCAGGGATCAACCGTTACCTATGCTCCCTCGCTCGTGGCTTCGGGAAGCATCTATTACGCCGATGGGAAGGCCGGAGTAGCTCTGGAGCACCCAGTCTTCCTCCTGACCGAGATTCCCGACGAACCCTCCATGCCTGACTGGGAAAAGGCCCGGGCCATGGAGATGAAGGAGGAAGATCTGCTTGGAGAACCTGAGGATGGTGCCCGGTTTCTGTCACTGCCTTCCGGGGCATCGGATCGACGCGCCTATCCTGTATGGGAGCGGGACTGCATGGACTGGCTTTACAGGAATGCAGTCCTGACCTTAAAGAAAAATCCGACCCTGGGATTGATTTCCAGACCCGGAGAATCTGAAAGTGACTTTCTCATTCGTCAGATGCATGCCCTTAGGGAGTGGACCGATCGTCAGATGGATGAGTTGCGGAGAAAGTTCGATGTAAAGCGAAACAGCCTCGAAAACAAGATCCAGCGCACCCGGGCAAGGGTTGAGCGGGAAAAGGATCAGGCCGGAAACCAGAAGGTCCAGACCGCCATTTCCCTGGGTGCGACTCTTCTGGGTGCTCTCATGGGGAGAAAGAAGATCAGTACGACAACTCTTGGACGTGCCACAACAGCGGCCCGGGGGATGAGCCGGTCAAGAAAAGAGGCCCAGGACGTAAAGCAGGCGGAGAAAGAGCTGGAAGACGCCCGCAAAGATCTTCAGGATCTCGAAAATGAATTGACATCCCGGATTGACGAAATTCGAAAGATGGGTGAACAGTCCCTCTCCGAGCTGGAGTCCTATGAAGTTCGTCCTCTTAAAAAGAATATATCCATACGGACACTGGCTCTGGCCTGGATTCCGCGGTAACGGGAAAAGATTCGATTACCAGGAAGGTGAATCGTTCAGGAAAGCGGTGGCCTGATCCGCGGTCATCGGGGGCGAAAAATAGTGTCCCTGCGCAAAATCGCATGTGAATTCACGGAGGCGGGAAAGGTGATCGGGAGTCTCCACGCCTTCCGCCATGACCGTCATCGTCAGGTTGTGGGCCAGAGTGACGATTGTCTTAACGATTTCCACCTTCTCATGCCCCATTCCCATGCGCGAGACAAAGGATCGATCGATCTTGAGCGAGTCGATCGGGAAGCGATGGAGATAGCTGAGAGAGGAATACCCGGTTCCGAAATCATCTATATGGAGGTGTATCTCCCTCGTCTTCAGCTGAAGAAAGAGGGCGGCGGCACTCTCCGGATTCCCCATTACCGTACTTTCGGTGATTTCCAGGCCGAGGCTGCTTCCTTCAAGGTGGCTTTCACGGAGGATCGAATCCACGGTTTCGATCAGATCGGATCGTGTGAACTGCTGACTGGAAAGGTTGACGGTGATCATCAGGGGCGGATCCTGCTTATAGGAATCCTGCCACGTGCGTACCTGACGGCATGCTTCCCTTAGAACCCACTGATCGATGGGAATGATGAGCCCCGTTTCTTCAGCATAAGGGATGAACTCCTCCGGAAGGATCATCCCGCGGGTAGGGTGGAGCCAGCGGACCAGAGTTTCGAATCCTATGATTCGCCCCTTCAGAAGATCGACAATCGGCTGGTAATGGATTGCAAATTCTTTACGGTCCACAGCCCGCCTCAAGGAAGTCTCCAGCTCAAGAAGGGCGACGGCGCTTTCATGCATATCTATTTCAAAGAGAACACTTCGGGCGCGGCCCTGGGATTTGGCCTTGAACATGGCCGTATCTGCGTCTCGAAGGATATCCTCTGCACGCTCGTATTTTGCCTGTCCCTGGGCAATCCCGATGCTGACCGAAATAAAAATTTCCTTTCCGTCCAGGTGAAAAGGGGGAGCGAGGGTCTTCAGGATTTCGTCGGCCACCGTGCTCGCCGAATCGATGGACTCGATCCCTTCCACAAGGACGGCAAATTCGTCGCCCCCAGGCCGGGCTACCGTATGCTGCAGTGAAAGAAGATCCTCCAGACGCCTGGCGACGGAGATCAGAAGCTGATCACTCAGTGAATGTCCAAGGCTGTCGTGGATCACCTTAAAACGATCGATATCCAGGTAGAGCAGACCGAAGTTGTGATCAGGATCGCGGCGGAGCCGCTTCAGACAGACCCCCAAACGGTCGAGGAGGAGTGCCCGGTTGGGCAGTCCGGTGAGCGTATCGTACATGGCATCCTTCAGCAGTTTCTCTTCCGCCAATTTTCGATCGGAAATATCCGTCTGGGATCCCGCCATCCGGTTGGGTGTCCCGTCCTCCTTGCGAACGGCAATCCCGCGGGTCAACACCCAGAGATAGAACCCTTCATTGTGGCGAATACGGTGTTCACTGGTCAGGCTCGAGGTTGTGCCCTTCAGATGCGCGGTGATCTGCGCGCGAAGGCGATTGATATCGTTGGGATGAACCCGATCCAGCCATGTTTCAATTTTTTGCAGACCGGTAAGTTCAGGAAGTCCAAGCATCTGAAACCAGCGGGGAGAATAGTAGACTTCTCCGGTTTCCAGGTTCCAGTCCCAGAGGCCGTCATTGGCTCCCCTGGCAGCCAGAGCATACCGTTCTTCGCTCTCAGCCAGAGCCTGAAGAGTGCTTGTGTGCTTCAACGCATAACGGATGGCACGTTCCAGGGTTTGAGCGTCGATAGTTCCCTTGACGAGATAGTCAGCGGCACCCATTTTCATGGCTTCCAGATCGACGTCCCGGTCTCCCTGGCCAGTTAATAGGATGACGGGAGCTTTCAGGCCTCGTCCGAGAGCCTCACGGAGAAGATCAAGCCCGGTCCGGGCTCCCAGCCTGTAATCGAGAAGACAGATTTCGTACAATTGTTTTTCAATCTGGATAAGTCCTTCATCGTAGGAGTCGACCCACGATAGATGATAACGCTCCGGATCGACTTCACGAAGGAGATCCCGGGTGATGATGAAATCGTCTTCATCATCATCAATGAGAAGAACCCGGATCTCGATGTCGCTCATGCCTGGGCGTTCTTTCCGACCGGGAGTTCTACAATTTGAAGCCAGTACTGGCCCAGAGTTTTCATGACATCTACCAGAGCTTCAAAGGTGACCGGTTTGGTAATAAAGCTGTTAGCCCCCAGGTCGTAGGTTCGGAAGATATCCTCCTCCTCCTTTGACGTGGTCAGGATCACAATTGGGATCTGTCTCAGGGAGGGATCGGCCTTGATGGCCTTCAGGGCTTCCCGGCCGTCCATGCGCGGCATGTTTAGGTCCAGGAGAATGAGCCCGGGCCGGGGGGATTTCACGGAGTCCTGAAACTTTCCTCGGCGATAGAGATAATCCATGAGTTCTTCCCCGTCTTCGACGCAGTAGAAATCGTTCGCCAGACGGCTCTCTGCCAGGGCTTCCCGGGTCAACATCCTGTCGTCGGGATCGTCCTCCGCCATAAGAATTGTGATGGGTAGCTGGTTGGGTTTCATATATTTCCTCCCTTCGGCTGGGTCAGGGGAAGTCGAACAATGAATGTGGACCCCTGACCTTCACGGCTTATGGCCGTAATGTCTCCTCCATGCCGTTCCGCGATCTTCCTGCAGATGGCAAGTCCGATTCCCGTTCCCGGGTAATCTTTTCGGGAATGGAGACGTTGAAAGACGGTAAAGATGCGATCGAGGTATTTTTCGTCGAACCCGATCCCATTGTCCTCGATGGACAGTTCAACCATCGGGTCTCCTGAGTGGTGAAGTCCTTCCAGGGTTTTGGCGCGGATGTGAATGATCGGTGGGGTATCATTCCGGGTGAACTTGAGGGCATTCCCTATGAGGTTTTGTAAAAGCTGTCGAATCTGAGACGGATCGGCCTCGATGGCCGGGAGAGCATCCCGCTCCACCCGGGCCCCCGCCTCCTCGATCCGGATCTCAAGATCGGCAAGAACCTCGTCCGCGATGCGCGCAAGTTCGACGCGTACAAAGGGCTGAGCACGGCTGGTCACCCGGGAGTAGGCCAGAAGGTCATTGATCAGCCTCTGCATTCGTTCGGCCGCCCCCTGCATTCGCTCCAGGTAGTCCCGCCCCGGGTCGTCCAGTTTTTCTTCCAGCCTGGCACGCAGACGATCGCCGAAGGCCTGGACCTTCCGCAAAGGTTCCTGGAGGTCATGAGAGGCAATGTAGGCAAAATTCTCAAGGTCCCGGTTACTTCGCTCCAGTTCATTGGCATAAAGTCTGAGTGTTGCCTGTTGATCCCGCAATCGTCTCTGGGTTTCAATCTGTTCGGTGACGTCCCTCAAGATTCCCAGAAGCGCAGGTCGGTCATTCCAGACAATGTCACTGACACTTGCTTCAAAATCGAAAATCTGTCCCTGTTTTGAAATGCCGCGAAAAGTAAATCGTTGTGGAATGGCATCTTCTTCCTGCTTTTTCTGGATCAGTTCCGAAATGAGCGCTTTGCTTTCCGGAGCGATCAGTTCGAGAGGATCCATGGATTCCAGATCGCCGCGACGGACGGAATAACCGAAGTATTCCTCAAATTTAGGGTTGGCAAAAACAAAATGTCGGCCCACCATGACAAAGAGAGCGTCATTGGACTGTTCGATAATATGTCGAATTCGATCTTCACTCAGGCTGAGCTGGTTCATGGCCTCGTCAAGATCTGCTTCCCTTCGCTGTATCTGGTTTAACATGGCATTGAACCCATCATAGAGGGCTCCGATTTCATCATCTCCCTTTTTCTCGGCTCGAAGAGAATAGTCACCCACAACCGAAATCCGCCGCGCTATCATTGCAAGATCCAGAATCGGACGCGAAATGACATACCGCATTCGGGCCGCCACCGCAAAGGCAACGGCGAGCAGGAAGCAGATCAAGAGAACCATGATTACGACATAATTACGGATTTTATCCCGTAATTCTTGCGTGGAGGCCTCCAGGTAAAGCGTACCCAGTCGCTCGTTCTGATAAAAGATCGGTTCGATAACGAAGTACCCGCCACCATGAAATCCTGATTGCAGTTCGGAGATCGAGGGAGCACCATGAGAATGGTTCTCGCGGTGGTAGGCGGAAAAGAGCTGATTTTGATCATCGTAGAGGTAGGCGTGCTGAATGGAGGGGAGAGATTTAAGGTTGGACAGAGTTTCCTGGGACCAGCTGCGGTACCGAAATACGAGATCTCTTACACTGTGAATGGCGATGATCTTTGCCGTAAGTTCGGTCGTACGTTTGGTTTCCTTGCGGAATGTGTGCAGATCTCCTGTCATGGTCACAACTGCGCCGATGAGGATACAGATCAATGCCGGAAGAACCATCAGGATCATCAGCTTGCGCTGAATGGAGAGATCCGGAAAACCCTTCATGGGATTGAGATTACCTCGAATATGAGGCGGAAGGCAGCCTGATTCGGAACCATGTTCCTCCTTCCCTTACGGGTCCATCATTGCCTTACAAATCCCTTGACTCTATTGTACTGGTCAATCCGATTCCCCGTCAATACGCGGAGTATGCGGCAGAGAGGAATTTCAGGATTCGGAATGAGGTGGATGATTCCGGACTGGAAGAGGGGGCGGATCCGGCGACCGTGATTGCAGGGCTAGAGAGATTCTCTTCAGGGTACTTCTCCAGAAGAAGACCGTGGCTGCAAGGAGCAGAATTGTTCCCGGAATCCACAGATGAAGAAGAAAATTAAAGAGTGCGTGAAAAGCTATACCAAGCAGAAGGCCCCCGCCGAGCGTAACGGTGCGGGAAGATTCGGGACGGCACCGGGACATGCCATAGGCAAACCCCCACATGGAAGACCAGAGGGCATGTCCGGGCACCGTGAGAACGGCGCGAAAAAAGGCAATCGTTGAAAACGAGGATTCTCCATAGAGTGCTGAGAGGTAAAAAAGATTTTCAATGGATGCGAAACCGAGAGCAGCGGCAGAGGCATATACAATTCCGTCCATGGGTTCATCAAATTCTGATCTTCTGCCGACACAAACGACAACGGACGTGTATTTCATGATCTCTTCCACGACCGGAGCCACGAAAACGGTGGAAATCAGAAACAGGCCCTGAAAGGGCAGCTCAAACAATATGGCGGGCACTGCTGAGAGAATTCCTGCAAAGAAGACCTTCATTACAAGACGCGCCGGTTCCGGTGAAAGTCGGTCGCGGTAGAGGAAATATCCAAGCCAGAAGAGTCCGGGCCCAAAAGATAGTGTCAGGATGAGAATCAGGGTCTTCATGGTTCCTGATAGTATACCCTGCCGGAAAAAGGCCATCATGTGGTATAGTGGACATTCCAGATTGCTGAAAAAAGGAGTTTTTCATGAAAGTACGAACCATTACAGGTGTACTGGTCTGCCTGACGGCCACTCTTCTTCTGGCCGTACCTCAGGAAGCTAAGACCCAGGCCAAAGCTGCCATCAAGATTAACAAAATGATCATCACCGAAGACGATGTTGACATGCAGGTCAACCTTCTTCGGTTTCAGATTGAAAGTTCGGGACGCCAGATCCCCGCCGGCGTTGAAGATACCCTTCGGAAACAGGCCGCGGAGACACTGATTCAAACGGCGATCATGGAACAGGCTGCCAGGGACGCCAATACCGTAGTTCCCGAAGAAGAAATCAAAAAGGAAGTAGACGGAGTCATCCAATCCTTTGGTTCAGAAGAACAATTCGAAAAAGCGCTTCAGGATGCGGGAATTGCAAGGGACCATTTTCTGGCCCAGGTGAGGCGATCTCTTCTGATCGATGCTTTCATTTCGAACAAATACAAGGACGCCGGAATCTCGACCGATGGTGAAGCCAAAGCCTATTATGACGCCAATCCCAATCAGTTTCTTAGACCCGAACAGGTAAAGGCATCTCATATCCTTTTCCGGGTCGCCGAGAATGCTCCGGAAGCGGAGTCGGAAGCCGCCCACAAGAAAGCACAGGATGCCTGCAAACGGGCCAAAGCGGGTGAGGACTTTGCAGAACTGGCCAAAGCACTCTCCGAAGGACCGACGGCTCCCAATGGGGGCGACCTTGGGTACTTCGCGAAGGGCCGAATGGTGCCGGAATTCGATGCTTCCGCGTTTTCCCTTAAGCCTGGAGAAATCTCTGAACCCGTAAAGACCAAGTTCGGCTGGCACGTAATCAAAGTCACCGATCACAGAGACGAGTCCAAGATGGCCTTCGACGAAGTCAAAGACCGCTTAAAGACCTTCCTGGGCAATTCCCGCCTTCGGGAGAAGATCCAGGAATTTATTACGGAGATGAGATCCAAGGCTGAGATTACTTACATGGATGAAAGCCTGAAGCCTCCGGCGGATACAGCGCCCCAGACACCGGCGGCGCAACCAGAAAAATAACGTTTTCTCCCTCTCCGTCATGGAGGGAAGAAAGCCGTACGATCTCCTGTTATCCAACGCAGGATCGTTCTTCCCGGTGGAAGATGATCCTGCGTAATGTTCGTTGAGCGGGAGATTAAACCATGAAAAAGGTCGTTCTCTTTTCGATTCTTCTTGTTATCGGGCTGGCGCTTTCCCAGGTCCTGCCCTTCTTTCTGGCGGACCTGACAGCCCCTGTTCTAAAGGGAATCCAGATACTGACGATGACCTGTCTCGGATTTATCATGATTCACGTCGGATATGAATTCGAGATCGATCGGAGCCGCCTCTCCTCCTACGGCTGGGATTACCTGGTTGCAGCAACCGCAGCCGCCTTTCCCTGGATCTTCTGCACGCTCTATTTTGTTTTCTTCTTTTACGCTCCCGAGCAGTGGGGACAGGGTGCTGTATGGAAAGAATCCCTGCTGGCCGGCAGGTTCGCAGCCCCCACATCGGCCGGGGTTCTCTTTTCCATGATGGCCGCCGCCGGGCTGTCCGCGACCTGGGTCTTTAAAAAGGCGAGAATTCTGGCGATTTTTGACGATCTGGACACCGTGCTGCTCATGATCCCCCTCAAGATGCTGATTGTGGGGATCCGATGGCAGCTGGTTGTGGTGGTCGTCATCATGGGCGGATTGTTATGGGTGGGATGGAAATACCTGCACAGGGTACGAATTCCCGTATCCTGGCCGTGGGTTCTTGGCTATTCTGCAGCGATAACTGCTTTTTCAGAAGCACTTTACCAGTTTTCTAAAATATTGAACGATGTGGTACCGATCCACATCGAAATTCTTCTGCCTGCCTTTGTTGTGGGTGTGATTATGGCCCGGCCCGAGGGACAGAATCCCCATCTTGACGACCAACGGAACGGTCACCAGGAAGGGCCTGAAAGCCCGGAGGAGCAGAAGGTTTCGACCCTGATTTCAGCCATCTTTATGGTTCTTGTCGGGTTATCCATGCCCTCCATGTTTCAGGACGGGGCTGCACCGCTTCCCTGGGGAACGCTTCTCTTTCATGTTGCGATCATCACGGTTCTTTCCAACCTCGGAAAGATGTTTCCCCTGTTGACCTACCGAAAGGAAACCGGCTGGCGAGAAAGGCTTGCCGTGAGCGTGGCCATGTTTCCCAGGGGAGAGGTGGGGGCGGGTGTTCTCCTCATCTCCCTTTCCTATGGAATTGATCCGAGGATCGTATCGGTGGGAATGGTATCCCTCGCGTTGAACCTCTTTCTTACTGGAATTTTTATTGCCGGCGTGAAGGCCCTGGTTGCCCTGCCGAAGGAATCTTGAATGGAATTTATTCCTTCACCTTGTCCTAACGGGAAAGTAAAGATATAAGGTCTGATAATCATAATGAGGCACCCCGAGCATGTAAAATGCTCAAAGCAAACCAATTACCTTTCAAGGAGGTGCCCCATGGCATTGTACGTTGGAATCGATTTACACGCAACCAACGGACTCGTGGCC
>Ga0209408_1000055_pt1 | contig 92572 bp, 69 predicted proteins | sample AD_UKC107_MetaG_FD_184422 | JGI IMG/M metagenome (GOLD analysis project Ga0209408, IMG submission 184422) | Active sludge microbial communities of municipal wastewater-treating anaerobic digesters from Hong Kong - AD_UKC107_MetaG (SPAdes)... | ecosystem: Engineered > Bioreactor > Anaerobic >... | reverse complement strand
ATTATCCCTTCACCACATTGGAACCCAACCTGGGTATCGTCAGCTATCGCGACGCCAAGTCGTTTGTGATGGCTGATATCCCCGGTATCATTGAAGGAGCCAGTGAAGGTAAAGGTTTAGGACTTCGTTTCCTGCGTCACATCGAACGAAACGCACTGCTTCTCTTCGTAATCCCTGCCGACGCCGAAGATATCCGAAAAGAGTATGATATCCTGCTGAACGAGTTGCGGCAATACAACCCTGAACTGATGGACAAGAGACATGTGCTGGCCATCTCCAAGTCCGATATGCTCGATGAGGAGCTGATGCACGAGATTTCTTACGATCTGCCTGAGATACCCTATGTCTTCATCTCCTCAATCACCGGTTTTGGGATTCCCACCTTGAAAGATGTCCTCTGGCGGGAACTTAACAGCGATATGGTGGTGCCAATGACAGTCACACGTGAGGCGCTGGTTCATCGCAACCTTGATTTGTCAAAACTAGGCTTTGAAGAAGATGAAACAATCCGTGACGATGAGTCATCTGTGGATGATGAATTGTGGGATGGTGACGATGAGCCATACGATGTAGATGAATAAACAGGCAGATGAGGCAGCATCCCCATTATAACAACCTGTTGCTATCCGATCTGTTCGCTGCGGAAGAGAAGGTGATGCATTTCTTCACCACACGTGTGGGAGGTGTGAGTAGCGGTGCTTTCTCCTCCTTTAACATGGGTAATTTCTCCGATGATGATCCTCTGAAGATTAGTGAGAACCGTGAGATCCTATCCAGAATGTTTTGCCTTGCCCCCGACCACTTTATCACTCCCCATCAGACACACGGTACCGGTGTACTTACCATTGATCAGGAATTTCTCTCTCTCGGCAGGAGTGAAGTGATGGAACGGCTCTACGGAGTGGATGCCACCCTTTCCGCTGAGAAGGGACTCTTTCTCTGTGCCACCACTGCAGATTGTGTTCCCATCCTCCTGTTTGATAGAGAAAAAGAGGTGATAGCTGCAATTCACGCCGGTTGGCGGGGCAGTGCGGGCCGCATTGTGGAGAAAACCATCCGTGAGATGGGAGATCGATTTGGGTCATCTCCTGCCAATCTGCTTGCTGCCATCGGACCTGCCATCTCAATGGATCACTATGAGGTGGGGGAGGAGGTGATGAACTCTTTCTCCCTGAATGGTTTTGATTTGAATGACCCGCTGTTGTCGACGAATAATGAAGCCTTGTCACGTTGGTATATCGACCTGAAGGAGATCAACCGGAGGGAGCTACTCCGCTTGGGAGTCCTGCGTGAAAACATTGAAAAAAGTGATCTCTGCACTTATGAACGGGAGGATCTCTTTTTTTCTGCCCGTCGGCAGACTGTTCATTCAGGACGGATGCTGAGCGGTATCAAGATGCTTCCGTAAGTAATAAAAAAAAGAAGGAATCCCGGTGGATTCCTTCTCTCATAGTTTAACACACAGACTGGGCTTAGTTGATGCCAGTCTATTTTTTTTTGATCAGTAACGTGCGCTCACCACATCCCAGTCGATGATGTTCCAAATCTCCTTCAGGTGATCGGCACGACGGTTCTGATAGTCGAGATAATAGGAGTGCTCCCATACGTCGAATCCGAGTACCGGTGTAAGGCCGCTGGTGAGCGGATTACCGGCGTTGCTTTCTTTCAGGATCGAGAGCTTGCCGCCTTCATCCTTGGCCAGCCATACCCATCCGGATCCAAATACCCCCACACCGGCGGCGTTGAACTCTTCCTTGAATTTATCGAATGAGCCGAACTGCTCATTGATGGCATCTGCCAGTTTTCCCTTCGGTTCACCTCCCCCGTTTTTCTTAAATGAGGTGAAATAGAGATTGTGGTTGAGTGCCTGGCCTGCGTTGTTGAAGATCGCACCGTCGCTCTCCTTCACAATGGTTTCCAGGTCTGCGTTCTCGAATTTTGTTCCTACAACCAACTTGTTGAGGTTGTCAATATAGGCCTGGTGGTGCTTGCCATGATGCAGTTCTACGGTTTGTTTACTGATAATTGGCTCCAGGGCATCGGTTGCATAAGGTAATGCTACTTTTTCAAATTTCATATCTACACTGTTTTTAGTTTGTTGATCTTTATTATTTGCGTTTGATTGGTTGCAGCTGACCATTGTCAGTGCCATCAGTCCAATTGTAAGATATTGATGAATCGCTTTCATATCTCTCATTATTTGTTTGTTGTTATAACGAGATGAAGAATCAATTTGTTCGCCACAGTTTGAAATGATTCCGGATAGTGAGATCACTTGTGTCCAACATAAAAGCCTGAATGTTGTCATTCAGGCTTTTATGTTGGAGGCCGACCGGGATCGGTTCTCTCTATCGGGTGTTGAGATTATTTATGGGTCTTGATTTCCGTCTCCTCGGTCTCATCGTTTAACTTCTCCTCATCCTGTTGCTTTAGATTGGAACCATGACCGTCGGTATCAGTGTCAATGAAAACCGAGTCGCCAGAACCTGAAGGACGTGAGGGGATCACCTCTTTTTCCGGCACGTCTGTCTTGCTGTCGAGGATCTCCTGTGAGCGCGATACCCATCTGCGTTTACCAAAAATATGTTCCAGGTCATCGGAATAGATGATCTCTCTCTCCAGCAGAATCTCCGCCAACTGATTGTGGCCTGCGGTATGATCATTCAGAATCTGTTTGGCGCGTTCGTACTGCTTGGCGATCATCGCCTTCACTTCGGTGTCGATTAACTGTGCTGTCTCATCACTGTATGGCTTTGAGAAAGTGTACTCCTGACCTGTAGAGTCGTAATAGCTCAGGTTCGCCAGTTTGTCGCTCATACCCATGTAGGTGATCATCGCATAAGCCTGTTTGGTGACGCGTTCCAGGTCATTCATTGCTCCGGAGGAGATCTGGCCGATGAATATCTCTTCGGCGGCTCGTCCCCCCAGCAGGGCGCACATCTCATCGAGCATCTGTTCTTTGGTGGTGATCTGACGCTCTTCAGGCAAGTACCAGGCCGCGCCCAGCGCCTTGCCGCGTGGCACGATGGTCACTTTTACCAACGGGTTGGCATGTTCCAGGAACCAACTGAGTGTGGCGTGACCCGCCTCGTGGATGGCAATCGATCGCTTCTCCTGTTGTGTGATGATTTTGTTCTTCTTTTCCAGTCCGCCCACGATGCGGTCAACCGCATCCATGAAATCATTCTTCTGCACGAATTTCTTTTTGCGGCGGGCGGCAATCAATGCAGCCTCATTGCATACATTGGCGATGTCAGCGCCTGAGAAGCCGGGTGTCTGACGAGCCAGGAAATCGATGTTGATCGACTCATCTATTTTGATGGGGCGTAGGTGCACCTTGAAAATCTCCTTCCGATCGTTCAGGTCAGGAAGTTCTACGTATATCTGTCGGTCGAAGCGGCCGGCGCGCATCAATGCTTTGTCCAGTACGTCTGCCCGGTTGGTGGCTGCCAGGATGATCACACCGCTGTTGGAGCCGAAGCCGTCCATCTCGGTCAGCAGCTGATTGAGCGTGTTCTCCCGCTCATCGTTCGAGCCGAAGTTGGTGTTCTTGCCACGTGCACGCCCTACGGCATCGATCTCATCAATAAAGACGATACAGGGTGCCTTCTCCTTCGCCTGTCGGAAGAGGTCGCGCACACGTGAGGCTCCCACCCCCACGAACATCTCCACGAAGTCAGATCCGGAGATGGAGAAGAAAGGTACGTTGGCCTCACCGGCCACTGCTTTTGCGAGAAGGGTCTTGCCGGTGCCCGGGGGGCCTACCAACAGCGCTCCCTTGGGGATTTTACCTCCCAGGTTGGTGTAGTTGCCCGGATTTTTGAGGAACTCAACAATCTCCTGCACCTCCTCTTTTGCCTCCGAGAGGCCGGCTACATCCCTGAAGGTCACCTTCTGGCTCGAGTCCTTGTCGAATAGTTGTGCTTTCGACTTGCCGACGTTGAAAACGCCTCCGCCGGCACCACCACCGCCACCTTGCATGCGGCGCATCATCCAGATCCAGAAGACGATCAGCAGCAGGAATGGAGCGAAAGTGATCAGGATGCCCCACATCTCCGAGGTGGTGTCGAACCGTACATCAATCTCGTAGTTCTGTTCTGTCTTTACACTTTCGATAAACTCTGCAATGGCATCGGCAGATGCTCCTTCCACCTGGATTACTGGAGTACGTCCCGCCTTGGATGCATCCTCTCCAAAGATATGGTTCACCGACTCTTCGCGTGCCATCGCCTCGGCCGTTCCCTTGTTGCTGAAAACCACGATGCTTTTCACCCGGTTCTCTTTCACATATTGTTGGAATTCAGACCATGTCACCTCCTTCACGGAGGTGTCCTGACCAAAGAACCACATTCCCATTAAGATGGCCAGTGCGATGGCGTAGATCCAATAGGGGTTGATGGGGCTTTTGGGATTGGTGCCACCCATCTTGGGGCGCATCGTAGGTTGCTTATCTTTATTGCTGTTTGTATTGCTCATGTTTGAAATGTTCTATTGCCTTTTGGCTTATACCGGCGTGGTGCATGAAGTTGATTCGCTTCGTCCGGATAAATTGTAACAAATATTCGGTAAATTAGTTTTACAAGAGTGAGGGAATGCGTTCACTCTTTGCATCGTCCCATAGGTTGTCGATGTTATAGAATGTTCGCAGTTCGGGTAGGAAAATGTGCACAATCACATTGCCATAATCAATGGCAATCCATTCTGCTTGTTGTTGTCCATGGATTCGTATCGGTTTCTCGGTTGTTTTCTTTTGAACCATCTCCTCAACCGAGTTTGCCAGTGCCGATACCTGGGTAGGGGTGTTTCCCTCGCAAATCACAAAGTAATCGCATATAGCTCCGGGGATACCTTTCAATCGTATGGAGCTGATATTTTTACCTTTTTTCTCCTGGATGCCTTCAATAATAGTTTCTACCAGTTCGTTTTTTTCTGTCATTCTGAATGATAAGTCTGTTGTTGTTACAAAGATAGGCTGTTTTTTTGGAAGGGATGCATCCAGGCACAACCTTTCTCTCTTTTAGAATATGTTTTGCAAAAACAATGCCACGATCATCCAGGCTATATCAGCACAAACCCTGTCTCGGGATAAGAAACAGGGTTTGTGATATTGATTGTTTGCGTAGAGTTTCTTTTGCGACGGATCAGAGGGTTTGAAGGCTCATGTTGCGCCATCTTACCTTGATGCCACCCCCGTCGTGGATTTGAAGTGCAATCCGTCCTTGTGCCGCACCAATCTTTTCATCGGTCAGATCCACCATCTCCTCCCCATTCAGGTAGGTTTTCACGTTGTCGCCCTTCACCAGGATACGCAGCGTGTTCCATTCACCCTCTTTCAGGATCTCCTCCTTCTCGTCGGGGATCTGTACCAGCCATCCGCGGCCGTAAGATTCGTAGATGCCGCCGGTATCATTCCCTTTGGGGGCTACTTCCACCTGCCACCCGTTTACCATGGCTACCGGTTCGATAAATGAACGGATGAAGACACCGGAATTTCCGTCTGCCTCCTGTTTGAATTCAACTGAAAAATCAAAATCATCATAGTAGGCGCGGGTGGCAAGATAGCCATATTGTTTGTCGGGACCGCTCTCACAAATCAGTTCTCCGTTTTCTACGTACCATTTCTCGGTGCCGTACACCTCCCATCCGGTCAGATCGACGCCGTTAAAGAGAGAGACTTCCTCTTCCCTACGGGGCAGCTCCCTGATCTTGATGTTGCGGAACCAGGCTGCTGAACCGTGGTCTTGCAAGCAGATCACACCCTTGCGGGCAAGACCGTATTCGGGTGCGTTCTCCCATTTGCCGCTCTCTTTGCGGGCAAACCAATCCTCGCTCCAGGCCTCAAATTCTACTACCTTTTCACCGTTAAGCCAGTGTTCCACGTGGCCGTTGTCGAAGAGGATTCTGGAGCTGTTCCACTCTCCTGCCGGTTTGATGATTGTTTTCTCCGGGTCGGTGGTGTGCATGGCATAGTCTGCTGCCGTCTTTTGCCAATCCTCAAGTGGCTCGGGGAAGTTCAGTTCATCGATGAGTTGATACTCCGGCCCGGTAACATAGGGGACCGCAAACTTGGGATTCTCCACAACATGATACAGCACGCCGCTGTTGCCTCCGTCGGCAATTTTCCAATCCCACACCAGTTCAAAGTTTTCGTAAATCTTCTCGGTAACGATGTAGCCATGTTCATCGGCACCCTCTCCCTTGGCCTGAATCATCCCATCTTCGGCGTACCAGGGGGCCGTTAGTTTTTCACCATTGTAATCACGCCATCCGTTCAGGGTTGTTCCATCAAACAGCAGTTCCCATCCCTCGGCAACCTCTTCCTGTGTGAGGCTGTTGTGCTTCGTTGTACTACTGCAGGAGGTGATTGCGGTAGCTGTTGCAATTGCGATCAGAAAATTAAATTTTGACATTTCTCTATTACTTTTATGTTGACACATTATCTTTGCAGAAGGATTTCCTTTTTGCAAAGATATTGAATAATTGTATCTTCACACCGAGTTACTTAATTTTTTTAATATTTTGCAGTCAATGACAAGCACTCTTCATCAGGATGATCAAAGCGGATGGTGAAAACCAAACAGTCTTGTAAGATGTTATGATCTCTCAAAGAGAGAAAGGGAAGAGGACTGAAAACAATCGGGTTATTTTGGAACACATTGATCTAACAAACAATCAAGAAACGACGGAAAAACGATTTGTAGCCACGGTCGGTTTTTTTGACGGGGTGCATGCCGGACACCGTTATCTGATAAAGCAGGTAAGAGAAGAGGCCGCACGAAAACTACTACCCTCGGCAGTGGTTACCTTTCCGGTACATCCCCGCAAGGTGTTGCAAACAGATTATCAACCCGCATTACTCTGCGGTTACGAGGAGAAACTGACATTGCTCGCATCAACGGGAGTGGATTACTGTATCACGCTGCCCTTCACCAAGTCACTTTCACAGCTTTCTGCAAGTGCCTTTATGCAACAGGTGCTCCAGGAGCAATTGCACGTTTCCACCCTTTTGGTGGGATATGACCATCGCTTCGGCCATGATCGGAAGGAGGGTTATGCAGACTACGAACGATATGGTGAGGCGATTGGCATGGATGTGATCCGTGCTAAGGAGTGGCAGTCCGATGGTGAGAATGTCAGTTCCACCCGTATCCGCAAACTCTTGAAAGAGGGTGATGTGATGCGTGCAAACAGTCTGCTCTCCTATAGATACACGTTGTCGGGTAAGATTGTGGAGGGGTATCGCGTGGGGCGCACCATCGGTTTCCCGACAGCCAACATCCGTTCCTGGGAGCGATACAAGGTAGTTCCTGCACTGGGTGTCTATGCCGTGCGGGTTCACTTGCTGGGAGAAACCTATGAAGGGATGTTGTACATTGGCACACGCCCTACACTGCATGCTGATCCGGAGGTGAGTGTAGAGGTGAACATCTTCAATTTCAGCGGTAACCTCTACAACCAATCCCTTACAGTTGAATTCATCGATTTCATCCGGTCAGATCAGAAGTTTGAAACAATGGAACAGTTAGTGGAACAGATACATATGGACAAAAAGAACGTACAGCAACGTTTGCGAAAAGAACGATTATGAAAACCTTTGAATTGAATAACGGAATCGCAATTCCGTCACCGGGCCTTGGCACCTATCGCCTGGGCAGAAATGATGCCGAGGTGGAGCATGCGGTTCGCAGTGCCCTTGATGCCGGCTACCGTCACATCGATACCGCCACGCTTTACGGGAATGAAAAGCCTATCGGCAAGGCACTACGCGAAAGCGGTATTCCCCGGGATGAGTTGTTTGTGACCACCAAGTTGTGGGGCAGCGACATCCTGCAGGAAAGGATCACGGAGGCTTTTGAAGAGAGTATGAAGAAGCTTGATGTTGGCTTTGTTGATCTTTACCTCGTTCATTGGCCCGTGAAGGGTAAGGTTGTTGAGGCCTGGCATGAAATGGAAAGGATTTACGCAACTGGAGCTGTTCGTGCCATCGGGGTGAGCAACCACCTGATTCACCATCTGGATGAGCTGCTTGATGGGGCAGATGTTGTTCCTGCTGTGAACCAGGTGGAGTTGCATCCTTATCTGGTGATGCAGGAGCTGCAGGATTTCTGCCGGGATAAGAGCATTGTGGTGGAATCATGGAGTCCGCTGGGAAGCAGTAAGATACCCCTGTTGACCGACCCCGTTTTGCTGAAGATTGCATCCAAAAAAGGAAAGAGTACTGCACAGGTGATCCTCCGTTGGAATCTCCAGAAAGGGTTGTTGCCCCTCCCTAAGTCATCCCACAAAGATCGACAGCGGGAAAACATAGAGCTGTTTGATTTCTCCCTGACAGCCGATGAGATGTCGATGATCGACATGCTTGACCGGAATGAACGTACCGGTGTTGATCCCGATGAGATTGAATTTTAGTAGATCCCCCGCTCGTTGAGCGCTCGTTGGTAGCGAGCGGCATTGCGTGCATGCTCGGCATGTGTGACTGCGAAGTTGTGCCGTCCTGAGAGGTCATCCTTTGCACACATGAACAGATAGTTGTGTTGCCCTGGTGACAGGGTGCCATTGATGGCTGCGATGGAGGGTATCCGGATGGGACCGGGTGGCAATCCCTCTCTCCTGTATGTGTTATAGGGTGATTCCACCTCCAGATGTTTGTAGAGGATGCGTCGCAATGTGAAGTCGCCGACGGCAAACTTCACTGTGGGATCAGCCTCCAGTCGCATCCCTCTTTTGAGGCGGTTCAGGTAGAGCCCCGCTACAATGGGGTACTCATCTGCATAGGTGGCCTCCTCTTCTACAATTGAAGCCAGTGTGGAGACCTCCACGGGTGTCAGTCCCAACGCTTCAGCCTTCTTCCTTCTTGCCTCGTTCCAGAAACGGTCGTATTCACTCTTCATCCGCTGCAACAGCGACTCTTCATCCGTGTTCCAGTATACCTCGTAGGTGTTGGGGATAAACATGGCCGGGAAGTTCTCAACGTTAAACCCCATGCGCTCAGCCGCCTCCGGATCATGAAATATCTTCAGTAGCGACAGGCTGTCGACCATGAGCTGACCGGCGAGTCGTCCGGCAAGATCCTCCCTTGTGCGGATGTTGTTGAAGGTGATGTTGACAGGGGTCTGATTCCCCGAGCGCAGCAGGCGTATCACATCGGGCATGGTCATTCCCGCACTGACTTCGTATCGACCACTTTTCACCTGCGACGGATAATTCATCTTTTCGGCCAGCAGGCGGAAGATTTTTTCGGAGGGAAGAGACGCTTTTTCCTTGAGTTGACGAATCACCTCTTCATAGTCGTGCTCCTCCTCAATGTAGATATAGGCTGTTTCGGCCGGATTTAAAGGGGCGAATACCAGCCGGTAGGCATAGATTGCTGCCGCAAGCAGCAACAGCAAAATTATTCCCGATGTCCAAAGGAATCTCTTATGGGTTTTTCGTTTGTGCTTTTGTTCCATTTTAATGCTGCTTAATGCGAAAAAATCAGCACAAAAGTAGAAAGATTCCATTGAAATTATCGCTTTTTCTTTGACAAGTTAAAAACTATCTTGTATATTTGCACCCGATTTCAGGCGAACACAGAGGGAAGTGTGGGTGAGTGGCTGAAACCAGCAGTTTGCTAAACTGCCGTACGGGTAACCGTACCACGAGTTCGAATCTCGTCGCTTCCGCAGATTGGGGAATTTTGCATTGTCAAGAATGCAAATATTCCCTTTTTTTGTCTTGAATTTTACCCTCATACTTCCTCCTCTCTTCTGTATGGTTGGGGTGGCATATGGTTAGCCAGGTATAAAAGGGTGTTTGTATCAGAAATAAACAAAATCGATGAATCTTTTGCAAAATCAATCAAAAACATGTTGTAAAACATATTTTTTGTGGTATCTTTGCAGTGATTTAAATGGCAAGCGAGTTATTTGAAATCATTTTTTAGGTTATCACAGACATCTTGAATGGCTTACAAAGACGGTTGCCGATAAATCATAACTTTTTAATTGAAAAAGAATTATGACAATCAGAAACCTTACCAAAGAAGAGATTTTGGGACAGATCAGGTATCTGGAACAAAACATCTCAAACGGGGCTGTCTCATATCGTACAAACAGATTGAACAGACTTCGTCTATTGAGAGCGAGCTTGCGCAATGCAGGCTGAATGAATGCCACATCTTCTCAGGAGCAGAAAGCAGGATTCCCTGCAAGTATGCTGATGCCCGAAGGAGTGAAAATGAAGGTTGAAGCTGAATGTCCGAAAGGGACATGAACGCTTTTTTTTGAATCAGTACGAAACAATTATACATTGGGCTGTCTTAGGACAGCTTTTTTTGTTTTTATGAAAGACATTTCTGTGTATTCTTGCCTTTTATTCAGAAAAATCAGGAATATGATGTGAAATATATATATCTTTGTGCGATTATCTAACAAAAAGAACAATTTAATTATGGATGTATTATCTGCCAGATTGACTGCTTTGTCGCCTTCCGAAACCTTTGCGATGGCACAAAAGAGCAATGAACTGAAGGCTCAGGGTATTGATGTGATCAACATGAGTGTGGGTGAACCCGATTTCACCACGCCGGAACATATCAAACAGGCAGCCAAAAAAGCGATTGACGATAATTTTTCATTTTATTCGCCCGTGGCCGGTTTCCCGGACCTCAAAAAAGCGATCTGCACCAAGCTGGAAAATGAAAACGGACTCACCTATACTCCTGCACAGGTTGTCGTTTCAGGGGGGGCCAAGCAATCTCTCTGCAATGTGATTCTCTCCATTGTGGACAAGGGAGATGAGGTGGTGATTCCCGGACCCTATTGGGTGAGCTATCCAGAGATGGTGAAGTTGGCAGAGGGAACACCAGTCTATGTATACGCAGGCATTGCCCAGGATTTCAAGATTACACCTCAGCAACTCGAGGAGGCCATCACTCCGAAAACGAAAGCGCTGATTCTCTGTTCTCCTTCCAACCCCACCGGGAGTGTCTATACGCAGGATGAGTTGAAGGCGCTGACTGCCGTGCTGGAGAAATATCCCAATGTCTACGTGATAGCCGATGAGATCTACGAGCACATCAACTATATAGGACAACACCAATCCATTGCACAGTTCGACTCTATTCGTGACCGCGTGGTGGTGGTGAACGGTGTATCGAAAGGGTATGCCATGACCGGTTGGCGCATTGGCTGGATCGCAGCACCCCAGTGGATCGCTTCTGCATGCAGCATGTTGCAGGGGCAATATACCTCCGGACCCTCATCCATCTCGCAGAAAGCAGCCGTCGCAGCCTACAACGGTGACCAGTCTTGTGTGGCTGAGATGCGTACCGCTTTTGAGAGAAGACGCAACCTGATTGTCTCACTCCTGAACGAAATTCCCGGATTGCAGGTGAACAACCCGATGGGAGCTTTCTACATTTTCCCTGAGTGCACCAGTTACCTCGGCAAGTCATTCAACGGCCGTAAGATCGCAACTGCTACCGACCTGGCCATGTATCTCCTGGAGGAGGGACATGTGGCCTGTGTGGGAGGTGATGCATTCGGTGCCCCGGGCTGTATCCGTCTCTCTTATGCCACTTCCGACGAGAACATCAAAAAAGCAATTGCCCGCATCAAAGCGACACTGGCAAAGCTCTCCTAAAGGGAGATGTCGCAAAAACCTGAAGCTGTCTCATGATTTCTCATGAGACAGCTTTTTTTTTCTTCTTACCTCGGAAAATGACCTTTTAGAAGCATATCATATGTTTTGAGAGGGTACAGGACGTGTGCCTCTCCCATACCTCTCCAATGCCCCTCCCATGCCTCTCCAAAAAATCTGGGAGGGGCACAAGCCCATGTCTTGAGAATTCCTCTCGGATTCGTTATTCCCTGAGTCTGCTATTAACAGCAACAATCACTTTTTGATCCCATCTATTTTCAATTGTCAATTCTCAATTTATTGCTACCTTTGCATCTTCAAATTTGCATGGTATAAATTCATTGACAATGAGTAATAGGTTTCCGGAATACAATCAGTTGAATCTTTCAGATATAAACAAGGAAATGCTGAAAGAGTGGGATGACAAGGATCTGTTCAGAAAAAGCCTGGAGATGCGTCAAGGGCATCCCCAATTTGTTTTTTATGAAGGGCCCCCATCGGCAAACGGAATGCCCGGTATTCATCACGTCATTGCCCGCTCCATCAAGGATATCTTCTGTCGCTACAAAACAATGAAGGGGTTCCTGGTCGACCGGAAAGCGGGTTGGGATACCCACGGTTTGCCGGTTGAGCTGGGTGTGGAGAAGTCACTCGGCATCACCAAAGAGGATATCGGCAAGAAGATCAGTGTGGAGGAGTACAACGCTGCCTGTCGTACCGAAGTGATGAAATATACCCGTGAATGGGAGGAATTGACCCGCAAGATGGGTTACTGGGTGGATATGAGTGATCCCTACATCACCTACGACAACCGTTACATCGAAACACTCTGGTATCTGCTCAAGGAGCTTTACAAGAAGGGGCTGCTCTACAAGGGATATACCATACAACCCTATTCGCCCGCCGCGGGTACCGGGCTGAGTACCCATGAACTGAACCAGCCGGGATGCTATCGTGATGTGAAGGATACCACCTGCACGGCCCAGTTTCTGGTGAAGAACCCCCTGCCGGAATGGCAAGACTTTGGCGATCCCTTCTTCCTGGCATGGACCACCACCCCCTGGACACTGCCCTCGAACATGTTGTTGGCTGTCGGGAAAAACATCGAATATGTAGCAGTCCAAACCTACAATCCCTATAGTGGAAAACCGATAACGGCAGTGCTGGCCAAGAGCTTGCTGCATCTCTATTTCCCGGAAAAGAATGCCGCGCTGTCGCTCAACGACTACAAGGCCGGTGATAAGAATATTCCATACAGGGTGCTCGACAAGGTCTGGAATGGATCGGAACTGGCGGGTATCCGTTACGAACAGCTGATCCCCTGGGTGAAGGTGACCGACAACGCCTTTCAGGTGGTGACCGGTGATTTTGTTACCACCGAGGATGGTACCGGTATCGTGCACATTGCCCCCACCTTTGGGGCTGATGATGCCCGTGTGGGCAAGGAGCATGAAGTGCCGGGTCTCACCCTGACCGACAAGGAGGGGATTCAACGTCCCATGGTGGACCTCACCGGTAAGTTTTACCCCATTGAAGAGCTTGATCCGCAATTTGTGAAGGAGCATATCAACAGCGACCTCTATGGTGAGTTCGCCGGCAGGTATGTGAAGAATGCCTATGACGATGCGTTGACAGAGGAGGATGCCACGCTCGATGTGGATCTCTCCGTGATGCTGAAACAACAGAACAGGGCTTTCCGCATCGAAAAGCAGGTCCATAACTACCCCCATTGCTGGCGCACAGACAAACCGGTGCTCTATTATCCCCTCGACAGCTGGTTCATCCGCTCCACGGCCTGCCGTGAGGAGATGATCGCGTTGAACGACACCATCAACTGGAAACCCCAGTCCACCGGTAGCGGCCGCTTCGGCAAGTGGCTTGAGAACCTTCAGGACTGGAACCTGAGCCGCAGCCGTTATTGGGGTACACCCTTGCCCATCTGGCGTACCGACGACGGAAAGGAAGAAAAGTGTATTGGCAGTGTAAAAGAACTCTACGAGGAGATGCAGAAAGCGGTTGAGGCCGGCGTGATGCAGGAGCTCCCCTGGAAAGAGTTGGATCTGAAAGATTACAAGGAACTGGATTATGAGCAGATTGACCTTCACCGGCCTTACGTAGATCAGATTGTACTGGTCTCAGACAGTGGACAGCCCATGCGTCGTGAGACCGACCTGATCGACGTCTGGTTTGACAGTGGTGCCATGCCCTTCGCGCAGATCTTTTATCCACACATCACAGAGGATGCCTTCGCAAAGGTGTTCCCCGCCGATTTCATTGCGGAAGGGGTGGACCAGACACGCGGTTGGTTTTATACCCTGCATGCCATTGCAGCCATGGTGAAAGGGAGCGTGGCCTTCAAGAACGTTGTCTCCAACGGTCTGGTACTAGATAAGAACGGCAACAAGATGTCGAAACGACTCGGCAACGCTGTTGATCCGTTTGAGACCATCGGTAAATATGGCTCAGACCCGCTCCGCTGGTACATGATCACCAATGCTGCACCCTGGGAAAACCTGAAGTTTGACATCGAGGGTGTTGAAGAGGCTAGGAGGAAGTTCTTCGGTACCCTTTTCAACACATACTCCTTCTTCGTGCTCTATGCCAACGTAGATGGGTTCCATGCGCAATATCCGCAGGTCGAGATCTCCAAACGGCCGGAGATCGATCGTTGGATCATCTCGTTGCTGAACAGCCTGGTGGAGGAAGTGGATAAGGCCTACGACGCTTATGAACCAACACGTGCAGGACGTGCCATCGCCGATTTCGTGAATGACAACCTGAGCAACTGGTATGTGCGCCTTAACCGCAAACGTTTCTGGGGTGGAGAGATGAGCGACGACAAGCTGTCGGCTTACCAGACGCTTTATCAATGCCTGGTCACGGTGGCGCAGTTGATGTCTCCCATCGCTCCCTTCTATGCCGACCGGCTCTATCTCGATTTGATCGCACCCGGAAGCAAGGAGATGGATCAGTCGGTACACCTGACCGACTTCCCGCAAGCTGATGAGACGCTGATAGACAAGGAGCTGGAGGAACAGATGTACTTGGCGCAGACGGCCTCCTCCATTGTGCTGGCGCTTCGCCGGAAGGTGAACATCAAGGTGAGGCAGCCACTCTCTAAAATCATGATCCCGGTGCTGAATGATCAGCAAAAGAGGAATGTGGAGGCGGTGAAGTCTCTGATCATGAATGAGGTAAATGTGAAGTCGTTGGATTTTATTGATTCAGCCAGTGAGATGCTGGTGAAGCGGGTGAAGCCCGACTTCAAGAAGCTGGGTCCGCGCTATGGGAAGATCATGAAACAGCTTGCAGCACACATTCAACAGCTCCAACAACAGGAGATCAACACCCTAGAGCAGGAGGGCAGGCTGCGGATGATGATCGACTCGCAGGAGGCCATCATCACCACAGATGATGTGGAGATCCTTTCGGAGGATATCCCCGGCTGGCTGGTGGGCAGTGAGGGGCGTCTCACCGTGGCCCTTGATATCACGATCACTCCCGCGTTGGAGAAGGAGGGCATAGCCCGTGAGTTGGTGAACCGCATTCAGAACCTACGTAAAGCCAAGGCTTTTGAGATCACGGATCGTATCACCATCCGACTCTCCTCACACCCTGCATTTGATGAGGCGGTAACCGAACATGCGGCTTATATCTGCAACCAGGTACTGGCCGATGAGATCACGCTGACAAATGAACCGCTGGGAGATACCATTGAGATTGATGAGCAGACGCTAACTATTGGCATTGAGAAAAACAGTTGAAAGATATCCGATTTATCGTTATCTTTGCGCAACTATGCGACAGCATGCATATGTGAACTTTATGGAAACCAAGGTTGTTGTATATAGACTCTGATTCCGAAAAGAGAGACACAGCCCATTTTATACATTAATCATTATGAGCGAAAAGACGAGATATTCAGATGAGGAATTGGAAGAATTCCGTGCAATTATCAACGAGAAATTGCAAATTGCCCGGCAGGAATATGAGAATTACCGTGCTGCGGTGACCAACACTGACGGGAACGATACAGTGGATACCTCTCCTACATACAAGGTGCTGGAAGAGGGGGCATCTACCCTCTCGAAGGAGGAAGCTGGCAGACTGGCTCAGCGGCAGATGAAGTTCATTCAGAACCTGCAGGCCGCCTTGGTTCGTATAGAAAATGGCACGTACGGTATCTGCCGCGAGACCGGCAAGCTGATTCCGAAGGAGCGTCTCCGTGCCGTACCCCATGCTACGTTGAGCATTGAAGCCAAGTCGGCAAAGAAGAGATAATCCCTGCAACCATCAAATGAGTGTTGTGAGGTTGGCATCGTGTGTGATGAGGGGGATAGTTCCCCGTTGGTAGCAAGTCTCCCCCCAAACAGTTAGATATGAACAATATAAATCACAAAGGTTGGATTCCCGTTGCGGTTGTTTTTCTGGTACTTCTCGTCGATCAGCTCTCCAAGATATGGGTGAAGACGCACATGGCGTTGTATGATGCGATACACATTACAGACTGGTTTCAGATCTATTTTGTGGAAAACAACGGGATGGCGTTTGGGATTGAAGCCGGAGGCAAATTGTTTCTTTCGATTTTCCGGATCATTGCTGTTATTTTAATAGTCATTTATCTCTCCCGGCTGGTGAAGGAGAATTACAAGAATGGTTTCATCGTCTGCATCACGCTGGTGTTGGCAGGTGCCGCGGGAAACATTGTGGACAGCATTTTTTACGGAGTGATTTTTGAAGCCAGCTATCCGGGGCATGTGGCTTCGTTCGTGCCATGGGGAGAGGGTTATGCAACGTTGCTGCACGGAAAGGTGGTTGACATGCTTTACTTCCCCCTGATCAAAGGGAATTATCCAGACTGGTTCCCCTTTGTGGGAGGGGAGGAGTTTCTTTTCTTCCGGTTCATTTTTAACCTGGCCGATTCGGCCATCACGGTGGGTGTAATATTGATATTGCTCTTTTATCGAAAGACTCTGTCTTATTCACTGATGTCTAAGAGTGAACGGGACAAGCTGGAAAAAGAAGTAGCGGAAAATAGCGTTACAGGTGAAATATAAAATTGCATCATATCTTCCTTTTTTACTCGCGTTGCTCCTTGTAGTCGCATCCTGTCAGAACCGTCCGAAGGAGGTGCTCAACAGAAAAGAGATGGAGCAACTCCTCTACGATGTCTACCTGGCGGAAGCTACCATGGAGAATGAATATCAGTTGTTTAATTCGGCTGAAAAAAAAGAGGCATACATCAACCGCCTTTTTGCGTTACATGGTGTCACACCGGCTGAATGGGACAGTTCACTCTCTTGGTACTCAGACAGGATTGATCTATATCTAAAAATGAATGACTCGGTGAAGGCCCGACTTGAAAGAGCCCGGAAAGTGACAGATGCCGAGATTTCAAGGATGGCATCACGGAAGATACTGGATCCTCGCACACTCTCCCCCTCCTATATTCCTCCTCACTACTCCTTTACCCCCTCGGCAGCAATGAGAGGATTTAACTTTCGTCTGATGGAGTCTGAACTCAATGAGCGGATCACTGACGATCAAATCAGTTTCTCATACAACGTGATTGGGATTCCCCCCAATTTTTCCAACCGACTCTCTTCGCGGCTCACCCTCGAATATGGAGATACCACCATCTATCTGCCACAGATGATTACTGAAAATAAAACATATCGTGTTACTGCCATGAAATATCTTCCGGGCGATAGCATCAATGAGATTCAGGAGGACACTCTTAAACGCATTTACGGATACCTGCACCTGCATGACTCGTTGCAGTGGAACACACTCATTCAACTACATGACATCAGACTGGGGAGTGTTGTGGCTGATTCTGCCCGAAACCCGCAAACTCAGGTGGAGGATGGCGTTCCACGTGAAAGGGTGCGTTTGCTGAATGACTCACTTATGCCTCGGTAAAATAATCACATATTGATAAAAACTATTTGCCATAAAAAAATCATTCTTGAAGAAAATGCTATATTTGCAGTAACAATCAAAAAATCAACATTTAACATTTAATTTATCATAACTGTACATCAAATGGAAAAGAAAAGAGTTTACACCTTTGGTAACGGCGCAGCCGAAGGGCGGGCGGATATGAAGAACCTGCTCGGAGGTAAAGGGGCTAACCTGGCCGAGATGAATTTGATTGGGGTGCCCGTACCACCGGGATTCACCATCACCACCGAGGTTTGTACCGAGTACAACGAGCTGGGACGCGACTATGTGATCGATGCTTTGAAGGAAGAGGTAGAGCAGGCAGTTGCGCAGATCGAATCACTGACAGGTACCAAGTTTGGAGACAAGGAGAACCCCTGCCTCGTGTCGGTTCGATCGGGAGCACGTGTCTCCATGCCCGGCATGATGGATACGGTGTTGAACCTCGGACTCAATGATGATGCCGTGGCAGGAATCGCGAAAAAATCGGGTAATGAACGCTTTGCCTGGGACTCCTATCGACGTTTCGTGCAGATGTACGGCGACGTGGTGCTTGGATTGAAGCCACAGAGTAAAGAGGATATTGATCCTTTCGAGGAGATCATGGATGAGATGAAGGAGGCTAAAGGCATTGAGCTGGATACCGATCTTACTACCGACGACTTGAAAGAGCTGGTGAAGAGGTTCAAGGCAGCGGTAAAGGAGAAAACCGGCCATGATTTCCCTGTGAGCCCGTGGGATCAGCTCTGGGGGGCAGTATGTGCTGTTTTTGATAGCTGGATGAACGAGCGGGCCATCCTCTACCGCAAGATGAATAACTTCCCCCAGGAGTGGGGTACTGCTGTCAACGTGCAGGCGATGGTTTATGGCAATATGGGTAAGACCTCCGGTACCGGAGTGGCTTTCACCCGTGATGCTGCAACCGGTGAGGATATCTTCAATGGTGAGTATTTGATAGATGCTCAGGGTGAGGATGTGGTTGCCGGTGTGCGCACACCACAGCAGATCACCCTCGAGGGATCACGCCGCTGGGCTAAGTTGCAAGGCATCTCTGAAGAGGAACGTGCTGCCAAGTACCCCTCACTGGAGGAGGCAATGCCTGATTGTGCACGTGATCTGATTGAGGTACAGCAGAAACTGGAGGATTATTTCAAGGATATGCAGGACCTGGAATTTACCATTCAGGACGGCAAGCTCTGGATCCTGCAAACCCGCAGCGGTAAACGTACCGGAGCAGCCATGGTGAAGATTGCCATCGATATGCTGCACCAGGGATATATTGATGATAAGATCGCACTGCGCCGTTGTGATCCGGAGAAGTTGGATGAACTGCTTCACCCTGTTTTCGACACAAAAGCGCTGGCAAACGCCCAGCGTGTCACCCACGGGTTGCCGGCATCACCGGGAGCTGCTGCCGGACAGGTGGTATTCCATGCCGACGAAGCCGAAGAGTGGAGCAAGGAGGGTAAAAAGGTGATTCTTTGCCGTATCGAGACCTCGCCCGAGGATCTGAGGGGTATGGCCACCGCCCAGGGTATCCTTACAGCCCGTGGCGGGATGACCTCTCACGCAGCTGTGGTTGCCCGTGGTATGGGTAAGTGCTGTGTCTCTGCTGCCAACAATCTGATCATCGACTACAAGTCACGCTCCATGACCATCAATGGCCAGGAGGTGAAAGAGGGAGACTGGATCTCACTCGATGGCTCTACCGGAAATGTGTATGTTGGGAAAATCACCACGCAGGACGCTGAGCTGGATGCTGATTTCGCCGAGCTGATGGAGTTGGCCGATAAGTACTCCCGCATGGATGTGCGCACCAACGCTGACACGCCGCATGATGCCACCGTGGCTCGTAACTTCGGGGCAAAGGGGATTGGTCTTTGCCGTACCGAGCACATGTTCTTCGAGGAAGACAAGATTATCCCGATGCGTGAGATGATCCTGGCGAAAGATGAAGAGGGCCGTCGCAAGGCACTCAGCAAGCTGTTGCCTCTCCAAAAGAAGGATTTTGAAGGTATCTTCCGTGCGATGGACGGTCATGCCGTGACCATCCGTCTGCTCGATCCCCCGCTGCACGAGTTTGTGCCGCACGATGAGAAAGGTCAGATGGAGATGGCGAAAGTGATGGGCATCTCATACAGGGATATTCACGACAGGGTAGAAGGACTGATGGAAGCCAACCCGATGCTCGGTTTGCGCGGTTGTCGTCTGGGAAACCTCTATCCTGAAATCACCGAGATGCAGACACGCGCCATCATGGAGGCTGCTATCGAACTGAAGAAAGAGGGTATCAAGGCTAAACCTGAGATCATGGTGCCGCTCACCGGCATCGTTCATGAGTTTAAGGCACAGAAGGATATCATCGAGAATACCATTCAACAGGTGTTTGCCGAGCAGAATGCTTCCGTGAAGTATAAGATCGGAACCATGATTGAAATTCCGCGTGCCGCACTTACGGCGCATAAGATAGCTGCCGAAGCCGATTTCTTCTCATTCGGGACCAATGACCTGACACAGATGACCTTCGGCTACAGCCGCGACGACGTGGCCAAGTTCCTGCCAATGTACATTGACAAGGGAATTCTGAAACACGATCCTTTCGCAGTGCTCGACCAAAATGGTGTGGGACAACTGGTGCGCATGGCTGTTGCCAAGGGGCGTGAGGTGAAGCCCACCCTCAAGTGCGGTATCTGTGGAGAGCATGGAGGTGAACCTTCTTCGGTGAAGTTCTGCCATACCGTGGGACTGAACTACGTTTCCTGCTCACCTTTCCGCGTGCCAATCGCACGGCTGGCTGCTGCACAGGCTGCCATTGAAGGCTGAGAAGCTTGATCATTCATACAAAGGGGAGATGTCCATCGGGATGTCTCCCTTTTTTTATCACTCTGCGATTGAAGGTTGTGCTTGCCGAACGCATTGCTTATAACTACTTTTAACCATCAAACTATTTTGTTGCTTAGCGGATTATCACTACTTTTGGGTTGCTTTTATTAACAGAAGATTCTATGAGGTATACATTACAGATATTGTTCTTTCTGGTGGCTCTTGCATCAGCCCTGCCGGTGATGTCACAAAACAATGTGATTGATGAGATCGTATGGGTGGTAGGCGATGAAGCCATCCTCAAATCGGAGGTGGAAGAATACAGAAAAGAGATCCTGATGCAGAACCAACGCATTGAAGGTGACCCCTATTGTTTTATCCCCGAACAGCTTGCTGTTCGTAAGTTGTTTCTCGATCAGGCCAAGCTCGACAGCATTGAAGTTGAGGAGACAGCCGTAAACCGTCAACTCGAATATCTCATCAACGAGTACATCGCCTCCTCCGGTTCGGCAGAACGTCTTGAGGAGTATTACGGCAAGAGCATCGCAGGCATTCGTGAGGATCTGAGAGAACAGATTCGCGAGCAGCAGCTGGTAGAAGGAGTCCAGCAGAAACATTTTGGCAACATACAGCTCACCCCTTCCGAGATCAGGAAGTACTACAACAGCCTCCCTCAAGATAGTCTTCCCTTCATTCAGACAACGATGGAGGTGCAGATCATCACTGTGGAGCCGAAAATTCCACTGGAAGAGATCGATAAGGTGAAGGCCCGTCTGAGGGAATACACCGATGAGGTGAACAGTGGTGGAAGAGAATTCTCTACGCTGGCCTTGCTTCATTCAGAGGATCCCTCAGCCATGAGGGGGGGCGAGCTGGGTTTCATGAGCCGTTCGCAGCTGGTGCCGGAATTTGCCAACGTAGCCTTTGCCCTCAACGATCCCAAGAAAGTGTCGAACGTGGTTGAGTCGGAGTATGGTTTTCACATCATCCAGCTCATCGAGCGAAGGGGTGACATGGGCAACTTCAGGCACATCCTGCTCAAACCGCGTGTGCCCCAGGAGTCGCTCGATACGGCCCTGGTGCGTCTCGATTCAATCCGCAACGGGATCATGGAGAAGAAAATTACTTTCGATGACGCAGCTACCTATCTCTCTTTCGACAAGGATACACGCAACAACAAGGGTATCATGGTGAACAATACACCTCGCAGCGCCAATGCTGGTACGCCCCGGTTTGCACTCAATGAGCTGAACCAGGACATTGCAAAGATTGCGGGTGAGATGCAGCAGGGGGAGATCTCCAAGCCTTTCATCATGCTCAACGACAAAGGACGACAGGTTGCAGCCATGATCCGGATCACCGCCCGCAACGAGGGCCACAGGGCGAACATAAATAACGACTATCAGATTATCAAGCAGATGGCCGAAAGTTCGCGACAACAGGAAATGGTGGATGAATGGTTGCAAAAGAAGATTGAGCAGACCTACGTGCGCATCGATCCTGACTGGCAGGGATGTGAACTTAAATACAAGGGTTGGGAGAAATAATTGCCTTTGTCCCCGACAATGAACAGAGAAATCAGACAACGATTAGGGAAAAGAATGCTTCTTTTTTTGGGTATGCTTTTCGTCGTGATGGCGTCATCAGTGGCGCAAGAACCCCCTGTAGCCGAAACTGAGGTCGTTGAGCTTCGGCAGGCAGACCTCTGGAGCAAGCGTGCCGGCTTTGATGCGGAGATCCTGACGGGCAACGTCATCTTCTTTCACGAGGGGGCCTACATGTTTTGCGACAGTGCCTATCTTTTTCAACAGACCAACACCTTTGAGGCATTCAGCAACGTGCGGATGGAGCAAGGTGACACCATCTTTGTGTATGGTGATTACCTCCACTACGAGGGCAACAGCCGGCTGGCACGCCTGCGCAACAATATTCGCATGGAAGATCGGAATGTGACCCTCTTCACCGATAGTCTTGATTACGACCGTGCTGCCAACCTGGGATATTACTTTGAGGGTGGGATGCTGATTGACGAAGAGAATGAACTTACCTCATTCTGGGGACAGTATGCCCCTGATACGAAGATAGCTCTCTTCAGCGACAGCGTGAAGTTGGTCAATGAAGATTATACCATCTATGCTGATACACTCAAATACAATACCGAGTCGAAATATGCAGATATACTGGGTCCCTCCCGCATCGTGTCTGACAGTGGCTATGTTCATACCAGCAATGGCTGGTATCATACGGTTACCGAGGATGCCCGGTTGCTGGATCGCTCGGAGGTATACAGCAACGATGGCTCCAAGGTGTTGATTGGCGATACCATCCTTTACAATCGCCTGAGTGGAGAGGGTGAGGTGTTTGGTAATATGTATCTCGAGGACACAGTCCGTAAAGCAATCCTGCAGGGCAACTACGGGTTCTACAATGAGAAGACTGAGTATGGACTGGCCACGGACTCTGCTTTTGCCATCGATTATTCTCAGGAGGAGAGTATGTTCATTCACGGTGATACGCTGGTGATGAAAGCCGATTCTACCTATCGTGACATAAAGGCTTATTACCAGGTGCGTTTTTACCGCTCCGACATTCAGGGTCTCTGCGATTCACTGCACTACTCTTCACGCGACTCAATGGTCTACCTCACCGGCAATCCGGTATTGTGGAATGAAAACAATCAGATACTCGGTGACCGAATAAGCCTTTTGCTCAATGACTCTACCCTGGAGAAAGCAGTCATCAGCGATTATGCCTTTGCCATTCAGGACAGGAATGCTGACGGCCAATACAATCAGCTGAGTGGCAGAGATATGACGGCCCATTTTCGTGATGGGGAACTCTATCATCTGCTGGTGGAGGGAAATGCACAGTCGTTATACTATCTGCTGCAAAAAGATAGTACCATCATCGGACTCAATAAAACCGAGAGTCCCTATCTATCCATGGACATCGAGAACAACCAGATCAAACGACTGAAGCTATGGTCTACCACCTCGGCGGTGACAACCCCTCTGCCACAGCTCAATGAGGGAGATGATCGGCTGGAAGGGTTTGCCTGGCTCGACTATCTGCGCCCCACGGGCCCTGATGACATCTTCCGCAGCAATGATCGCCGCGCCTCGGAAACTACCGAAGAGCGCCCACGCCGTTTCAAACGTGAGGATATCACCCTTTAAGGGGATCAACATTTGTCATTGCGCGCTCAATCCTCTATCTTTGTATCAAACAACATGCATTCATCTATGGCATTCTTCTTTTACAACAACAGAAAACCCCGCAAATTCGGTTACACTCCTATCCTTTACAATGAGGAAGAGGAGGCCCGGAAGAAGAAGCTGGAGAAACGGATCCTTGAGATCAAAAAGGAGATGGGCGTGGTTCCGGATGAGCCGAAGCAAGAGCCCAAAGCGTTCAAGTCGGAGTTTGTCTCTCAGACACGACACCTCAGGAAACGTAAGGAGAAGGAGTCTGCAGGCAAAGGCTCTTTCCTGTCGAATAACCTGTTGCTCATTTTGATCATCGCTCTTCTGTTTGCCATTTTCTACTTCTGGATTATACGATAGTTACAAAACTGAATTGCCTATGCCTGACATTATTCAGTTGCTTCCCGACTCCATTGCCAACCAGATTGCGGCCGGCGAAGTGATTCAGCGCCCCGCATCGGTGGTGAAGGAACTCGTGGAAAATGCCCTTGACGCGGGAGCTACCAAAATCCGCATCCATATCAAGGATGCTGGGCGGACGCTTGTGCAGGTGATTGACAACGGAAAGGGCATGTCTGCGACCGATTTGCGAATGGCGTTCGAGCGCCATGCCACCTCAAAGATACGCAGTGCAGACGATCTCTTCGCCCTCTCCACGATGGGTTTCAGGGGCGAGGCGTTGCCTTCCATCGCTGCCATCTCACAGGTGGAGGTGAAGAGCCGCAGAGGGGAGGATGAGTTGGGCAGCAGCCTGTTGATTACTGGCTCGAAGCTGGAGAAGCAGGAGTTTCTTGCTTGTGCTGCCGGCACCTCCATCGCCGTGAAGAATATCTTTTTCAATGTGCCTGCACGACGCAAGTTCCTGAAGTCGAACGAAACTGAAAGACGCAATATTTTCACTGAGATAGAACGGATTGTGCTGGTGAATCCGGACACCGAGTTCACACTGGTTGAGAACGAGATTGAGACCCTTCATCTGCCGATAACCAATACGAGACAACGGATTGTTCAGCTGGAAGGTAAGAGCATCAACCAGCAGCTGATAGAGATCAACGAAGAGACCACACTTGGTAAGATTTCCGGTTATGTGGCTCGTCCTGAGTTTGCCAAAAAGGGTAGGGCAAGCCAGTTCTTTTTTGTCAACAACCGTTTCATACGCCATCCCTATTTTCACAGGGCAGTGATGCAAGCTTTTGAGCCGTTGATCGCGGCCAATGAAAAGCCGAGTTATTTCATCTATTTTCAGGTGAATCCTGAGACCATTGATGTGAACATCCACCCCACCAAGACTGAGGTGAAGTTCGAGAATGAGCAGGCACTCTGGCAGATTGTGCTGGTGACCATCAGAGAATCACTGGGTAAGTTTAATGCGATGCCCAGCATCGATTTCGATCGAGAGGATGCCCCCGAAATACCGGTCTTTGATCCTTCACACACCTCACCCATGCCAAGGGTGAATGTGGATCCCCATTACAATCCATTTCATCACAACGGATCCAATTCATCACAACGGAAGTCATCCTCCATGGGATGGGAACAGCTTTATCGCGATTTTGAAAAAGAGAAAGAGGGTGTAGTGGAGCAGGAGATACTGCCGGATGAAGATCCGGATCGATCGCAGGGTAGCCTGTTCAGCCAGTCTGAAAAGGATCGAAACATCCCCGAAACGGATTTTTTCCCCGAGCATTACCAGTACAAACAACGCTACATCCTCACTTCGGTGAAATCAGGACTGATGATCATCGATCAACACAGGGCTCATGTGCGAATTCTGTACGACAAGTACCTGGCACAGATCATCAACCGTAAGGGTATCTCGCAAAGGGTGCTCTTCCCTGAAGTGCTTGAACTCTCCGCTGCTGAGGCGGCTACATTGCCCTCCATTCAGGAGGATCTGGAGGCTCTTGGGTTTGAATTGAGCCATTTGGGGAACCACAGTTTCGGGATTCAAGGCACGCCATCAGAAATAGGCAATACCGATCCTTCGCAGTTGATACGGGCGATGATAGACAGTAGCATGCACACCGGCAACGATGTGAAAGATGAACTCCGTGAAGCGCTGGCACTCTCATTGGCCCGCATGACAGCCATTCCCTATGGGCGGGTACTCACCTCGGAAGAGATGCTGCTGGTGGTAAGTGAGCTGTTCGCTTTACCCTCTCCCGGTTATACCCCAGATGGGCTGAAGGTGATCAGTGTCCTCACTGATATTGATATTGAAAGAAAAATGCAATGATTAACTTCCTAAATTGTGAGATACTATGAAATATTCTTATTGTGGTAAAAGTGGCCTACAACTCCCGCAAATATCGCTCGGATTGTGGCACAACTTCGGATTTGCAGATGATTACGAGACTGCACGCGAAATGATCATTCACGCTTTTGAACAGGGAGTCACCCATTTCGACCTGGCCAACAACTATGGTCCCCCGCCCGGATCGGCAGAGAGCAATTTTGGTCGCATCCTGAAAGAGAATCTCTCCTCACATCGCGATGAGATGATCATCTCATCGAAGGCGGGGCATCTGATGTGGGAGGGTCCTTACGGTGACGGATCCTCGAGGAAACAGCTGATGGCGAGCATCAATCAGAGCCTCAAAAGAACAGGACTCGACTATTTTGATATATTCTATTCCCATCGATTTGACCCATTCACCCCGATAGAGGAGACGATGCAGGCTTTGGTAGACATTGTTCGTGCCGGGAAAGCTCTCTATGTGGGCATCTCTAAATATCCCCCCGAAGAAGCACGAATAGCGATGCGTTACCTGATGGATAGTGATGTGCCCTGTCTCATTTTTCAGGATAAGTATAGCATGTTCAACCGTCAACCGGAACAGGAGATTTTGGGGTTGACGCGAGAATTCGGATCGGGGTTCATTGCCTTTTCCCCTTTGGCACAGGGACTCCTCACCGACAAGTATCTGCATGGCATCCCTGAGTACTCGCGAGCTGCTGATCCTGCCGGCTTCCTGCAAAGGGAACAGGTTTCACCGACCCTTGTGGAAAAAGTAACACAGCTGAATGAGGTGGCTGACAACCGTGGACAGTCAATGGCTGAAATGGCACTTGCCTGGGCTCTGCGCGATGAGGGAGTGACATCCCTTATTGTAGGGGCACGCAATGTGGATCAACTGAAAGAGAACCTGGATGCACTCGATAACATCACCTTTAGCAAGGAGGAGCTGTTGCTGATTGACCAGATCCTCGACGGGGCTACGTTGTGATAGCATCCGGCAGTGAGTGCCTCAAGATGATGGTGTTGTTTTTTAGAGACAATGTTTAAAAAGATATCACTCCTGATTTTTATGGTGGCGATGGTTTCCTCCTGCGGGGAGGAATCCATTCGCAACACCATTCCATATGCACCGGTAAATTTCACCATCGATCTCAATGGAATGGATCATGAATTGCGTAACCCTTTGTCATATAAGGTTTATGGGGGTGATGACCGTCGTCTGGAATCTGACCGGATGGGATATGCCGGCCTGCTCGTGGTTACTGGTGCCGACGGGACAATTTATGCCTACGACAGCTGTTGTCCGCATGAGGACAGCAAACAGGTTTCCGTTCACCCCGGACAGGACGGGACAGCAAGCTGTCCTGTCTGCGGATCGCAATACGTGACGATCTATGGGTTGGGTAGCCCGGTATCCGGACCCTCCACCGAGCCGCTTCAGCTCTACCGGGTGATTCCACATCTGGATGGGACCTATTTGATTGTCAACTGAATGTTCGATCAGAAGAAGTGTCAAAAAGATTATTTAACAACCTTGAACGTCGAATAAAAGTCAAATTTTGTATCTTTGTTCCCGGATTCGTTATTAGGTTTTTTTAAGAGTATTTACACGCTTACCATAACATTTTTTGGATGAGGAAAGTATATTTTTTTTCTTTTTTACTTGTTTTAGGCCTCGTATTATCACAAATTTTACCGCACCTGCTGGGGGGGGATTTCGGAGTTTTCAAATCGGTTACCGACAGTATGCTCTACATCTCTCTCGCCTTTATCATGATAAATGTGGGGCGTGAGTTCGAGATAAACAAGAAGCAATGGCGCAGCTACACCGTCGACTATTTCGTGGCGATGGGTGCCGCAGCCTTTCCCTGGATACTGGTGGCACTCTACTATATCTTTGCCGTTGCTCCCCCGGAGCTGCAAATCTGGAAGAACGGTGATATATGGAAAGAGACTTTTTTGCTGAGCCGATATGCCGCACCCACCTCTGCCGGCATCCTCTTCACTATGTTGGCTGCTGCCGGATTGCGTTACACCTGGGTTTACAAAAAAGTACAGGTGTTGGCCATCTTCGACGATTTGGATACGATTTTGTTGATGATTCCACTGCAGATCCTCATGATTGGGATGCGTTGGCAGATGTTTGTGATCCTGGTGGTAGCAGTCGTATTGATTTGGTTGGGGTGGAAGAAGATGAACAGCTACGGATTTCGTCAAGACTGGAAGGCAATACTATTTTTCGCTGTGCTTCTTTTTGTGGTGATTCATGCCATCTATCTGACATCAAAACATTTTTACGGGGAGAGTGGCAGTATTCATATTGAGATCCTGCTCCCGGCCTTTATCCTGGGGATGATTATGAGAGCAGATCATTCTGTTGAGCCGGGTAAAACAGAAGTGCGGGTTGCCAATTCAATCTCCTATCTCTTTATGATGCTTGTTGGGTTGAGTATGCCTCTTTTCCTGGGAGTCGACTTTGTGGAGGTGGCTGAGAATTCAGCTTCACATATCTCTCAGATACCAATGTTACCATGGGGTACGATCGCATTCCACGTGTTCATGGTGACACTCATCTCCAATCTGGGGAAACTCTTCCCCCTGGCATTTTACCGTGACCGGAAAATGAACGAACGGTTAGCCGTATCCATTGGGATGTTCACGCGTGGTGAAGTGGGTGCAGGTGTACTCTTCATTGCTATTGGTTATCATATGAGTGGTGTATTGCTAATCATTTCCGTATTGGCAATGTGTCTCAACCTGCTCTTTACCGGTTTTTTCATTGGATATGCCAAGAAACTGGCAATGAAGTCAGCACAAGAGGAACTCGCCGGCGAAGCGTAATAGTTGCTCACCTGTTCTTTTTTTGGCACGATGCTGCCAAAATATAAGAGAAATGCTTTGTAAACCCGATAAACCTGTTTACATTTGCAGTCGCTTTAAAAAATAAAATAGACCTTGGTAAGGTGTCCGGCAAAGTGATGCCGGGTTTGAAGAATTTATGTGAATTTATTGCGGAAGTAGCTCAGTTGGTAGAGCACGACCTTGCCAAGGTCGGGGTCGCGGGTTCGAGTCCCGTCTTCCGCTCCAGGTCTGCTCGGATGGTGGAATGGTAGACACGCAAGACTTAAAATCTTGTGACCATAACGGTTGTGCGGGTTCAAGTCCCGCTCCGAGTACCTTGAAACATGGTGAAGTCCTGATAAGAAACATTTATCAGGACTTCATATTTTATAAAAGCCTGCAACCCTGTCTATATTCCATGCTGAGAACGTAACAAACATATTTTCAACCCATGAACAGCTCTTACAACAAAACTTACATTTTTGCCATCACATTGGTCGCAACCCTTGGGGGATTGCTTTTTGGTTATGATACTGCCGTGATTTCAGGAGCGGAGAAATCAATACAGGCATTTCTGATTGAACCGTTGGGATTAAGTACCTGGATTCATGGCGCTACCGTTTCGAGTGCCCTAGTCGGTTGTATTCTGGGTGGTGCCATATCCGGTTTTTTCTCCAATAGAATAGGGAGAAGAAATACTCTTCGGATGGCAGCCGTTCTTTTCTTTCTCTCGGCGCTCGGATCTGCCTTTCCGGAAACAATATTTTTTCCACAGGGAGAGCCCTCAGTAGCCCTGCTAATTACCTTCAACCTATACCGTGTGCTTGGAGGTATTGGTGTCGGTCTGGCATCTGCCGTTGCTCCCATGTACATCAGTGAGATCTCCCCGGCCCATATCCGTGGGAGGCTGGTCTCCTTCAACCAGTTCGCCATCATTTTTGGTATGCTGGTGGTCTATTTTGTCAATTGGGGCATTGCCAAGGGACAAACAGTGGAGTGGATCAATAGTGTGGGCTGGCGTTACATGTTTGCCTCTGAAGCCATACCGGCTACACTTTTTGGTTTACTGCTGCTCTTGGTGCCTGAAACACCCCGTTATCTGGCGCTTCGAAAAAGAGAAGATGAGGCTCTTGGGGTGTTGAGAAAGGTGAATGGCAGCATGGAACGTGCCAACCTCATCATGGGTGATATCAAACGTTCGTTGGGAAAACAGACCAAGGCGAGGTTATTCACCTACGGAAAGAAAGTGATTGTGATCGGGATTCTCCTCTCTGTATTCCAACAGTTTGTCGGTATCAATGTGGCACTCTATTACGCACCACGCATCTTTGAAAGCATGGGTGCTGCCAAGGATGCTTCAATGCTTCAGACCATCATCATGGGATTGGTAAATGTGATCTTTACAGTGTTGGCCATTATGACCGTCGACAAGTGGGGGCGGAAGCCACTGTTGATTACCGGCTCCATTGGCATGGCCATAGGGATGTTTGCTATCTCTGCTCTCTCGTTCAACAATGTTATCGGTATCTCCACGCTGGTCTTCATCATCATCTATACCGCCTCCTTCATGATGTCATGGGGACCCATCTGTTGGGTGTTAATCTCTGAGATCTTTCCCAACAAGATTAGGGGACAGGCGGTGGCAATGGCTGTTGCCTTCCAGTGGTTTGCCAATTATCTGATATCTTCCACCTATCCCGCCATGATGGAGTTCAGTGGTGGGGTGACCTATGGGTTTTACGGATTGATGGCCCTACTCTCCGCACTGTTCGTATGGAAGATGGTACCTGAAACCAAAGGACGATCCCTGGAAGAGATGGAATCGCTTTGGCGGAAATCTTAATGATGATTACCGAAGCAGGAAATTGAAATCATCCTCATTGGTCAGTTCGAGCGGCTCTTCTCCATAGCAGAAGATGCGGGCTTTCCTGTTGCCCATCAGCACCAGTTCATCATCCTCGAGGAGCAACATGGTGCCCTCGCGGAGACCTACCACATAGGTCTCCCTGTTCACCTCGATAAATTCCCTGATGCGCGTTTCGCGTGTTTCCCCACCATGGTTGGCAGGATTGTCGTCCAGGTAGTGGGGGTTGATCTGGAAAGGTACCAGTTTCAGTGTCTTGAACTTCAACGGCTCCACGATAGGCATGTCGTTTGTGGTGCGCAGGGTTGGACAGGCGATGTTAGAGCCGGCGCTCCACCCGATATATGGGGTTCCTTTTTTCACTTTTTTGCGAATTACCTTCATCAGACCTTTTTCTTGCAGCATCTTTACCAATTGCCAGGTGTTCCCGCCACCCACCACAATCGCATCGGCATTTTCAATCGCTTCAACAGGGTTGATGTATCGGTGGATGCCGGTGACGTGGTGCCCGATCTCAGCAAACCGATCGTTCACTTTATTCTCATATTCATCAAATGAGAAAGTAACAGCTGCGTAGGGGATGAACAGGGCATTCATGGGCTTGTCTCCGAGAAACTCCCTGATATGATTTTTGGGATAATCGAGATAGGCCTCGCCAGGGTTGGTGGAATTGCTGATCAGTAATAGTCTCATAATGGAAAGGGTTTTATGTGGTCCAAATGCAAATGTAATGAAATTTGAGGAAATCAGGTTGTATCAAGCCACTTTCTGTTAATTTTGTACTCCAGAACTAAAAGATGTGACGATGGAGACAATAATCAGAAGCATACGCAACGACCTGCGATTATCCATGAATGGAATCGCGTCAACCAGCATGCGTGAAAAGGGAGTGCATTATCGTATGAATTTTGGCGTGGACCTGATGCGCATCAGGGAGATTGCTTCCAGCTATGCCCCTGATGCGGCACTGGCAGAGATGCTCTGGAAAGAGGATGTGCGGGAACTCAAGATCATTGCCACGTTGCTCTACCCAGTCGACAGGTTCACTCCGGAAGCGGCCGACCGATGGGGTGTCACCATCACCAATCAGGAGATCCGTGAACAGGCCTGCCGTAACCTCTTTCAGCAAATCGCCTTTGCCGGAGAGCTGGTGAACGTTTGGAGTGTCAGCGAAACAGAGGAGATAAGGGCTACTGGTTACTGGCTTTTTGCCCGACTCTGTATTACGCGTGCTCCCTCGCTGGGGAAGGTGGAGAGTGTACGGATCCTAGAGCGTGCAGTCGGAGATCTGAAAAGTGAGTCGATGTTGCTGCGTCAGGCTGCACTGAACGTGCTGAAATATCACGGTCGCCTCACTGTAAGGAATAGCGAGGATGTGCTAGAAAAGGTGGCAGGCTTCAACGATTCAACTGACCCCTACGAGCAGGAGGTGCTGGATCAGCTCCGCTTTGAGTTTGGCTTGTCTGATTAATTGCGGAAGTTCTTACGGATAAAGAACATTGAAATCAGCAGATTCAGGATCAGAAAGCCACCCATACCGGCGAAGAAGATACCCTTCCATTGGGGGAAGATGATCAATGAGCTCACACTGGCGGCAGCAATCAGTGCAATGAGGATCCAGAGGATGGTAAGTGTAGTCTTTTGTTTATTCATCAGTAGGATTGATTTCTTCATTTGAGTTGGAGGGATATGCAATTTTTTTAAGCCATTCACCCAGCTCGTTTAGCATTACCGGTGCGAGCGTCTGATCCGATTTTGCATATTCATCGAACTGTCCGGTGAGGCTTTCCTGAAAGAGGTGATTCAGCCCCGGGTAGATTCTACTCTCCACATTTTTGTTGTCTGCATTTTCCAATGCCCTACAAATTGCCGTAATATTTTTATCGGCAGGCACCTGGGTGTCTTTCTCTCCGTTGAGTGCCAGCACTGGACAGGTTACCTTTTCAAGATGTAGTGAAGGATCACTCCGAAGGAAACTAAGATATCCGGGCGAGATCATCCCATTGAATTGGCTTCTCAGGAATGAATCCTTGTTTGTTTTCATGCGGATGAGCAGCGGCAGCCGCTCCCAAAATCGAGAGAGTTGGTCACGCAGGGTGGTACGTTCTTCTTCCGTTCCTTTCCATTCAAGCAGCATACCGAAGGTCTCTCTGTTTAGTTTCTGCAATTCTGCTATCGTTTCAGGTTCGATACCTTGGTGCCGCAGCGAGATCTCATTCTGATCCAGCACAATCTCAATGCCTGTCGTGCCGGGTGCTGCCATCAACACCACAAATCCGATGTCACGGTTGTCCGCCGCCAACATGGAAGCTACCAAGCCACCCTCGCTATGTCCCAAAAGACCGATACGTTCAGCATCTATCTCTCCCTGCTGTTTGAGGTAGTCTACAACTTCGTTGGCATCTTGTGCGAAATCTTCCACCGTGGCTCTGCTGAAACTGCCTGTGGACTTCCCAACGCCCCGCTTGTCATAACGCAGTACCGCGAATCCCAGACGTGTGAGGTGGTCGGAGATTACAAAGAAGGGTTTGTGCCCGAATATCGTTTCATCGCGGTCGTTGGCGCCACTGCCGGCTATCAACACCACTGCCGGAAAGGGTCCCTCCCCGTTGGGGAGTGTCAGCGTCACACCCAGTACCCGCCCATCTTTACCGGTGGGTATCAATAGTTCTTCCGAATGGTAGGGAAGTGGCTCCTGGGGTGTCTGAGGACGTGCCACTAAAGGTTGTTCAATCCGGTAAAGGGTGAGGGGCAGCGGAATTCCACCCTGATTGAAAATGCCTGTAATGGTATCCTGGCCAAGAGTGCCACGGTAAAAGAGTCCCAGGCCGGAGGCAATGATCTCCAGCTTGTTGTCGCGAAAGGTAGTACGAGTAGTGGGCAGATCAAACGCTCCCTGATCGGGACTGTCCATTCTGCTGCTGTAGGCTGTGTCGTTCATTTCAATGTGAAACCGTATCCGCAAAGAGTTGTTTTGGATTTGCAGCTTTCCTTCCCAACTGCCGCTAACCTTTTCCTGTGGGAGAATGTTGCTGCTTATCATCAGCAACATGAGAAGTAGAATAATCTTATTCATGATGGTAGGGTTCGTTGTGTATGATTGTCATCGCCCGATAGAGCTGTTCGGTGAAAACAAGCCTTACCATTTGATGCGTGAAAGTCATTTTGGAGAGTGAGATGGTTTCGGTTGCACGATCGTACATCTCTGGAGCGAATCCATAGGGGCCACCCACTACGAAGACAAGCTGTCTGGGAACAGAATGGCTCTTCTTCTCCAAATAACGGGCAAACTCAACTGATCGGAATTGTTTTCCCTTGTCATCCAGCAGTACCACCTGGTCCGTGGGTTGCAGTATCTTCAACAACAAGACAGCCTCTTCTGATTTTTGTTCGTTCTCAGATAAGTTCTTCCTGTTCTTCGGGTCAGCTACAATCTTCATCTCGAAGGGAAGGTAGTGGTTCACTCTCTTCCGATATTCTTCAATGATCTGAGACAACAGAGGGTGGTCAGTTTTGCCGACCGAAAGTAGAATAACTTTCATTCAGATGTTTTATTTGTTTTGCGCCAGGCCGACGATTCTTCAGGCCTGTTGTATTAAGTTGACTACCAGTTTTGACAAAAGTATCGCCACAAAAAAAGAATAAATGTCCCATCAGCCGAAAAAAGCATCTGTTAAGAACAAATGTAACTGTTTATTTCCTATTTTTGCATAGATTTTAGTAAATTTATAACAAAAGGGGGCCGCTGGACGTTAACTCTCCGGTAGTTCTGTTTCAATAAAACATGATAGGAAAGGAATTGATTCATCAACTTATTCAACTCTCTTTTGCTGAGGATATCGGAGAGGGCGATCATACCACCCTCTGCAGTATCCCTGCCGATGCTGAGGGGGCTTCCAGACTTCTGGTTAAGGAGAAAGGTATACTGGCCGGTGTAGAGGTGGCCAGGGAAGTGTTTCATCAGTTTGATCCGACCCTGCAGATGGAGGTTTTCATTGGTGATGGGGAGTCTGTTAATCCCGGGGATGAGGTATTCCTCGTCAGGGGTAAGGTTCAATCTATTCTTCAAACCGAGCGATTGGTGTTGAACATCATGCAGCGCATGAGCGGTATCGCTACCATCACCCGTGAATATGTGAAGCTCCTGGAGGGAACCAAAGCCAGGGTGCTGGATACGCGCAAGACCACTCCCGGGATGCGCATGCTTGAGAAGCAGGCTGTGAAAATTGGGGGTGGCGTGAATCACCGTATCGGTCTTTTCGATATGATTCTTTTGAAGGACAACCATGTCGATTTTGCCGGTGGCATTGAACAGGCCATTCGTGGAGCCCAGGCCTACCTTCTCGAACACAACAAACAGCTCCAGATTGAAATATTGAGGTGAAGCCTTGAAGAATTGAAGCAAGTGTTGCTGCTGGGAGGAGTAGACCGAATCATGCTCGACAACTTCACCCCCGAGAAGACGCGTGAGGCCGTCGAGCTTGTGGGGGGACGTGTGGCGCTTGAATCTTCGGGAGGCATCACCTTCGACACCATCCGCAGCTATGCTGAGACGGGTGTTGATTTCATCTCAGTGGGAGCCCTAACCCACTCAGTTAAGAGTTTGGATATGAGTCTTAAAGCAATATAGTCAGGCGATGAATCAAACGGATGAAAAGCAGGTACTGCTCGACCGGCGTTACATGCGCATGGCATTTATATGGTCCGAGAACTCATATTGCAAGCGCAGGAAGGTGGGGGCACTACTGGTAAAGAACAAGATGATCATCTCCGACGGTTACAACGGCACGCCGTCAGGATTTGAAAATGTATGTGAAGATGAGTCGAATGTGACCAAGCCTTATGTACTGCATGCTGAAGCGAATGCCATCACCAAGGTGGCACGCTCGGGCAACAGCAGTGAGGGGGCAACACTTTATGTCACCTCTTCACCCTGTATTGAATGTGCCAAGCTAATCATTCAGGCCGGCATCAAACGTGTTGTATATGCGGATTCATATCGGTTGAGCGATGGTATTGAACTGTTGCAGAGAGCCGGTATTGAGCTGGTTGCAGTTGAGCCTGATAAAGCGTAAACGTTTATTTAGAGATGGATGCAGAGAAGAAGGTGAGAACATGGCTGCCCCTGTGGATTGGGATCGGTATTGCACTGGGTATTTTCATCGGCAGTAAGTACGGCCAGTTTGGTCGTACGGGCAGGGTCGATGGGACGGGTAAGATCGATGCGGTCATGAGCTATATTCGTGAATCGTATGTGGATACTGTCAACATGCGACAGCTGGTGGAGGATGCTCTGCCCAACATTATCCAGGAGCTGGATCCCCATTCTGAATATATCTCTGCAGCCGATATGAAAAGGGTGAACGAGGATATGGAGGGTCATTTCTCCGGTATTGGTGTCACCTTCTATCTCTTGCGAGATACTATCGTTGTTACCGGAATCGTACCGGGTGGCCCCTCGGAAGCAGCAGGCATTATGCCGTGGGACCGGATTGTCATGGTGAATGACAGTCTTGTTGCCGGGAGCAACCTTCACAACGAGGATGTGTTGAAAATTCTCCGTGGTGAAAAAGGGTCAGAAGTGAAACTTGGAATACGCCGTGAGCAGGAAGAGCAGCTGAGGGAAATCACCGTCACTCGTGGTGACATACCAATGAACAGCATCAATGCTGCTTATATGGTATCGGAAGAAGTAGGATTGATTAAACTGGGGAAGAATTTCGGCTTTCAGACCTTTAGCGAGTTTATCTCAGCCATCTCCAAGTTGAAGAGGCAGGGAGCTACCGCCTTCATCATTGACCTGCGGGGAAATGTGGGGGGGTCGCTCGAAACAGTGGTTGCCATGGTCAATGAATTCCTACACAAAGGAGATTTGATTGTTTATACCGAAGGTCGCAGCTTCCCCCGTAGTGATAATTATGCCAACGGTTCAGGAACCTGCCAGAATGATGATGTAGTGGTCCTGATCGACGAGCTGAGTGCTTCAGCCAGTGAGATCTTTGCCGGTGCCATACAGGATCACGACCGTGGACTGGTTCTCGGTCGCCGTTCCTTTGGCAAGGGGTTGGTGCAGAGTCAGCGCAACTTCCCCGACGGATCAGCAGTTCGTTTGACTGTTGCACGCTATTACACCGCCTCAGGCAGATCTATTCAGCGGGGATACGAGAAAGGGAAATATGCTGATTATGAAATGGATGCCATCAATCGTTACCTGGAAGGAGATTACGTCAACGTGGACACAGTGTCGAATAATCTGACCCCCTACCAGACTACTGGAGGGAGAACGGTTTACGGGGGTGACGGGATCATGCCTGACATCTTTGTGGCACGAGACACTACCGGAATCAACCCCTATTACAACCTGATTGTAAACAATCGGTTGGATGAGCAATATGCGATGCTCTATTCCGACATGAACAGGGAGAAGCTTAGCCAATTCGATAGATGGGAGGAGCTCTACCGATACCTGAAGCAGCAACCGCTTCTGTTAAACCTGGTCAGCTTTGCCGACCATAATGGTATTCGCAGACGGCCATATTACCTGCAGGAGTCGGCAGAGTTGTTGGAGAATACGATGGTTGCCTACATTGTGCGTAATTTCTTTGGTGAAGAAGCGTTCTGGGCGGCTTATCACAAGAGAGACCAATTAATTAAACAGGGAATAGAATTGATTGAAACGGGAAAAACATCTCCTGAATCAATCGTTCGGGAAGCATACCGGTGAGTTACGAAGCAATTTTCCTCGACTCTGAACTTCTACGCCTGCCGACTGTTTCTGTAATTTGGATTTGTTTATCTTTGCGCTGTGTTTAATGATTCAATGGATGTCAATTTGAATGAAATTTTATGAGTAAGATCTTTGAAAATTTTCTCTCCAACAGAGTGTTATCGAGATTCTCCATCTTTCTGATCGATCACCTCATGATCCTCTTCTCCTGTATCTCTATCTACCTGGTAAGATATGGTTTCAGCGGCCTCACTCCCGAGGTGAGAGCTGACGGGATTACACTTACCCTGCTCCTCATCCTCTTCAACACCATCTTTTTCGTCTCATTCCGCACCTTCAGCGGAATTTTGCGATTCTCCTCCTTTACCGATTTGATGCGCATCTTCTATGCATTGGTGATGGGATATCTGCTCACCTTCATCGCTGTGCAAGTGATTAAACGTTTTGATCCAGAATTTGCGGCAAGCAATGTGACCTTCATCGCCATTTTCTTCCTGAACATGTTCCTGATGATCTTCTCACGCATCCTTGTAAAGGAGACCTATGAAAGCATCACCGGCAGAGGTGTGAAACCGGTCAACATATTCATCTACGGTACCAAGCAGGCGGGTATCAGCGTAGCAAAAGCACTGAAAGGAAACAACGAGTTCAACTACAGAGTCCTGGGCTTTATCTCCGATGAACATCATATGATTGGCAAGCAGCTGATGGGGGTAACCATACACGCCAACGACGAGAACCTCTTCCGTACACTCGAGACCAAGGATGTCAAGACCATCATCGTCTCTCTACAGAAAATGCAGGAAATCAAGAACTCCAACTTGCTGGTCAACTTTGTGGACCACAACATCGCCCTGTTGACCACCGTGCCGGTGAACGAATGGAGCGGCACTATGATGAGTAAGGCACAGATCAAGGATGTACAGATTGAGGATCTCCTGCCTCGGGATCCCATTCAGGTGAACATGCTGCAGATCGCTGAGAACCTCGAAGGAAAAAGGGTGATGGTGACCGGCGCGGCCGGCTCCATCGGCAGTGAGATTGTACGCCAGGTGGCGACCTTCAACCCCTACAGCATCATCTTAATCGACCAGGCGGAGACCCCCCTGCACAATATGCGACTGGAGCTGCAGGAGAGGTGGCGCGACCTTCGTACGGAGATCATCGTAGCGGATATCAGCAATGCTCCCCGAATGGAGAAGGTGTTTGCCCGAACCCGTCCACAGTACATCTTTCATGCGGCGGCTTACAAGCATGTGCCCATGATGGAGGACAACGTTTCGGAGTCGGTGCAGACCAATATTCTGGGAGCCAAGATCGTGGCCGACCTGGCGGTGAAGTACAACGCCCGCAAGTTTGTGATGGTCTCCACCGACAAGGCGGTAAACCCCTCCAACGTGATGGGTTGCTCCAAGCGTATCTGTGAAATCTACGTGCAGTCGCTGGCGAAGCACCTGGAGAAGACGGGGTTGCACACCACACAGTTTATCACCACCCGTTTCGGGAACGTGTTGGGATCCAATGGGTCAGTGATCCCTCTCTTCCGGGATCAGATCCGTAACGGAGGACCGGTGACGGTGACCCACCCCGAGATCATCCGTTACTTCATGACTATTCCTGAAGCATGTCAGTTGGTGTTGGAGGCAGGTGCCATGGGGCACAATGGAGAGATCTACATCTTCGATATGGGGAAGCCGGTAAAGATTCTTGATCTGGCCAAACGGATGATTCGTCTTTCCGGTACTCCCAACGTTAAGATCGAATTCACAGGCTTACGTCACGGTGAAAAGCTTTACGAGGAGCTGCTCAACCTGAAGGAACTGACCAAGCCGACGCATCATGAGAAGATCATGATTGCTGAAGTTAGGGAATATGAATATGCAGAGGTATCCAAGCAGATAGAAAACCTGATCAAGGTGTCGTACGATTATGACGACATGCATACGGTGAAGAAGATGAAGGAGATGGTGCCTGAGTTTCAGAGCATCAATTCACCCTTTGAGGCGGTTGATCGGCTGTTGGAAAAGATCACGAACGGGGCCGAGATTGCCCGTAAATCATGATTCACTGAACTCGCCCTGGGTATCGCACAGCTTGGCGTAGTATCCACCCTGCGCATAAAGGGCTGCATGTTGTCCCCATTCTACAATCTTGCCTTCCCGCATCACATAAATCTCATCGACATTCTTAATGGTAGAGAGCCGGTGTGCAATCACGATGGTGGTCCGGTTCTGCATCAACTTCTCCAGTGCCTCCTGTACCAGTCGTTCGGAATCAGTGTCTAATGCCGAGGTGGCTTCATCCAGAATCAATATCTGCGGATTTTTCAGGATGGCACGCGCGATGCTGATACGTTGTCTCTGCCCCCCCGAGAGTTTACCCCCCCTGTCGCCAATGTTCGTTTGGTAGCCGTTCTCCGTGGCCATGATAAACTCATGTGCGTTTGCAATCCTGGCCGCTTCTATTACCTGCTCCTCTTTTGCATTGCTCACACCAAAGGATATGTTGTTGTAAAAAGTGTCGTTGAAGAGAATCGCCTCCTGGTTCACGTAACCTACCAATGAGCGGAGATCGTGTAAACGAACATCCTTGATGTTGGTGTCGTCTATAAAGATGCCACCTTTCTGGATATCATAAAAACGAGGAAGCAGGTCTGCCATGGTTGACTTGCCCGAGCCGGATTGCCCCACCAGTGCGATGGTTTTACCCTTTTCGATTTGCAGCGTTACATCGCGGATCACCCAGTCGTTGTTGTAGCGGAACCATACATTTCTGTAGGCAATTTCCCGTTTGAACGTGAGTGTGGCGGGCTGTTGTGCTTCTACAATTGGGTTTTCCGCCTCCAGAATCCTGTCGATACGCTCCATCGAGGCAAGTCCCCGTTGTACTGCATAGGCCGATTTTGAGAACTCCTTTGCCGGATTGATGATGCTGTAGAAGATGGTGAGGTAATAGATGAAAGTGGCGGCATCAATAACCCCGTGACCACCCAATATCAACGATCCTCCGAACCATAGGACGATGGCGATCGTGATGGTCCCCAGCAACTCACTCATGGGGTGAGCCAGCTGCTGCCTGCGAGCGATTCGGTTTGACATTCGCCGGAACTGGTTACTGCCCGCATGAAACCGCTCTGAAATCTTCCCTTCCGCATTGAATGCCTTGATCACCCTCAGCCCGCTCAGTGTCTCCTCCACTTGCGACATCAGTTCACCCCACTTGTTCTGGGCATCAAATGACTTTCGCTTCAGCGACCTGCCCACGCGTCCCATGATGAACCCCATACCGGGAAGCACCACCAGTACAAATAGGGTGAGCTGCCAGCTGAGGATGAGCATGGTGGTGAGGTAGATCACGATCAGGAGCGGATTTTTGAAGAGCATGTCGAGCGAGCTCATCACTGAGCTCTCCACCTCATTCACGTCACCCGAGATGCGGGAGAGGATGTCTCCTTTACGTTCCTCGGTGAAGAATCCTATCGGCAGGTCGAGAATCTTATCGTTGATCCTGTTACGGATATCCTTCACCACACCGGTGCGTATGGGAATCACGAAGTAGGACCCCAGATATGCGGTGCCTGTCTTCAGGAGAGTCATCACGATGAGTATTATCGCCAGCATCATCAGGGTGAAACTGGCGCCGTTGGTTTCGATGAGCTGGGTGGTATACCAGTTCACATTGTTGAGCGCGATGTCGATGAGTGAACCGTTGCCGCTGCCCCATGCGATGAAGGAGTAGGTTTCGGTGTTTACCCGGAAGAGTACCTGCAGAATGGGGATAATCGTCGCCAGCGAAAAAACATTTAATACTGCGGTAAGTATGTTGAAGAGAAACGTCAGTACAAGATGCTTCTTGTAGGGTGGTATAAATCTCTTTAATATATGTATGATCCCTTTCATTATATTTTTATTTGTAATGGCTGCTGGCATACAGCCCGAATTGATTCTTTATTTTTGTGCGAAGATACACAATTATTGGCATCGTTTTTCACATTTGAACGCTTTTTCCCATGCCATGAACGTTGCAGCATTCGCCAATGATTTTACGGAATCATGTCAAACGATTACTGAAACACCACATTTTTTTACGCCAATTTTTCTTTTCTGCCCTCTTTTTCCCAAACATGGTTTTAACTGTAAAACCGAAAAAAATAGTCTTTTTCCCGCTCAGTCATTTTTTCTTCAAAAAAAGTCATTTTTTATTTTTGTGATTACATTTATGGAAATCATGTTGTTAAACATGTTTTCGAAAAAATGTGCAGAAAAAGATTGAAAATTTATCGTGAATATGTTTGGATGGTATGAAAACTCTCCCTATCTTTGCACCCGCTTTTGAGAGGAACGCCTCAGAGAAAAGCGATCAAGAAGCGATCTTTAGGTATTTACATACACATTTTGATAAGACATAAAGCAGAGTATACAAGGGTCTGTTTTGAATGAGCCGGAGGTTTGTCCACCGGTGAAATAAAAGCAGACAAATTGGTACCCGTTCAATTTAAACAGGAATATAAATCGTGAATCCGGGAGTTATTTTGAAGGGATCGACAAGAGCTCATAGACGTTGAGGTATAGATTTGGCAGATTTGCGGCCGCGAAGTAGCCCTTCACTTGAAGGTTGTTTCAAGGAAACAAAAAAACAAATTTACAACGAAGAGTTTGATCCTGGCTCAGGATGAACGCTAGCGATAGGCCTAACACATGCAAGTCGAGGGGCAGCACATGAAGTAGCAATACTGATGGTGGCGACCGGCGCACGGGTGAGTAACGCGTATGCAACCTACCTACAACAGGGGAATAACCCGTTGAAAGACGGACTAATACCCCATAATACAGGGATCCCGCATGGGAATATTTGTTAAAGATTTATCGGTTGTAGATGGGCATGCGTTCCATTAGCTAGTTGGTGAGGTAACGGCTCACCAAGGCAACGATGGATAGGGGAACTGAGAGGTTTATCCCCCACACTGGTACTGAGACACGGACCAGACTCCTACGGGAGGCAGCAGTGAGGAATATTGGTCAATGGACGCAAGTCTGAACCAGCCACGTCGCGTGAAGGAAGACGGCCCTACGGGTTGTAAACTTCTTTTGTAAGGGAATAAAGTGAGCCACGTGTGGCTTTTTGCATGTACCTTACGAATAAGGATCGGCTAACTCCGTGCCAGCAGCCGCGGTAATACGGAGGATCCGAGCGTTATCCGGATTTATTGGGTTTAAAGGGTGCGCAGGCGGGAGATTAAGTCGGCGGTGAAATTTTGCAGCTCAACTGTAAAAGTGCCTTCGAAACTGGTTTCCTTGAGTGTAGATGAAGTAGGCGGAATTTGTGGTGTAGCGGTGAAATGCATAGATATCACGAGGAACTCCGATTGCGCAGGCAGCTTACTAAACTACTACTGACGCTCAGGCACGAAGGCGTGGGGATCAAACAGGATTAGATACCCTGGTAGTCCACGCAGTAAACGATGATTACTAGCTGTTTGCGATACAATGTAAGCGGCTGAGCGAAAGCGTTAAGTAATCCACCTGGGGAGTACGTTCGCAAGAATGAAACTCAAAGGAATTGACGGGGGCCCGCACAAGCGGAGGAACATGTGGTTTAATTCGATGATACGCGAGGAACCTTACCCGGGCTTGAAATGCATCTGACCGGCCTTGAAAGAGGCTTTCCCTTCGGGGCAGATGTGTAGGTGCTGCATGGTTGTCGTCAGCTCGTGCCGTGAGGTGTCGGCTTAAGTGCCATAACGAGCGCAACCCTCATCATTAGTTACCATCAGGTCAAGCTGGGGACTCTAATGAGACTGCCATCGTAAGATGTGAGGAAGGTGGGGATGACGTCAAATCAGCACGGCCCTTACGTCCGGGGCGACACACGTGTTACAATGGGTGGTACAAAGGGCAGCTACCTGGCGACAGGATGCTAATCTCCAAAACCACTCTCAGTTCGGATCGGAGTCTGCAACTCGACTCCGTGAAGCTGGATTCGCTAGTAATCGCGCATCAGCCACGGCGCGGTGAATACGTTCCCGGGCCTTGTACACACCGCCCGTCAAGCCATGGAAGCTGGGGGTACCTGAAGTTCGTAACCGTTAAGGAGCGACCTAGGGTAAAACTAGTGACTGGGGCTAAGTCGTAACAAGGTAGCCGTACCGGAAGGTGCGGCTGGAACACCTCCTTTCTGGAGAGACGCCTTAACGACAGGTGATAGGTGAAGGTCACAATACAAGCCAAACCGTTAGAAGTACCGATAAGGGAAGAGATTCGAGGGATCATCTTCAGGGTGTACTTCCGGTTCACGATTTTTTTTACTATTTGAAATTGAAAAACGGAGTATCAATTAAAGAGCTATATTTTGCATGATGTCAGATGTCAAAAGTGTGTATTAAATGATATAACCCGCCCATCAGGCGGGAAGGGAGAACCCCGGTGAGGTACCAGCGCAAGCGGTCCGTACGGGGAGGTACCGCCAGACATCCCGTTTTGGGTCAGAGGCAGATGATTCTTTCTGTATCTGGGTTAACCAGGAAAGCCAGGGATGCCGACAGCAAACCAGCCAGTCCTATAGCTCAGTTGGTTAGAGCGCTACACTGATAATGTAGAGGTCGGCAGTTCAACTCTGCCTGGGACTACAAGAAGAAAAAACGGGGGATTAGCTCAGCTGGCTAGAGCACCTGCCTTGCACGCAGGGGGTCAACGGTTCGAATCCGTTATTCTCCACCCAAGAACAAGACAAGCGAGTCAGTTCGAAACAAAAGAAGTAATTAATGATGTTTGAAAGCCGGACGGCGGCGAGAAAAAAAGAACGGTTCGACTCCGTATCAGACAGCTATCGATCAGCGGATCCATTAAAAGTGGTGAAGCAGCGATTGAAGCGATCTTTGACATGATGAAATAAAAACAAGAGCAAATAACAAAGTAAATAAAGTTCATTTTAAAGAACATTAGACGCTAGTATTTATCAAGCCCGGCTGCAAGAGGAGCAATCCTTGTGTAGAACCGGACGGCGAAAAGAAAGTGAATAAGGGCACATGGGGGATGCCTAGGCTCTGGAAGGCGAAGAAGGACGTGATAAGCTGCGAAAAGCCGCGGGGATTGGCAAATACGAATCGATCCGCGGATATCCGAATGGGGCAACCCGGTACGAGAAGATTGTACCATTCCATGTAAGTGGAAGGCGAACGTGGGGAACTGAAACATCTAAGTACCCATAGGAGAAGAAAACAAAAGTGATTCCCGAAGTAGTGGCGAGCGAAACGGGAATAGCCCAAACCGGTGTTGTTTCGGCAACAGCGGGGTTGTAGGACTGAGACGTGGCAAGAAATCAGGGAAGCGGAACCGCCTGGAAAGGTGGATCACAGAGGGTGATAATCCCGTACGCGACTCCCTGGCGAAGCCTATCAGTATCCTGAGTAACGCGGGACACGAGAAATCTTGCGTGAATCTGGCGGGACCATCCGCCAAGGCTAAATACTCTCCAGAGACCGATAGTGAACCAGTACCGTGAGGGAAAGGTGAAAAGAACCTCGAACAGAGGAGTGAAATAGACCCTGAAACCATGTGCCTGCAAGCGGTCGGAGCCCTTTAGGGGGTGACGGCGTGCCTTTTGCATAATGAACCTACGAGTTACTCTTGCCTGGCAAGGTTAAGCATTTAAGGTGCCGAGCCGCAGCGAAAGCGAGTCTGAACAGGGCGCATAGTCAGCAGGAGTAGACGCGAAACCAAGTGATCTACCCTTGGGCAGGTTGAAGTTTTGGTAACACAAAATGGAGGACCGAACCGGTAAACGTTGAAAAGTTTTCGGATGACCTGAGGGTAGGGGTGAAAGGCTAATCAAACTTGGAGATAGCTCGTACTCCCCGAAATGCATTTAGGTGCAGCCTCGGATAATGAGCTTGCATGAGGTAGAGCTACTGATTGGATGCGAGGGCTTCGCCGCCTATCAAGTCCAGACAAACTCCGAATGCGTGCAAGTGATCTCCGGGAGTGAGGGCGCGGGTGCTAAGGTCCGTGTCCGAGAGAGGAACAACTCAGACCATCAGCTAAGGTCCCGAAATATATGCTAAGTTGCATTTAACGAAGTTTTGCCGCTATAACAGCTAGGATGTTGGCTTGGAAGCAGCCATTCATTTAAAGAGTGCGTAACAGCTCACTAGTCGAGTGGCGAAGCGTGGATAATAATCGGGCATAAGCATATTACCGAAGCTATGGAATTCTTATGAATTGGTAGGGGAGCATTCCAGTCTGCGTTGAAGGCGTACCGTAAGGTATTCTGGAGCGTCTGGAAAAGCAAATGTAGGTATGAGTAACGACAAAGGGGGTGAGAAACCTCCTCGCCGAAAGACCAAGGTTTCCTGATCAACGCTAATCGGATCAGGGTTAGTCGGGGCCTAAGGATAAGCCTAATGGCGATTCCGATGGAAGAAACGGTTAATATTCCGTTACTAAGATGATAAGTTACGCGGGGACGCAGGAGTGACACCACTGCCTACTGACGGAATAGTAGGTTGAAGGGGGTAGGCGTTGAGAGGTGTAGGCAAATCCGCACCTTGAGTCGAACCTGAAAGTATGGCAAGTCTTCGGATGAGCCAATAATGTGGGTAAGCAGACTGCCGAGAAAAGCCGCTACACGTTAATTATCATATTACCCGTACCGTAAACCGACACAGGTAGTTGGGTTGAGAATACTAAGGCGCTCGAGTGATTCACGGTTAAGGAACTAGGCAAAATAGTCCTGTAACTTCGGGAGAAAGGACGCCCACAGCAATGTGGGCCGCAGAGAAATGATTCAGGCGACTGTTTAACAAAAACACATGGCTATGCGAATTCGAAAGAAGCGGTATATAGCCTGACACCTGCCCGGTGCTGGAAGGTTAAGAGGAGATGTCATCGCAAGAGAAGCATTGAATTGAAGCCCCAGTAAACGGCGGCCGTAACTATAACGGTCCTAAGGTAGCGAAATTCCTTGTCGGGTAAGTTCCGACCTGCACGAATGGTGTAACGATCTGAATACTGTCTCAACCGTGAGCTCGGTGAAATTGTAGTATCGGTGAAGATGCCGATTACCCGCGATGGGACGAAAAGACCCCGTGAACCTTTACTATAGCTTTACATTGAATTTGGGCATCCGATGTGTAGGATAGGCCGGAGGCTATGAAGCGGTGACGCCAGTCATCGTGGAGCCGACGTTGAAATACGGCCCTTCGGATGTTTGACTTCTAACTCCCTGGTGGGAGGACACTGTATGGTGGGTAGTTTGACTGGGGTGGTCGCCTCCAAAAGAGTAACGGAGGCTTCTAAAGGTGCGCTCGGGACGATTGGTAACCGTCCTCTAGAGTATAATGGCATAAGCGCGCTTGACTGAGAGACCTACAAGTCGATCAGGTAGGAAACTAGAGCATAGTGATCCGGTGGTTTCAGTATGGAATGGCCATCGCTCAAAGGATAAAAGGTACTCCGGGGATAACAGGCTGATCATTCCCAAGAGCTCATATCGACGGAATGGTTTGGCACCTCGATGTCGGCTCGTCACATCCTGGGGCTGGAGAAGGTCCCAAGGGTTGGGCTGTTCGCCCATTAAAGTGGCACGCGAGCTGGGTTCAGAACGTCGTGAGACAGTTCGGTCTCTATCTATCGTGGGCGTTAGAGATTTGCGAGGCTCCGACACTAGTACGAGAGGACCGTGTTGGACAGACCGCTGGTTTACCGGTTGTGCCGCCAGGTGCATTGCCGGGTAGCTAAGTCTGGGCAGGGATAAGTGCTGAAAGCATCTAAGCACGAAGCCTACCTCAAGATGAGATCTCTTTTAAGGGTGGTTGTAGACGACGACCTTGATAGGCTGCAGGTGTAAAGGCGGTAACGTCAAAGCCGAGCAGTACTAATTGCCCGTAAGCTTTTTTTCGACGAATCAAACCGGACAAAAAAGGCTTGACAAATACATCGTGTCTGATGGTTCTACATTGAAGTAGACTAATGTTTACACATGTGACTTTGCCTCTTGTTTTCATCATGTCATTTCTTATAAGCAATCAAGCTGTGAGCCGTAAGGTTCCAGTCAACAGCGAAAATCATTAAGGTGGTTATAGCGTTGGGGTTCCACCTCTTCCCATTCCGAACAGAGAAGTTAAGCCCAATAGCGCCGATGGTACTGCACACAAGTGGGAGAGTAGGTAGCCGCCGTCCTTTACAGAAGCCCCCGGGAGAAAACCCGGGGGCTTTTTTGTTGTGGAGCGGGGCATTCGTTTATGTGCGGGTATTTACCATGCACCGGGTATCTGGTGACAAGGGATGCTTTTGGTTCTCAATTGAGCTTTATCTCACTCTAATCTGCTTCAGATATATTAGAACGAGATTAGAACGATATTAGAGCGAGATTAGAGCGAGATTAGAACGAGATTAGAACGAGATCCGAACGAGATCCGAACGAGATCCGAACGAATTACATACTAAAGCACGATCATTTCTTCCTCGCAAAGCGTGATATTTTCCACCCGGTTCTCATGGATGATGTAGGTGTTCTCGATACCCACGGGGCCGATGCCGGGGAGTACGAACTTGGGTTCCACCGCAATGGCCATACCCGCTTCCAGGATCTCTTTAGAGCGGGGTGTCAGCACCGGAGGCTCGTTGATTTCAAGTCCCACGCCATGACCGATGAATTTCGCCTGCTGGGTTGTGCCCATGAAATAAGATTGCATTCCTTTCTCCTGTACCATCTCCTCTGCCAGGAGGTAGAGGTCGGCACAAGGGGTGCCGGCTTTGGCAGTCTGTTCTAAGGTACGAATGATGTCGATGGAGAGTTGATGTGCCTCAAAGGCCAGGTCGGGAACCTCTCCAATCGCGAAAGTGCGGCTCATGTCGTCCATCCATGGGCGGTAGTTCCCCGCCATATCCACCATCAGGGTCATCCCCGGCAGTAGCTTCGTGCCGTTTGCCCCCAGCGGCAGCAGTGGTGAGATGCCACCGCCCCCCAGTGCATAGTCGAAGGGAGATGCGGCCTGGGCATTGTCGCCTGCCAGCATGCTCCCCATGAAGATGTCCATGTTCTCCCCGAATGAACGGAAGATCCCTACCGAGCCATGGAGACGCATCTCCCGTTCAATTTCGATCTGCAGCTCTAGGTCGCTCATGCCACGTCGGTAGAGAGAGGGAATCAGTTCATAAACCTGCCGGTGCAACTGGGCACTTTCCCGTATCTGATTCAGTTCCCAGTCTGATTTCACCGAGCGTAGCCGGCGCAACTCACCTGAGATGTTCAGAGTCTCCGGCATTTCCATAGCTGCCTGCAGGCGGGTGGCGCTGTTGAAGGTAAGCTGATCGGCTTCCAGCAACAGCCGCCGTGGCAGAGCATATCCTGCCTCGCACAACAGTGAGGGAATCTGTTCCGGCTTACGTATGCTTATCGCACGTCCGTCTGTGATACCGGCAGGGCGCCGAATGAACAGCAGAGCCTCACCCTCAGGGTAGAGGAGCAGGTAACCGTCGAAAACAAAGCCAGATAGCCAGTACTGGTTGACCGGTGATGTGATGATGCAGGCATCGGCTTGCATGGCGGCAATAGATTGCTGCACCCTTCTCTGCCGCAGGGTGAGCTCATTCTTCTGATCGTACATGAAACTAAATTTTCCGTCAAAGATACAACTTTCTAACGAGTGTATAAATCCCTCTCTGTTCCCCATCTTACATGTATATTGGGAATGATGCATCAAAGGAGGAAATAAAATGACATCATTCAGTTTGTAGCAATCGGGATAAATAAACTATCTTTACATTCTCTCATTAATAAACAGGATGTGAACAGAAGAATACTGATTGTGGAAGATGACCGTTCCTTCGGGGCGATGCTGCACAAGTGGTTTGAAAGAAACGGCTTTGGTGTGACTCTTGCTACCGGGATGGAGGCTGCTCAGGAGGTGCTCTCCAGGCAGACTTTTCAGGTAGTGCTGTCGGATCTGCGTTTGCCCGACGGTGACGGCATCATGCTCCTCTCATGGCTCAACGAGAAAGGGAGGAGGGAGCCGGTGATCATCATGACCAGTTACGGAGATGTGCAGACAGCCGTTTCAGCCATCAAGATGGGAGCGTTCGATTACCTTGAGAAACCGGTCAACCCCTCAATCCTGTCGCAGAAGATCGACTCCGCTTGCAACACCAGTAGAGAAGAAGTCGTGTCAGAGAAGATGCACCGATCACAGAAGCAGGTAAGCCCTGCTGAACTGGAGGCGATTGTGATTGGACAAAGTGCACCGGTGGTTGAGATGTATGAGCATGTGGCACTGGTGGCGCCAACTCAGATGGCAGTAATGATTACCGGTGAGAGCGGTACTGGAAAGGAGCATGTGGCTAGACTCATCCACCAGCGCAGCAACCGTTCAGAAGGACCCTTCGTGGCGGTCGATTGCGGGGGGCTTTCCGCGGAGTTGGCACCCAGCGAACTGTTCGGTCATAAGAAAGGATCATTCACCACCGCGCTGGAGAACAAGAGTGGATTTTTTGCCGCTGCCGATGGTGGTACTCTTTTCCTCGATGAGGTGGGCAACCTTCCATACGGGGTACAGATGCAGCTGCTACGCACACTGCAGGAGAAAAAGATCCGTCCCGTAGGATCGGCGGCCGACCTGGATGTGGATGTGCGTATCGTGACAGCTACCAACGAAGACTTGCTGAAGGCCATTGTTGAAGGGCGCTTCCGCGAGGATCTCTACCACCGTATCAACGAGTTCACCATCACGGTACCGCCTTTGAGGGAACGGAAAGAGGATATCGCACTCTATGCCATACATTTCATGAAAGAGGCCAACCGTGAGTTGGAGAAAAATGCTGAGCATATCACTCCGGAGGCATTGTCGCAACTGACACACTATGGCTGGCCTGGAAACCTACGGGAGCTGCGTAATGTGATGCGGCGAAGCGTGCTTTTCTGTCGAAACAGCGAGATCACACCTGCGACGCTGCCCTACCTGTCCGAAACAGGACAGATTGTAAGTGATGAATCGACAGGACCACAACAACGTGAGATTTCGCTTGCTCGTGATCCAGGAAATGAAAAAGATAAAATTCTGCGTGCCCTGGAGCTATCGGGTGGGAACAAGACCAAGGCTGCCAATCTTTTGAAAGTGGATCGCAAGACACTCTACAATAAGATGCACCAGTATGGTATCGATTTATAAATGATCGCGCCTGATGGCAGCGATAAACTCTCTTACCTGTTTCACCGTCACCCGCAACACATCCTCCCATTCCGGCCAGGCATCCTCTTCTTCCTCCCGCAAACGGTCCATCCTGCGCATCTGCATTGTCAGTTCCTCTGCACCAATCTGACCGTAAAAGGGATGGATCCGGTGACATAGTTGCTGTGCCTCACGATACCGATGCTCGTCGATCAGTTCCGACAGTGTTGACATATCCTCTTCTGCCGACTCCACAAACTCCGCCAATATCTCCCGGATTGCCTCCCGGTCATTGCCGAAGAGGGCAGTAAGTCCCGGAAAGGAGTCTACCGTCCCGGCTCCATCTTTACGCAATCCTAAGTCTTTTCGGGAAATGAGGGTGAGCAGGTTCTCCAACCGTACGGGCTTAGCCAGTAAGCCGGTGAATCCCTCCTGCACGGCGCGTTCGGGGGTGTAGTCGTCGTGGGCTGTCATCAACCACACCGGAATCAGCGGATCTATTTCCCGTACCAACCGAAGGATCCCGGTTCCGCTTACCTCTCTCATCTGCAGATCGGTAATCACCAGATCGAACGAAGATACCACCCTCACGAAACCATTCACATCGCGCGGATCACTGCACAGCTTCACCTTGCATCCCTGACGTGAGAGGTACTCCCTGAGCATGTTCCCCAGCGAGGGGTCATCCTCAAAAATAAGAATCTTCTCCGCAGTTACACCCCCTGAAGTATAGACATGAGAATTGTTTGTGGTGCTGTTTTCCTCAAAGAGTTCGATCGGAAGCCGGATCACCACACAGGTGCCCTTTCCTTTTACGGAGGAGAGCGTGATCTCCCCTTTCAGTGCCTCAACCAGACCCCGCGTGACATAGAGGCCGAAGCCGCTGCCCTCCGACTTGGAGGGATCTCCCAAGCGAGAGAAGGGCTTGAAAATCTCTTTCAGATCGGCCTCTCCGATGCCGATACCGGTGTCAGTAATCGTGACTTCCAATTTAACCTGGTGACGAAGATCGATGGTCACACTTCCCTCATGGGTGTACTTCACACTGTTTGAGATTACATTCACCAGGATCTGTTTCAGAAGGGTTTGGTCGCTCTCGGTGACAAAGGGGTGGGGGAGGTGATTCTGATAGCGCAGCTGCAACCCTTTCTCCTCTGCCAGAGGGTAGAACATGTCTAGGATATCCTCCATCAGTACATGCATGTCAAAACGGTTTTTGCGCAGTACTCCCCTGTTCCGCTCCATGCGTGAGAATTCCAGCAGGTTGGAAAGCATGTTGAGGATATGTCTTGCAGAGCTTCTGGCAGAGTTCAGCTCCCGTCGTCGCTCATCTTTCATCTCATCGCTTTCCCACATCTCCATGTAGCCCATCATTGAGCTGAGGGGAGTCTTGATGTCGTGAGACACAGTGAGAAGCAGCTTGTGGCGACTCTCGATCAACTGCTCGTTGCGCTGCTTCTCTCTTATCAGGCCGCTACGCGCTTTCTGTCCCTTGTTCAGGTCGTTCACAATCAACAATACGATGAAGAGTATCAGCAACAATGAAAGGATACCTACAGTGAGGGCGAAGGAAAAAATACGACGGGTGAGTGCTTCACTTTTGTCGGCTCCCTTCTTCGATTTCTCCATAGCCTCGTGGTAGTACTGTGTGATCAGATGTGAGATGCGTAGTGAGATATTTTGTTCGGCAAAGATCAGTCCGCGCACCTGTTGTTCGATGCCGGCCATACGGGTCGTGTAGTTTTCCGTAGCCTCGCGTGTAATCTGTTTCAGATCGCTGTAAATTACGGTATCAAGGCGTGAGGCACTCCAAGCCTCCTGCTGTACATGAGCGATGGTGACAGTTGTGTCAACATCCTGTTTCGGATCAAAAAGGTTTTTCAAACGGCCCCAGAAATTTCGTTTACTGCTTTCCAGAGTTCGTACCGTATCTTGGCTGGTGGTCACCACTATCGTGTCCCGTACCATCTCATCAAAGGTCTCAATCTTGTTGTCGATTGTGGTGATAGGGTTCTGAGAACGGATCAGCTGGATAAGACGTTCACCGATCAGTTGTTTCTCTTGTAACAGTGTGTCCACATCTTCCAGTAGCAACTCACTTTCGGTATCGGAGGTGAGTTTCTTCACGTCCTTTATCTGCTGTTCGATCTCCAAAGTGATCGAATCATACTCCTGTACCCATCTTTTGCGTGGGGAGAGCAGGTAGCTATTCAGCATTTCCTGTGCCAGCTGTATAGATCGTATCAATTGATTGTTGAGCGAGACCAACTGGCGCGATTGCTCCATCTCCACCTTTTGCTGCCTGATCTCCTCCCTGACACGGCCGGAGTAGAGAAACAAGCCGACAAAATAGAGGATTACCACCAGCAGGATCAAACCGATTTTGATTCTGATGCGTTGTTCCGGTGAGCTGTTGGACTCCATTTCTCCTTATTTTTAGTTGAGCATTGCATTGATAGTCCCAAATATACGGTAATTATTTTAGATGAAACAGTAAATATTTACTGATACAATCTTTTTTACTTGTGGAATTTCCCCAATGAAGTGTGGAGGAATTCTACAATTTCCCCGGTATTATTGTGATGTCAAGGAAAGGTAATGAAATCTGGGCAATTCAATAATGTGCATTAGATCAGAGGTATAGCCTTGTGTTGGTGAAAATTGAACTTTTTCAGCACGGAATTTGTGTATTAGATGGTACAGGATGATTTATTGGATTGAAATCATCAGGGTTAATAAAGTCAATGTTTAATGATAAAATTATTTGTTATGAAAAAAATGATTCTAACAATTGCAATGATTGCCGGTATGAGCGCGATTGCCAATATTCAGACACTTCAAGCTGCCAGTCATTTTCAAATAGAAGCCGTGTCACAGGATGAGAATGGTTTTGTAGAGGTAAAACTGGAAGAGCTGAACCCGGAAGTACAGGCAGCAGTGAAGGCTCTGCTTGCAGACTATGATGTGAAAGTTTTAAAGCACAATGTGGAGAAACAGCTTACAAAGGTTGTACTGACCAATAAGCAGGATCAGTCTGAAAAGAAAGTATTGCTCGACGAAAAAGGCAATGAGGTGAGCAAGGATCCTATAGTAAAGGAACAAGCAGAAACGGTTGAAGAACAAGAACCGTAAGCGTTAAAGAATAATTGTGAAATGAACTACCCTGTTATGGACAGAAACCGACTACACTATCGCACCACTATATATATTCTACGTTAAGACACTCTTCATGCGTAACAGGGATGAGCCGCCCTCTCAATGTGATATCTGAGAGGGCGGACATTTTTTTATGAAAGGGGGAATCTTCAGAATGAATCGAGAAGGAGTAGTCGTTACTTCCGATATACTGACCTAATCCTGCTGTTGCCAGATTTTCCAAGCGGCTTCTGCCTGCAGTTCCAACATCTCTTTTCCGTTGTGGGCGGTTGCACCCATAGCTTTACCCTTTCTCAGAAAGAGTGTTTCCGTGGGGTTGTAAACCAAGTCGTAAAGAAGGTGGTTCGGAGAGAGTGCTTCATAGGGAATTGCCGGGCATTGTTCAATTTGGGGAAAGGTCCCCACAGGTGAAGCGTTCACGATCAATTTATGTGTATTGATGATTTCGGATGTCAGTTCATCGTAACTGTAGCGTCCCTCCGCAGGTGTACGTGAGACAAATCGGTAGGTGATCTGCAGATCCTTTAGTGCTTGGCCAACAGCTTTGGAAGCACCCCCAGTGCCAAGAATAAGAGCATCTGTATGAATTTCATTCCGGAGCAGTGGACGAAGTGACTCTCTGAAACCAATGTAATCGGTATTGTAGCCAGTGAGATGATAGTTATACATTTCACCAGGTTGTCGAACCACCCTGATTACGTTCACAGCACCAATTTCTTCCGCTTCGGGTGAGAGCGTGTGGAGAAAAGGGATCACCTGCTCCTTGTAGGGGATAGTGACGTTGAGCCCCCTCAGTGAGGGATTGAAGAGGATTACCCGGCGCAATTCCATGATGTCCTCGATCTCGAAGTTGAGATATTCAGCATCAATATTCTCACGGGCAAACTTCTCACTGAAAAAACGGGCAGAAAAGGAGTGCTTCAAAGGGAAGCCTATAAGTCCATACGTTTCCATATTTCCTATTTCTCTGCCATATAGAGGGTGGCCACACCCATTGTATATCGTCGCAACCGGATGTTGCGAAAGCCGTTCTTTTTCAGGATAAGCATCATCTCCCTGCCCTGAGGAAATGCCGCAATCGATTCCGGTAGGTACTCGTAAGCCTTACGTTCAGTATGAAAGATGCCTGAAAGAAACGGCATCACATGCTTCGTGTAACTGTTGTACAAAGACCGCATCGGATTTTGTTCAGGAGTAGTGAGCTCCAGGAATAGGAAGATTCCCCCCGGTCGGAGAACCCGAAGCACCTGACTGAAACTCTTGTCGATATCCTCGAAGTTACGCACTCCGAAAGCGATGGTTACAGCATCGAAGCTTTCATCGGCAAAGGTAAGGGTGGCACAGTCCTGCTGTTCGAAGGTGATGACATGCTCCAAACCTTTCGCTGCAACCTTCTTATTGCCAACGGACATCATGCCTTCAGAGATATCAACGGCGTAGATCTTTTCTGGATGGAGAATCTTCTCGGCAAGCAGTGCAAAATCGCCAGTACCGGTCGCGATATCAAGGATGTGTCTTGGCTGGTAACGGCGCAATTCACGTATTGCATCGCTACGCCAATAGTCGTCGATACCCAGAGAGAGGGCTCCGTTCAGCTTGTCATACTTCGGTGCAATCTCGTTGAACATTTTTTTCACCTGTTCACTCTTGCGTTGTTCCCCATTATAGGGATTCACCTGTTCCACCTTGTAACTCATAGGTTCAGATATGCAGTGATATTTTTTTCAATGCGGGCTGCCAGGTTGTCGGCATCCGCCTTCACAAATTTTTCTCCGACGATCTTTTCATACAGTTCAATGTAACGTTCCGATACACTCTCGCAATAGGCATCGGTCATCTCGGGCACCTGCTGTCCCTCCTGACCCTGGAATCCATTATCCATGAGCCACTTCCTTACGAACTCTTTCGAGAGTTGCCGCTGCTCTTCTCCTTTTGCAAAACGCTCTTCGTAGCCTTCGCTATAGAAGTAACGCGACGAGTCGGGGGTGTGTATCTCGTCAATGAGGTAGATTTTTCCATCCTTCTTCCCAAATTCATACTTGGTGTCCACCAGAATCAGTCCCTTTTCGGCAGCCATCTCGGTACCCCGTTTGAATAGAGCAAAGGTGTATTTCTCAAGCAGTTCATACTCCTCCCGGCTTACCAGTCCCTGTGCGATAATCTCCTCCTTCGAGATGTTCTCGTCGTGACCTTCATCGGCCTTTGTGGTTGGAGTGATCAGTGGTGTCTCGAAACGCTGATTCTCACGGAGTCCCTCCGGGAGAGGGATACCACATAGATTGCGTGCTCCCTTGAGGTATTCACGCCAGGCGCTGCCGGTGATGTAACCGCGGATTACCATCTCCACCTTGTAGGGTTCGCAACGTACTCCCACTGTCACCATCGGGTCGGGTGAAGCCTGCTTCCAGTTGGGGACGATGTCAGCGGTGGCATCGAGAAACTTCGAGGCAATCTGGTTCAACACCTGTCCCTTGTAGGGGATTCCCTTGGGGAGCACCACGTCGAATGCCGATATGCGGTCGGTGGCGATCATCACCAGTTTGTCCTCGCCGATGCTGTATACATCCCGCACTTTCCCGTGATAGACACCAGTCTGTCCATGAAATTTATAATCTGTTCTAGTAAGCGTATCCATAGGGTAGATATATTGATATGTTGATTAGCTTAAAAATGATGTGTTGAATTGATTATGGGATAAATCACTTCTATATGAATGATTCTACCCCTCAATTTGTTCACCAGGTTTCCAGTTTTTGGTTTCCCGTTCCTCTCCCTCGTAGGCCTCCACAATCTGCTGTACCAGCCTGTGACGAACGATGTCCTTTTTATTGAACTCAACAGTACCTATGCCTCTGATATGTCTTAATACCCGCAATGCGTGAACCAGTCCCGATTGTTGAGTATGGGGCAGGTCAATTTGAGTGATGTCACCGGTGATGATCATCTTGCCGTTGATGCCCAGTCGTGTGAGGAACATCTTTATTTGCGGGCGAGTGGTATTCTGTGCCTCATCGAGAATGATCACCGCATCATTGAGCGTTCGTCCCCGCATAAAAGCGAGCGGTGCGATCTGGATTATCTTGGTCTCGATGTATTCTTTGAGCTTGAGAGGAGGAATCATATCCTCCAGAGCATCATAGAGCGGTTGCAGATAGGGGTCGATCTTCTCCTTCATATCTCCCGGTAGGAATCCCAGTTTCTCACCCGCCTCCACCGCAGGGCGACTAAGTATTATCTTGCGAACCTGCTTTGTCTTAAGCGCACGTACCGCAAGGGCGATCGCGGTGTAGGTTTTTCCCGATCCGGCAGGCCCGATGGCGAAGAGCATGTCATTCTCCTGGAAGGCATCCATCAGCTTTTTCTGGTTGGCGGTACGTGCCACAATCGGCTTACCGTTCAGGCCGTGGATGATCAGATTGTCAGCGTTGACAATCGCGGGAGCTTTTCCCTTCACTATATCCAGGATGTCCTCTTCACGAAGCAGGTTCATCTCGATGCTGAACTTTTGCAACTCGTGAACCTTCTCCTCGAAAACAGTTAGTTCCTCCTCCTCGCCGATCACCTTGATAACATTGCCACGGGCCACTATCCGCAGTTTCGGGTAGAGTGTCTTCAATAGCTGTATGTTACTGTTATTGATGCCGAAGAAAACTACCGGGTCAACGCTCTCCAGGATGATGATGCGTTCAATCATGCCGCTCACTCTTAAAGTCAATAGTCAGTTGTTGGTGTCCATGCTCGTCACCTTCAATGTAGTTGATAAATGCGTTGTTGACCAACCTGTTTCCACCAGGGGTGGGGTAGTTGCCAGAGAAGTACCAGTCGCCGTTGTTTCCGGGACAGGCCCTGTGGAGATCCTCAATGCTCTGGAAAACGATCTGTACCTCAGCTTTGATGTCGGGTGTAGTGAGCATCTCCGCGATTTTGGTCGAGATTTCTTCATCGGTAAAGGGAGCATAGATCTCCTTCACATAATTAACAATCGCCTCCTTCGGTTTGTATTTCTGTGCCACCGACTTGCGGTATACCTCATCAATTAGATGCTGCATCCCCCGCTCCTTGAGCAATTCAATTGCTGCCTTGAATGCGATAAACTCGCTCATGCGTGACATGTCAATGCCGTAACAGTCGGGGTAGCGAATCTGTGGGGAGGAGGAGACGATGATGATCTTCTTGGGGTCGAGTCGGTCTAGAATCTTGATGATGCTCTGCTTCAAAGTGGTGCCCCGCACAATACTGTCGTCGATGATTACCAAACTGTCCTTGCCACGACGTAGTGATCCGTAGGTAACGTCATAGACGTGCGCAGCCAGATCATTACGTGTCTTCCCCTGTGCGATGAAGGTACGCAGCTTGATGTCCTTTATGGCAACCTTCTCGGAGCGCACTCGTTTAGATAGAATGTTGTCAATCTCTTCTTTGCTGAGAGAATTGCCCCGTTCCAGAATGGTCTGTGCCTTGCGGTGGTTGAAGTGGTCTTCTAGTCCCTGTTGCATACCGTAGTATGCTACCTCCGCCGTGTTGGGTATGAAAGAAAAGACGGTGTTGTCGAAATCATCGTCTATAGCCTCGATGATTTTGGGTACAAGCAGTTCACCCAGCTTCTTGCGCTCCCGGTAGATGTCGTAGTCAGACCCGCGTGAGAAGTAGATTCGCTCGAAAGAGCATGGGGTAATCTTCTCCTTTGGTTCCTGTATTTGTTGCAGGCTGATGGTACCATTGCGCTTCACCACGAATGCTTCACCCGGTTGCAGCTCATGCACCTGTTCCTTTTTCAGGTTGAAAGCAGTCTGAATTACCGGACGTTCTGATGCCACCACGGCCACCTCCTCGTCATGATAGTAAAAAGCGGAACGGATGCCCCATGGATCCCGAAGGGCAAAGGCATCACCGCTACCGATCAGTCCACAGAGGGCATAACCGCCATCCCAGATACGTGAGGCACGTTTCAGCAGGAATGGGATATCCAATCTTTCCTCTATCTGATGACTCACCTGCTGGCCATTCAAGCCCTCCCGCTGCAGGTGGTCGTATTGGTACTGTACCTCCCTATCGAGGTAGTGACCAAGTGACTCCAACATTACGAAGGTGTCGGCATAATCACGTGGGTGCTGTCCATCTTCGATTAACTGGCGAAACATCTCATCCACATTGGTCATGTTAAAGTTACCTGCCAGTGCAAGACTTCGTGAAGCCCAGTTGTTGCGCCGCAAGAGGGGATGAACATAGGTGAGGCCACTCTTGCCTGTGGTACTGTAGCGTAGGTGTCCTACAAACAATTCTGCTGCAAAAGGCACCGATTGCTTCACAAAGGAGAGGTCCTTAAGTTGATCAGTATTTAATTGTCGAAATGAATCGTGTACCCGTGTGAAGATCTCTGAGATGGCGCTTGATCCCAGGGCTCTCTCCCTCGATATAAACTCGTTACCGGGAGAAGCCTCCAGCTTCACGGCACCTATCCCGGCACCTTCCTGGCCACGGTTGTGTTGTTTTTCCATCAACAGGTAGAGCTTGTCTAGCCCGTACTGCCAGGAACCATATTTCTTGTAGTAATAATCGAGGGGTTTGAGCAGACGAATTACGGCTATACCGCATTCATGTTTTATGATGTCAGTCATTGATAAACCTTTCAGTAAATTTGTCACAAATTTACGCTTAATTACGGGAATTGCCTCTCTTTTTGATGTAATCTTATCAAAAAAATAATAATGTGATGAACCATTGTTCTTGGAAAAGCACTCACATCACAGGGTTATGTTTGAGAAGAATGTCATATCTTTGCGTAAGATGAAACAGAGCAATATGAACTGGGAACAACTGTTATCGGCCAAGCGATTCGGAATGGAGCAATACGAGGATACACGGTCACACGAACGAACGGAATATCAGCGCGACTACGACAGATTGATTTTTTCCTCACCTTTCCGCCGTCTACAGAACAAAACACAGGTCTTCCCACTTCCGGGGAGCGTATTTGTACACAACAGACTTACTCATAGCCTGGAAGTTGCCAGCGTGGGTCGCTCGCTGGGTGAGAGCGTAGCGCGACAGTTGCGTGAACGCTATCCTGCATCTGGTGCACATCTAGAAGAGATTGGAGCCATTGTTTCTGCGGCATGTCTGGCGCACGATCTGGGCAATCCCCCTTTCGGGCACTCGGGTGAAAAGGCGATCTCCACCTTCTTCTCCGAAGGAAAGGGAGCCTGTCTTCGGGAGCAAGTGGAGTCAGAGGGAGGTCGCTGGTCCGATTTCACCTCCTTTGAGGGTAATGCCAACGCTATCCGGTTGTTGATGCACCAGTTTCGGGGCCGAAGGAAGGGTGGTTTTGCCATGACCTATGCCACATTGGCTTCCATCGTGAAGTACCCCTACTCTTCAGAACTGAGTTCAGGGAAGAATAAGTTTGGTTTCTTTGCTTCCGAGGAGAAGGATTACTGCCGCATTGCTGATGATCTTGGCATCAGGCGTCTCAAAGACAATCCGCTTCACTTTGCCCGTTACCCACTGGTTTATCTGGTGGAAGCTGCTGATGATATATGCTACCAGGTGATGGATATTGAGGATGCCCACAAATTGCATTTGATTACTACTGATAGGGCAATTGAACTATTTCTGGGATTCTTTGAAGGGGAACGCAGAAAACGTCGAGAAGAGATTCTTACGATGGTGAGTGATCTGAACGAGCAGATCGCCTATCTCCGTACCTCGGTCATCGGACTGCTTATCGAGGAGTGCGCATCGGTCTTCCTTGCAAACGAAGAAGAGATCCTTTCCGGCAGTTTTAATGGTTCGCTCATCAGGCATCTCTCGCAGACAACCGCAGCTGCTTACAACGCTTGTTCCGCATTTGCCGTTCAAAATATCTATCGCTCAAAGGATGTGCTTGACATCGAGTTGGCCGGATACAGAATCATCGGTTTCCTGCTAGATGTATTCACCGATGCCATTCGTAAACCGGATCATGCCTATTCAACGCTTTTGCTCAATAGGATTCCCGGTCAATATGAAACAGATGCTGACACGCTATACGGCAGGTTACAGTCATTGGTCGACTTTGTTTCGGGAATGACCGATGTCTATGCGCTCGACCTTTACCGAAAAATTACCGGGATGGGTTTACCGGTGGTATGATTGCAATTGTTGTGATGTATCTTACAAATTAATCGAAAAGAAATATATTTATTTTTTTATTGAAATAATTTGGAGGGTTTTAATTTCTTTTTTATATTTGCCCCGTGGTTTTTTCATAATAGTATTAGATTTAAGGTTAACATGATTGGCAGGATGTCGAGAGACATTCTGCCAACTTCATTCTACAAGAAGCTTTCAGTGATGACATCATTGTGAGTGAATGTTATTTGGAGCACACATTCAATCGTTTACTATTCGGTGGGTATGCGAAATTAAAATCCTGATCCTGATATATAATGATAAAGTTTTTTTATTTTTGTAAAATAAAACAATGCTGCATGAGAAAAATATCTCTTCTGTTCACCTTGCTCATCCTCGCATCCTTCTTCATCCAATGTAACAGGAAAGTAGACAATCGCCTGAATGACAGACTTTCGGAGATGGCCAAAGAACTCAATGAGTCTGCTCCCGTGATGCTCGATCCTTATACACGTTTTGAGGAGGCCAGTGTGACTGGAGACAATCACTTCCGCTACCGTTATTCTGTACTCAATACGGAAAATCCTGACTCTCTGCTGTCGGAACGGCTGGCAACACTCACCGACAACATTCGTACCATGTTCTCCACCAACGAAGAACTTGCCATCTTTCGTGAAAACAGTGTGATATTGGAATATGTCTACAACAACGAACAACAACAACTACTCCGCACCATCACCATCAATCCTGAAGATTACCAATAAAATAATAGCATATGAATCGTTATTTTTACATCGACACGTACGGGAAGCAGAAAGGGACCTTCTCACCCGAGGAACTCAGAATGGAGCAGATTAGAAAAGAAACACTTGTCTGGACACAGGGGATGGAGCAATGGAAGCCTGCAGTAGAGGTGGAGGAGCTTGCGCCACTTTTCACCGGTGATGCTGCTTTTGTTGCACAACAACAAGTGGCATCGCACGATCAGGTTCAGCATGCCGGTTACAGTACTGCAGCAGGCACTCAACAGATGCCCAAGAGTTGGTTGGTGGAGTCTATCCTGGTCACCATCCTGCCTTTCCTGCTTTGTAGCAGTTTTCTAAGCCTGCTTGGCATTATTGCCATCGTATATGCGGCACAAGTGGAGTCGTTCTTCAACAGGGGTGATTATGCCGCTGCTGTCGAAGCGTCACGTGCTGCCGGTAAGTGGACTAGGATTGCCATGTGGATCGCCATCGGTTGGGTGTTGTTGATCATCATCGCAATAATTCTCATTTTTGTCTTTGTAGGATCAATGGCAGGACTGAGTGAGTTGTTAAATAGCTAGTTGAAAGAATTGCATATAGATAGAATATGGAAGATCAAATGTATAATCACGAGAGTGATATTCCTCAATCGCTCCCACCCATTCCCCCATCCGCTTCGGATGTGCAGGACGAGATCCCACCCCTGAAGCCGAACAACTGGCTCTGGCAGTCAATTATTGCCACCGTACTATGTTGTCTTCCATTCGGGATTGTGGGGATCGTATACGCCGCAAAGGTCGATTCAAACTATTACAACGGCCGATATGCTGAAGCTGAAAGAGCGGCAGCGAAGGCCAAAATCTGGACTCTTCTAGCGGTTGGCGCCGGGCTGCTCTATATCATCATATGGGGTCTCCTGTTAGCAACAGGACAGCTGCCTGATACGATGGAGCAAATCATCGAAAACAACGCCAGCGGGTATAACTTCTGATTGTTTGTTTATTTGTGGTGAAAAACAAAGTAAAAAGAGGAATGGTCACTCTCTTGCTGCTGTTGCTGCCGGCAGTGCTTTTCCTCTTTTATTCGTGCGATCCAGCCACCGATCCCTTTTTCCCGCTCTGCCCCTTCCGTGCGGCTACAGGCTTGGAATGTCCAGGTTGTGGCTCACAACGGGCTATTCATAGCCTGCTGCACCTTCAACCAGGGGATGCTCTTGGTTATAATCCGCTGATGGTGTTGGCGCTGCCTTATATTTTGTTAGGAGTTTGGCTGGAGTGGCTGGGAGGTGGACACCGTTACCCCAGACTGCAACGCTTTTTCTTCGGCAGATGGTCGGCATTGGTCGTGTTGTTGTTTGTGCTTTCCTACTGGATAGGCAGGAATATCTTCTAAGATCTCTTTAGCCCAGCTTCTCCTTCAAGTAACGGCCGGTATGTGATGCAGGCGATGCTGCCACCTGCTCAGGTGTACCCTCGCAAACTATGTATCCACCTGCTTTTCCCCCTTCGGGACCGATGTCGATGACGTGGTCGGCGCACTTGATCACCTCCATGTTGTGTTCGATGATCAGCACGGTATGACTCCGTTCTATCAGTGCATTGAATGCCTTAAGGAGGGTTTTGATGTCATGAAAATGAAGTCCCGTGGTGGGCTCGTCGAAGATAAAGAGGGTTGGTTGCGCCTTTTCCTCCCCCAAGTAGTAAGCCAGTTTCACCCGCTGGTTCTCCCCTCCCGATAGGGTGGAGGAGGATTGTCCCAGCTTCAGGTAACCCAGCCCCACATCCTGCAGCGGTTGCATTTTCTTAACGATCTTTTTCTCAGTGGCACCTTTCTGTTGGCTGAAAAACTCGATAGCCTGGTTTACCGTCATTTCAAGTACATCATAGATGCTTTTTCCCCTGTATTCAATCTCAAGAACTTCGGGGGAGAAACGTTTGCCGTGGCAAGACTCGCATTCCAGTCGTATATCGGCCATAAACTGCATCTCCACGGTGATGGTCCCTTCTCCCTTGCACTCCTCGCAACGGCCTCCTTCCACATTGAAGGAGAAGTAGGCGGGTGAGAAGTTGAACTGCTTGGATAACGGCTGTGCTGCAAAGAGCTTACGAATCTCGTCGAATGCCTTGAGATAAGTAACAGGGTTGGAACGGGATGATTTCCCGATGGGGTTCTGGTCCACATATTCCACTCCCTTCATCAGGTTGAGGTCTCCACCGATACCGTTGAACTCAGCCCTTTCGAGGGCGGTGCCCTTGTAGTGATGTTGAAGCGCGTTGTAAAGCACGTTGTTCACCAGTGACGACTTTCCTGAACCGCTCACACCGGTGACTACGGTCATCACGTGGAGTGGGAACTTCACGCTTATATTCTTCAGATTGTTATGCCTAGCCCCCTTCACTTCGATGTAGTTGTTCCACTTCCGGCGGCTGTCAGGTAATTCAATCAATTCCTCACCTGTGAGGTATTTCACCGTGTAGCTGTTGCTTTTTTCCCTCAGGTCTGCCACAGCACCCTGGTAAACCACTTCACCTCCCAATCGTCCTGCCTTTGGACCGATATCAATGATGTGGTCCGCTGCGCGTATGATTTCCTCATCATGCTCCACCACCACCACGGTGTTACCCAGTTGTTGGAGGTCACGCAGCACCCCAATCAACAGGCCTGTATCGCGTGAGTGAAGTCCGATGCTGGGCTCATCGAGAATGTAGAGCGAACCCACCAGGCTGCTGCCCAGTGAGGAGGCAAGGTTGATGCGCTGGCTCTCACCCCCCGAGAGGGTGTTGGAGAGGCGGTTGAGTGTGAGGTAACCCAGTCCCACATTGATGAGAAACTGCAGCCGGTTGTGGATCTCTGTTAGCAGCCTTTCGGCCACAGCCGCATCGGTTTCGTCGAGGGAGAGCTTGCTGAAAAAATCCTTTAATTCCGTCACAGGCATCATCACCAGCTCTGAGACCGACCTACCACTGACTTTCACGTGGAGCGCTTCCGGCTTCAGCCGAGCCCCCTTGCAAAGGGGACAGTCGGTCTTCCCACGGTAACGCGCCAGCATCACACGGTACTGTATCTTGTAGAGGTTCTTCTCCAGCATGCTGAAGAAGTCGTTGATGCCGTAAAGGTCCTGGTCGTGACGCCCATTCCAGAGGATATCTTTCTCCTCCTCCGTAAGGTCATAATAGGCACGATGAATGGGGAAATCTACCTTGTAGGCATTGTGTACGAACTCCCTCCGCCACTCGCTCATCTTTTCTCCCCTCCAGCACTGCACACACTCTTCCTGCAGGGAGAGGCTCTTGTCGGGTATCACCAGGTTCTCGTCGATGCCCATCACCTTGCCGAATCCTTCACACTTGGGACAGGCTCCCACGGGGTTGTTGAAGTTGAACATCATCTCGGTTGGCTCCTCGAAGGTGATGCCGTCTGCTTCGAACCGGTTAGAGAAAGTGAAGCTTTCCATCCCCTCCTCTCCCCAAAAGCGGACGATGCACTCCCCGTTGCCTTCCAGAAAGGCAGTCTGTACCGAGTCGGAGAGGCGGTTCACGGTTGCCTTGTCAGGAGAGCAGGAGAGACGGTCGATCACCAGTAACACCTCTTCCGCTGGTGGCAGCTGCTGTTGTTCGAGCAACTCGTCAATGCGGTAGAACTGTTCTCCCACATCTACGCGACTGAACCCCTCCTTCATCAAGATATCAAGTTGTTCCCGTAGGTTACGCCCATTTCGCAACTGTATGGAGGAGAGCACTGCCATTCGCGTACCGGGTCGGTATTCTTTCATCTTCTCTACTACATCCTGCACGTAGTGCCGCTTCACCTCCTCACCCGAAACAGGCGAAATAGTCTTGCCGATGCGTGCATACATTAGTCGCAGGTACTCGTAAATCTCGGTTGAGGTGCCCACCGTTGAGCGGGGATTACGGGAGGTGGTCTTCTGCTCGATGGCGATGGCAGGGGGGATACCCCTGATCTGGTCACATTCCGGTTTGTTCATCCTGCCCAGGAATTGGCGCGCGTAGGCTGATAAGCTCTCCACGTATCGGCGTTGTCCCTCTGCATAGAGGGTGTCAAAAGCGAGAGAGGATTTGCCGGAACCTGAGAGGCCGGTAATGACGGTAAGACTGTTGCGGGGAATTGATACATCGATGTTCTTGAGGTTATTGACCCGGGCACCGATGATCTCGATATTTTTTGAATTGCTCATATCGCTGTTTTATAACCAACAAAGATAATCACTTTACAGGCACCTAAAAAGGATGAAAGGGGCAAATAAATCAAATATTTTTATTTATTTTTGTCCATGATAGGGGTGGTCTATGTTTCAGCCGTTCCATTTCGAAAACAAAAAAGTAACTCCAATGACAGATTTTATCACCGAATTACAGCATGAATTTGCATTGCCGTTTACCAACCCAGTTTTAATATTTGCCATCCTCCTGCTGATCGTTTTGTTGGCTCCGATCCTGCTCAAGAGAATCAATGTACCCAGTATCATCGGTCTGATCATTGCCGGTGTGCTGATTGGCCCCCACGGTCTCAACTGGATTGACAATGCCCATGGCGGAGTGGAGATGTTCTCCTCCATAGGCCTTCTCTATATCATGTTTATTGTAGGATTGGAGCTGGATCTAGGTGAGTTTATGGAGAACAAAAATAAGAGTCTGCTCTTCGGTTTCTATACCTTCATTATTCCTATTCTTATTGGCTTTCCGGTTTGTTATTACCTGCTTGGGTACGAGGCCAATGCCAGTTTTCTCACCGCTAGCATGTTTGCAACCCATACACTGGTGGCTTATCCCATAGTAAGTCGTCTGGGTGTGGCACGCAACCAAGCCGTGGCAGTTACTGTGGGGGGGACTATTCTAACCGATACTGCGGTACTAATCATCCTTGCTGTGGTATTGTCAGGCAAAAACGGAGGTCTTGATGTCAGCTTCCTCCTGAGGCTGTTGCTTTCACTGACACTCTTTTCAGGTATAATCTTCCTGGTAGTTCCCCGCATTGCCCGCTGGTTCTTTCAGTACTCCGAATCAGAAAAGTACTCCAACTATATCTTCGTAATGCTGATTGTATTCGCTTCCGGCTTTCTGGTGGAGTTGGGCGGCATCGAACCAATCATAGGTGCTTTTGCGGCGGGACTGGCTCTAAACCGGTTGATTCCGCACACTTCAGCTTTGATGAACAGGATCGAGTTCTTCGGCAACGCCCTCTTTATTCCGGTATTCCTTATCTCGGTAGGGATGCTGGTCGATATCTCGGTGGTCTTTCAGGGACCCCGGACGCTGGTAGTAGCGTTGTCTCTCACCGTGGCGGCACTAACTGGAAAGTGGCTGGCAGCATGGGCAACCCAGAAGAGTTTTCGTTTCACATCCACCCAGCGGACGCTGATCTACGGTCTCAGCAGCTCACACGCGGCAGCCACCTTGGCAGTCATTATTGTGGGCTATAGGGCAGGCATTATAGACGAGTACATCCTCAATGGCACTATTATTCTGATTTTGATTACCTGCATCGTGGCTTCGGTCTATACGCAAAAGTCGGCCCGAAGAATTGCCCTCAGTGAGGAGAACGCACCCCTCACACCCGCTACCATGGGCGAGTTTGCACAAGAGAAGATTTTGGTGCCGATTGCCAACCCCTCTCATATTGGTCACCATGTAGAGTTGGCCCTCCTGCTGAAAGATAAGAAATCGATAAACCCCATCTCGCTGCTGGGGGTGGTGCCAAACAACAGGGAGGCAGAAAAAAATATTGTCAGCTTTCGAAAAAAGCTTCAGGAGTTTGTCGCTACAGCCAAAGCTGCCGAGGTGAACGTGGATATTCTCACCACTATTGACCACAACCCTGCTGATGGAATCGTGCGAATTGCCCGTGAAACCATGTCTGACATCGTCATCATGGGGTGGCCCGGCAAGGCTGGATTATGGGATAAGCTGTTGGGAGAGAAGGTGGACCTGGTGGTTAAGAACATGGATAAGAACCTCTTTGTTTGTCATGTCGAACAGACCCTGATCACCCACAAACGGATCGTAGTAATCTCACCACCATCGGCTGAGAAGGAAGAAGGATTCGGGATGTGGGTCAACAAAGTGACCAAACTCTCCTCTGAGCTCTCCATACCGGTGCTGCATCTAGGACACCCCGAGACACAACAGGTGATGTCCGGTTACAAAAAGGCGAGTAGCTTTACGTTCCAACCTTTCACTGACTGGGACAATCCACTCTCCTGTGGTGACCGGATCAGAAAGGATGACATGGTGATTCTAATCTCTGCTCACGTGGGTTACATCTCCCACCTCCCTATCATGGAAAGTCTCCCCACCCGACTGGAGAATCGTTTTCCGCACCACAGTCGCATCGTGGTCTATCCCAAGCAACAATTGGCTGATCTGTTGCTGGGGAGTGATGATTATATATTTGTCCCATAAAAAACCTGTCTATTTCTGCTTCATAATGAGAAAAATCTTCCTCCCGACTGCTTTTCTTCTCTTGCTGTTCTTTTTTTCTGCCTGCGGTACCGCACGTCGCCTGCCGGTCGATGTAGCCATTGAGACTCCCAAACGGGAGTTTAGAGGCGCCTGGATCCAGACTGTGGGACAGTCGCGTTACCGCCAGATGAACAGTGCTGCCATGAGGCATTATCTGAGTGAGATGGTACGCAAACTCGACGAAGCTGGCATCAATGCGGTAATCTTTCAGGTGCGTCCCGAGGCAGATGCTTTTTATCAGTCTGAGTTGGAGCCTTGGAGCCGTTTCCTCACCGGAGATCAGGGCAAAGCTCCTGATGACCCGACCTTCGACCCGTTGACGTTTCTCGTTAATGAATGCCATAAGCGAGGTATGGAATTGCATGCCTGGCTCAACCCCTATCGGGTAAAAACCAGCATGGGGAACGCACTTGCTCCCGATCATCTTTATCACCGTCATCCCGAACGCTTCTTGCAGTACGGTAACCAGCTCTTCTTTGACCCCGGCTTACCAGAGAACAGGGGGTACATCTGCGAGGTGGTGCGCGATATTGTGTCCCGTTACGAGGTGGATGCCATCCATATGGATGATTATTTCTACCCATACCCCATTGCCGGCACTCCTTTTCCCGATGACAACAGTTTCGATGCTTATGCCGCATCGCAGGGATTCAACGCCTCTCAGCGTGGCGAGTGGCGCCGCAACAATGTAAACCTGCTGATACAGCAGATCAAATACACCATCGCGGGGATTAAACCCTGGGTGCGTTTCGGTATCAGTCCGTTTGGTATCTACCGTAATAAGCGCAACGATCCGGAGGGGAGCGACACCAACGGATTACAGAACTACGACGACCTTTATGCCGATATCCGTCTCTGGGTGGAGAAGGGATGGATCGACTACAACCTGCCGCAACTCTACTGGGAGAGAGGGCATAACGCAGCAGACTACACCACTTTGCTTAAATGGTGGAACGACCACAATTATGGGAAGCATCTCTACATCGGGCAAGACCTCAAGCGGAGTCTAGACAGGCAGGAGTTACAGACTAAGATTCGTATGACACGCGAGATGACGCAGGTACATGGCAACTGCTACTGGTACGGTTATCAGATCCTTGAAAATGTTCAGGGTACAGCCGATACCCTCCGCCAGGCCATACACCGAAGCAAGGCGCTGATTCCTGCTTACACCCATATGCACGAGGGAAGGCCAGAAAAGGTGAAAAAGCTCATCGAACAATTTACCGAAGATATGCATTTCCTTACCTGGGAGCACAAAAGAGAACCGTTACAGCCGGAAAAAGCACAGAAGTTTGTCCTCTATCGCTTCCGCGAGAGTGAGAAAATCGACATTGAACAGGCGGAGCATCTGTTGGCTGTGACACATGACAATTTCTTCATTCTCCCCTATGAAGGGGGTGAAAATCGATATACCTATGTGGTGACTGCACTTGATGCCTTCGGCAACGAATCGAAAGTGAGAAAGATCAAGGTGACGTTGTGAAGCTTAAAATCGTTATCTTTGCAGCCGATTAATCCCAATAACTAGAATGATTGAATCCCAACAATTCTCACTGATTGCCAAAACCATGGCGGAACTTGAAGATGTTCTTGCCGAAGAACTGATCGCCCTTGGCGCTGACAACGTGGAGATAGGCACCCGAATGGTATCCTTTACCGGTGATAAGGCACTGATGTACAAGGCCAATATCCATTGCCGGACTGCATTGCGCATCCTTAAACCAATCCATTCCTTTAAGGCGGAGAGTGCCGATGAGGTATACGAGGCGCTGAAACAGGTGAACTGGGAGGATTATCTTTCCCTGGATACCACTTTTTCGATTGATGCGGTGGTTTATTCCCACATTTTTACCCACTCGAAGTTCGTCGCCTATAAAGTGAAGGATGCCATCGCCGACTGGTTCATGGAGCGTTACGAAAAACGTCCCTCGGTGAGTCTCACCAACCCAGACATGGTGTTTAACATCCATATCTCTCATAACAAATGCACCCTCTCTCTCGATAGTTCGGGCGAGTCGTTACACAAACGAGGCTACCGTGTGGCACAGACCGAAGCACCAATTAGTGAGGTATTGGCCGCCGGCATGATCCTCAAGTCGGGCTGGCGTGGTGAGAGTACGCTGGTGGACCCCATGTGCGGGTCTGGCACCATACTGATTGAAGCGGCCATGATCGCCCTGGGAATTCCTCCGGGTATCCATCGCCAGCACTTCGGCTTTGAGAGATGGAAAGATTTTGATCAGGAACTCTTCAGTCAGATCTATAATGATGACTCGGGGGCGAAGGAGTTTAAACACCGCATCATCGGGTCCGACAGTTCACCCGTTGCAATTTCAGTTGCAGAGCGTAACATTAGAAACGCGGGACTTAAAAACAAGATAGAGCTCAGTGTAAAGCCTTTCCAGCAGTATACCGAAGCCCCTGCACCGGAGGGATTAGTGATCACCAATCCCCCTTACGGAGAACGAATCAAGGTGGATGAACTGGATGAACTCTACGGGATGATTGGTGAACGGTTGAAACATGTATTTACAGGGTTTAATGCCTACATCTTGAGCTACCGCAAGGAGTCGTTCGATGCCATCGGGCTGAAACATAACCGCCGTTTCTTTCTCTACAACGGAGCACTAGAGTGTGAGATGCGAGAGTATGAAATTTTCTCCGGCAAGCGTAAGGAACAATCTCGTGAGGAGCGTTTTCGCAATCGACGCGAAGACGCCTTCCTGAAGGAGCGCAACTCCAGAGAGGGTTATCGCCGGTCGCGTCGGGAGGAACGTGAAGAAAGAGAGGCACCCGCCGAGAAATCGGAGAGACGTTCATTTAATTCCGAACGCAAGCCTGCACGTCGCTCATCTGATGGAGAGCGTGATAGCAGACGATCATTTGGGAGGAGTGACGATAAGCCAAAGAGTATTCAGAAGAAACCCTACGGTAAACGTGAGGAGAATTCCTTACGTGACCAGAAAGGAGATGGGACAAAAAAAGTATTCCGGTTACGTCGGTCACCCGGAAAGGGAGGCGACAGGGATTCGTAATGTATCAACCGTTTCCTGATAAATTACCCGGCATCGGAACTTGTTCCGATGCCATTTTTTTTGTGGCCTTTCGGTCGGTCTTGCCGCTCCCGGTCAGCGGAATGTACTCAACGACAAGGATATGTTTCGGTTGCTCTAGGCGGTGAAGATATTGTGAACATATTTCGCCGATAGATGCGGGGTCTGAGGAAGGTGTGATAAGTAGTACAAGTGCTTCTCCCAACTTAGGGTCCGGTATCGAGGTGACCGCAAAAGGATAGCCGATATGTGGGCGTAGCACCTCCTCCATGGCTTCGATCTGTATCTTGATGCCTCCGCTGTTCACTACGTTGTCTTTTCTTCCCATGATGCGAAAGGAGCCATCAATTGCTATCTCCGTGATGTCGTTTGTGATTACCGGCACATCAGCCACCAGGGGGGCATCGATCAGTAGCGTTCCCTCCTCCGTCATCTTCACTCGGACGCCAGGCAGAGGAATGTATCCTTCAGTTGCCTTTTGTCCGCTGATCCTCCGCAGTGCGATATGGGATACTGTCTCTGTCATCCCATAGGTGGAATATATTGGATGAGGGTAATCTTTCAAAACCGCTTCCAGTTGCGGGTCGATGGCACCACCACCGATGATCAGCTTACCGATACCCATGAGCCGCTCTTTCTCCTCTTCTCTTTCAAGGGAGTTGTAGACCTGCAGTGGCACCATTGCAGCAAAGTCTATTTGATGATCGATTCCCGCCAGTGGACGACCAGAAGGATCCGCCAGAAGCAAGTTGAGTCCTCCGTAAAGGGCACGAACCACCATCATCTTCCCGGCAATATACTCTAGCGGGAGGCAGAGCAGTGCCGTCTCACCCTCTTTCAGTTTTAGGTAGTCGCAGGTGATGGCCGCGCTCTGCATCATCTGCTCCTTGCGAACAGCGATTGCTTTCGGATTGCCGGTGGACCCAGAGGTGTGCAGGGTGAGCAGCGGGGATGGGGTATACCACTCTTTTAGGAAGAGGGCGAGCTGACGATGGAAAGGGGTGAGTGAGGCAAAAGAGGGAAGATTCTTACCTAAAAACGACTCATGCCGATAGCATACCCCCTCAATCGTGATGGAATTCATATGTTTGCAAGGGTTTATCGGGAAAAGTACCCGACGGGTTGAACCATAGATTGTCACCCCTAATCGACAACGGCAGAGGGATGTTATTGTGGTAAAGCGAACCGGTGCCGAGTCCCTGCGGCAGTTGATTGCCGAGGGTGGCGCACCATTGGGAGATGCTGTTGAGGCCGATATTGGACTCCAGGGCTGAGGTGATCCACCATCCGATCCCGAGTTCGGTAGCCAGTGTGATCCATTCATTGCAACCGCTGATACCGCCGTGCAGTGATGGCTTTAGGATGATGTAGTGCGGTCGGATCGTTTCCAACAACCTTCTCTTCTCCTCCGGCCGGTGGATGCCGATCAGTTCCTCATCGAGGGCGATGGGTAGGGGAGAGGTCTCACATAAACGGGTCATCCCTTCCCACAGTCCCGCCCTAATCGGTTGTTCGATGGAGTGGATATCCAGCGGGGCGAGCATTTGAAGCTTCTCATCAACCTCTCTGGGTGCAAAGGCACCGTTGGCATCCACGCGGAGGGTTATGGTTGGATGGTTGTTGCGGATGAACTGCAGCAGCTCCAGTTCCTGATCAAACCCTATGGCGCCAATCTTCAGCTTGATGCATTGGAACCCTTTTTGCAGCAATTTTTCTGCCTGTTGTTGCATCTCATCATAACTGCCCATCCAGATAAGTCCATTGATGGGGATTCCCTCCTCACCCCGGCTAAAAGGGCTCTCCAGAAGCTGCCACGAGTGCTGTTGGTAATGTTGTAGGGCGCTCTCCAGGCCAAAGAGAATGGAGGGGTATGGGCGTATTGGCTCAATGTCCAGTTGCTGCCGCTCCTCCAGGATCCGGCAGAAATGGCTGAGCGTTTCCGCATAGCGGGCATTGTAGTCGCAGCTCAGACCTGGCAGCGGTGCGCACTCGCCGATACCGATATGGGTTGGATCTTCATTGTCGTGTAGCACTACATACCATACCCGGTGCTCGCGGTAGACCCCTCGGGAAGTGCCGGCAGGCTGCTTGAAGCGAAGAGTGTAGGGAATGATCTCGGTAGTGAACACGTTCTTTGCAGGTTAGGGTAGTTTAGGGAATTTTTTGAAATTGGGTTTCCGTTTCTCCAGGAAGGCCTGTTTCCCCTCCTGTGCTTCCTCTGTAAGATAGTAGAGCATGGTGGCATCTCCAGCCAGTTCCTGGATGCCTGCCTGCCCGTCCAGCTCGGCGTTGAGGCCCGCCTTGATCATACGCAGCGCCAGGGGGCTGTGTTGCATCATCGTCTCTGCCCACTCCACCACCTCATCCTCGAGTTGGTCGAAGGGCACCACCTTGTTCACCAGCCCCATCTCGAGTGCTTCCTGCGCGTTGTACTGGCGGCAGAGGAACCAGATTTCACGTGCTTTCTTCTGTCCCACGATGCGGGCCAGGTAAGAGGAGCCAAAGCCGGCGTCAAAGCTTCCCACACGGGGCCCTGTCTGACCGAAGATGGCATTCTCGGAGGCAATGGAGAGGTCGCATACCACGTGCAGTACATGTCCGCCGCCGATTGCGTAGCCATTCACCATGGCGATCACCGGCTTGGGGATAGAGCGGATTTGTTTCTGTACATCGAGCACGTTGAGGCGCGGCACGCCATCCTTACCGATGTAACCTCCCTTCCCCTTCACGTTCTGGTCGCCACCGGAGCAAAAGGCCTTGTCGCCGGCACCGGTGAGCACCACCACGTTCACCTCCTCCATCTCGCGGCAGATGCGAAGAGCATCGCTCATCTCTGTGGTGGTGGTAGGTGTGAAGGCGTTGCGGTAGCGGGGGCGGTTGATGGTGATGCGGGCGATACCGTTGTAAGAATCAAACAAGATATCTTCATATTCCTTGATGGGGGTCCATTCTCTCTTTGTCATTTTCTATTGTGTTTGAATTGTTCGTAATAGGATGCGATCACTTGTCGGTTCTCCTCTATCGAGGTGAAGACCTCCAGTAAAACAGGTTGCTCCCCTTCCCTGTTCATGAAGAGGGGCAATTGTTGCTGCAGTTCCTCTCCGTTACGGGCCGTCATTACGCGGAAACCCTGTTGTTCCGCCCATCTGCATGCCTCGGTGTGGTGTGCTGTCGCCACGTAGTCGTCCAGCGCTTCCGACCGGTTTAATCCCGGCAGGGTATGGAAAATGCCGCCTCCGCCGTTGTTGTTCAGCAGGATGCGCAAATTCGGAGAGAGGTGGCGATTCCAGAGAGCATTCATGTCGTAGAAGAAGCTTAGGTCACCCGTCAGCAGGAAGGTGAGCCGTCCCGAGGCTGCAGCATAACCTACTGCGGTGGAGAGCGATCCCTCGATGCCATTGGTGCCCCGGTTGCAGAAAAGTTCCACATCGGCAGGGGGGGTGAACAGCTGGGTCTGGTAGACTGCCTGGCTGTTGGCCAGGTGAAGGGCCGCTCCCACAGGTAACTGTTCCAGGAAGCTCCCAGTTACAGCAAGGTCGGAGAAGAGAGCCCTAGGTGGAGTGATTGTGGCTGCCTCATTGATCCAGTCTTGCCGGAACCTATTGCTGCCCCTGTTGACCGGTCTTGCTGCCAGCCGTTGCAGAAAAACAGCAGGCTCGCACCGAATGAGCTCGGTCACCTTCTGAAAGGTGTCAGTCACCTCCCCCGAGGGGGTGAGGTGCCATAGCTCCCTGATTTCCGCCTTTCGGACGAAATGCTTCAATCGCTTGGATGTGAGATGCCCCCCTAGTGTGATGACTAGTTCTGGTGTCAGTTCCTGTTGCTTCTCCTCGTCTACGCTTCGTAACAGGGCATCATAGCGGTGTATCATAGCGGCGGGAATGTTGGAGAGCCGGTCAACCAGCAGCACCACCCCTTGTTCCTCTGACAGTTTTTGCAGGGATTCTGAGAGTCCGTGACCAGGGGGCAGTTGCCCCACGATGATCATCTTCCTCTCAGTTTGCCGGAACCGAACGAAATAATCCTCTTCCACATCCCGCGGAAGCGTGTAAGTCGTTCTTGACCGGCGGATCACTCTTACTATCGGCAGTTGCTCACTGTTGAAAGAGAAGAGCGGCTCCGAGAGGGGGATGTTGATGTGTGCCGGACCGTAGATGCCATCATTGTTGATGGCCAGGATAGCCTCGTTGATCAGCCGGTTGCAGTGCCACTCCTCCTCTTCATCTTTCACCTCGGGGAGTTGTACCGAACGACGAACCATTGAGCCGAACATCTTCTCCTGGGGGATGGTCTGCCCATCTATTTGCCCGACCCATGCCTGAGGGCGGTCGGCGGTGATCACCAGTAGCGGGAGTTGTTGATAGTAGGCCTCTGCGACTGCGGGTCCCAGGTTGAGTGCCGCGGTTCCGGAGGTACAGCATACTACCACCGGCTGTTGCACTGCCTGTGTGACACCCAAGGCGAAAAAGCCGGCACTCCGTTCATCCACTACACTGTAACAGGTGAAGTCACTGTCCCCCGCGAAGGAGTGAATCAGTGGTGCATTGCGTGAGCCAGGGGAGAGCACCACCCGGGTGATACCATGTGCCTTGAGCAAGGCTGTCAATTGCAATACACTTTTTTTGTCTGAGTACATGATTTCAGCGATTAAATGATACTCCCCATCGTTCCTATCTTCTGCTCTGTCTCTTTCCACTCCTCCCTGCAGCTGGAGGAAGCCAGTAAGCCGCTGCCGGCAAAGAGGGTGAGCCTGTTTTTGCCGATTTGCATGCAGCGCAGGTTGACGTAGAGGGTGGTCTCCGCCTCCCGGTCTAACATCCCCAGGAAACCGGTGTAGTAGCGACGGTCATACCCCTCATGATTCTGTATGAAGTCGAAAGCATCTTCCTTTGGCAGCCCGGATACAGCAGGGGTGGGGTGGAGAGCCTGCAGCAGCGATCCTATCGCTGTCTCCGCAGGCAGTTCAAAGCGGATATCGGTCTTCAGGTGGGCTAAGTTACCCGCCCGTGCGGTATAGGGACCGTGAATCTCGGGGGTAATCCGGAAAGAGGTGAGTTGCCGTAGCAAGTAGGAGGTGACCAAGTGCTGCTCACGCAGGTTCTTGTCGTCCCACGAAACATGCCCTGAACGGGGATAGCGGGTGCCCGCCAGGGCAACGGTCTGCCAGTTGTTCTCTTTACCGGTGAGGATAATCTCGGGTGTACTCCCCAGCCAAGTACCACTCTCCGGTGTATGGAAGAGATAAACACAGGAGCGTTCATATTTTTGTGCTGCCCGCCAGAAGGTGCGCCCCGGCGAGAAACCTTTCCGGCGCACCACGCACTTACACCGGGAGAGCACCACCTTCTCCAACCTGCCGCTCCGCAGCGGTTGCATGAATTGCAGGAAACGTTCCCGGTAATCAATTTTGCCACCGTGGACTCTCTCAGGGTCATTCGTTTTTTTGGTTTCTTCGAACTGTTCAGATGCAGGAGTCACCAGTAGGTCGGAGAGTTGGGGCATCACTGTCTGGTCTGCACGAATCACCAGCAGCGGTGAGGAGGGGGTGATTCGGAAAGGAGCCACCACGAACCCTTTCTGGTCGTTCAGTGACTCCAAATCCTGCAGTCGCAGAGGAGTGCCACTCTGCTGCATCACAAAGCGAGGTTCCGTTTCTCCGGGGAGTCGGCAGATGGCAAAGGAGGCATCCCGTTCAATCAGTGCATCCAGGATCAGATGCTTCTCTTCGTCACTCATCGTCTTTTCAGTATGCTGTTGACCACTCGTACGGTGGAGATTATTCTTCCGTCTCCGGCCGTGACATCGATGTTCCAGATATGGATGGTTCGTCCCTGCTGTAGTATGGTTCCCACGGCATGAACTGTTTCACCCTCCCTTGCCGGGGAGAGATGGTTGCCGCTCACCTGGATGCCGGCAGGTACCTCGCCCTCGCCGCATAGCATCAGTGATCCTTGTCCTGCCACAGTCTCTGCCAGTGCCAGAGTGGCCCCCCCGTGCAGTATCCCGAAGGGTTGGCACACTTTTTTCTCGACCCCCATCACTGCCTCGCAGCGACCCTTGGAGAGTAAGGTAAAGTGTATCCCCAGCGAGGCCATGAGGGTGCCCCGGTTCCCTTCGTTGATACGCTCCAGGTTGATCTCATCCGGAGAGGGATTTTGTATCTTTTCGTTCATGCTTATGTTGTTTGTTGCCTACAAAAATAGTCAATCAATTGGCATGAATCTCATAAGATTCTTTAAAAAGTGTGGGGAGCCTTCCGCCCTCTCCACACACTTTCAGTTTTTGGTCTGTGGTGAGATACCGTTCTCGTTGAACGCCTCAATAGCGAAATGATATTCCACCCCTTTGTTAAGAGCACGTAGCTCATAGGCTGTCTTGTCGTAGATCATCACCGAATTATTCAGTTTGTCTGGTTCAATGCCCCAATAAAGCACATACCCCATCGCATCTTTTACTGGATCCCAGCTGATGTCGGCGTTCCTTGCATCGGTCTGTCGCACAGCCTTAAATGAGCTCGGTGGGGAAGGTTTTTCTCCTTTGCCGTTGCCGAAGACGCGGAACTCACCGATGCCGAGGTAGCGGTTGGGGAAATATTTGTTGGTGAAGCGGATGTAACGTCCTTCTACCGGCTCTTCCAGTTCGACATAAGCGTGGGGACGGTCCTCGTTGTTCTTCGAGTAGTCGACGGTAGTTCGCCACTCTTTCCCGTCGACAGAGGTCTCGATCACAAACTGCTGCCGCAGCGTGTCGGGTTTACCGAAAATGGTGGCGTTGAAATCTTGGAAGTTCAATTGAATGGCTCTTAAGGTCATTTTGCGACCCAGGTCCATTTCGAAGCGAAGGGTGTCCCTGTTGTTCTCTGCTACCCAGAGGGTGCGGATGTTCTCATCATTGATCTTCCCGATGCTGTAGTCAGCAACCTCCTGTTCCGGCAAGTATCCCTTTTCATCTTCATCCGCCACGTTTCGATGTACACCGGTCAGCACCGAGTTGCTCGTCACCGGTTTATCCTTTGAGAGCAGCATCCATCCAGTGAAGCGATATTTGTGATCATCCACCTCTACATTGGGCAGGTAGTGGGGGTAATCACCATAAGCAGTGTTGACATACATCTGTCCGTTCTCCTCAAAGCCGGCGGGGTACATACCTAACCGGCGTTCAAACTTGTAGTTAACCGAGATGGCCATGGTGGAGAAGTGCCAGTGATTCCCCTGGTTATCCATTACCGCGCTGCCGTGACCCGAGCCGTTGAGAAAACCGCCCGGCTTATATGCCACCGGGTTGTAGGGGGCATAGGTGAAGGGCCCCAGGGGGTTGTCGGAAGTATACACCCCATCAGCATAGACATTCCACTGCGTGCCTGGGGCACCATACATAAGGTAGTAGGTGCTGTCATGCTTCACCATCCAAGGTCCCTCAATGAAAGGCGCCACGTCGGAACGGTGATCTTGCCCGAAGCGCTCCCATCCGTGGTTGTCGGGATCGAGTTTGAAAAGATCGACCTGTTCTCCTTTCGGGATGAAGTAGTTCTCGGCATCGAGCTCCACACCCCTGATGGGCCATCGGTTGGAAGACTCCTCAAACAGGTAAACCCTGCCATCTGTATCCACAAAGAGATTGGGGTCCTGTATTCCACCCGGTGGGTTGATTACGGCATAATTTGTTTTCCAACTTCCCAAATCTGGATTATCCGTTTCAATTATGGGACCATAACCTGAGGGATCACCATATGCGATGATTTTATCATCATTTACTGCTGCGGCTGGAGCATTGGAGCCACTGAAATACCAGTTCTGTGGGCGAATAAATCTCCATTTGCTCATATCCTCTGATACCCAGTAGCCATGGGAGCGTGTGACAAACAGGTAGTACTTACCCTTGAAGTTTACGACCGCCGGATCTGCTCCAGAGCGGTATGATACATCCCTCTCTGCGCGATAGTGCGACATGTAAGTGTAGTCGATGTCTATCGGGTTGCAGTAGGTGGACTGGCTTCTATCTGCTGTTGCCATCGGTTTGATTTCCTGCCGCTCGGTGTCGCAGGAGAGTTGCATAATCGCTACCAGTAGAATCAGGGGAATGACGAAGGTTCGTTTCATAGGTTTCATTTTATTCCGGGTTGTAGATGGTCTGGGGGCACATCATACGTTGCCTGCAGTTTTTTCAGCTCATGCTTCAGTTGGCGGGTAATCTGTTCTGTGCCTTTCTCGCCGTAGAGGTTATTGATCTCAAGTGGGTCGTTCTGTTGGTCGTAGAGTTCCCACTTCTGTTCCCCGTAGAAGTGGATCAGTTTGTAGCGTGTCGTTTTTATACCGTAGTGGGCACGGACGCTGTGGAAGCCGGGGTATTCGTAGTAATGATAATAAAGAGAATTTCGCCATTCCTCAGGCGTTCGGCCTGTTTCGACCAATTTTCTGAAAGACTCACCCTGAATATCTTCCGGTATGTCAATGCTGCAGAAGTCGAGAAGGGTGGGGGCAAAGTCGATGTTCTGTGTCAATCCCTCAACCTGTGTGCCCGGCTGGATATGCTCCTTGTACTGCATCAGAAGGGGCATTCCGAATGACTCTTCGTACATAAATCGCTTGTCGAACCAGCCATGCTCACCTAAATAGAAACCTTGGTCGCTGCTGTAGATGATGAGGGTGTTTTCATCCAGCCCTGTTTCCTCCAGGTAATTGAGCAGCTGCCCCACGCTTTCATCCACCGCCCGAATAGTGGCCAGGTAATCCTGCATGTAACGCTGGTACTTCCATTCGGCGATCTCGTTCTCCGTCATCGACGTCGTGTGGTAGGCGTTGTTGCGTTCCCGGTAGGCATCGAAGAAACGTTCTTGCTCTCCGGCAGTCATGGTTCCCAGGAAGGCTTGAGGCCAAGGGTCATAGAGCAGCGTGTCGCTGTCGACACCGGTCACCATCTTCAGGTCATGTCCCTCATACATGTCCCGGTATATGTTCATTTCCTGGTGTGCCGCCGCAAAGCGATCCCCGTAGTCATCGAAGTAAGTCGGTGGCAGCGGGAAGGTGACATCTTCAAAGAGATGGTAGTGTCTCTCTGCCGGCACCCAGTTGCGATGGGAGGCCTTGTGGTTCATCATCAGGAAGAAGGGCTGTCCCTTCTCCCTTGTCTGCAGCCACTGCTTGGTAAAGGTGGTGATCAGATCGGTCACGTAGCCGGCATACTCTACTGTATCACTCTCCGTGATGAAGTCGGGATTGTAGTAATCCCCTTGGTCGTTCAGAATCATCCAGTGGTCAAAGCCGGTCGGTTTCGAGATTAGGTGCCACTTACCGATAAGTGCAGTCTCATAGCCATGTTTCTGAAGAATTTTTGGGAGGGTCTGTTGTGATCCGTCGAATGCCCTGTTCCAGTTGGCGAGGAAACCGTTCTTGTGGCTGTGCTTGCCGGTGAGGATGCTGGCGCGGCTGGGACCGGAAATGGAGTTGGCACAATAGTTGTTCCGGAAAGTGGCACCATTGTTGGCAATCCTGTCGATGTTGGGTGTCGGTGCCAGCGCCGAGATGGGATGTCCGTAAGCGCTGATGGCCTGGGTGGCATGGTCGTCACTCAGGATGAAGATGATGTTGGGACGCTGCTCAACCTGCTGTGCCATCGTGGTGAGTGCGGAGATCGCCAGCGACCATATAGTAAGTTTTTTTTTCATTGCAGTGTCGTTTTATTCCACCGAAAAGGCAACTTCGTTCTCGTTGTCGTCCGAACTCTGTGCCACCCACAATTTGAAGTCGCCCGGTTCAGTCTTTTTCTGCATGTCGATGCCGTAGAAAGCCAGTGCCTCGGAGTGTAGCGTGAAGGAGACCTGACTGCTCTCTCCTGCTTTCAGGGCGATTTTTTGAAATCCTTTAAGCTCCTTTACAGGCCGGGTGGTACTCCCTACAAGGTCGCGCACATAGAGCTGCACCACCATCTCACCATCCCTTTCACCTATATTCTGCACGGAGGCGGTGACGATAATCCGGTCATCCACCGCTTTCATGGAGGACTTGTCGAGGGTCAAGTTGCTGATGGTATAGGTCGTATAACTGAGCCCATAACCAAAGGGGTAGAGAGGAGTGATGGAGCTGTCGAGGTAGTTCGACTTGTAGTCGACTCTCTCATTGTTCAGGTCCACCGGGCGACCGGTGTTCTTCCGATTATAGTAGATTGGTATCTGGCCGATGTTACGTGGGAACGACATCACCAGTCGTCCCGAGGGATTGTAATCACCAGCAATCACATCAGCAATGCCGTGCCCCCCTTGTGTCCCTGGGAACCAAGCTTGCAAGATGGCATCCATCTCTTCATCTTCCCGGGAGAGGTCGAGAGGACGACCGCTGAAGTTAACCAATACGATTGGCTTTCCTATCTCTTTCAGTGCTTCCAGCAGTTGCCGCTGTGATTCCGGCAATCGGATATCGGTACGAACGGCTGCCTCACCCGACCAGTGGAAGCTCTCACCCACAGCTGCGATTACGATATCTGCCCTGCGGGCGGCAGTGACCGCCTCTGCGATCTTGCCGGGTGTGGTATTATCAATTGATGAACCCTCCGCATAAATCAGTCTTACGGCACTATCTCTATATTTCTCGGTAAGTCCTTTGAGGATGGGGACACTCTTGTTCCTATCACCAAGACCGGCCCACTCACCGTTGAGGTTGATAGAGTCGTTCATTAAGGGTCCCACCAGTGCGAGCGTGACCGCTTTATCTTTCGGTATGGGAAGGAGGGCACCTTCATTCTTCAATAGTACCACCGAAGCGGCTACGGCTTTCCGTGCCGTTTCCATGAATTCCGTGGTCATGGTGTTTTGTTTTGCACGCTCCTCATTGAGATAATGGTAGGGATCATCGAAGAGACCCAAAAGGAACTTCATCTCCAGTATCCGTCTCGTTGCATTGTTGATTGCTTGTTCTGATACCTTGTTCTCTTCTACCGATTTCTTGAGATATTTGATAAAGGAAGCTCCAGTCATATCCATGTCGATACCGGCGTTGATTGCCAGCTCGGCTGCATGTTGCTCATCTACTGCCACACCGTGTGGCACCAGTTCATTCACGCCGGTGTAATCGCTGACAACAAATCCTTTGAAGCCCCACTCATCGCGAAGGATATCTGCCATCAGCCATCGGTCAGCGGTAGCCGGCACGCCGTTGATCTCGTTGAAGGAGGCCATGAAGGTCCCGACCCCTGCCTTTGCCGCTGCCTCGTATGGAGGCAGGTAGATGTTGCGCAGCGTGTGTTCCGACAGCTCGGCGGTGTTGTAATCCCTTCCCGCTTCAGCAGCACCATAAGCAGCCAGATGTTTCCCCGTGGCTAGCAAGGTCTGTTGGTCACCCAGCGCTTTGCCATCGACCCCTCCCTGGAAACCGATGACACGTGCCTCGGCAATCCTGCTGCCCAGGTAGGGATCCTCGCCAGCCCCTTCCATCACGCGACCCCAGCGGGCATCACGTCCGATGTCTACCATCGGGGCAAAGGTCCAGTTGATACCGTCGGACGCAGCCTCGATAGCAGCGATTTCAGCGGTGCGGCGCATCATCTCCAGGTCCCATGAGCAGGCTTCCGCCAGGGGGATGGGGAAAATGGTCTTGTAACCGTGGATCACATCCTGACCAAAGAGTATGGGGATTCCCAGCCGGGTAGAGTCGACCGCAATTTGCTGCATGTTTCGAATCCCCTCCACCGAGGTGGCATTGAAGATACTGCCGATCAGTCCTTTTTCCAGGTAGGGTTTAAAGTCGTCAGACATCACCGGCCCTGTGATGGACCAGTTGGCGGAGAACTGGGTCATCTGACCGATCTTCTCCTCCAGGGTCATCAGTTTCAACAGGGAGTCAACACGACTCTCCACTTTTTTGTCACCGCTGTAACTGACCCACCTGTCAGTACCGGACCTGTTGGATGCGGGTGAACAGCTGTAGGCAATGAGCATAATCGCTACTATCCACACCGTTGGAATTGCAATCTTCTTCATATTTTCTTTTTTTATGTTGATTTTTGTCTTCTGATTCTGCTTCTATGTTTCTAGTTTCTGAATTTCGTGCCTCAAGCTTCCAAACTACAAACAGATCAACCTTCCAATCTCAGAAATCTTATTTGAATTCTAGCTTCTTTAGGCCTTCCTGAACCTCTGGTGCATCCATAAAGAGGTTCCATAGCAGTCCGCTGCGGTGGTTCTCGATCATCGGGGCGATGGTGAGTTGGTCGATGGCGAGATAGCGTTGTGGGTACCACTCATGTTCGATGCTGAAGGCATCGTAGAAGCCATATTTTCCCCAGATTCTGTCTCCCAGTTCGAAGTAGAAATGTTTCAATGCCTTCATCGACTCTTCAGGTGTGTAAGGGAAGCTGGAGAGTGCTGCCGTGGGGGTGATCACTCCACGGTCGTTCTCCATTGGCTTGTGGCCGGTGTACCCTTCCACCGAGTAACTTGCGGTGAGTCCCCAGCAGGCATCGCTGTATCCTTTGAACCCTTTTGGGTTCTGCGCACAATAGGCATGATTGATCAGAGTATGATTGCGGTTCAGCTCCCAGTAGTCGGCATACCGGTCGCTCAGTCCCTTCGGACTGAGACCTATGTAGGAGTAGTGTGACCAGAAGAGTGGACCGCCATATGCCTCAGCTCCGTTGTGTCGGAGAATCAGAGGATAGCCAAAGGCACTTTTGCTGCTTTTAATCTCACCTCCCCGTGCCCACCCGTTGTGGTATGCCGATGCCGGGATGGGATGGGTGGGTGAGGAAGCTGCCAGGATATAGGTGATGAGGCACTCGTTGTATCCCTCCAATGGGAAGTTCATCTCCCAGCCGTAGTCAGGACTCCAGTGCCAGTAGAGTACATCCTGCCCGTTGAGGTACCAGTCCCATTCCATCTCCCGCCAGAGGATGTCGATCTTGGCAGCGAGTGCCTGCTCTACCGGGTTACCATTCTTGAAATACTCACGTACGATGAGTAGTCCCTGCATCAGAAAGGCGCTCTCCACCAGGTCTCCGCCGTTGTCTTTCTTGCTGAAGGGTTTTGTCTTTCCGGTGGAACCCTCCAACCAGTGGGGCCATACCCCGTGGAAACGGTCGGCAGTAGCCAGAAAATCGGCAATTGTATGCAACCGCTCCACACCCTCTTCACGGGGAATGAATCCTCGTTCAATGCCGACAATCAGTCCTGCCAGGCCGAAACCGCTGCCGCCGGTGGTCACTACAGAAGCATCGTTCTGTGGGTAGTTGCCGTCGATGTGAATCCGTTCTCGAGCCAGTCCGGAGGTGGGCTCTGCACCTTCCCACATATAGTTGAGATGGCTGTGCTGGATGTAATTGAGCAGCTCTTCATCCGATGCGAATGTGATCGTTCGTCTCTCTTCCGGGGAGGCTGTTTTTTTTCTGTTGTCGTTGCCACAGGCAGTGAAGAAGAGAGTGGCCGTAATAATCATTGCCAGTGTCGTGTATAAACCTTTTTTCATTTGCATCTATCTCTTTTTTTAGATTGATTGATGGATTGAGAGAACATATATATTCAGTGTCTTTTCTGCCGATTGTTCAGTTTCAGATCAGTGAAAATAAAATTGTGCGCCGGAGATGGATGATATTTGTCTTCCAGTGTAGAATAGGTTTTCACCTCCAGCGTTCCTTTCTTCCGGTCAAAGGTGACAATCCGCAGGTAACCGTTGCCTCCTTTTTCTGAGCCCTTCACTCCTCTTTGATAGTTTGCCAACATTTGATACACCTTGTTCCCCTGTTTGCCGTTGCTCACAAGGGTGCCTACTCCTTCGTTGAGAACATGTCCACAAAACAGGGCCACGATATTGGGATGATTAGATGCAAATTTCTCCCATATTTGTGCCCCATCGTTGACAGTACGGGTGGTGTCTTTTCCAATTCCGTAGGATTGCGGTCGCCACCAGTCACCATTGTCAAGCAGTGTACTGTCGCTGTAGAGATAGGCATGCGTGTTGACGATTATCCATTTATCCCGATTCTCTTCAGCCACCCTGTTTGCCCAGTCGAGGACATCATCAGATGGGCCGAACTCAAGACTCATAATAAGCCACTCTTTACCTCCCGCACGAAGCGTGATGTAATGGTTGTCAATAGTCATCTGACCATGACTCCCTCCCCACTCTTTTTTCGCTTTGAAGCGGCTCACCGGGAAGAACCTGTTGGCCAGTGAGGTGTCGTGTTGATCAGCAAACGGACCAGGTTTACTTCCCATGTCGTGGTTACCCAGTGAAAAGGTGTAAGGTAACGCAATTTCTTCGATATCGGAAAAGTAGCGGGAGAGCAGCATCCACTCCACGGGATGGTTATCCTGTGTAAGGTCCCCCACATGAATAAGGGCATCTATCATGTTGTGGTTGTCGGAAATCCAGTTGAACTGTGATTCCAATACTTCCGGGTAGGCTTCCAGATATGTTTGTGTATCGGGGAGCACTACAAAAAGCGCTTTGTGGGAACGGCACGAGATGAATACCCACAGTGACAACGACATTAAAATCAGATATGTAATTTTATTTTTCAATTTATTTAATTTAATCAGCTATTAATTGACTGGACAGTTTCCTGTATTACCAAAGAAATCCCAGCAGGGTAAGTCCCCTTTTAATCTCATCGTCGTTCATCAGTAGGTCCCAGAGCAGTCCGCTCCTGTGGTTCTCGATCATCAGGATGATCGGTCCCTGGTTGATGGCGAGTTGCTGATTGGTGAACCATCTCTCCGAGAGGTTGAATGCATCGGTAAAGCCATACTCCGTCCAGATACGGTCTCCCAGCTTGTAGTAGAAGAACCGGAGTGCGTTCATCGACTCCACCGGTGTGTAGGGCATTGAAGAGAGGGCTGCCGTGGGGGCAATCACCCCGCGGTCGTTGGTGGGTGAGTGGGCGCTGTAACCCTTTTCGCCATCGCTGGCGGTAAGTCCCCAGCACTCTTTGCCATAGCCGTAGTAGCCATTAGGATTTGCCACACAATGGTTGTAGTTGATGAGGGCATGGTTCCGGTTCTGTTCCCAGTAGTCGGCATAACGGTCGCTCAACCCCTCTGGGCGAATGCCCAGGAAGGAGTAGTGGGCGAAGAAAAGTGGTCCTCCCTGTGGTGGTCCCAGCGGAAGCCGATACCCGTAGTAGGTGGCGTTGTTGGTCATGTTGCCGCCGCGTGCCCATCCATGCTCATACAACTCCCTGTTGATTGCGTGCGAAGGGGAGGAGGCGGCGAGCAGGTAGACGATCAGACTCTCGTTCCATCCGCTGATGGGCAAGTTCTTCTGCCATCCGTATGTGGGGCTCCAATGCCAGTAGAGCACCTGTTCCTCTCCTTTGTGAAACCAGTTCCACTCCACCGCTTCCCACAAACGGGTGATCACCTCCCTCAGGGTTGTCTCCTCCGGCGTGATGCGGTTGAAGTACTGCCTGGCGGTGAGCAGCCCCTGTATAAGCAGCGCGGTCTCCACCAGGTCGGCTCCATCATCATAGGTGCTGAAAGGGATTGTTTCACCCGTCTCACCATGGATCCAATGGGCAAAGGCGCCGTGGTACCTGGTGGCTTTCTGCTCTAGGAAGGTGGCGATCTGCTGCACCTGTTGGAGTGCCTCTTCCCGGGTTATAAATGCTCTTTCGGTCGCGACTATCATTGCCATCACGCCAAAACCGGTACCACCGGTGGTGACGGTGTTACCCGAACTAGTCCGTTCGCGGGCCATGCCACTCACTGGGTGGGCGAATTCGCGGAAATAGCGGAAAGTATGTCGCTGTACCAGTGTCAGCAGCTCCTCGTCAGGAATGCGAGAGAACTTGTCGGTACTGTCCAGACCCGTGGTGAGCGGGATAATCTTTCCCGTGGTGATCCTACTGCCGGAAAGGGCTCTCAGGCCGTTGTGTATCTCGAGGCGATAGTCGCTGAAGGCGACCAGTCTGTTCACCGCTTCGATATGGAGTTCCGACTGGTCCGGTGTGAAGTGAAGTTCTATCCTTTCACCACTCTTGTGCTGCAGGGTAATGTTGGCTGCCAGTGTGGCTGGATCGATCGGCTCCGAAAAATTGAGGGTGATGAGAGTTGCCGGATCCAAACGATGGTAGACGGGAGCATCCGTCACCTCTCCAATCCGGATGCTCTCCAGTTGAAAGAAGGCAGGCGGCGGTAGCTCATCGCTGTTGCCACAACCCCAGAGGAGGATGGAGCAGAGGATGCCTGTCCATATACCAATTGCTCTGTTCATTTTTCTGTTCTTTGAATACCACCGATTCAACGGGATGTAGAACCGGTGGGTTTCCCTGATTTCTCAGATTTCAGCTCTCCTGCTTATTGATTTGACAGCCTTTCAATCTCCGAAGCGGGGAGCGCTTTGTTGTAGATTCGCACCTCGTCGATCAGGCTTTGGTCGGAGAGGTGTCCCCACTCATTGAAGCGGGGTGCACCCGAGCCGATCGACATGATGTCGCAACCATTCCAGCTGATACCGGTGAAGTTGGACGCAGCCACCTCCACCCCTGCCATGTAAAAGGAGGCTTTGTCGGGTGACAGGACCAGGGCGACATGAACCCATCCTGCCGTTGCCGGATCCAGGTCAGCCTTTGTCCCACCGTCTAGCCAGCTGTCTGCCGTACCATTGCCAATATTGGCTTTCACCCGCTGTTTGCCTCCCGCATTTTCACGGAAGATACGGATGCCGGCAGTGCGGTTGTTTTGCGCATTGGCTGGTTTTCCCTCATGCGGAGGGCCGATCACCAGGATGCCTGCCCGGTCGGGGGTGCCGTTCACCTTGTACCAGAAGGTGAAGGTCATCGAACTGCCGAGCGGTGCCGCCATGTTGGCCACGTCAAAGGTGAGGTAGCTGTTGGCAGCGCCGGCATAAGCCTTGCCGCTCTTGCCGTCTGTAAAGGTGGGGGTGCCCACCACAGCGGCTTCCATCAGACTTTGGTAATCCTCCAGATCCTCATCAAAAGAAAGGTAGAACATCTGGCCGTCAGCACCGATGGGCGGTGGTGTGGGCTGTTCGGGGAAGTCGAACGGGGGGTTCTGTCCCAGGTCCTGAAAGCAGGAGGTGAAGATGATCCCTGTCATCATCAGAATAAAGAGATATGTTGTTTTCTTCATAGCGATCGTTGTGTTAATAGTTAGGATTTTGTATCAGTACACCGTTTGATTTATCAACCTCGTTCTGTGGCAAGGGAAGCAGTTCATGTTTCTCCTGATAACCGGTCTTGCCGGCAGCATGCAGCACCTCTTGGGCGATGCCCCAGCGTACCAGGTCGTAGAATCGGTCGAACTCCATGCCCAGCTCCACGCGACGCTCGTGGCGGATGGCATCGCGCATCTCTGTCTGGTTTGTTGTGGTCACTTTGGGGAGGAGGGATGCGTTTGTGCCGCGTGCTCTCGACCTAACCATTTCAAGAAGATCCGACGCTTCTCCTGTATTTCCCAGTTCATTGGCAGCCTCGGCAGCCATCAGCACCACGTCGGCGTAACGTATCAGCCGGATGTTGTACCAGAAGCCTCCCTTTGTGTAGGTGGCCCGCAGGCTGGGATTGGTATAGGCTTTCTTGTTGTAGTACTTGTTGATTACATCGGCGTTGGAGATAGGTTTCTCACCGTAGGGTTGATTCGCCGGGATGGAAGAGGGGTTTTCGCCGGTTTTAATGAAGTAGAGCAGCGTCTCGTTCTTGCGGGGGTCTCCCTCCTCAAAGGCGTCTGCCAGAAGCTCCGTGGGGGTGTGCCAACCCCATCCCAGGTTCCATTCGCCGGCACCCCTGACACCCTGCACCTGTGCAAACTGGCTGCCGATGTCGTTGGAGCCGGGTTGAGAGGCGGTGGCGGTACATTGCAGTTCGAATACAGACTCGCTGCTGTTCTCTCCCGTCTCTCGGAAAATCTGGTTGTAGGGGGTGTTGAGGTTGTAGAGTCCCGACTGGATCACCTCCATCGCTGCGGTGTGCATGTTATTCCAGTCGTTTCGCATCATGTAGGTGCGGGCATGAAGCGCCCGTGCAGCACTCCATGTGAGGCGGCCGGTGTATACTGGTGGCCAGCTCTGGGGTAGATGGGCCTCTGCTGTCTCCAGGTCAGCGTCGATCAGTGCATAGATTTCAGCTGTGGGTGATTTGGGAATGTTGGCCTCCTCGGCGTTGTTGATACGGAAATCAATTTTGGGTACCTCACCGAAGGCACGTACCAGGTTGAAGAAGGCAAACGCACGGAAGAAGTGGGCTTCTGATCGGTTAATCAGATCACCCTCGGAGAGTGTTCCCTTGTCCGCTTGGCTCTGTGCAATGTCGTCGAGGATCTTGTTAGCCAGGATGATGATTTCGTAGTTGGCGGTCCAGTAGGAGCCAATCAGGCCGTTGGTGGCGATGTATTCGAATTCATCGAACATTCTGCCGTGTGCGGCACCATCGGAAGCGGTGCTCCCTTTCTCCGCATCCTCGGAGCGGAAGGAGTGGATGGCCAGGGCGGTGGTGCCAGAAGTGACGTGGTAACCACGTAGTTTTGCATAGAGGGTGAAGATGTCGGACTGGAATGAACCGCCGCTACCCTCATCGCCCTCTACCCATTCGCCCTGTGGCTTCTGGTCCAGAAGGTCAGAGCAGCCAACAGGCGTCAGAGAGAACATCGCTGCAAAGAGGAGCCAAAAATATATCTTTTTCAATTTCATAATGCTGTCAGTTTAAAAAGTTAAGTTCAGACCAAAGGTATAGATCATCGGCATGGGGTAAGTGCCGCCATCAATTCCGAAAGCGAGGGCAGAGCCTCCAATCTCGGGGGTATAGCCAGTATTGCGTGTCCAGGTCTTCAGGTTCTGCACGTTGGCGAAGAGCCGTAGCGACTTGAGGTATACCCTCTGCAACAATTCAGTTTCAAAGGTGTAGCCCAGCTGAACGTTGCGGATGCGGAAGAAACTGCCATCCTCTATGAAGTAGTTGGAGTTGATCAGGTTGATGGAACGGGAGGGGTTGAGTATTGGCTCCCAGTTGGAGGTCCCTTCGCCGTTCCAGCGATCCATGCGGTTGGTTAGGTAGTTGAGCTGTGCATAGGTGGGGTCATCCCATGTGCGGTAGATTTCGTTTCCGTAGACCCCCATCATCTCGACACCGAAGTCGAAGTTGCGGTAGTCCAGGTTGAGACTGAGGCCATAAGTGAGATCTGGTGTTGGGTTGCCGATGATTGTGCGGTCCTCCTGTGTGATGGCGCCGTCGCCGTTCACATCCACAAACTTCAGGTCGCCGGGTGCGACACTCCCCACGCTGTTGGGAAAGTAGGTCTTCACATCCTCTCTGTTCTGATAGACACCAGCCACTTTGTATCCGAAGAAGTGTCCCACGGGATAACCTTCCAGTGAACGGGATATACCTCCCGAGGCGAAGATGGCATCCTCGGGACCGCGGCCGAGAGAGAGCACCTTGTTATCGATGGTGGTCAAGTTACCTGCCAGCGAGTAGGAGAGCCCATCGCTGCCAATCTGGTCATTCCAGGAAGCGGAGAGTTCGAGTCCTCTGTTTCGTATCTCACCCAGATTCTCCAATGAGTTCTTGGCTCCGGAGAAACCGGCCAGCATCACGATGATGTCACGGGTGCTTTTGTTGTAGAATACTGGTTCGATCCGCAAACGGTTATCGAGCAGGTTGACCTCAAAACCAGCCTCCCAGGCGTGTGTCTTCTCCCAGTTGAGATTCTGGGGCAGGTACTGTACCGAGTAGCCGGTGATGATGTTGTCGCCGAAGACGGCACTGCCTGAGCTCTGGAGGCGTGGGTAGGTGGGGTAGTTGTACCCACCGGTGTTCTGACTACCGAGTACGCCCCAGGAACCCTTGAACTTCAGGTAGTCGACCAGCGCCAGCTCTTTCATGAAATCCTCTTCCGAGGCGACCCAACCGGCACCGAAAGAGTAGAAGTTGTCCCAGGTGTTACCCACCGAGCGAAAGACTGAAGCACCGTCTCGCCGGTAGGAGGCGTTGAAGAGGTATCGGTTCTGATAGTTGTAGAGCCCCCTCAGAAGGTAGGACATGGTGAATCGCTTGTACTGGCTCCCACTGTTTGACATCGATTTGTTTGAAAGGGAGGAGATCCACCACTTGTCTGTGTCATCGCTGGGAACGGAGAAGATGATCTCTTCGATATTCTGGCTGCGCGAACCACCAAGTGAGGAGTATTCGGTGAAGTTGGTTGTGACACCCGCGGTGGCGGTCAGGTTGTGAGAACCAAAGGAGTTGCTGTAGGTGAGAATGTAGTCACTCTGTGCCACGGTCCGGGTCGATTTCGACTGTGATACCGACTCACTGGTGGTGAGGTTTTCCGCCCCCTCTATGTCGGGGTTGTAGACCGTGATGATGGGGCTGAGGCTGCGGGATTCGTTCACTGCATAGTCGAGAGAGAAGGTGCTCTTGAAGCTGAAATGCTCCAGAAAGTCCACCTCCCCGTAGATGTTTCCCGCCGCACGGTGGTTCTGTGCTTGGGCATGGTTGGCCCTTGCCTCCACCTCAATGAGGGGGTTCCACACCTGCGCCCGTTGAAAATCAGGCAGTGTGTGAATCAGTCCTCCTGTTGCGTCATAAAGCGGAGCGATGGGAGCTGCCCTGATGACACCGCTCACTCCCTTGGCGTCGGTGGGGTTGGTCCTGGAAGCGTTCACTTGATAGCCGAAGCGTAGTGCCTCGCTCACGCTGTACTCGCTGCTCAGGTTGAGTGTCAACCGCGAGTATTTCTCATATTTGATGTTCCCCTCTTCGGAGGTGTAGCCGATGCCGAGGTAGAATCGGTTCTTCTCACCCGAACCGGTGATGCTGACATTGTTGTTGGTGAGAAATCCCTGCTGGAAAATCACATCCTGCCAGTTGGTGTCGGCTTGCCAGTCACTGTAATCGAAGCTGGAGAGTCCCTGGTTGACTCGCTGTTCGTCATATAACTCGCGAAACTGTGCCGCGTTGGCCATCGGCATCATGTGGGTCACATCCTTGAAGCCGAGTGAACTGTTGAAGTTGACCACCGTCTGGCCCCGTTTAGCCCGTTTCGTGTTGACGATAATCACCCCGTTGGCTCCCCGAACGCCGAAAATGGCAAGCGAAGAGGGGTCTTTCAGGATCTCCATCGACTCGATATCAGCAGGATTGAGGTAGTTGATGTTGTCGGAGAAGAGTCCGTCCACCACGTAAAGCGGGGAGTAACCGTTGATAGAATTGGTACCACGGATACGTACCTCAGGGTCCTGTCCGGCACGGCCGCTGTTTACGATTTGCACTCCGGCAACCTTACCCTGCACGGAAGAGAGCAGGTTGGTGGTAGGCCTGTTGGCGATCTCCTCGGCACTTACGCTGACGATAGAACCGGTCAGGTCTCGTTTCTTGGCACTGCCGTAGCCGATCACCACCACCTCTTCCAGTGCCTGCACATCTTCGCTCATCACCACGTTAATGTTTGTACGGCCGTTGAGGGGCTCTTCTACCGAGAGCATCCCAATGTAACTGAACTGAATGGTTGCGTTGGAAGGCACATTTTCAAGGGTATAATTCGGGTCTGCTTACTAATTCCCAATCAGGCACACAATTTCATTTGTGGCTTGACTGGATAAATATTTATATTTCTCACTTTCATCAGTTTCGATAGAAACGAGACAAAATAAGGAAGGGGAATATC
>Ga0209408_1000054_pt1 | contig 92770 bp, 75 predicted proteins | sample AD_UKC107_MetaG_FD_184422 | JGI IMG/M metagenome (GOLD analysis project Ga0209408, IMG submission 184422) | Active sludge microbial communities of municipal wastewater-treating anaerobic digesters from Hong Kong - AD_UKC107_MetaG (SPAdes)... | ecosystem: Engineered > Bioreactor > Anaerobic >... | reverse complement strand
GGAATCCCCCTTCGCCGCCCTTCGTCTCAGAACTTGTGCCTCCAAACGCTTTAAGAAAGTCACCAGTGCCTCGGCCATGATCTGGAAAATGCTGATGGTGGCAGAACAGCGATTCCGACGACTGAAAGCGCCTCAACTGTTACGCGATGTCTACAATGGTGACAAATACGAAAATGGTATCAACCTGAAAACCTTGAAAAAGGACTATGTCGCATGAACCCTTTTTACACACCTATTGACATGTCCGGTCTGGAATCCTGGTTCTGACCGGATATAGGGTATAATTAAAGAATGCACTTGCATCACGTAAAATTTGTTTTGATCATTTTTCTTACTTTGACAGGAAGATTAGCACCCGCATTAGATGGTAGCCCTTTTAACGTTCTGGACAGTAAATTACATCAAGAGATGGATCAGATTAATAGAACCTGGTCTTCTGCATCACCAAACGTAAAACCTGTGTTGGAACAAAAATTGACAACGATCTATCAAAGACTTCATGATATTCGGCACTATAAAGCCTTCGAGGAGCTCTGGAACAACATTTACTATTCTGATGACGAGATTGTGGTTCTTTATCCTGCAAGCGGATCACACCTTGCCCCACTTGAGATTGTTCACAGTTCAACATTCCAGCGTGTGACCTTTATTTATACGGAAATCGATCCCAATGTAATTCCCAGACTGGAAGCCACATTGCTTCAAATGGTTGATCTAGGATTCTATTCCGACCTTTCCGTCACTATCACCCCGCTCCAAACACTCTCTGGTTCCCGGGGAGATGATCGTAATCCAAAACAAGATATCGCTTCCTGGCTGCAGAATGAGATTCAAAAAACAGGAACAGCCCCCCCCATAGAGCTCAATTTTTTCTTTAAGTTCAAGCACACAAATGTTTTACTAAAGCTATTAATAAATGCCAGTTCTCAAATACCCGGGTCTTCATCGTATTTCAGGGCTGAAGATATCTCAAAAGCCAACTTGGTCATCACCCATGACTTAAGCTTTGATCCACGTGAGAATCTGTCCCTTCTGTTCGAAATATTAGATTCAAGATGTACTCTCCAGGTTAAAACCAGACTCCTTATTTTGATGGAAGACCTAAATCGATATCCTTTTCCGCTGGATCTATCGCCTTTAGACATTATAAAAACAACTGAGCAACCATATGGACATGCTTCCTTTTTAGCGCTTCCTAGCGGCACCCTCACACCCTTTGAGTCAGGCCAAAGTCTTTACAGAGGAGCCACAGTGTTAGAACCCGATCTACATTTCTGGTGTGCATTAAGCACAAATAAAAGGAAAAATCTTTTCGATTTGATTCTTTTTCGGGATTACGGCTTTAACCGAAGAAATGTTGATCTGATCGATGGACATCCAGTATTTGCTCCCGCCATCCTTGATTGGTACAACGGGTACGCTTATAAGGATATAATAAACTCAGACCTTCGAGAATATCCCAATTTCTTATCGAAATTGGTCGAATCCTGTATCACTCTCCTCAGCGATATCCCAAAAGGAAAAAACCGTGAGTGGCTCTGTAATTCATTGAATATATTTAAGACAACGCTGAGCTCGATTTCGACTGGGGAACCCCGGACAATCATCGACGAAGCATTGAAAAACGGTGACTTAAAGTTCTTGCACTCCAATGCTTCCCGGACTCAGTATACCAAGGCATTAGCATCAACCGATCGAATATTACAAAGATTAAAATCAGACGTCAAACAAGCAAAAGAGGCGCTGAGAGTATATAAAATGAAGGCGAACTTTCTGGAAACCCAATGCTCCAGTCCGAAGGGTTTCAGTAACCATCATAAGGATAGCTTTCAATGAATTTACCTTACGAGATAAAATTTTTTTTCGCTGTGGCTTTCATCTTACCCGTGTTTTCCGCTCGAGTTATCGCAGATAATAATCCCTCAGAAAAATTACTGCACGAAAACATTTCCGTTCTCCGGGACCAGAATCCTGATATGCTCTACGGCCCGGGCAATCAAGAGCTTAAGGATAAAATTACCAAGGCCCGTAATCAAATTTTATCTCAACGTGAAATAGCAACAGAGTCTCTTAAGTCAGAGATCGAAACACTGGATCGGATTAAAGTCCAGGATCCCGTTTTTATTCAAGAATCCGCAGCTTTGATATGGAAACTAAAGGGTCTGAGTGAGGCAGATTACATATTATCACTCTTGAAGAAAATTCCAGCTGAAAAACAAAATACACCAGTATATTCTACACTCATGGACGTTGCCGAACTACAAAGCCCAAAGGGAATTCCCTTACTTGTTCAATGTATGGATAAACACAGTGGCGGTTTTTACCTGAACAATGAGGTATATATCCAATGGCCCCTTACCGTGAAGATCGTTTGGGCGCAATGGGGTCCAGATTCATGGCCGGTTCTGCTCGATTTATTGCACAAAAATAGCGACACTCGCATAAAACAGTCTGCTATGCTTATACTAACACAGGCTCAATACTTACCTGCACTTCAGTCGATTCGCGACCTCGTCAAAAGTGATAACGCCGCCCTTCGCCAGACTGCGATTACATGCCTGGGAGTATTCGGTCATCCTGACGATTTTGGTACACTTGTCAATGTTTTAGCCAACTCTGAAGGAGAAGATTTATGGGCCAGTGCATTCGCATTATTCGAGTATGAAGATCTACGAGCGATTCCCTATCTGGAAAATAAAATGATATGCGAGAACCAAGATGCTCGCTTTGAAATCCTTGCGGCATTATCACATCTAACGACACCTGATTCCATTAATTCTCTGTACCGATACTGCGCCAATCCAGCCAGCAGGAGTGAAAATAGATTTTGCACGAGATGGTCAGCCAATTTTCAAAGGGATTTCGAATGCAATCCGGAAGATTTCATTGTCCTGAATTCTCCGGAACAGGATCACAGGTGCAGGTTGCAGATTCAAAAATTCAACAGCCGATTTCAGCATTCTTCAGAGAGTCAACCGTTTACCCGGAATGATTTCATGACCTTATTAAAATTATGGAAAAATGGATCCTCCCTGCTACCTCCAGAATATCCAAATCTAACGATTGGGACCCTGATTAGTGTTTCTAAAGGTGATGATTTGTCCTTCTATTATCAAGTGTTAGCTTCGGCCTACAAACACTTTACGAATGAATCATGGGCAGACATTCAAACTCTGGAGGAACTGATAAAACGAATAAGCCGAAAGAGATTTCGAGCTGAGATTGGTATCACTTCAAAAGCGTCCAAACCTTGAGCCAAACCACATTGGAACAGAACCACATTCCGTCGAAGTTATTCATCCCGGTTTTCTCATTATTTCTCATTATTTCCGGGTACTGCTCCGTTAGCTATGAAATACTCTGGTTTCGTTCCTTACATCTTCTCCTTGGATCCGATTCTCTGGCTATCGCCCTTGTACTTTCATCTTTCATGGCGGGCCTTGGCGTCGGGAGCTGGTGGCTGGGTAAAGCTGCGGACAGAATATCTCCGTCAGCTCTTTATCGCTGGCTTGAACTGGGGATTGGGCTCTATGCGTGTATCACACCCTGGCTGCTGAGCTTCGGATCCATACCCTATCGTTTTATCTTCCAGTCCCTTGAAGGGCATACGGAACTTTTACTACTTTTCAAATTTCTTCTCAGTTTTGTCGTTCTGTTTATTCCAACCTTCCTGATGGGAGGAACGTTGCCAACCGCCGTACGCATATTAACAAAGAACTTTGAAATCAGGAGCGGCAGAATAGCAAAAGCATATGGTTTGAATACTCTTGGTGCATGTCTATCTGCCGTGCTTGTACCCTTCTTACTTTTACCCAGCTTGGACCAACATTGGGTCCTTGCAGGAACAATTTGTGGGAATCTATTTATATTTCTTGGAATGTTTCTTTTTTCTCCATCCCAAGGAAAACAAGCCATTGCGTATCATGAAAATTTGGGATCAAAAAGCGGAATGAGACTCGAAAAGTCTTTTCTCTCATGGACTTTATTTCTTACAGGTTTTGTGTCACTTGGTCTTGAAACCGTCTGGAACCGGCTTTTCTCGTTGCACATGACAAGCAGCATCTACACATTCAGCCTGATTCTTGCACTATATCTCGCAGCCGTAGGATTCGGATCCTTACTTATGGGACTCCGTCCCTTAAAAAATGGGAACCAGGGTCGAATCTTCGCTTTCACGCAACTAATTATTTCATTTCTTATCATTATCCAGGTGATGATTATTGATAAAGTTACCTGGATACAACTCTGGCTGCTCGACATGGGTGGCGTTGGGTTTGGTTCATACATGCTAACCAACGCTCTTGTCATCACCTTGATGACAGGACCTATCAACCTGTTATTTGGATTATCTTTTCCTTCCGCTTTAACCTATTTGACATCCGATCCAGAGCGGCTTGGAAGAAAAACTGGGGCATTAGCCGCAATCAACACCCTGGGTACAGCCACAGCTTCCATCGTGGTAACATTCTTTTTCTATTCCATTTTAGGCAGCAAAATTACACTTCTGATATTGGGGTTGCTGTCCCTATCTTGCTTTTTTATAATCTCTCGATCGATTCAATTCCCCAAGAGAAACCTCTTGGTCATAATCATTTTGGGTCTTATTGTAGTAGCTTTACTTTTTCCATGGAAAAAACAGAATTTTCATTTGCTAATGGCTCAAAAACCAGATTGGGCTCTGGAAATGTACAGAAAGGATAAACTCCAAACGTATAGAGATCAAATTAAAATATTATCCTTTTTGGAAGGAAGAGAAGCTGTTGTATCGGCCTGCATTTTACCAGAAGGAGTCCGGACCCTCTTTATCAATGGCAAACCGGATGCAAGCGATTATTCCAATGACAAACTCTCTCAATATTTATCAGGGCACCTGCCATTTTTGTATTACCGGAAATCCAATCCTCCTGAAGTTCTTGTATTAGGATTAGGATCTGGTTCTTCCACTTATGCTGCATTCCAACATGACGTGGCAAGCATAGAAACCATTGAAATCTCACCTGAAGTGATACAGTGTGCGAGGAAACATTTCACAGAATTAAACCATAACGTTGCCATGAAAACTCCCATTCGTCTTGCAGACGCCAGAAATATTCTGCATAACACAAACAAACGTTATGACATTATTATCAGTGAACCCTCCAACCCCTGGATTACCGGAGTCAGCAACCTATTTACTACAGAATTTTTTAAGGATGTAGATTTACATCTCAAAGAGGATGGTATTTTTTGTCAATGGTTTTATTATTACAAATTAAATTACGAACACGTTCTTGGTATGGTCTCGACTCTCCGAAGTGTCTTTCCGCATATCAACGCTTACAGTCAAGCGGGTGATATATTTCTGATTGCTTCGAAAAGCAAATTGCAACTGGATGAATCTGCGCTAATGACACCATCGTCAAATACGCAGACCCTCATCAAGCAAATGGGATTTTCTAATTCTAGTATGGTCACAAATTACTTTCTTTGGAATGAAGAACAAATCCATAAAATCGAAACACTACTGCCTGTTAACCGTGACGGCCGATCATGGCTTGAATTTGAAGCTCCTAAATACATTTTTGGAAACTACAGTGACAGTAACCTTTCCAAATTTATTGATACAGCCCCCTCATCTATTCTCCCCCTTTCGGTAAAACCTACTATTACCTCCAGTACTCTGGAATTTCATCCGATTGGCATTAACTTACCGCACTTGCAGGGACTCTCCCTCAACAGCTTTTGTCTTGAACGTCATACCTTTATTTCAAAAGACATAATCCAGAATGCGTTCTGGGTTGCCAGATTTTCAGATAAAAACGGGGGAACCATGGCCCTCTCATCCCCTGTTCTTGAGAGAGACTTAAATTTTCAAACAATTCAGTTACTCCTGAAAGGCGAAATGAAAGGCTGGCTAACTGCAGTTCCCGTGAAGGTGACCTTGCCGGACAGAACCTATTTAGCCTTTGTAGATGAAGGTCCTCCTTTCCGTTGGACAGGTCTATGGAAATATCATGCTAACGGTCAATATTACATTCTTACAGTTGATTCTCTTAAAACAATAAATGACAGAATTTCTTTAGTCAATTATTTAAATAGAATTCGTTATAAATCTTAATATCAGGTCCACTGAAAAACGATTCGGTAGTGTCAAGAATCTTTCGCACTTTTATGGGGAACTCTGCAGTTTTTCATGTCGATGCATATATTCGGTTAATCTCTCCTTCTCGGAGTCAGAAGGTTCTAATTCAAGACACCGCTGGTAGTGGAACACCGCCTGATCGGGTTTATTCAGGAGAGTTGCATAAACGTTTCCCAGGTTTTTATGAATAACAGGGTTATCCTCCCGCAATACAAGTGCAGCTTTAAAAGCTCTTTCGGCTTCCTCACCTCTCCCGGACATTGCGTAAAGGGCACCCATATTGGATAAAATCCCCACATCGGTCGAATTCCATTTTAAGACACGTTCATAGACCTCCAGGGATTCCTCAATCCTTCCTTGTCTAGCCAGAAGATTTCCCCATTCCTTTGCAAGAGTAGCAGATTTTGGATATTTTCTTATCAATGGCTCTATCACATCCGGCAGTGTTGACGGGTCGTTCCTCGATGCTTTTCTCGCATGATACAGGAGGTTCCAGTCTGACAAAATCTGGCTCAGTGTCGCCCTTTGAAACTCAATACCTTTCGGAACTACAGCTCCGATGTACCCGAGACTTTTAAGTTTTTTTTCTTCCTCCGTCGTAGGCTCACTTCGTCTGTATAAGACCTGTACGATTCTCTCCAGAGGAAGATTGCGCGCGCATTCACCGCGAAGATCACGAAGGATCTGTTTATTGGATGTAGAACTGACACGATTGACTTGCTGGTAAGGATCAACGGCACTGTTATAAAGTTCCTCTCCGCCATGTCGTATATACATCCATTCATCTTTTCTGATTCCCATTACAGGATTTGCCCCAAACATAAGTGATGGGAGTACCGTGAGGGAAACAAGAGCTTGCCCAACACGGTCGTGTAGAATTCGATTGATTCCATCCTCATCGATGCCGGAAGAAAGATTCACCCAGCCTTTTATGGTCGGAGCAAGGTCCACCAGTCCCCATGGCCCCTTTGCAGAGTTTGAAATGGGAGGCCTCGGAAAGAATATTAGTGGAACATGTAGCGTGCTTCGGTATATCCCCATACCGTGCTCGGGTTCGTCTTTATCGCCCAGACCCTCACCATGATCTCCCACAATTACCATTTTCCAGGATCTTTTTTTATCCTTACGCAATTGTAGGATCAGTTGTCCCGTAAGTTGGTCCGTATAAGCTACCTGTGATGCATAGGGATTTCCGGGATACTGTGAATCAATTCCAGGTCTTTCCGCGTAAGGCATATGTAAATCGTAAAAATGGACCCAGAGAAATAACTTCTGGTTCTCGGGAGTGTTCCGGATGTAATCCAGTGCTGCATCCAGGGTCAGTTGGCCATCACGGCGGGCTCCCCCACCGCCTTCATCTGCCCTTACTCTCTCGGGACATATGTCGTTGTAAACATCGAAACCTCGATTAAGTCCATACCGCGCGTTCAATGTCTCTGATGAAACAAAGGCCGCCGTTGAATACCCTTTTCTGTGGAAGGCTTCAGCCAGTGTTTCACGGGTATTATCCAGGTTATAACCGGAACAATCCATAACACCGTGGTTCAGAATATCGTTTCCCGTTAGAATGGAAGCATGTGCGGGTGTTGTGAGTGGACAGGTGGTCAATGCCTCTCGGACATATAAACCCTCTCCCGCCAGGGAATCAAGGTGGGGCGTTTCGACCTTCTCGGTTCCGGCAGCGCCAACGTAATCCCATCTCCATGTATCAATGGTTATAAGGAGGAAGGAAGAAACTGAAGGTTGCGATGGCGTGGAGCTTGCCCCATCCCTGGACGAATCATGGTAGCAGGTATTCAAAAGAAGCAGAGCACCTGATACGAGAACACAAAGAATCATTTTTCTGCAGAAATTTAGTATCATATTTGGATTATAGCACTGAGAACCGGGTTAAATGAATCAGTTTCATTTCCGTGTGGAAGTATAAATAAGCGGGGCCATTTGGCCCCGCTTAGAATTGCATCTTCAGGAATACGCAGGTTTACTGTTTTACTTTTCCATCTTCCGGGACTTCCCGCCTTGTGGGTGCTTTCCCAGATACATTGCACCGGGAAAGTGGCTTGGTTCGCCATCCGTTTGTCATGGGAAGAATTGGTGAAAGGGAAGTTGTATTCTCATGAGTTGTAAAACTTCTCTTTGCACAGCTATTCGCGGTTGTGTCCTTGGTACCACCGCAGGCGGCAGTATCTCCCGTTAGCGATCTCTCCGTGCTGGAAGAATTGTTTCCATGCCGCCCAAAATTGCTTCCAGTTACCGCAGTGATGACGAACCAGTAACCTTGTCCTGCAGCTGGGATCGGTGATGTTAGGTTGTCCACATTTCCTGAAGTACCAATGGAACAGTTCTCATTGGTAACAGTCATTGTTGAACCCAGCGTGGAGAGATTACCCCAGTACATATTAAAATTATCGGGCGTACCACAGGCTGGATCCCACGTAACGTGAACCGTATTCGGGTTTGTACCCTTGGTGACTGTCATGTAAGTTCCTGGAACATCTTCACCATAGGTTGGGGGGGGAGGCGCGCTTCCGCACGAACCCGAACAGGTTGTTGAATCACATTGCCAGCCTGTTGCAGAAAGGAAAGCTGCCGCCAATCGATGGGTCGAATTTGTGTTTTGCATGTGAGTCAAAAACCTAATCCCAAAATTAGGGTTGTTGAGCATTGAATCAGCAGCTGAAGGCCCGGAGCAAGGTGGTACATCCGCCATACCTGCCACTGTGGCATAGAGAGAACCACTCCAGCACTGCCATTCATCACCACCAGCGGCTGTACCGGGATCATTAAGGCCAAGGTTACACCAGGTAACTCCGTTTGGTGTCCACGCTATATCCCAGTAATCTCCTGTCTGAAGGTTACCGACATCCCACTCCCACCACATGGCTACGTTAGTTGTAGCACCTACCGTGCTCAATGTATGTTGGATATATCGATCAGTGTTTTTTCCAGTCGTAAATGCAACACCGGTATCGGGATCAGTCCAGCACCCATCACCATAGTCTGCCTGGCTCCAGGTACCTGAAACAGTCCACGGATCTGAAAATCCCCATCGACCTGTTGAACTCGTGGCAGTTGGGGCAACTTCGAACCTATCATAATAACTCATCCCGTTGACCGGATCTGGATTAATTGAATCTTCAATCCCGATATCTACTGGAGAAGACAAGGTGACCGGACCATAGGGGTTCGTGGATTGAACCGTTACCTCTAATGGGATCTGCTGGCCAGCAGCAGGGCAGGCGACGGAAGGATCCACCGCTATGGTGAAAGGATCACTGGGATCCGGTGCATAGACATAACCGGTACCGTAGGGAATGAGACCATAGGTTGCATTACCATCACAAATCTGGATCATCCCGGCACCAAACACCGCGTCACAGGTGGGACAGCTAAGTGTGGCGGTGGTCCCATAGGCCCAGTCGTTTCCTGTGTTGGCCAGGTAGGGCATGACAACCCCTACCTCCCCTGGATCAATACCGCCATTATCGTTGCAATCGGTGTCGTCAAAGGCGAACTGGTCATACGCAAGGACGGGATCACCGGAGCAGACCGTACTTTCGCAGACCAGATTGCCAATATTTAATGCCACATCATCGATGTGAACATCATTTCCATAATCGTTCACGCAAAGAAGTCCAACCTGCACTGACGAATGTCCTGCACCTGCATATGCTGTGAGATCCACGGAGTGTTGAGTCCACACATTCGCCGAACCATTGTATCTATAGACAGGTGCACCAACATTAACCCAGTGAGTTCCTTCTGTTGCACAGGTCGATGTTCCCGCTTCACAAACCTGAACCTGGATGTAGTCTTCATTCGTGTAGATGTTATCGTGAAACATCCAGTAGGTCAGTGTAGCACCTGCATAGGAGGTGAGGTCAGATACTGTGCTTCGGTAGAGCCGTGCAGAGGAAGGTGGATAAACGGTCCAGGTATTGGCATAGGCCAGGCCCGCGCCACTGTGGGTTGGATATCCCGAAGGGTGAACAGTAGCAGTAGATCGCTGCCACAGCAAAGTACCACCGGTGGTATCAACGGATAACCGGGCCCATCCCGTCGGAGGGAAAGTTGTCGAGTCGAACGATTCGGTAAAAGCTGAGCCAGTAACATTAAAATTGGCATTTGCGATTTCCGTGAAAGTTTGAGAAGCGCTGCAACCGCCTCCTGTATTAGTCCATGCATCATCAATGGCATGAATATTGGTGATGTTAAAGGTCAACGTCTTGGTACAATTGGCGGGCCAAGCGCCAGTGTACTCTACGGCAAATGGGTAATCACCATACGCATAAGTCATTGAGGGAAGATCCGGAAATGTCACGGTGGGATTGATGATCGTAACATCAGGATCCGAACAGGTCAGGGTAACTTCAAAAGGTCCAGGAAGATCATCACTTTCATAGTTTGCGATAGCGATATTGTAATTTAAAACTTCCCCACGATCATGGTATGTGTCGTCATCACAGCCGCCACTCAATGGATCAATTTGATACACGCAGACTTCCCTCTGGCAGTCTACTGTTGAATTGTTGGAAGTGTATGGGTTTCCATCACCGCCGGTAAAGGAGAGCCAGATGTCGTCCCCGTGAACGGCACCCAGATCGCTTAATGAAGCTGGTGTAACAGAGAAGGGTCCGGTACCTGAAATCGTACCCGCTACAGAACCTCCGCTGGTTACGTGGTACACAGCATTAGTCGGCGTTCCCGTTGCATCAACGATGGTTGCCGTGGCTTCATCCACGCAGAAGTAGGTCATCTTGTCCAGTGTGGCAGAGGGCTCTACCGCACAATCGGCAAACCGGAAGCTGGCGATGTAGCTTGTATCTTCCACGCCGGTGCTGGGGGCAGTGGTTGAACGATCTCTCACATACTCAACATTCACCCAAATGTCACATCCGTTGGGATCAATGGCAGCCCCGTTATAATCACCCCACCGGTAGATACTATACTGCACAGTACCATTCTGATATACCTTTTCACCAGCTTTGACAGTAACGGGACCTGAGAGTGTATTGGTTGGGTCACCTGCCTGACGCCCCGCGAGGTAGCCACCGACGTACACAGGGCCTGTTGCTGAAGCGCGGTTGAAGACTGTTATGAAGTTTTGCTTCGTATCCACAGTGCAATCGGCCATCCACAAATGGTTGTTTGCGAGCGTATATTCGTTAGTTTGAATAACAGCCGGGTTACTTCCACTAACATTAATCTGGTTCCACTGGACCGTATCGAAGTTGGAGCCATTATTCCCCGTTCTAACCGTCCAGAGGTAAGGCCATCGCAGCTCAACATCGGTTTGGCGAATATCAAGCCCATCGATCGGGTAGCTTTGTGCGTAGGCAGAATTACTTGGGTTAGTGATCGAACCAGGGTAGGATGTTACGCTGGCCTGCCATTGTGTTGGGGTTGACGTCAATGTCGGCTGGTTCCATCGCCAGAGATCATGGGCTTGAGTAGACAAATTTGGGGTAATAATATACGTGGGCGTGCCCGCCGGGGGGTATTGCCCCTGGTCAAAGCCCCGCCTCTCGGCAGCCTGCGGAATGAGTGTACTGGAAAACACATACTGAGCCTGATCCGCTGATAGCAACGTTGATCCCGCATAAGCCTTTGTTTTATTAATGACATACATCACAGACTGGTTGCCTCCGGAAGATGGGAACCAGACGGATCCGCTGAAAATTGCATCTTCCCCTACAGCCGTATGGGGATAATCCGCAACTCCCGTACCGGCAGGATCGATTTCATAGGTCCACCAGTTACTGGCTGCGGTAATGGGGCTTTCCGCTTTGGATACGGCCAGGCAGAGTCTGCTATCTGTTGCGGTAGAATTAATACCAAGTCCTGTTACAACGTACCGGTCGTTCTCATCATCGTAGACAACCTGTGGATCACAGGTATAACCGTTGCCGCAAATGGACAGGCCCGTAAACAGCGATTGAAGTGAGATCGTGCCCTGCGAAGCACCGGTCTTGTTGTACACATGGAGGTATGAGTTGTAGCCCCCTATCACATATGAATCCCCGACCGCCAGGTCCACATCCGGAGGACCTCCAAATGTAGCGGAAACAGGGAAACTTTTAAACCCAATCCCCCCCGAACCCGGGGCTCCATCAGGTCCGTATCCGGGGATAAGGTTCAGGATCGGAGCGTCAGGGTCCAACCCGTCCTGGAGTGTTCCATAATCGGGTAAACCTTTTGAGTTCTCTTCCAATGTGCGCTTTAGCTGCTGCTCACTCTCCTCCAACCACTCCATCTCAATGGAACCTTTATTGTTTACGGGGACCGAAGGATCCCATTCAAGGGAAAAGTCTCGATCAGGTCCTTCGCTTTGCTGTGCAGGATCCAGATAAATGAGCACGCCTTCAGGAAGTGCACCACCCGACGAATCCGACCCCGATTTCGGAAATAAGATACCCCGGGAAGCAATGGTTTTGGGTTCAACGTAAACCGAAGTATCCAGTTTTTCTGCATGAAGCGGTTTTTTCGCTTCTTTCATGCTTTTCTCAGTTTTGCTCTTGCCGGGTTCATCCCCTCCTATAACGATGGAAGTGGAAAAAAACAGAAAAACAGCCAGTAAAACAAGTAAAACCCTTAAACGAGAATGTTTCATACGATCCTCCTTGTTGTAGACCTCGTAAGAATATATTGCGCGGGCGCATTCATCATGCGGCCGAGATCACATGCAAATAATGAAAGCAAAACTCGTGCCAGCAAAGCACAATTCAAAATAAACCTTTTTTTATCAAAGACTTACTTTCCTCTTGAATCCCTTGACCCGCATTCCCACTGTTACGTTTTGTAACAATCAGAACAGGCCCTCCGAAAGACGAGAATTCCACGCAGATATCATACCCACCCCCTCCCCCTGTGTCAAGCCCGAAGCCACTCCTTTTCAAAATTCGTTCAGGCCAGAAGGGCCAGGTCGGCGAGTTGAGTAATGAGGTTGGTAAAGGAAATGCCGGAATGCTCCATGAGCTTCGGGTACATAGATATGGGAGTGAATCCTGGAATCGTGTTGATTTCGTTCAGGAGAAGACCTTTCTCTCGATCCAGGAAGAAGTCCACCCGGGCCATCCCATAGGCATCGACGGCTGTGTAGGCGGACGCGGCCATTCTTCGCGCCTCGGCAATCACTTCTTCAGGAAGGCTGGCGGGAACCAGAACCTGAGCTTTATTATTCACATACTTGTCGTCGTAATCGTAGAAGTCGGAACCCGGCACAATTTCTCCCGGCACGGATACGACATCCGGCGTATAGCCTCCCAGGACCGCGACCTCCAGTTCGCGTCCCTTGATGGCCGGCTCGATCATGACCTTCCGGCTGATTGCAAAGGCGGATTCGACGGCAGCCGGCAATGCCTCCAGGGCGCTCACATGGGAAATTCCGACCGAGGATCCCGAATCGGCCGGTTTCACAAAGACCGGTGCGTGAATTGCGTTTCCGAATCGATCCAGTTCACTCTTCCAGCTCTCCCGGTGGAGGACCCGCCAGGGGACAACCGGAAGGCCGTGATGGGCCCACAGGGCCTTGGATACAGCCTTGTCCATTCCAAGGGCGGAAGCACGGACCCCGCAGCCCACGTAGGGGTACCCGAGGGACTGCAACCACGCCTGAAGGTTCCCGTCCTCTCCAAAGGTCCCATGAACCAGGGGAAAGACAACATCCGGTCGGAGGTCGCCGAGGATATCATGGAGCTGGCGTTGTGAGGGTTCATATCCAGATCCCAGGACCATCGACTCTGCCTGCGCACCTTCGACCCATTGCCAGTCCCGTGTCATACCGATCAGGACCGGGTCGAAGCTTTCACGATCCACCCGGGCGTAGACACTCCGGGCCGAAATAATGGAGACATCGTGTTCGACAGAGGGGCCGCCGAAGAGGATGGCGAGGCGTCTCATGAAAAGATCTTGAAAAATTTCTTCATGACAGAGGAATCCTCAATGGCCAGAATGGTCTCCATCTCTCCGGCATCAAGATAGACGCCGCCGCAGGACAGGCACTTATCGACCTGGACTCCCTTGAACTGAATCTCCTCCATTTCCATTCCGCACTTGGGACAGTGAAGCCAGTGAAGTTCCCTGAGCTTTGCCCTCTCTGCCTCGGCAATCTTATCGAGCCGCTCCTTCTGAAGTGCCTTCCGGCGCTTCAGCTCTTCCTGCATGAAAAACTCTTCTTCTTTTTCACTGGGCTTATGAATTATCATCGGTCATCCTCCTTGAAGGGTTGCTTGGCAGAATGTAAGCACTGATCCAAAAAGGTGAGGATCGCGTCCAGGCGTTCAATCACCGGCACACCGGAAGCCTTCAGCTCTTCATAGGAATAGCTCCCGGTGGCCACCAGAAGGACGGGAACCTCCGCGGCCTTCGCCGTTTCGACATCCAGCGGCATATCTCCGATATAAAGGCAATGTTCCGGCCCCTTCCCGGCCCGCTCCATGATGGATTCCAGCATGTCCGGGTGGGGCTTGGGGCGGGGTACGTCGTTGGGGCCCAGTACAGACTGAAAGTAGTGCTCGATTTCAAGATGCGCAAGGATCTGACGGGAAAATGTAGAGGGTTTATTGGTCGCCACCGCCATAGTGTACCCGCGGGATCGGAGCCGGGACAGCGTCGTTTCGACCGTGGGCAGGATCTCCGTGAGCGGCAGGCAGACCTGGGGATATTGTTCTCGAAAGTAGCGAATCCCGGTGGTCACATTCGCTTCTCCCATTGCCTCCCGCATCAGGTGCTCCAGGCCCCACCCCACCCTGCGGCGCGTCCGCGCGAAATCCCAGGGTTCGTATCCCAGGGTGGTCATGGCGTGAACCAGGCTTGCGTGGATCGCCCGGAACGAATCCACCAGGGTGCCGTCCAGGTCAAAGATAAGAAGTTCCGGGGCCATTGCGGCCTAGTATATCAGATGCCCCATCACCGTCGACCATCCAATCGGGAACTTTCCACGTGCCTCCCGGTCCTATATAATATGATTGTGAAACGCTGTATTCTCTTTCTGCTTCTTCTTTCTCTTGCCGGATGCGACAACGAAGCCCGGAAACTCAGGCGTCTCGATGAGGTAAAGAACCTTATTCATCGATATGTGGAAGTTCTCCCGAAGGCCTACGAAACGGGCAATATCAGTGCTCTGGACGGGTTTGCTTCCGAAAGGGAAAAATCCACGGTCCGCACCATGGTTCAGACGCTACGGGCCAAGAACTACCGTCTGAAAGCCTCCCTGGCCGATCTGCAGATCACCTATACCGACATCTTCAACGAATCCAATGCCTATGTGAGGACAACCGAGACCTGGGATGTCACTTCGTACCGCGTGGACACGGGGGAAGTAAGGGGACATCAGCGGGGTCAGGTTCTCCACGTGGTCTATCAGGTCAAAGAATTTCAGGGAGAGGGCTGGCTCGTCATCGCCAGAATCGTCCAGGAGACCAAACAGCCCTTCCTCAAAGAATGACCCGTTCCCAACCTGTTGTCGTGATCTGCGGGAGGCCGAACGTGGGGAAGAGTACGCTCTTCAACCGATGGGTCGGCCGGAGGAAGGCTCTCGTTCATCGGAAACCGGGCATGACCCGGGACCGGATTGAAGAGGATATGGGAGGGTACCGGCTCGTGGACACGGGCGGGATCGAATTTCTCTCGGAAGATGAGCTATCCGGCACGATTCGCGACCAGGCCAGGCAGGCCCTCCAAGGTGCCGACCTGATTCTCCTTACCGTGGATGGGGCCGGAGGAATCAATCCTCTGGACAAGGATCTCTCCGACTACCTCCATAAACTGGATGTACGGGTATGGCTCGTAGTGAACAAGGCGGACGTCAAGGTTTCGGAGTCGAACATCCATGAGTTTTCCGAACTGGGGTGGCCCCGGATTCACCTTGTTTCCGCCGAACATGGCGACGGTACCGGAACGCTTCGAGAGGAGGCGGAAGCCTTCCTTGGAGTGGAAAGCACGGCGGGTCCCGCTCCCATTGCGAGAATCGCCATCGTAGGAAAACCGAACGTGGGAAAATCCTCCCTCATTAACCGCCTTCTGGATCAATCCAGGCTCACGGTTTCCTCTCTTCCGGGAACAACCCGGGACGCGGTGGACGTGGAAGTTCGAAGACAGGGGAATACCTATGTCTTCGTGGATACCGCCGGGCTCCGAAGAAAGAAACAGGTTCGGGATGAGCAGGAGAAGCTCTCCGTCATGAAAAGTATTCAGAGCATCGAACGGTCAGATCTCTGCTGCCTGGTTGTCGATGCCAGCCAGCCCATCACGCAGCAGGACCTGAGTATTGCGACGGAGATTGTACGGGCCCGCAAGGCGGTCATCGTTCTGGCCAATAAAACCGATCTCCTGACCGGTTCCGATGCCTCCATCACCCTCCGGTCCGCATTGACGGAACGCCTTACCTTTCTCAGCCATGCCCCCATTCTTCTCCTTTCCGCCAGAACGGGACGAAACGTAGGGAAGATCTGGCTTCAGATCGATCGAGTCCTGGAGGCCTATCAGAGACGGGTACCCACCGGAATACTTAACCGTCTCTATGCCGATTTTGCCGCCCGCTTTCCTTCACGGCAGAGAAAGTTCCTCTACATCACTCAGGCGGCCACGGCCCCTCCTCTCTTCGTTCTCATGTCCAACCGTGCGGGCCCCCTGGATGCGAGCTTCTCCCGTTTTCTGGAAAACCGCATTAGAGAAGCTGTGGACTTTCCCGGTACCCCCATCCTGTTCAAGGTCCGGGGACGAAAACCCAGGAATTCGTAATCCGGGACCCGGGTATGATAGGATAGGTTCGCCGTTCCTGATTCTTGAGGAACAACCCCATTTCAGTCCGGAGAGTATCGATGACACAAGAGGTCTCCCTGTTCCACCCGTCCCGCAGAGCCTACAGGTTTTCCGTACTTCTCTTTGTTAGCCTCCTGACCTACGGCTCCTATTTTGCATATGACAGTCTTGGCGCCATCGCCCCCATGCTCATCGAAGCCCTGGGCGTAGACCGCGCCGCTGTGGGAGCCACCTACACCGTCTATTCCATCGCGGCCATAGTTTCTGTATTCCTGGGCGGCCTGTTAATCGATAAGATAGGGACAAGGAAGGCCAGCCTTATCTTTTCCTCCCTGGTCGTACTGGGAACGATCATCGTGGCCATCGCGCCATCCCTCTGGCTCCTCTATGTGGGCCGGTTCATCTTCGGTGCAGGATCGGAGTCTCTTGTCGTTGCCCAGAGTGCCATCATCGCCCGCTGGTTCAAGGGGAAGGAGCTGGCCCTCGCCTTCGGCATCGCCCTCACGATTTCCCGCCTGGGTACGCTCTTCAGCTTCAACACCGAAGCACTCATCGCCTCCTTCTTTGGAAAGTACCAGTACGCCCTCTGGGCCGCCGTTCTCTTTTGCGTCGTGTCTCTCCTGAGCAACCTCATTTACAATATCCTTGACAAACGGGGCGAACACGCACTGGATCTCAAAGAAGAGGGCGCCGGGGACAAGATCGTCTTATCGGATATTAAGAAATTCAAGTCTTCCTACTGGTACGTCACTCTCCTCTGCGTCACCTTTTACTCCGCCATCTTTCCTTTCACCGCGCTGTCCACCGATTTCTTCCATGACAAGTGGGGGCTCCCGATGGAAGCAGGCGGAAGCGGAGGGTTCTTATCCCAGGTCTTTTCCAACCTGATTCACATGTTTACAACGGCCGGCGGGACCACTTCGATTATCATCTTTGCCTCCATGGTTTTCGCCCCCTTCGCAGGAAGTCTTGTGGATAAAATTGGCCGCCGGGCCAGCCTCATGATGATCGGGTCGATCCTCATGATCCCCTCTTACATCATCATGGGCTACACGACCGTCAACCCCGCCATCCCCATGATCATTCTGGGAGCGGCATTTGTCCTCGTTCCGGCCGCCATGTGGCCCGCTGTTCCTCTGATCGTTCAGAAGGAGCGGGTGGGTACAGCGTTCGGGCTCATGACGATGATTCAGAATATCGGGCTGGCCACCTTTCCCTGGTTAAATGGTCTTCTGCGGGACTTTACCCATACCTACAAGGCCAGCATGCTGATGTTTGCCAGCCTGGGAGCTTTCGGACTTCTCTTCGCCGTTCTTCTTCTCCGGGCAGACCGGCGGGAAGGCGGAAAACTGGAGAATCCTCACGGCTGAGAATTGAATTTTCAGTCTGATGTGACAGGAAGGATGTCGGTCAGGCTCCAACCATGCTGTGGACCTTGTCCACCAGCACATTGACGGAAAAGGGTTTCCCGAGAAAATCGCTGGCACCCAGTTCAACGCCCCGATGTATGTTCTGCGGGCTGGACAGCACGCTGAGGATGATGACCGGGATGTTGGCGGTTTGGGGGTTTTCTCTGACGATCCGCAAAAAATCGAACCCGTTCAGCTTTTCTTCCTCAAAGGCCAGATCGAGGATAATGAGATCGGGACATTCATCCCGTATGAACTCAATCGCATCACGCACGGAGGACTTCAGCGTGGTGTCAAAATTGGAAAGCCTGAGCTTGAAATCCACCACCTGACGCAAACATGGATCATCATCTACAATCAGGATCCGCTTCCGTGCCATCATATGTAGTATACCTCAATCTTCCTTTTTTGGCTCCCATGGAGCGGCAGACCCGTTTTTCATGGCAATGGCAACGGTCACAGCCTGATCCCGCTCATGGGTCATGGAGACATGAATCTCTCCGACATTCGCCTGGCTCGCGTGAACAGCCAGTCGACCGTGAAGCCGGACAGAGGGAGCTCCCCCGGGAAGGTGGATCACTTCCACATCCGTAAACCGGATGGGAAACCCAACCGGTCGGAGGGCCTTGTACACCGCCTCTTTCATGCTGAATATGACCGCAAGTTCCTGGATAAAGACCGGGTGTTCATCCGCGTGGCGAATTTCGCCGGGATGGGTGATCCGATGGAGAAATTTCTTCCCAAATCGGGAATAGGCAGATGCGATCCGTTTCAGATTGACAATATCAACACCGATGCCGTAGATCATCAGAGCGGTGTATTCAGGTTGAGGGGGTGGGCTCCGCCTCCAATCTTAAAATTGTGCATCATCGCCTTCCGGATATAGAGCTTGGCCTTGTTGACGCTGGTCAGAAGATCGTCTCCCTTGATGAGGTTTCCCAGCACACAGGAAGAGAAAACCGCACCTTTGCCCAGCGTGTTTTCCGTAACCATCAGAGGGGCATCCGCCAGTTTGATGCTCATGCCGTCATGAACCACATCCATGGCGCGATTATCCTTCCCTCTTGAGGTGATCACGACCTGGCTGCACCCGCGCTGGATCAGCTCCGAGGCTGCATCGCGCATGGCCTGCAGGTCCTCGACCGGTTTTCCCAGGATCATACCGGCCTCCTCCACGTTGCATACGACAATATCCACTTTGGGCATGATATGGGTGACCAGGGCATTGAGAACAGCGGGCGTCTGGAGACGGTGTCCTAACGGATGGATCAGGGAAAGATCCAGCAGGCTGGGCTGGATGGGTCGGGAGCCGAGAAGCTCCGCTACCATGTCGACCGTAATTTCTTCAGGGAGCAGGGAAAGCTTCAGCCCATTAAACGTGAGATCGGAGAGAAGCGCTTCCAGCTGCTGCCCCACACTTGCGAAGGGAACCGGCATGAAATCGGTGACCTGACGGGTATTCTGGGCAAAGATCCCCGTCACACAGGCCGCCACGTAATAACGAAAATTGTGAAACATACGGATATCCACACCGACACCGCCTGCGCCGGTCGGATCGAAGGCCCCAATGACAAGAACACGTTTATTCACAACCATATTGTACATAATTTCACCAGTGCGCGCAAAACCAGCCTTCGACAGGGCCGTGTTAGAATGTCGCCATATGGACATCCGCCTCTGCCCGAAATGTGAAACCGTCCATGGCGGAGGGACTTCCTGCCCTTCGTGCAGCAGTGGCCTCGTTCTCCAGGACGAATCTTTTTTTCTGGGGAAATTCGTCGGAAAATACCTGATTGACAGGCTTCTGGGAGCCGGGGGTATGGGTGTCGTGTTTCGGGCCATCCACACGACACTAAAGAGGCCTGCAGCCCTGAAAATTATCCTGCCCGAGCTTTCCGATGAGGGATTCCTCCAGCGATTCCAGAGGGAAGCGCAGCTTCTTGCCGATCTGAAACATCCCAACATCGTGGAAATCTACGACTTCGACGTGTCCCCCTGGGGCCCTCCCTTTTATGTGATGGAGTATCTGGAGGGGAAGAGCCTTCGCAGGGTCCTGTCCGACGGATCTTCCCCCATTCCCTATCCTGAGGCATGTTCCATCCTTCAGGATCTTTCCTCCGCATTGCAGTACGCCCATCGAAAGGGCGTCATTCACCGGGATCTGAAGCCGGAAAATATCATGCTGATTCCGCTGGAGGATCGCACCGTCGTAAAGATTCTTGACTTCGGTATTGCCAAAATCCTCACCCGTGCCCGGGAGGAGGCCTCCATTCTGACCCAGACGGGGGCAGTTCTCGGAACGCCCCAGTACATGGCTCCTGAGCAGGTCATGGGAGGAGAAGTTGGACCGGCCACCGATCAGTACGCCCTCGCTCTGATCACGGCGGAAATGTTGACCGGGAAGGCCCTTCGAGCAGGAAAGACCCTGGGAGAAATCATTTCCCGGGAATTCACCACTCCCCTCCCCCTTGAGACCCTCTCGAAGGAAGATCTTCCTCCAGGAGCCGGAGAAGCTCTTCGAAGGGCCACACAACCCGATCCTTCTCTCCGTTTTGAAGATGTGACGTCCTACATGCGCGCCTTCTGTGCCGAACATGTTTCCGCCGGTGAGGGGGCCACTTCCGTAGTGCGGAGAGATACGGAGGCCACCCCGACCATTTCCGTCCCGTCCCACCCCTTCCCGTCAGCAAAAAAGCGGCGCAGGTTCCCCTTTGTTCCTGTGGGAATTCTTATCCTGATTCTCGCCCTTTCGTCCATTCTCTTTCTGGTTCGGCCATGGAGCCGGACGTCTACCGAACCAGCGGAACTTCTTACTTTACTCGATACGATTGCCCTCCCTCCTGACACCGTTTCGATTCTCGGTTCAGGGGAGGGTGCCATCCTTCTTAAGGGATCGGGCTGCGTCTACCTTCTCGATCCTTCCAATCCAGCCATACCCGGACGTTTTCCACTCATGGAAGGGGAGCAGATCCTGGGCAGGCTCCGGGATGGGAGGCTGGCTACCCGGGAGGGAGAAACCGTATGGGCCAGAGATTTACAGCAGAATGAGCGCAAGCCGCTCTTTGAAGACCTGGAGAGCGGAAAGAACCTGCGTATCAATACGGATGGAACCTGGCTGGCCCTTTTTGATTCAGAGAACGTCACCCTTCTTTCTTCAGGTGAGACAAAACCCGTTCGTTTTGCGCCGGGTGATGGGGAAATCCTGGAGGTCACCGTCGGTTCCCGGTATGCCGCGATGGTTTCCCGGCTGGGCAGTGTCACCCTCATCGATCTACATTCCGGCTCTCCCGTATTTCGTGCGCCCTATCCGGAAAGCGAGGTTAAGACCCTCGCTCTGCAGGAAGCCTTTGGCCTTGTCGCCGTGGGCGGTTGGTACGACACCCTCTTTCTGGGCAGGGCAGGTGAGAATCGACTCTTTCCCGTGCTGACAACCCCGGGGATGACGCGCCATATTCAGATTCTGCCCGATCATCCCACCCTCGTGGCTGCAAAGGGAGACACCCTGACCCTCTACCGCCCGGAAAATCCCACCCCGACCATGTTGAATTTTGAAGGGAGGGATGTCCTGGATGCCGCCATGGTTGCAGAGGGACTTGCCATTGTTGTTGCCCGACCGCTTCAGATGTTTCTCTACCGATACAGAGATCTTTCGATTGCCACCACGATCTCCACCGGACCCAAGGAAATATGGGCTCTCGCAACCGGTGAGAAGGACTCCACGATCTATGCAGGGAATTCGGAGGGAACGCTCTTTCGGGTCAATCCTGAACATGGCGACATTGAAACGCACCCCCTCCACACCCAGGGAATCACGTCCATGGTTGCAGGGGGAGCTTACCTGGCTTCGGCTTCTGACGACAAAACGATCGCCGTCTGGAAGATTCCCGAAATGAACGTAATCTGGCGATCACGGGTCCATGACTACCTGATAAATTTTCTCTTTCTCAATTCCCACACTTCAACACTCTGGTCCTCCTCTTCGGATGGAACGGTCAAGGCGTGGCGCTGGCCTGGATTGGAAGACGCGGGCAGTTTTCCGATTGAACGGATCTCTTCCGCTGCCCTGTGGGTAAACCGTGAGGAAAACAAGGCCCTTCTGGGAACATGGGACCATCGAGCCCTGCTCTTGGAACGGACGGAAGGCAGTTGGAAGGTCATCGCCACCTATGCCCTCCCCTCCTCCGGCGGATACTCTATCGCGGCTCTTGAAGACAGAGGTCTGATCCTCCTCGTCGGCGTCAATCCCACGGGCCTCTTCCTTCTGGATGCACGCGACAATCAATTCTTCTCCCTCGACCCCATGGGTCTTACCCTCTTCTGGACAACACCGTATGATCAGGATTCACTGCTTGTTGGGGGAGAAAACGTTCTTGGCCTTCTTTCCTTTACGCGAGGGGATAGCGAGATCTCCTGCAAATCAGCCATCCGTTTTTCCACCGACCTCCACACACTCTTTATTGTCCTGAATTCTCAACCTGCGTCACAGATTATTGCAGGTAGCGGCAAGGGGGAAATTCACATTCTTGATTTGACAGATCAAAATATCCCTTTCGCGGCCACCGATCTTCACCCCCGGCTCCTGACTCCTCTGAAACGATCAGGCCAGTAAGGCTTCCAGGTAGGCTTCCGCCTCTTCCCTCCCCCCGTCAAATCCTTTAAGGATCAATTTTCCGTTGCAGAAAAGGGTCAAATCCTTCCCCTGAAAGGATCCCATCGTCATAATGTCCCCCACCTGCCTTGTGATCGAGACCCTGGTTCGAATGCGCTGAATCACCTCAGCTGAATGGGAGGGTTCAAGAAGGGCGATAAAATCCCGTTCTTCATTACAGGAGGGCTCCAGATCCCTCACGTATCGGGTCAGGCCTTTGTCAGAGTTTCCAGAGCTTCGAGGCACCGGTCAACTTCCTCTTCTGTGTTGTAGATGTACGGGGTGATCCGGATGGTGGCCGGGACGTTAAAATGGGAATGAAGGGGATGGGCACAATGCCGTCCGGATCGAACACAGATTCCCTGCGTATCGAGATAGGACGCCACATCATCTGCTGAATATCCATCCAGCGTAAAGGCGAGCGTTCCGATTGAATCTTCAGGATCGGGAACGGGAATCAGGGTACGCACACCGGGAAGCTGATCCAGTCCTCGGGTCAGCCGATCAAAGAGAACATATCCGTGTTCCCGGATAAAGGACCAGCCAACCTTTTTCAAGTACTGTATCGCGGTCTCCATTCCAACTGCGGAAGCGACGTTTGCCGTCCCGGCTTCGAATTTCCATGGCAGTTCGTTCCAGACGACATCGAGTTGATCCGATTCGGGGGAAAAACGAACCTCGGAGATCATGTCACCCCCGCCAAGGAAAGGAGGCATGGTGCGCAGGAGCTCTTCCCGGGCCCAGAGAACACCCATTCCCAATGGTCCAAGCATCTTGTGAGCAGAAAAGGCATAGGCGTCGGCACCGAGAGACACCACATTCACGTCGAGATGGGGCACAGCCTGTGCACCGTCAACGATGAGGAGGGCTCCCGCCCTGTGAACCAACTCTGCAATGGTACGGATGTCGTTGATCCTTCCCAGCACATTGGACACGTGGGGAAGAGCCACGATTCGCGGTTTCCTTTCCAGCTCCCGCTGCAGGGCTTCAAAATCGAGGGTCCCATCTTCACAAACGGGCAGAAGGTGAAGGTGGATCCCCATCCGCTCCTTCAATAGAATCCAGGGAATCAGATTGCTGTGGTGATCGGAGACCGATGCGACGACATGATCTCCGGGACGAAGATATTTCTCGGACAGGGATCGGGCGAGCAGGTTGAGAGCCTCAGTTGTATTTCGCGTAAAGATAACCTCCCGGTAAGAGGAGGCATGGATAAAGCGTGCCACGGTATGGTGAGTCCTGAGGTAGAGCTCTGTGGCTTCTCTGGCCAGCGAATAGACACCCCGGTGCACATTGGCGTTGGTTGTGGCATAAAACGCATGCTCCGCTTCGAGAACCGACCGCGGCTTCTGCGTGGTGGCAGCATTATCGAGGTAAACGAGCGTATGGCCATTCCGGGCCTGAGCCAGGATCGGGAAATCTTTCCTCAGGAGGTCAAGATTCATCGGAGGATTCAAACCGATCCTGCATGGTTTCCGCCAGCTCTTCTTCTTCAAGGGCATGGGCTTCGTCGGAAGTCAGCTCCGCAGGAAGCCACTCCGGCCCGGGTGGATGCTCTTCAAAATATTTCCGTATGGAACGGCGCAACGCACCGACGGCCAGAACACCGCAGTGGACTTTTACTGGAGGAAGGCCCCCCAGATCCTCGGCGATTTCCTTCCATGATGCAAAAAACGCATCCCGGAGAAGCTGGCCCTTCACCCGCTCGGTAAGAGCGGATGCTGTGGCGATATTAGACGCACATCCAAAGCTCTCAAATGAGATCGATTCGAGGTTTGCATCTTTTACCTTCAGGTAGAAGGTGATCATGTCTCCACACGCCATACTTCCGGCAGAAGCCTTTACGTCGGCATCGGCCATGGGACCCAGGTTTCGCGGATTGCGAAAGTGATCAAGCACCTGAGGTGAATAGGGGAGCGGAGAACGGGTCATGATTCCTCCCGGTAGGCACCGGATATGGTCCGAAGCCGGATGAGGCTCAGAGGAAAGGATTCCAGGATATGGTCCACATCCTCATCCGTTAGACAGCGGTGGACTTTCATCAGGATACTTCCATGCGCCTCTTCAAATTTGCGCCCCATAGCCATGAGAACGTGGGACGGTTGAAGAATCTTCCTGGAACAGGCACTTCCCGAAGACACGTAGATCCCCCGATCTGCCAGGTCCACGGTCAGGGCCTCTCCCTCTGCATGAAGAAAGGAGATATTCACGTTGTCGGATGCTCTCGACGTCCGGGGACCGTTCAGAAGGGAATCGGGAAGTGTAAGCAATTCATTCATCAGGCGATCCCGCATGGCATTCAGTCGTTCCAGCGTATGATCGAAATCGAAGAAATGGGCCTTTACCGCAGCTGCAAATCCGGCAATTGCAGGTATATTTTCGTCTCCCGGCCACAGGGGTTGGGTTGAATAGGCTCCTTCAAGGAGAGCGTTTACATTTTTCCGCTGTTTCACCCAGAGGCCGGCAACTCCGCGAGGTCCGAGAAGTTTCGTCGAGGAAAAGGTAGCCATGTCGAGATCGAGATCCGGGAGCCGAAGGGGAATCTTGCCGAATGCATCGGAAAGGTCAGAATGGATAAGAGCTTCCGGACTTCGATCCCGGATCAGCCTGATGATTTCCTTCATCGGCTGAATCGTTCCCGTCTCCGCATTGACCATGGCAATCGAGATAATCATGGTTTCTTCGTTTACCGCATCCTTCAACCGATCGAGATCGATCGTTCCGTCTGAATCCACTTTAATTTTATGTAAAGAAAAACCCTCCCGGGACAGACGTTCTGCGCAGTGGAGAACACTTAAGGGCTCGACCTGGGAGACCACCACGCCCCGGGCTGATCCCTTGCGGTTTCGAGTAGAACCGAGGATCGCCAGGTTGTTGGCTTCTGTCGTATCGTGGGGAAAGTGGAGACCATCCGCTGTCGGGAAGCCTAAAGCGTTTGAAATAATGGTTCCGGATTCCTGGAGGACCTGATAGGCTTCCCATCCCGGTGCGTGGGTCATTCCCGTATGGCCGTACCCCTCCCGGTTGAAGTAGGGCAACATGGCCTGAACCACGTCTTCAGCCACATAGTAACCATTTTCCACATCAAGAAAGACACGACGCTCCATGGGTATACCGTCCATTACAGAAAAGGCTGCGGGACCGGAACCCAGGGGGCCCGGACCCGGAAAATCCATCGAATTACTATAGACGATCGGCGTGTTCTTTTCAACACAGCGTTCTTCAGGGTTTCGTCGTTGGAGGTGGATGTCCTTCACCGCTCAGACAGAGCAGATCCTTCCTTCCTGAACCGGCAGGAGCTGCTCACGACGGAAATCTGCGCGCGGTCCATGGCAATCAATCCAGACTGGAAACCATTTGTGGAAATTAGGGAGAGTGTCACCGTCTCTCCGGCAATGACCCAGTCCCGGGCACGGTCCACCATACCCGGAAACAGTACAGGGATCCACAGGATCCTGAGCCCGGGGCCTCGTGTCTTTTTCATGGCATAAACCCGGAATTGATTATATCTGCCTATCCTTCCGGCTCCAACTTCATGTTGACAAATAACGGCCGATTCTCTAACATCTTTTCGTGCAGGGTACCATCATTATTCCAGCGAGGTTCGCCTCCACCCGTTTTCCCGGGAAACCACTGGCCCCCATTCTGGGTGTACCTATGATCGTGCATGTCGTTCGGCGCTGTACCCGGGTTCCCGGTATTGAGAGGGTTCTTGTCGCTACAGATGACCACCGGATCGCAGAAGCTATCCGCTCTGAGGGAGGGGAAGTCATCATGACCTCCCCCGATTGTCCTTCGGGGACCGATCGTGTGGCCGAGGCTGCTTCCGGCATGAGCTCCCCATGGTTTATTAATGTTCAGGGAGATGAGCCCCTGATCCCCCCTGAGAATATCGCACGGGTTGCACGCGCCCTCGCGGAAGGACGCCCCATGGTGACACTGGACTTTCCTCTGGAACCTTCCCGGGCGGAAGATCCTTCCATCGTTAAAGTTGTCACCAGCGCGGCACGTGAAGCACTCTACTTTTCCCGTGCTCCCATTCCATATCCCCGCACACCTGGAACTTTTTTTAAACATATTGGTATTTACGGGTACCGCAGGGATATTCTCGAAAGGCTGGTGACCCTGCCACCCTGCCCTCTTGAAATAACCGAAGGCCTGGAGCAGCTGCGAGCTCTCTACCACGGCATTCCCATTTACGTGGAACGTGCCGTGGAGGATTCCCTGGCTGTCGATGAACCCGATCATGTCGCGCAGGTTGAAGCACGTCTGCGTAATAAGGAGGAGTGATGGAAACCAAGTATATCTTTGTAACCGGCGGAGTCGTATCGTCCCTGGGAAAGGGGATTGCCTCTGCCTCGATGGGTGCCATCCTCGAAGCCCGGGGCTTTAAGGTCACCATCCAGAAATTCGACCCGTACATCAATGTCGATCCGGGAACGATGTCCCCCTTTCAGCATGGGGAAGTGTACGTCACGGATGATGGAGCGGAGACCGACCTGGACCTGGGACACTATGAACGTTTCACATCAACACGAACCTCGAAAAAGAACAACTTCACTACGGGACAGATCTATCAATCGGTCCTTCAGAGGGAGCGGAAAGGCGACTACCTGGGGGCCACGGTACAGGTTATCCCTCACATCACCGATGAAATCAAGCGTTGTGTCCGCGCACTGGCTGAAGATGTAGACATTGTCATCGTAGAAATCGGAGGTACCGTAGGCGACATTGAATCCCAACCCTTTTTGGAGGCTATCCGCCAGTTCCGGCAGGACGTGGGTGAGCGGAATGCAATCTTTATTCACTTGACCCTGGTTCCTTACGTATCCACGGCCGGAGAGCTGAAAACCAAGCCCACGCAACACTCCGTGAAGGAGCTTCGGGCGATCGGTATCCAGCCCGACATCATCCTCTGTCGTTCCGACCGTGCTCTTCCTGAAAACGTGAAGCGAAAGATCGCTCTCTTCTGCTCTGTGAGTGAGCGGGGCGTCATTGATGTACTGGATGCAGAAAATATTTACCAGGTTCCTCTTCAGCTCTGCAGAGAAGGCCTGGACAACCTCCTGGTCGATCTCCTTCGACTTCCCAACCTTAAGGGAGACATGTCCGCATGGGTGGACCTGGTTCAGAGGATCAGGAATCCTGAAGATGAAGTCACGATTGGAATTGTCGGAAAATATGTCCAGCTTTCAGATTCCTACAAGAGTCTGAACGAAGCACTCATGCACGGAGGCCTGGCCAACGGAACCCGGGTCCACCTTACCTGGATCGATTCCGAGAAACTCGAAGATGACGATTCCTTTCCGGGTGAAGTCTTTTCTGTGGATGGAGTCCTGGTTCCGGGAGGATTTGGCGTCCGGGGAATCGAAGGTATGATTCGAGCCATCACCGTCGCCCGAGAGAAAAAGATACCCTTTTTCGGAATCTGTCTGGGCCTGCAGACGGCTGTGATCGAATTTGCCCGGCATGTATGCGGCCTGGAGGAAGCCCATTCCACAGAGTTTCATGAAGATGCGACCCACAAGGTGATTTACAAGCTTCGGGACCTTCTGGGCGTGGACACCCTGGGTGGGACCATGAGGCTGGGGGCTTATCCATGCCGGCTTGAGGAAGGGACACTCGCCCGCGAGGTTTATGGAAAGGATCTGATTTCCGAACGCCATCGCCATCGATACGAAGTAAACCAGGAATTTTTGGACATATATCGAGAGAACGAGCTGAAGATTTCCGGTCTTTCCCCGGACGGAAAATTCGTTGAGATGATCGAACTTCCAAACCACCCCTACTTTGTCGCCTGCCAGTTTCACCCGGAATTCAAAAGCAAGCCCCTCGCACCCCACCCGCTCTTCTCCGCCTTTATCGGGGCGGCACTCCGGTACAAACGTTCGAGGTAATCCATGAAACGCATCCTTCTCTTTGCGGGACCCTGCGTGATTGAATCCCTTGATCACTCCCTGACCATGGCCGAAAAAATCCTGGAAATCACCCGCGATCTTCCTGTGGATTTCGTCTTCAAATCATCCTTCGATAAGGCCAACCGGACGTCCCTTGATTCCTACCGGGGACCCGGCCTGGATCGTGGTCTATCGATTCTGTCCACGGTTCGCGATCGTGTCGGGGTTCCTGTCATTACCGACATCCACCTTCCCGAACAGGCAGAACCGGCCTCTCAGGCCGTGGACATTCTCCAGATTCCCGCCTTCCTCTGCCGCCAGACCGACCTTCTCGTTGCGGCGGGAAGCACGGGAAGACCCGTCAATATCAAGAAGGGTCAGTTCATGTCCCCCGCGGATATGGGATACGCGGTCGAAAAGACCCGGACAGGGGGTTCCCAACGTGTCACCCTGACAGAAAGAGGAACCTTCTTCGGATATGGAAACCTCGTCGTGGACATGCGTTCCCTGGTTATGATGCGGGACCTGGCCGACGGAGTCATCTTTGATGCTACCCACAGTGTCCAGCTTCCCGGCGGTGCTGGCGGGAAATCGGGCGGATTGAGGGAGTTCATCCTCCCGCTTTCGAAAGCGGCAGCCGCCGTAGGAGTCGATGGCTTTTTTCTGGAGGTTCACGACCGGCCCGAGGCCGCTCTTTCCGATGCGGGAAGCCAGCTCGCGTTGAACGATCTTCCATCCTTTCTGGAAACGATTCTCTCGATCTGCAGCGCAGGGGAAAGACCGTGACCGTGGAACTGGGGAAGCGGGTCCTGAAGATTGAAGCCAACGCCATTCAGGATGTGGCAGAGTCTCTGGACGAAGCCTTTTCCCGGGCGGTCGATATCCTGGCGGACTGCAGGGGTAAAGTCGTGGTGACGGGGATGGGAAAATCCGGCATCATCTGCAGAAAGATAGCCGCCACCATGTCTTCCACCGGCACCCCGGCCATCTTCATGCATCCGGCAGAAGCCATTCACGGTGATCTGGGGATCATTGCTCAGGGAGACGTTGTCCTGGCTGTTTCCTACAGTGGTGAAACCGAGGAGGTGATTCGTCTTCTGGAATTCCTCCAGAGACAGGGGATCCTTCTCATTGCGATTACCGGAAATCCGGAATCGACACTGGGCCGCCATGCAAAGTCCCACATCAGTGCCCGCGTGTCCAAGGAGGCATGCCCGCTGAACCTCGCCCCGACCGCGTCGACCACAGCCGCCCTTGCGGTGGGAGACGCATTGTCGATCGCTCTTTCAATCCGAAAGGGGTTTCGGGAGGAAGATTTTGCCCTTCGCCATCCAGGAGGAAAGCTGGGTAAAAAACTGATGAGGGTCAGAGATCTCATGCACACGGGAGATGCGCTTCCCAGGGTTCAGCCCGGAACAAACATGAAGGATGTGATCTACGAGATGTCTCGTAAGGGTTTCGGAATCACGGCCGTTGTGGACGATCAGAACGCCCTCCTGGGCGTAATCTCCGATGGGGATCTGCGAAGGTTTCTTCAACGGGACAACGCGATCCTCCAGAAGACAGCAGGAGAATGCATGAAGGCAGGCGCGGTAACGATCGGCCCGGACATCCTTGCCTCGGAGGCCCTGAAACACCTGGAGGACCGGAGAATTACTTCACTCTTCATCACGGACGACCGGAAGGTGCTGGAAGGCATTCTCCACATACACGACCTCTGGGGAGTCGGCTTCTTTTGATCGTGTGAAGCACCTTCCCGTTCTCATCCTGATATTCCTTTCCTCCATCATCCGGGCGGATGATCTCCCCGTAATCCGCGAAATCTCTCTGATAAGGAATCCCATATTCGATCCCGACGACCCGGTGGAGAGGAGATGGCCCTATCGCCTCGCCAACTCACTTCACATCACCACAAAGGAGGGATTTATCCGCTCTGCCCTTCTTTTCAGAGAGGGAGATCTTTACGATCCGCTTCTCCTTGAAGCAGCCGAGCGCAGGCTCCGGAATACGGGCTTTTTCAATCCCGTGTCGATCACGGCGGTTCCCCTCCCCGATGGAAATGTCCGTGTCGAGGTTCGGACAAGGGAAACATGGACTCTCAACCCGGGTGCCAGCTTCTCCAGTTACAGCGGGAACAATTCCATCAGTTTCGAGGTGGAGGAATCAAACTTCCTGGGCTGGGGAAAGAAGGTGATTGCCCGGTGGGAAAATTCGGTGGAACAGGAGCGTGGATCCATCCACTATGAGGATCCCGTCTTTCTGAGCGATCGAAACCACCTCACCGTGGGATTGTGGAAGACCAGCGACGGGGAAGGACATCAACTCTTCTACCATAGACCGTTTATGACCCGGAAACAGGGTGCTTCATTCAGGGCCGGGTTTTTGAACAGTGATGATCGCGTTCTCCTGTACTGGAAAGGAGAGGAAGCCCTGGAATTCATCCTTCACAGGGACTGGGCCGTTGTAGAAGGAATGATCCGCCTCTGGGGTCAGGGGGACAGGGTTCTGCGGGGTGGGGGCGGATTCAGCAGTCTCGAAACTTCTTCCTCAACCTGGGAAGACCACGGGGGTGACCATCCCTTTGTCCTGGATCGACCCAGAAAGGATCGGCTCGGTTTCTTCTCCCTGGAGTACATGCGGCAGCGATATCTGAAAACCCAGGGGCTCTATGCCTTCCAGCACGATGAAGACACCCTTCTCGGTCCCAGGGCCCGTTTTGGTTTCGGATTTTCCGAAGGCGGCCGAATGTGGATCTACTCCGATGCTGAAATCGGCTGGGGTACTCCCAGGCATCAAATCCTGGGAAAGGGGGTCCTGAACCGCGAAATGGGAGGCGACCGGAGGACCTTTTATCTGGCAGGATTCCAGGCAGCGCACCAGTGGTCAACCTCCTCCACTTCGATCATGGCGGTCCGGATGGATGGATACCTTCACCCTGCGGGAATGGAGGTCCTGTACCTTGATGCCGAGGAAGGGCTGCGGGGCATACCGTTCCGGAACCAGGCCGGTACACGCCGGGCACAATTGACTTTCCAGCACAAGGTGCTGCTTTTCACGAATGTGCTTCACCTCATGAACATTGGAGCCGCCGGATTTGCGGATATCGGCAAGATCTGGGGTCTGGAAAGAAACTTCGACGAAGCAGAGATTCAGCGAACCATTGGCGTAGGCTTGAGGATTGAAAGCCTTCGCTCCGGATTCGCAACCCTTGCCCGGCTCGATCTTGGTTATGATTTAAAAGATGGCGGCTGGGAAATATCCATCACCACCGATGAGTGGTTCGACTGGCGCGTCGGGGGTTATTTGCCTGACGAAATGGAAAGCCCGTCCCATGCGATGTGGTGGGTGGGCCGCTGAAGCATGGCCTGCAGATCTCCCATCGTCTGTCCGGAATGACCCACATGGGTAAAGACCAACCTCTCAATCCCCAGCTCGTCTGCCCGTTGAACCGCTTCGTTCATCGGCCAATGATTGGGCAGAGAACGATCGGGTGAGGATCCGTCGGTCACAAGAAGGTCAATCCCCCGGATCCGGGAAGCGGTGGGCCGGGGAAGGCAGCAAATATCGGGAGCATAGAACACCGATCCATCCATGAGGATTCCCGAGGTGGGTGTTCGAGGAGAATGTTCAACTTCCAGAAATTCAATGTCATAACCTGCAATCCGGACCGCACGTCCGGGTATCACCTCACAGTATTCAAGGGGAAGATCTCCATGAACCTTCCGCACGGTGTCCAGCGTATCCGACAGGGCCCATACCCGAACCCGTCCCCATGAAAGATCGGCATAGTCAGGACATAGATCTCTCAGCCCGAGAATATGATCATGGTGACCGTGGGTCAGCAGGACATCCGACAGGATCGGGTGTCCTGCGCGAGCCCATTGGATGGAAAAGTCGGTTCCGCAATCGATGAGAACTCTTCGATCGAGAAGGATAGAGGATCTCGTCCGGGAATCCCTGGGATCAGGGGAGAGGCACTGAGGACATGTACAACGGGGCCGGGGAAGGGCCCAGGCTCCCGATGTTCCCAGGAAAGAAAAGTGGATCATGCCACCTGGGCGGCGGAAAGAAGCCTGGAGAACCTGGCAGGATCGACATTTTCCATCTGCAGATAATTCTGCTCCAGCTCCTCGACGGTGAAGAGATCCAGCCCGCTGTTATGGAGAAAATCTTTCCGCAATTCGATCTTACCGGTTTCCATCATCTCCGGCAGGATTTCACCCAGGTAGAGGGATTCCATCTGGAGATGGTGAATTGCTTCGAGGATCAGACGGTCAGATATTTCCTCTCCCAGCTGCTGGCGTACCACTTCCCTGCGGATTTCCTTCACGAAGGCTTCAAGGCCATGCTGTGTCGAGAGGCCGGCATATACGTGCTTGATACGCTCCCGGGCAATCTGAAGAACGACACTGAAAAAGCGTTCTTCCGTGGTTACTTCGGAAATGAGATGGACCAGTTCCTGCAGTGTCATTTCATTATCGGAAATCCGAATCAGACCCTGCTGAACAAGCTCCAGTTTGCGCCGGCCATACCGGGGAAGATAGGGGTTACTGAAAAGAGGCTCGATAAAGAGCTCATCAAAAAGCTGGGATTTCAGATCATTGAAGATTCTCCGGTTATTCACGAGGGACCGGATATTGGAGTCTTCAATTTCGACGTTATCCATAAAGGCCAGACGGTTGATCAGTGCGGCCGTGGCATCAAAACGGTCCAGATAGGTCACAACATTTCCAAAAGATTCCAGCAGCTGGAAATCTTCGGTTTGCGCCACACGTTCGTCAATGAGACGTCCGACATCCAGCAGAATTTCTTCGAAGGCATTGTTATGCTGTTCAACGGAAATCTGCTTTGCTTTTAAAAGCGCGATAAGTTCTTCTTCGGCCACCTCGTGGGTAAAGGGGCCGCTTTCGATCAGGAAACCCTCCAGAACTTCCCGGGTCTTACTGAGATAGGGAGGCTCTTCCACTGTCTTCAATGTGGTCTTTCCCGAGAAGAGAATATCTTCCAGGGTGTCGAAAATCGTGGACGGTACGTTCTGCCGGAGTGCGATCGTTCTCAACCTCTGGAGGCGAGCCTGGAGGGAAGCATCCAGCGCTCCTTTTCGACGACCCTGCATGAGCGTCTGACGATACTCACGAATGATTCGAGCGTTATCCGGATTGTGATAGATAATATCAATCTTGATTCGCTCCTGCTGATACGAATCGACCCGATCCGACACCTCTGAATATCGTTCCATAATTTCCGGCGGAAAACCCCGGTATTCCGAGTAAATCTGTCGACAGAGCTTCTGATAGGCTCGATTGGGAAGGTGGACAAAACGAAAAAGAAAAATATCCGTACCCTGTTCCTGCAGCGATTCCCTCAGCTCCCGCATCAGGTCGACATCGTGCTCCTGGCCGACATCGGCACTGCGTTTCAGCAATTTCCCTATACATTTGAGCGTCATCTCCTGTCGTTCCACAACGGATCGCCCTGCATCGTGGTCAGCAACAAAGAAGAAGTAATTACTTACCGCATGACCGTTGAGAAAGATGCGCTCGTAACTTTCCTTCCCGGAAGTTCGGGTCGTAAAGTAGATTTCATCGGTTTCTTCATCCTGGAACGCGCCGTAAAAGACAAGCCGGTTTGTGACATCCTCGGTGAACATGTCTTCAGGAGGAATCTGTGTCCCGAACATATAGGCGTTAAACGCGCCCCCATTTCCGTTGTACTCTATCCCTTCCGCCGTCATACGCAGGTGATTCATATCTGAAAAAAAACAGACTTCGCCTTCCATCTGCTGAAGGAAGAACCTGCGATGGATGTCAGGCCCCGTAATCGTAGCGAAAAAAGCAACGTCCTCGTGAACGTGACCGTGGTAGGAAACCGAACGGATCATTACCGCAATTCTAACATGGAAGGATGCGCGTTACGGTCCTCTGGGAATATCGGCCTGAACGAATCTGTATTCAATGGATATGACGAAATACCCATCAGTTCAAATTGGAAATTTCCAGTTGCGGATCCTGAATGGAGGTTCCTTCAGCCTGGACGGAGGCGCGATGTTCGGAGTCGTTCCCCGAACGATGTGGTCCCGTGAAGAACCGCCTGACCCTTTGAATCGCATCCGTCTTCATTGTAACTGTCTCCTGATTTCGAGGGAGAATGACCATGTTCTGGTGGAAACCGGAATGGGATTTTCATGGACAGAGAAGCAGCGCCATCGGTTCGCCATTGACTCTGGTTCCCTCGAGCAGTCGCTGGAAGATCTAAACCTTCAGGTTTCATCCATCACCCATGTGGTGAATACGCATCTCCATTTCGATCATGCCGGGGGTAACTTTATCAATCTGAACGGCGAAAGTGTTCCCCGGTATCCCCGTGCTTCATACTATGTTCAGGAAAGGGAATGGACTCACGGTTTGAATCCGACATGGAAGGACCGTGCAAGCTATCGAAGCGAAGATTTTGAAAAACTTGAACTCCGGGGACAGCTGGTACGGCTGGAGGGTGCATCGGAGATCATTCCCGGAATCCGTGTCCTCTCTGTCGGCGGGCACAGCCCCGGTATGCAGCTGGTTGAAGTCAGGGACGGCAGCGAACGGGCTGTCTTTCTTGCAGATCTGATCCCGACCCGCCACCACGTGCGCCTTCCATGGCTTATGGCCTATGACAGCTATCCCATAACGACACTCCAGGTCAAGGAGAACCTCCTTCCCGAACTTGCAGAAGATGGCAGCCTTGTGGTTCTTTACCATGATAATCGTTTCCCTATGGGCCATATCCGGCGGGAGGGTAACGATTCATTTCAATTCATTTATTTGCCGATTTTCAATCCGGAAAACTGAATCCGGCTGTATACGATCACTCCTTCAGGCGAAGCTCTCCAATCGGGGCCAGAAATCCCTCCGAAGTCAGGGCATAGATGCCATAGGTCGTTGAAGTCGGCTCTTCGCTTGGATCCAGCAGATGGAATGACATCGGTTCAAGAGCATGGGGAACCGCGGGAAGCATCGAAGCCAGACCGGTAACAAGCGTGTCATCCACGACTTCTGATTTCAGAATAACCCAGGATTGAACGTCCTGCACCGATTCCGCCCGGAAGGACACCTGGAACTGATCGCCTTCCAGTTCAAGCTTCGTGCCCTCCACCCGGGCCGGGTACCGTTCCAGCGGTGTGAGCTGGACCTGGCTGTTCTCTGACAAAGGGAGATCCGCCGTATTAAAGAAAACCATCAGGAAATCTTCCAGGCCTGAGAGGGGAACGCGGATTCCTGCGGTAAGAGGCCTGACATCCACGTCCGCGACGGGGAATCGATACCTCACGATCAGGCTCCCGCGAACCCCTGAGGGTTCGGTAACGGCATCCAGAACAACACCCTCTGCAGATCGGCGGCCAAGATCCCACCGATGGACACGGATCGTAAGCGGATCGGGGTTGTCGAACTGAAAGATCTGAGGCTGAAGAGGGAATGCATGGATGGATCCGGGCTGAAGAAGAGGCATCCATTCATCGATCATGCGAAGGGCACGGGATCGGAAAAGAGAACCGATCGTATCCTGGCCGCCGCCGAGGAGAACCTCGTTAATGGCTTCGATACTGCGGCCCGGTCCATTCGTGCGGTCTGCAACCCAGATTCGCCCCAGTACGGTGAGATCCTGTTCTATCAGACTGTCATAAAGAGTTCGGAGAACCAGGTCTTCCGGCGTGGCCCCGCCCATTTCAAAGGAGGTACCTTTCAGCAACGTCGCCAGTGTCGCATCACGATGAAGGGGAAGCGATGCGGGATCCAGAAGATCCAGCACGAGGGTGTAGAAAACGGGCATGACGTGGGAAAAATCCCTGGGCTCAGGAAGGATCGCACGAGAAATAGATTCATCCATGGTGAGAACCATGACTCCATCTCGTATCGCAAGATCATCCGGTATCGGAAACCCGAATTCATTCAGATGCTGTTCGGCTTTCTGAAACCATGGGTCCCAACTGACAGGACCGGAGTAGTTCATCGCCTGGAGTAAGCTGGAAAGGCCCAGAACCATCAAAAGAATAAGATTACGACGCATGAAAAGCCTCCCGACAAGGTTGCATACTATTCCTAACCTTCATTCGCAATCGGGTTATTCCTGCCAACGGACCGGTCAACATCAATCCCTTATACGGACTAACACGACCGATGTGTTGTCATGGCCTCCCATCTTGTTTGCCGTTTCAATCAGGCGATTTGCCTGTTGCTGGAGACTCCCCCCCTCTCGAAGCAGGGATGCAATCATCTCATCCTCAAGCATGGTGGTAAGACCATCCGTGCAGAGAAGGAGAAGATCACCCGGTTCAAGGGACATGGAGGCGATATCGACAGAGACAACAGAGGCACCCCCAAGGGCACGGGTGATTACATTTCGGAGTGGATGACGGAGCGCTTCTTCCGCGGTAAGGCTTCCAGCATTGATCTGTTCCTGGATCCAGGAGTGATCTTCAGTTTTCAGATAGAATTGGCCATTTCTCAGAAGATAGAGGCGACTGTCCCCTACATGTGCATAGATCGCTTCATCATCCCTGAGAAGTATGGCAACGACGGTGGTCCCCATCCCGGCCAGGTTTCGGTTCTCACGGGAGTGCCGGTAAATCATCCCGTTCGCAGCCATGATGGAAGCCATGAGCCGTTGCCAGGGTAGAGGAAATTCCTTCGGTGTCGGGAAGGGCCACGTAGGTTTGCTGACCTCAGCTGATTTCTGGATGAACTCCCGTATTGACTCTACAGCAAGATGAGAAGCAATTTCACCGGCGGCATGACCGCCCATTCCGTCCGCAACGAGGTAAAGGTTGAGATCATCCTCCACCAGGAAGGAATCCTCGTTATTCTGCCGGAGCATCCCTGTATCCGTCAAACCGAAGGTTTCGATTTTCAGGGTCACCGATTGGTCTTTCTCACGTTATATAACCGCTTGGCAGCCTGACGCACCGGATCGGGAACATCCTTTTCACTTGTCAGGTCTTTCAAATCCTTATCATTCATGCGGGGCAGCAGTCCCAGAGAAACGCCTACCGGCGTATGGGGGTTATAGATGACCTGTCTAACGATGGGGTACTTTCTCATCCACTCGCGACGCTGTGATATCAATCGCATCACCTCGGCGGGCACGTCCCTCATTCCGGAGATGACATTGATTTCCGACTCCGTCACCTTTGGACTCATGACAACTGCCGCCTTTACAAGTTTATTCGCATCCCGAATCAGAATACCCCTGGCTTCCTTACTGCCCTTCAGCGCGACTTCCACCTTCTGCGGTACGGTCATTTTCAAGACCGTCTGGTAAAGCGTGGCCTCTTCCTCATCCGCCAATTCTTCTCCCGTCATATTCAGATCGGAAAAGAGCATATCGTCCGGGAGCGAAGTCATTCCGAACGTTTCAAAAATTTCCTTTGGAATTTCAAACAGATCTTCCCCGAAGGTATCCTCGGTGAACTCTTCCGATTCCTCATACTCCTCCCCAAACATCTCCTGAGGAATCTCTTCTCCCGGCCCCGGGAAAATTTCCTGTGGAACCGGTTCTTCAGGATGATCCTGTTTAAAAAAATCCTGTCGGATTTCCAGGATCCTTCGCTTTGCGAATGGATCCAAAGAAGGATTGGATTCCAGGGCCTCAAGAATTTCCGGATGATCAATGATCTTTCCAACATTTGTGATGATAATTTCCTGGAGTGCCGAAGGAACACGGGAAGCCAGGAAGGCAACTGTCTGAATGCTCACATTTTTATGCCGGAGAACCTTCTCCATCATGGGTGTCGACCGCAGATACTGTGCCAGAACATTGAGGTCTTCAGCCTGCAGGTCGGGATTTTCAACATGCTGTTGAAGAAGCCTCGGGGGTAATCCATTCAAAGTGGAATTTGCCTGATTTCGCAACACCTCATCTTCTCCATTCAAAAAAATGAGAAGAATGGAAAAAAGACTATCGGGATCAACAGGAAAGAGTCCCTGTGCGAGCAGACTCATGATGTTCGGAGGCAGTGATCCTTCACGTACGGCCTGAATCAAATCCGATGCTGATCTATGCTCACTCAACGTTCATGTCCTCGATTCCTATGGTCACATCCAGCGGCTGTCCATCTCTTCCTTGAATGGGGTAAGGTTCCCCTCCTCGCTCCACCTGAACCGCGCCTCCATCACCGGCTCGAAAGGCAAGCGATTCTCTCAGAGAGTAGCTCAGGCGATCTCCCGGCTCCTTCACACCTTCAAACACCTTTTTCCCATCCAGCGTAATGGTAATCCAGCATCGTCTCAGGAACGTGAGATCAATTCGGGTGGGTTCCACCACAGGTACAGTCTTTGCCGTGGCAGGTTCAGGCTCAGGCTCGGTTGGCCGGATGGACGTCTGATTTTCAGGAGTTTCCACCCCGCTATTCTGCAGGGATTGAAAAAGAAAGACAAGGCCGAAGATTCCGACAAGTATCGTGCAGACAATAAATACCCAGAAGAAACCTTGATTTACAGGGTTTCGGGACACTGCCCTTCCCTTTCGTTCCGCCGTTCCCCGCTCCCTGCGATATAACTCCACGGCCTCTTCGCTTTCCAGTCCTACAATTCTGGCATATTGCCGAATAAAAGCCCTGGCAAAAACTTCATTCGGGAGAAGTTGGAAATTATGTTCCTCAATGGCCCTGAGATACCTCAGGGCGATATTTGATTTCCGGGCGACATCCTCAAGGCTTATTCCTTTCGCCTCCCTGGATTGTTTGAGGATCGTCCCCACGCGGTCGGATTCCTGGTGCACCCATTCATGGTAGTGGTATAATTCAACTGTGTCAAGGTACTTGATTTTCATGACTTCCAGCATCTATTTCCTGATAATTCCTCATGATGAAATCCCGGTTCAAAACCCCTGAACGCCATCCCGGCGGGCTTCCCTTCAAAGACCCGCAAGCGATCCGATCATGAATCAGAATCGGCGCCTGAAAGAATGAATTTTCCCATCATCCTATCTCTTTTTCTGATTCTGGCTGTTTCCGTATGTTTTGGAGGGGGACACCTTCAGGTGCATTCCTGGGCACTGGCTGTCGCCTGCCTGGGTACGGCCCTTCTAGTCCTCCGCATAAGAGAGATTACTGCATCCATCAAAGGGTATCTGCTTCCTCTGGGAACCTTCCTGATCATCATCCTCCTGACCTCCATTCCGGCCCTTCACCTTTCGTATAGTCCCCTGAACTCGTCGATTTCCCTGGCTCAGATCCTATCGGCCCTGGCCTTCTTTATCGTCGGAACCGAACTCGCTTCCCGCAGCCGTTCCAGCCGATTTCTCTTCTTTCAGATTTTTCTTTACACCATGGCATTCCTGACGATCCTATCCTGGGCTCAGACTCTGGCCGACCCCGACCGGTACCTCTTTATCTTTCCCCTCGAGGTTACGACAAAGCCCTTCGGTTTCATGCCCAATAAGAACCTCTTTTCTGCCGTGGTCAATCTCATCCTCTTTCCACTCGCAGGTGTTACGGCTGTTCTCTGGTCCTCAGCCGAAGCCCGCAGATCGGGAAAACATCTCCTTGTGACCTTTCTGGTCAGTCTGGTCGCCATCATTCTCCTCGTAAGCCGAAGCGAAGGAGCCATCCTTTCCGCGGGGGGCGCTCTGGTGATCTTTTTCCTGAGCCGCAGAAAGGAACGCTGGATCCGTGCGGTCGTCATCATGCTTGCCGTATGCCTGCTGAGCGGCTATCTCTGGATCAAGTTCAGCCATGGAAAGGCGGAGGATCTTCTCAGTCGACTTGAATTTTACCGAAGGACCGCTCACATCATGCTGGACCATCCCATTCTGGGAACCGGTCTGGGAACCTACGGTCTTGTGGCTCCCCGGTACCAGCCAGCCGAAGGGGGACGGCTCCTGGACAAGATGCATAATGATTACCTTGAGCTGGGGGTTACAGGGGGTCTGTCTTCTCTCCTGATCCTGATTCCGGCCCTGCTTCTGATGTGGCGATCCCGGGCTGTCCTTGCAAATGGAGGCATACGCACGGGGACCTATCTGGGACTCTTGGCTCTGTCCTTTCACGCCATGGGAGATTTTCCCTTTAACAGCCTGATCATTACATGGATCGCCGCACTCTATGCCGGTTCCCTGCTGCGGCGTGATCGCTCATCCTTGCAAATTCCCGCCTGGATCCGGTTTCCCCTATGCCTGCTTGCCATTCTCATGGTCGTACTCCTGGCCCTGCGGGGATTGGCCATAACCTCAGGTGGCCGGATTCATCCTGAACTGGCTCCCGAGGTCGTCACCCACCACCTTCATCAGGAAAACCTTGAAGGTGACTGTGGTACCTACCTTCCCCAGGCCATGAAATCCATGCGGATGAATCCGTATCATGCCCCTCTGCGGGCGGAGATTGCACGGTGTATGGATGCGCTGGGCGACCCCGAAGCTGTCCCTATGATCGAAGAAGCCTCAAAACTCGAACCCTACAACGTTCAGATTCTTCTTGTGGCCGCAAAGTACACCTACCTCTGGGGCGACCGGGACAGGGCCCTCACTCACCTCGCCTCCGCACGGGCCGTAAAGGAATCCGTTCCTCTCTTTATCCCCATGTCGAAGGAGGAACGGGACGATCTGATCATTGAAAGCACCCGGAAGCAGGCCATTCTCCACCCGTACCATCAGGCTGCCATCTATTCGGCCGCCGCCTCACAGCTGCAGCGCCTTGCCTCCCCCAGAACATGGCCCTTCCTGCGGGAATCTTTGGAACGGTTTCCTCTGGAACCCCGGCTCCTGGACCTCGCAGCAGGATTCACCGCAAAAAAGAAGCCGGCAAGATCCCTGCGGTTCGCAAGAATGGCCTATGATCTCGATTCCACCTTTTATCGGGCCTTCAGGATCGCCAGCCAGTATCGAACCCTCAATGATTCCCTGCGAGCGGAAGAGTGGTTTCTGAAAACGGTCGCAGAATGTGAGACTCCTTCCAGATATGCGCCTCTTGCCCCCCGGTTTATTTCCGAACCTGCGCGCGCTCTTCGTCTCATGGAGGAATCCTACTCCACAGATCCTGCCTCGTCGCTGGCCGTTGCCATTGGCTTTCAGCGGGAGAAAGAAGAATTCTATACCGAGGCCAGGAAGTGGTATATACGGGCGATCGACCTGGATCGTCAATACGGACCGGCCTATCGAAAGCTTTACGATCTGGGCCGAAAAACCGGTGATCTGCTTCTGTCTTCAAAAACACTACAGGATGCTCGGGCCCGCCTGCCCGGGGAAACGTTTTCTAAATATTTTCCTGAAATTAAAAGGGAAGCGGACAATGAAGCCTGATAATCAGGCTCTTGGATGGTGCTGGAGATAGATCCGCTTAAGACGTTCCTGCGTAATGTGGGTATAGATCTGGGTTGTGGAAATATCCGCATGGCCCAGCAGCATCTGGAGAGAACGCAGGTCCGCACCGTTCTCCAGCAGGTGGGTGGCAAAGGAATGGCGGATTACATGGGGTGAGAGTGGTTTCGTCAGGCCGGCCTGGCGTGCATAACCCTTGATCAGCTTCCAGAATGCCTGCCGGGTGAGCGGGGTCCCTCGATTACTCAGAAAGACCTCTCCCCTCAGCCGGCGGTTGAGACGGGGGCGGGCCTCTTCCAGGTATCGACCCAGCCATTGTATCGCCTGGGTTCCAAGGGGAATGATCCTTTCCTTCCCTCCCTTTCCCATGACTCGAACCAGTCCCGGATCCAGTATGACCATATCCAGATGAAGCCCGGTGAGCTCGGAAACCCTCATTCCCGTGGCATAGAGAACCTCAAGCATGGCCCGGTCACGAATCCCCTTCATTGTGCCGATTTTTGGAGCCGAGAGAAGGTTTTCCACCTCTTCAGGCGTAAGAAATTTAGGCAATACCTTCCAAAGTTTGGGAGATTCCACGGTATCTGTGGGATCGTCGGCACGATGATCCATGACAACAAGAAAACGGAAGAACGATCTCATGCTGGAAAGCAGGCGGGCCAGGCTCCTGGGGGCAAGATGATCCTGGCGTGCAGATCGAAAAAACTCCCTCACTCCGGTTTCATCAATCCCGGACGGGGTGACCCTGGCTCGTTCCCCCCATTTCCTGAGTTTGCCCAGGTCACGAATGTAACTTTCTACCGTATTTTTACTAAGCCCCCGCTCCAGCCCGAGGTGGTCCTGAAAGATCGCGATCGCTTCGTCCCAGTTCATCGGTCTGACCGATCGAAAGAAAGGGCCCCCGGATCAGGCAGGGGGATCACAACGCTGACACCCACCCGATGGGTATCGTACCCCTTGTTGCTGGCACGGCTGATCAGGCTGTGACTGTAATGGGCCAGTCCGTAGTGAGCCAGGATTTCCATATCCTTATTTTTTACGATCGTCAGTCCCAGCCGCATCTGGGGTGTCCATTTAAAGGGATATTCAAACCAAGTAACCGGGATATTGTTCACCATGGGACCGATTCCGAATTCGGCAAAAAAACGCCTGTTACGATATCGGATTCGTGAAGCGAATCCAATGGAATATGAATCCCCGTATCCTTCAATATCGAAGGAATGGCCGTCGAATGTGAAGTACAGGTCCCAGAATGGACTGAGTTTCCAACCCCGACCCGCGCTGAACTCCATGACCCGGGAGGGTTCGTCAATATCTCCCGTAAACCATAGGGACGTCCAGCCCCGGCTGAGGGTAACCTGAAAAAACGAATCCCTGGAAGAGAAATCCAGTGCTTGCAGAGGTGCGGCCATCAGAATCAGAACAAGAACCAGACGCATCAAGGTTTCTTTCCTTCGCAGGTGAGAGCCTGGATGAGTTCGGAACGATCGGGGTATTTCTGGAGAAGATCATCTCTTTCACCGAGAACCAGGTCCTGAAAGTGAAATCCGGGAGCCATGGTTGTGCCCAGAAGAGCGAATGTCCCCCCTTCGCGGACTCTGGAGCCCTGCCAGGTGTTTGCAGGGACACAGATCTGCGGCTGCATGCCTTCGAATAGATCGTTTCCCAGAAGCATGATTTCAGATTCCCCGGGTCCCAGGAGGAGCAGCTCGACGGGATCCCCAAGATAAAAGTGATAGACCTCGTCAAAGGGAAGTCGGTGGATTCGGGACGGGGTCCCGGGAGTCAGGAGGAAATAGATCGCTGTCGAAAGGGGTCTGCGGGGTTTCCCATCCGAAATCCATGTGCTCGCAGAACGATAGGTTTCCCGGTAAAAGCCCCCTTCACCGGGAAGAGGCTCAAGGTTCAAAAGCTCGAGAAGTCTGGAAACATTCATACCCTCAGGACGGACGTGCCAGCTTCCCCTGGTCGTAACCCCGATCAAGGAACTGGTAAAAGTGAGAACGGGTGGACGGATCCAGGTCTTCATATATCATACCCATACCCTTCAAGCCCTCCCGCTGCGAATCTGCATGGCGTGCTACAGCAGCTTCCCCGGCGATATCAATTGGAGAATCCGGTAGTCGGAATTGAAAATCGACCCGTGTACCAACCGGATAATAGATCGGAGTCCGGACAAGCATGCCCGACCGGGAAAGATTCACAGTCTGGCAGAAGAGTACCCCTTTTCGATAACTCATCTGAACATGGAGCGTGATAAGAATTCGGCTTGAAATACGCGGTGCAATGTGGGTAAGGTTTGCGATGATCCGTTCCAGTTTGTCAAGGCTGGTACTCTCGGAAATCACTTCGTTCAACCCTTTCCCGAGAAATTCTCGATGGAATGTCACCTGGTCTTCAGGGACCATGGCCACGATGGAACTGGAACGGGAGGGAGACCCCTCACAGCGAAGAATGTTGAGAGACTCCTCAAGCTGATCTCTTCCTCTCAGGTTTCCGAGAATGATCAGGTCAAAATGTTCCTTCCGTGCAAGTTCCAGCGAGTCGGCAAGCGTGTCCGGCCGTTCTGTCTGGAATGTCGAGCGGGAAAGGAGGCCCGGGAGAGGATCCTGAAGAGGGCTGATCATGCCGGCCAGCAGGATTCTCGTCTCTCGGATTCTGGACTCTTCCATAGCCGGAATCTCTTTTACCCGTTCCCTACACGATTCGGAAGGGAAGGCTCCGATTGGACATGCGCCTCAGGCGCTCTTGGATTCCGAGGGAATCGTAACGTACTCAAGAGCTCCAGTGGGACAGAAGGGGACGCACTGTGGATCTCCGCCGCAAAGATCGCATTTGTGGACAATTCTGAAATCGTCGTCCCATTTCATGTTCCCGAAGGGACATGCGGCGACACAGGATTTACAGTTCTTACACTTGCTGTAATCCACATCAATTGCTCCCGTGGCTTCATTACGAATCAGAGCGTTGGAGTTACACGATTTCACACAGGCGGCATCGACGCACTGAAAACATACGATCGGCGTACCGGCTTCAACACCGCGACGGATGATGTTGATACGGGTCTGCCCCGCTTTTCCATCCTTTCCATGGGCAAAACCGCAGGCCAGTTCACACTTGCCGCATGCGATGCATTTATCAACGGTAACGGTATAGAGTTTCATCGTCTCCTCCCCTACTTCAAGAACTCTGCGAACTTACGGGCATATTTCTCCCGCTTGCAGGCGTCACAGAGTGTGAAATACTCGATCGGAATGTTGCACTTTTCCACAAAGTACTTTCCGTACGCCGCAGTCCAGGTCGGTTTTCCGCAGGCCTCACAGTGAGTGGGGGTCTTCAGGGATTTTTTCTCGGGAGTGGTCATGCTTTCCCTCCTTTTCCCAGCGCATAACCTCGATCGAGGGCTTTGTAGTTCAACTGGATGATCTTATCTTTTCCTGCAAAGGTTTCATCGATTGTGGCCTTGAGGCTCTCGATGGTCACCATGTCCGTTTTCCCTGCAAGGGCACCCAGAGCGACCATATTGGCCGCCTTGGGGCTTCCGCATTCGATGGCAATCTGGTTGGCAGGGATGTAGAGGACATCAAGGTCTTTGCGTTCAGCCTTCCGGTCAATCAGGGACGAGTTGATCAGGAGAAGCCCGTCTTTTCGGATCATGGGCTCAAATTTATCCAGTGACGGACGGTTCATGGCGATCACCACTTTTGGGGAGCGCACTACCGGTGATCCAACCGGATGGTCGGATACAACTACCGTGCAATTGCAGGTTCCTCCCCTCATCTCGGGACCGTAGGATGGAAGCCATGAGACTTCCTTCCCTTCCTGCATGCCGGCATACGCAAGCATCTTTCCGATTAAAAGGATTCCCTGACCTCCAAAACCGGCCATAATAATATCGGTCTGCATGTCAGCCCTCCTCCGGAGTCTTGTAGATGCCCAGTTTGTAGTACGGGAGCATATTGGCCTCCAGCCAGTTCAGGGACTCGGTTGGAGAAATTCCCCAGTTGGTCGGGCAGGTCGAGAGAACCTCGACCATCGAAAAACATGTTCCCTTCACCTGATATTCGAAGGCCTTTTTAATCATGGCTTTTGCCTTCACCGTTTCCATTGCATTATGAACAGAGGTTCGAGCAATAAAGGCAGGGGTTCGCAACGAAGAGAGCAGTTCAGCCACTCGAATGGGATATCCGGCCAGATTTACATCCCTTCCCAGAGGACATGTCGTCGCCACCTGTCCGGGCATGGTAGTGGGCGCCATCTGTCCGCCCGTCATACCGTAAATCGCATTATTGACAAAGATGGTCGTGAACTTTTCTCCGCGGTTTGCTGCGTGGACAATCTCTGCCATTCCGATGGAAGCAAGATCTCCATCTCCCTGGTAGGTAAAGACAATCAGTTCGGGGTGTCCTCGTTTGATTCCTGTGGCAACCGCAGGCGCCCTGCCGTGGGATGCTTCGTGAAAGTCACAGTTGAAATAATCATAGGCCAGAACGGAGCAGCCCACGGGAGCCACTCCAACGGTACGCTCCCGGACTCCCAGCTCATCCATGACCTCAGCCACGAGCCGATGGATCGTTCCATGCGTGCACCCGGGACAGTAATGGGTGATCACAGGCATGAGGGATTCGGGACGCTCAAAAATGGTGTGAGTGTTCATGCCTTCCTCCCCTTCTTGGCTTTCACCGGTTTCAGAATGGTTTCGATTTCATGGATGACCTCGTCCGGAGTGACAAGAATACCCCCCTGGCGCCCGTAAAAATGGACAGGAAGGTCATCCTTCACGGCGTACTTTACATCCTCCACCATCTGCCCCGTGGACAATTCCACGGTAAGAACGGCTTTGGCCTTCCTGGCAATTTTTCGAAGATCGTCGTAAGGAAACGGGTAGAGCGTCACAGGGCGGAAGAGGGCAGTCTTGATTCCCCGTTCCCGGAGTTCTTCGACAGCGGTCAGGCAGACGCGGGCCGGTGTGCCGTAGGCAACCAGCAGGACATCATAGGGCCCGTCAGCATACTGGGTGCTGAATCGGATTTCATCTTTTTCGATCCTGTCGTACTTGGCCTTGAGGTTCCGATTGTGCTGCTCGAGTGCCTCCGGATCGAGAATCAGGGAATTGATGATATTGGGCTTGCGTCCGACATTTCCTGTCGTGGCCCAATCCTTGGGTTTCAAAGGTTTACAGGGTTTACGCCCCTCCTTAAATTCGACGGGTTCCATCATCTGCCCGATGAGGGCATCGCCTACAACCAGAACGGGATTCCTGTAATAATCGGCAAGATCAAATGCGTCCTGGATCAGATCCGCGGCCTCCTGGACGGACCATGGAGCCAGCACGATGCATCGATAGTCTCCGTGGCCTCCCCCCTTGGTAGCCTGAAAATAATCACCCTGCGCGGGAAGAATTCCACCCAGACCCGGACCTGCGCGCATGATGTTCACAATGACGCACGGAAGCTCTGCGCCCGCGATGTAGGATAACCCTTCCATCATCAGGGAAATCCCGGGGGACGAGGACGAGGTGAAAACACGAACCCCCGATCCGGCTGCACCATAGAGCATGTTCGACGCGGCAACTTCACTTTCCGCCTGCACAAAGGTGCCCCCGACCTGGGGCAGACGGAGGGACATGTATTCCGGGATCTCGTTTTGCGGGGTGATCGGATAGCCGAAGAAGAGTCTGCAACCCGCCATGATGGCAGCTTCGCCGATTGCCTCCGCACCCTTTAACAGTTTTTTGGCCATACCCTTGCCTCCCTGAAATTGGTATCAGTACGGAAAGTACTTGTAGGTTGTCCCCAGCACGGCGACCTCAATCGCAGCGTCGGGACAGACAATGCCGCAGATCCTGCATCCGATGCATCGCGGCTGTTCGACAACCTTTGCGTAAAAGTACCCCTTGACATTCAATTCCTTGCCCATGGCCAGAATCTGTTCGGGGCAGGCCTTCACACAGAGCTCGCACCCCTTGCACCGGTTTGGATCGATGGTGACTTTCGGCATGCCGGCTTCCTCCTTTCTATTAAGCGACCACAGAGGGTCGTATAAAGCCTTTCACTTGAGCCCCGAAGGGCGGCCGGATAAAGGTACGGATCGGAAGGATTGGACAGGAAAAGCTGCTCGGGTCTAACTGTCGAACAATCTCTTCCTTGGCCACGACCCATTGTATCGGTAAACCTGCCAGCTCGGCAAATTTCCTGGTAATGTGAAAGCCGTTGAGAACCACATCCGGGGTGGTTTCATCCATAAGATGGGTATTGGCAATGATCCCGGTCACCTTCAATCGGCTGGTCGCTTCTATGGACTGGATCATGGCGAGGTTTCCATCGATATCCGAAGTCCGGGGACGGGAGTGGTTCACGACCATCAAGAGTTCAAGGTCCAGGTTGTTTAAAACGTCGTGAAAGGATGAAAGAACCCTGCATCCGTCAGCATCTCCAGCCACATCCATCACAACCCTGGATGATCCATTCTGCAGCACACCCCGAATTTCCGGCATGACAATCGGAAGATCGGCATATACTCTCTCCCCGGAAGGAATAATCATGGAGACTCCGGTGGAGACAAGAAAATTTCTTACCATACGGGATCGAAAGAAGGGTTTGACGATATCCAGATCAACGAAATAAACATCATTCTCAATCTCATTTTCTTTCAGCGCAAGATTAATCCCAATCTCAGATTTTCCGCTTCCAAAATGTCCGACCAGGATCGAAACGCGCGTAAGCATCCGGTCACCTTACCATACCGGGGGGTAAAATTCAATTCGCCGACTCCGGTGTTTCAAGAATTCAAAGGACCCGCACGGCATAATGTTAATGTCTCTAATTACAATTGTTAGAATATATCTTATAGATGCACTATAAGATCTATGCACACTATCACCTACGCCCCCTTGACATGAAAATATAAAATCACTATCCTTTGCTTAGCACTCACCCGGATCGAGTGCTAACAAAATGAAAACCACTATCTGTTGAGAAAGGAGCACGGTATGAAAATGAAAGTCAGACCCCTCTATGACCGCATCCTGGTCAAGCGCCTCGAGCCCGAAGAGGAAATGCGTGGCGGAATCATTATTCCCGACACGGCAAAGGAAAAGCCGATGGAAGGTGAAGTCATCGCGGCAGGTTCCGGAAAGATGGATGAGAACGGAAAGAGGATTCCCCTGGATGTAAAGAAAGGGGATCGAATCCTTCTCGGCAAGTATGCCGGCACCGACATTAAGATCGACGGGGAAGATTACGTCATCCTGCGGGAAGATGAAGTCCTCGCCATTATTGAAAAGTAAAAGGAGGCTATCATGGCGAAACAGATTATTTACAGTGAAGATGCACGACAGGCAATCCTCCGCGGCGTGAACAAGCTGGCCGACGCGGTGAAGGTAACCCTCGGTCCCAAGGGGCGCAACGTCATTCTTGAAAAGAAGTTTGGCTCCCCCACCATCACCAAAGACGGTGTCACCGTTGCCAAAGAGATCGAGTTAAAGGATCCGCTGGAGAACATGGGCGCTCAGATGGTGAAAGAAGTGGCCTCAAAAACCAGTGACGTAGCCGGGGACGGGACCACGACCGCTACGGTTCTTGCCCAGGCGATCTACCGGGAAGGGCTCAAGATGGTCGCATCCGGAGCCAACCCCATGGACCTCAAGCGCGGAATCGAGCTGGCTGTGAAGGAAACCACGAAGGCGATCGACGATCTTTCCAAGCCCGTCGAAACCAGTGAGCAGATCGCTTTTGTCGGAACCATTTCCGCCAACAACGACAGTGAGATCGGTCAGACGATCGCCCAGGCCATGGACAAGGTTGGAAAAGACGGCGTGATCACCGTGGAAGAAGCCAAGGGACTGGAAACCACCCTCGAAGTTGTGGAAGGCATGCAGTTTGACCGCGGTTACCTTTCTCCCTATTTCGTCTCCGATCCCGAGCGGATGGAATGCGCTCTGGACAATGCCGTCATCCTTCTCTTTGAGAAAAAGATCTCCAACATGAAGGATCTGCTTCCCATCCTTGAGCAGGTGGCCCGCCAGGGGAAACCCTTTGTCATCCTTGCCGAAGATGTGGAAGGTGAAGCCCTTGCCACGCTCGTGGTCAACAAGCTTCGCGGAACATTGAATGTTTGTGCCGTGAAAGCCCCTGGATTCGGCGATCGCCGCAAAGCCATGATGGAAGACATCGCCATTCTCACCGGCGGTAAGCTCATCAGTGAAGATCTGGGCATCAAGCTTGAAAACGTCAAGTGGGATGACCTTGGCCATGCAAAGAAGATCACGATCACCAAGGAAGACACAACGATCGTCGTTGACACCTCGGATAAAGCCCGCAAGGAAGCTATCGCCGGTCGGGTGAAGCAGATTAAGGCCCAGATTGACGAGACATCCTCGGATTATGATCGGGAAAAACTGCAGGAACGACTTGCCAAGCTCGTTGGCGGCGTCGCAGTGATCAAGGTTGGAGCCGCTACGGAAACCGAGATGAAGGAAAAGAAAGCGCGGGTCGAAGACGCCATGCATGCCACCAAGGCAGCCGTGGAAGAAGGCATCGTGCCCGGCGGTGGTGTCGCCCTTCTGCGTGCCATTCCGATTCTCGAAAAGTTAGCAACCGAAGGCGACGTTCATCAGGGCGTCAAAATCGTCATGAAATCCCTCGAAGAACCCCTGCGGTGGATCGTGAACAACACCGGCCTCGAAGGCAGCGTGATTGTGAATGAGATCAAGGGCAAGAAGGGATCCGTAGGTTTCAATGCTCAGACCGAAGTTGTGGAAGACCTCATGAAGGCCGGCATCGTTGATCCTGCCAAGGTCACCAAGAACGCTCTGTACAATGCCGCTTCTATCGCAGGACTGCTCCTGACGACCGAAGCTCTTGTTTCCGAGATTAAAGAGGATAAGGAAGAGAAGACTCCGCCCATGCCCGGCGGTGACATGTATTAATCGAACCTTCCCCACCTTACAGCTTTGCCCGGCCCCCTCGCCAGAGGGGGCCATTTTTATGAGTCTTATCGCCGGATCTCAATTACTATGACCCTGAACGCAGGGAGGAATCCCTCTGCTATAATTCTTTCCGTGCTTGTACTTATTGACGGCCACTCCAGCCTCTATCGCGCCTACTATGCGATTCGACATCTCTCCGCCAGGGACGGAACACCCACAAATGCCGTCTTCGGATTCGTTCAGATCCTCCATAAAATCCTGGATGATTTTTCGCCCGATCACTGCGGTGTAGCCTTTGACGTCGCCCGGAAAACATTCCGATCCGACCTCTACCCGCCTTACAAATCCACCAGGAAACCGATGCCGGACGATCTGCGCCCTCAGGTTCCCCTGATCAAGGAAATTCTGGGAGCCATGACCATTCCCGTTCTTGAAATGGAAGATTTCGAAGCGGATGACGTGATCGCGACCCTGGCAACTCAGACGGCAGATCGTGGAGATCACGTTCTAATTGTGTCATCCGACAAGGATCTGATGCAGCTTCTCTCCAACAAAATTCACCTCTATCACACATCCTGGGGGGAAGTCGTCACTCCGGCATCCTTTGAGGCCAGAATGGGATTTCCCTCATCGTGCATGACGGAATATCAGGCATTGTTGGGGGACAGCTCGGACAATATTCCCGGGGTCAGGGGGATTGGAGAAAAGGGGGCCCAGACCCTGATTCAGTCTTACGGAACCCTTGAGGAAATTTACAGTCACCTGGATGAAATCAAGGGTGCGACGGGGAGAAAGCTGGCCGAGGGAAGGGACCAGGCGTTTCTTTCCAGAGATCTGGCCACTCTGCGGAGAGACCTTCCCCTTTCGGTAGAAGAAGATGCCCTGGCCCTGACCCGTCCAGATATGGATGTCCTGAAGGAACTCTATTTACGCCTGGATTTCACCTCCCTCGCACGGAAACTGGAGTCCTCCGAAACCCGTACAATCCGTGAGGTCGAAGGCCCCCCTGACTGGCGCGGAATCGACCATGCCGCCATCGTGAAAGACGGCAGCGAAATCTGTCTCTCACCATCCCCTGACATTCTTTACAGTTTTTCCAGAGACATCTGGAAGACCCAGGCCAATAAGGGGAACATCTCATGGATAACTTTTCACGCCAAGGACCTCTACGGTACGGTTTTGCATCCCAGAGAGTCCGGAGGTGTCCCCATTCACGACATCGAACTGATGGCCTATCTGCTCGATCCTGGACGGGCCGGACTCGGGATAACCGATCTTGCGTCCCGCTACCTGGGACGGGGAGAGGTACACCATATCCCTCCCGTAATCCTGGAACTCTATCCGATTCTCCTGCATTCCCTCAAAGAGGAAGGACTTTTTGCTCTTTATGAAGAGATTGAGCTGCCCCTGATTTCCATTCTTTCGGCCATGGAGGCGGATGGTGTCTATGTCGACACTGGAATTCTCTATGAACTGGGAGACCGAATCGCAAAACAGATGGGAGAGCTTGAGAAGGAAATCTACGACCTGGCCGGACATCCCTTTAACATAAATTCGCCGAAACAATTGCGGGAGATTCTTTATGAGGAAATGGGTCTTCGGCCCTCCGGAGTAAAAACTGCGAAAACCAAACAGCTATCCACAGGAGAACAGGCTCTTCAGGATCTCATCAGCCGCGGCCACGCCTTTCCCGCCCTGATCCTGAAATACCGGGAACTTGCCAAATTAAGCGGAACCTATGTCGAACCCATTCCAAAACTGCTGGATTCCCGCGGACGCCTGCATACCACCTTTCACCAGACCACCACCGCCACCGGGAGATTATCTTCCTCAGATCCCAATGTCCAGAACATCCCGATTCGTACAGAGCTGGGGAGGGAAATTCGCCGCGCATTTGCAGCTCCTCCGGGGAGGCTTCTTGTCGCCGCCGACTATTCCCAGATCGAACTCCGTCTCCTGGCCCACTTTTCAGAGGATCCCGTTCTCCTTGAGGCTTTCCGGCGAGGGGCCGACATCCATACGGCCACGGCCGCCAAGGTTTTTCATATAAGCGAAGAGGAGGTCACCCCGGATCTTCGACGACGGGCCAAGACGATCAACTTCGGTGTTCTGTACGGCATGAGCGCTCACGGATTAAGTACGCAGATGGGAATTTCAAGGGAAGAGGCCCAGGATTTCATTACGGCCTACTTCGAAGGATTTCCGGGGATTCGATCCTATCTCGATGGAGTAATGGAGGAAACCCGAAACACCGGCCTGGTCCGGACGCTGAAAGGACGATTACGCCGACTCCCGGAAATTCACAGCTCAAATTTCAATATTCGGTCCAATGCGGAGCGAATGGCCATCAACGCACCTCTTCAGGGAACGGCGGCGGATATTATCAAGATGGCCATGGTCAGGGTATGGAGGGATATCCTTCGGGACTCGCAAGATGTTAAGATGGTTCTCCAGGTACACGATGAGCTCCTTCTTGAAGTCCCCGAATCAATCGCCGGGGAAATCGGGAAGAGGGTCAAGTCTATTATGGAGAGCGTCGTCACATTGCACGTTCCCCTTCAAGTGGATGTGGGTGTGGGCGCTCACTGGGAAGAGGTGAAATGAAACGAACGCTTTTGATCGCCATGGTATGGATGAGCTTTCTGGCGGGAATCTACGCTCAGGAACCCTTTCGGGATGCTGACACGGCCTATAACAGCGGCAACTATTCCGATGCCCTGAAGCTGTACCAGCGTGTTGCCGTCACTTCGACGGATGACGCCGTGCGCGCGGAAGCCTGGTTTCGATCGGGCTACTGTCAGTACGCCCTCGACAAAAGCCGGGACGCCATCACTTCCCTGGAAAACGCCCTGACCCTTAATCCTCGCCTTCAGGCCGATGTAAATATTTATCCGCCCGGATTTGTCGAACTCTTTGAAATCGCCCAGCTCAGAAATAATCTTCTGGACCAGCAGAGTCCGGCCACCCTCGAATTTCCTTCCATCGATCTTCCCCGGGAAGAGGTTGCCCTCCCGGAAATCACCTTTCCTGATCTGGTGCTTGAACCTCTTCCTCTGTCTCAACACTCTCCCTTTTCTATTCCCCTGGATAAAAACCCGGAGCTCTTGGAGCGGGATTTTCCGGGAAGCATGGATATTTCCGGTGAAATCGTGGTCGCCTTTACCGTGGATCAGAATGGAACGATCCAAAACATCGGAACCGTTTTTTCCGACTTCCCGGTATATGACCGTGCCCTGCTCTCCTATGCCCGTTTAAAATGGAAAATCGAGCCGGGAACAAAGGGTGGAAGACCGGTCCCGTCCGTTGCAGCCTACCGCCTCCATCTATCCTCGAAATTAAAAGGGATCAAGATTATTCGCGCCAATGTCCGGCCCGTGCTGGAATCGGACCCCATACCCGATTTCATTCAGGAACGTTACGTACCCGAGGCAGATTCTCTTCCCGGTGGAAGCACCTTTCTGGGTCCGGAATCGCTGGACACCCCCACGGCTGTCAAACGTGTCAAGGTGAACTTTGACAGCATGGATACACGGGGAACATTTCAGGGCGTGGCCATGCTGAATGCTTCGGGGAAAATTGTCCAGTTCAGAGCAACCGAGGCTTCCATACCCGCAGCCATTCCCGCCCTCCGGGAGGTTCTTAAAACCTGGACATTTGCACCATCGGGTGCCGGGGGCCGACCGGTCGCCAGCTATCTCATGGTTGACATCGAACTGCTCTACAGCCTTTCGGGTCCCGACCTGGAATCCTCCGAGAGATCTACCATTACGATTCTTCCTCGATGAGGCTTCACAGCGATTCTCTCTCCTGCGGACTTCAGGTGTACCACCTGGAGGACCCGGCCGCAACGGCCGCAAGTGTTCAGGTCTGGTATCGTATCGGCTGTGCGCACGAGCCGGAAAACAAGAGAGGAATTGCCCATCTTCTGGAGCACATGATGTTCAAGGGAACGGATTCCGTGGGTCCCGAAGAGCATGCAAGGACGATCCAGAGGCTGGGAGGCCAGTCCAACGCCTTCACCACAGAAGACGTGACCGTCTACTTTCAGACGCTTCCCGCGGAACACGGGCTTCGGGCCATTCATTTGGAAGCCGACCGGATGACAAACCTGGCCTTTCCGGAGGGCCACTTTCTCAAAGAGCGGGGCGTCGTACTCGAAGAGTACAGTGAACGGATCCTTAACCAGCCCGTCACAAGAGCCCTCCAATCGATACGCAGAACCATCTTTCAGGGCCATCCCTATGCCATCGATCCGGCCGGAATCCCGGAGCAGGTCGAATCCTTTTCCCGGGAAGACCTGGCAGAGTTCTACCATCGTTACTACCATCCAGCCAATGCAACGCTGATCACAGCCGGGCCCCACTCCTTCCAGGTGCTCCGGGAAGCGGCCGAATCAGCATTTGATTCCCATCAACGACCGGGAGATCCCGCTCCGGACATCCCCCCCTTTCCGGAGAATCCTCCGTCCCTCATCACCGATCGATCCCCCATTCGCGTCCACCTCCATTGCCGGGTGTACTATCTGTCCAGGAATCCGGAAAACTTCCATTCTCTTCAAGCCTTGAACCTTCTCCTTGGAGATGGAGAAACTGCCGTCATGAGACGGCGAATCGAACGAAAACGCATGGGAGTCATTCATGCCGGTACGTTTCACTACCCGACCCGTGCCGGCCATCTCTTCTTTGTCTACCTCGCTGTTCTCCCCTTTCTGGGATTCAGAAATGCCGCAGGAGAACTTTCCAGGATCATGGAGGGACCCACGCCCTTTTCACCGAAAGATCTGGAAGAGATCCGGGGACGGATTCGCATTTCCCTGGCCTCCCAGCTTATGGGTACAGAAAAGAAGGCGACCCGCCTTGGAGATTGTGTTGTCATGCGAGATGATCCTGATGCTTTTTTTCGTGATGATGAAACCTTTTCGACTCTTTCCTATGACAGAATCCATGAGACCTTTCGCCAGCTCCAGCAGGCCCGCTGGACAACGATCAACCTGAAGGCCCGATGGTCACGCGCCGGCAACTGAACTGGTCCCTGCTTTCTTCCGGTTCTTTCCTGATCACCGCGGAATCGGAGTTTCCTCCCTGTTTCCAGATCGGTTTTCTCTTTCCTGCAGGGTCGGCAGATGAAGCCGTCGGACTGGAGGGTCTATCTCAGATTGCCCTTCCCCTTCTGGGAAGAGAAACGTTGCGTCATTCCCGTACAGAACTGCAGCGGAATCTCGATCGACTCGGCGCCATCGTGGACAGTGACACCATGGAAGAAACATCCATCGTCACCATGGTCTTCATGGAAGATCATGTGGATGAATGCCTGTCTCTTCTCAGGGAGATCCTTACCGAACCCACGGTTCAGAAAAGAGATCTGGCCAGGGAGAAACGAAAGCTCCGTGCAAACTTCCAGATTCTGGATCAGGATCCCGACGTCGTAACTGAGGCCCATGCACGCACGGCCTATTTTGGTCCCGGCCATCCGCTCAGCCAGCAGGCCCGACCGAAAACAGTGGGGCGAATCAAGCTCCAGGACTGCAGACAGTTCTGGGAAATGCTGATGCGCCGGGGTCCTCTGGCTGTATTTTTCTCCGGTCCGGCTTCCCACGCCCGGCTTCGTGAACTCTATTGTCGATGGTTCGGGACCCTGCACACATCTTTCGGCTCGGCCATTCTTCCTGCTCCACGGGCGGAGCCGACCCGTCGCCTGCTTCACAGACCGTCCCTCCAGCAGGCGGCACTTCATGCCATTATTCCCACGGTTCCGCGGACCGAATCTTTGTACCTTCCTCTCCGCATCGGCCTCTATGCATGGCTGGAGGGCGGATTTTCCTCCAGGCTGATGACAAAGTTGCGGGTCGAACTGGGGGGCACGTACGGGATTCACGGGGCCTATCACACTCTTCGTGATTGCGGGTTTTTCAGTCTTCAGACATCGGTCAACACAGCGATGCTTGAATCCGTGCTGACGATTCTGTCCGAAGAATACACCCTCCTTCGTACACGAGGACTCAGCGATGCGGAATTTCAGGAAACGGTGGATTCGTTTATCCATGCCTTTCCACTCCTTTGGGACAGCACCCCGGAACTGGGATCCCACCTGCTGCGGCAGTATGCCCTGGGAGTCCCCCTGGAGACGGTTCTGGAATTTCCCGACAGAGTCCGGGCTTTGAAGCTGGAAGAGATTCAGAGGGCGCTTCAGGCTCTCCCCTCCACTCTTCCGATCCAGGTTGTAGCTGTTCCGAACGAATCCAATCTGCCTTCCTGTCTGAGCCACTACCGGAGACACCGATGGCTGGAATTCGCATCGTAACGTCTGCCACAACACCCCGTCCCCCGGGGCACCTTCCGGATCGGGGCTGGAGATGACACCCCGGAATTGGAGAATCTTTCCCTTTGAACTCTTTATCCTCCTGAACCTGCTGGCCACCGTTCTTTTTTTGCGAATTCACGGGATCGGTCTGACGGTTCGGACATTCACGAATGTTGCAAAGGTCAGCCTTCCCCTCTTCCTGCTCTATATGGCGGCAGGGCTGCTTCTGACAATCGGCCTTGCAGCCATTCGGAAAGACCTCGGGGATTATCTTCGAACCTTCTTCTCACCGACATCTCTTCTGGTTGCGGCCCGGATTCTACTCGGTGCCGTGATTCTCATGTACGGATATGTATGGATCAAACTGACCATCCCTCTGACTGCGGCTTCCACCGCAGACCTCTTCCTGTGGAAACTGGACATCCGGGTTCACATGGGTCTCGCGCCCTTTGCTGCAGTTCCTGAACTCCTCCACCGTGCCGGCCTTCTTCACCTGATCGACCTCTACTACGGAAAAATCTATCTTCCCTCCGTTCTTCTGGTTTTTGGACTCTGTTCGGTCCACCGTGAAATCCGCTTTCGACTGGCTTTCGCCCTGGGATATGCGATTGTATGGGGCCTTGGAGGCTGGCTCTACCTGACCCTTCCTTCCATGGGACCGTGTTATGAACGTCCGGCCCTCTATCAGGCCTATCAGGGAGAGCTGGCCATCTCCCGGAGCACACAGACCACGCTGAAGGACAACTATGACAGGGTGATGAGAGCCCGAAAAACGGGGACCATAGAGAAGCCGTTCAATCCCGGGTATGGAATTGCAGCCTTTCCAAGCCTTCATGTGGCAGCTCACGCATTTTTCACTCTCCTGTTCTGGCGCCGGAGTCGCAGTCTTTCCATCCTCTTTTTGAGCATGACCTTTCTTACCTTTATCGGGTCCCTGGCTACAGGCTGGCACTATGCCGTTGATGGATACGCCGGGATCCTGCTGGCTGTCCTGGCCTGGTTCGCGTTCCGGATAGCCAGCGAAAAACGTGAGCAGTCCACTTCGCAGGCCGATGCCGACTCCGGAAAAACCCGGGAACGGGCGTCATGATTCCAGGAGCGAATTCGTCTCCATGATGAACACAACATCCTGATACTTTCCCCGTTACGGCGTTATCCACTGCTGATCAAACTGAGCTGGACCGTGGGCATGCTGCAGGGATTGACAAAAATAACGTTAAGTATTAATATTATACTGTTCAGCATAATTTACACCCCATTCATTCACACGGAGAACATACAATGACACCCTTACTTCCGGAAACGGAAAAGCCATGGAAGCAGGTTCGGCGCCAGTTCATAATGGAGGCCGTCGTCCGACTGCTGAACCGCGGTGAAGTGAATTCTCTCACGATGGATCGGGTGGCCGAAGAAGCGGGGATAACCAAGGCGACGATCTACAGCTACTTCAAGGACAAAGACGAGATGCTCTCCATGGCGAAAAACGAATCGATGCAGCCGTTAAAGGAAGCGATTCAGGAGATCTTCTCCAGCGACCTCTCCCCGGAGACAAAACTGGATTACATTGCCACAAGGTTTCTTTCCTACTGCGACCGGAACCGCGAGGTTCTCCGGGTCCTCCACATGGAAGGTTTGAAGGCTCCATCTCACAAGTACAGGGACAATGAGTACCTCGGGTTCATCGAAAACATCGTCCACATCATTGAGGAAGGCGTCCACAGGGGAATATTCCGGCCTCTCGACCCCCGCGGACTGGCTTACTTCTTCGTGGAGTCTCTCACCGGTGTCGTCACTTACAGGATCAACATCGGGGACACGACCCCGGTAGAAGAGACGGCCCGTCTCTTTCTGGAGGTCTTTTTCCACGGCGCTATGCCCCGGGCCGACGCTTAGAGAGCACAAATCGACATGCACTACCGTTATCACGCAAAACACCCCGTCCCCAGCACGGAAACGAACAACAGGAGGATGAACGTGAACCACTCCAGGACACTTCTTACGACTACATTTTTTGGACTGCTCACTGCGGTTTTCATGATGACCGCCTGCAAACAACAGCAGCCGATGGCTATGGGTCCCCCCCAGGTATCCTTCGTGACGATCCAACCGGAACCTGTAACACTGGAGACAGAACTGCCCGGGCGCACATCAGCTTATCTGGTTGCAGAAATCCGACCCAGAGTCAATGGAATCATCCTGGAAAGGGCCTTCACGGAGGGTGCCGATGTCCAGGCCGGGAGCCTTCTCTACCGTATCGATCCGGAACCCTACCAGGCGGTCTATAATCAGGCCGAAGCGGCACTGAGCGTCGCCGAAGCCAATCTTCCCGCCTTACGATCTCGTTCGGAACGTCTCAGGGAACTGGTGGCGGTCCGAGCCGTGGGAGAACAGGACGCCGAGGATGCTGAGGCGGCTTTCCGTATGGCGGAAGCCAACGCAAAAGCGGCCCGTGCCGCGCTGGAGAGCGCGAGGATCAACCTTTCCTATACCCCCATCACCGCCCCGATTTCAGGCCGGATCGGACGTTCCATGGTAACCATCGGGGCCATGGTGACCGCATATCAGCCGATGCCTCTGGCCGTCATTCAGCAGCTTGACCCGATTTATGTAGATGTTCCTCAAGCCACAACGGAACTGATGAAGTTCAATAACGCACGTAATAACGGCGATCTCGCTGAAGGGACGGAAAGCCGCGTCGTGCGGCTTCTGTTGGAGGACGGTACTCCCTATGCAAGGAAAGGAACCCTGAAATTCCGGGACGTGACTGTCGACCCCACGACCGGTTCCGTTCGTCTGCGAATGGTATTTCCCAATCCTGACCATGCGCTCCTGCCCGGAATGTTCGTCCGAGCCATCATCCAGGAAGGAACGATGGCGGAGGGTATCCTGGCACCGCAGCAGGGAATCACCCGCGACGCGTCGGGAGATCCCATCGCGTACCTGGTCAACGCGGAAAACACGGTGGAGGTAAGGTCGCTGAAACTGGACCGCGCCATCGGGGACCGATGGCTGGTCACCGCAGGTCTCACCCCTGGCGATCGCCTGATCGTGGAAGGAAGACAGAACGTACGGCCCGGTTCCCCGGTGACGGCCGTCCCCTTCGCTCCTGAGGAGAACGCCCCGAAACCCGAACAACCGACCGATAGCAGTTCACCGGAATCGGAGTAGAGGAGGACCTCCATGGCACGATTCTTTCTCGACCGACCGGTCTTCGCCTGGGTGATCGCCATCGCCATGATGGTGGCCGGAGCCCTGGCCATCTACAACCTTCCCATCTCCCAGTATCCCCCGGTGGCTCCGCCCTCCATCTCCATTACCGCCATATATCCCGGCGCATCCGCCAAGACGGTGGAAGACAGCGTCATTCAGATCATTGAGCAGAAGATGACGGGCCTGGACCGGATGATCTATATGTCTTCCACCAGTGAATCTTCAGGACGAGGCCAGATTATCCTCACCTTCGCCGCGGGAACCGATCCCGATATCGCGTGGTCGAAAGTCCAGAACAAGCTTCAGCTGGCGATGCCCATGCTTCCCGAAGTGGTGCAGCGCCAGGGCATCTCTGTGGCTAAGTCGACGCGCAACTACCTGATCATCGTCGGGCTCACATCCCCTGACGGAAGCCACGATCAGAACGCCCTGAACGATTACCTCCATTCCCAGGTTCAGTCCGTCCTGGCACGCGTCCCGGGCGTAGGAGAGGCGGAGGTCTTCGGGTCCCAGTACGCTATGAGAATCTGGCTCGACCCTGAAAAACTGACCAAGTATTCCATGACGATCAGCGATGTGGTTACGGCCATCCGCTCGTACAACGTGGAGGTCTCCGCGGGCCAGTTCGGCGGCGGCCCGGCGGTTCCCGGCCAGCGCCTCAACGCCTCCATTCTCGTCCAGTCTCTTCTCAAGACACCGGAAGAATTCGCCGCCATCCCCCTCCGTACCAACCCGGACGGCTCTGTCGTTCGGGTGAGAGACGTGGGCCGGACCGCGCTGGGGACCGATTTCCAGGAAGTCTCGGTAAAGTACAACGGGCAACCGGTGGGAGGCATCGCCGTGCGCCAGCAGCCCGGCGCCAACGCCCTGGACACCGCCAACGCAATTAAAGAGAAGATGAAGGAACTTTCCCATTACTTCCCGCCCGGCATGGAAGTGGTCTACCCCTATGACACGACCCCCTTTGTGAAGGTGGCGATCGAGGAGGTCTTTAAGACCCTCATCGAAGCCATCATCCTCGTCTTTCTGGTCATGTACCTCTTCCTGGGCAACATACGGGCCACGCTGGTTCCCACCATCGCCGTCCCGGTGGTCATCCTGGGTACCTTCGGCGTTTTGGCCCTTCTGGGCTTCTCCATCAACATGCTGACGATGTTCGCCATGGTTCTCTCCATCGGCCTCCTTGTGGACGACGCCATCGTCGTCGTCGAAAACGTGGAGCGGGTCATGGAGGAGGAAGGTCTACCGCCCCTGGAGGCCACAAGAAAATCAATGGACCAGATCACAAGCGCCCTTGTCGGAATCGGCATGGTTCTCTCCGCGGTCTTCGGTCCCATGGTCTTCTTCCCCGGCTCCACCGGCATCATCTACCGCCAGTTCTCGGCCACCGTCATCGCCTCGATGCTCCTCTCCGTTCTGGTGGCCCTTATCCTGACGCCGGTTCTCTGCGCTTCCCTCCTGAAACCGACAGGGAAAGGCCATGCGGCTGCCGAGGGGGCCTTCTTCCTCTTCCGTCCCTTCTTTCTCTGGTTTGACCGGACCTTTCACCGGTTACGGGACCTGTACCAGGCCGCTGTCGGCCACATCCTGGGACGCAGGGCGCGCTACGTCGTTGTCTTCCTGCTCATCGTTGTCCTGACCGGTTTCTTCTTTTTCCGGATGCCCACCTCTTACCTCCCCGACGAAGATCAGGGGATCCTCCTGACAATGGTTCAGCTTCCCGTGGGATCAACACTGGAGCAGACCCAGGAAGTCATGGAGAAGGTCCAGCACCACTTTCTGGTGGACCAGAAGGAGGCGGTCAAGTCCGTCATGGCCATTACCGGATTCGGCTTCTCCGGCCAGGGCCAGAACCAGGCTATGGCCTTCGTCATGTTGAAGGATTGGAACCTGCGCCAGAGGGACGATCTCCGCGTCAAGGCCGTCGCGGGGAGGGCCATGGGATTCCTCATGTCCCTGACGAACGCCCGTGCCTTTGCCTTCCCGCCCCCGTCGATCATCGAGCTGGGGACCTCCACCGGCTTTGATTTCATGCTTCAGGATCGAAGCGGTCTTGGACACGAAGCCCTGATGAAGGCACGGCTCCAGGTCCTGGGGATGGCCATGCAGGACCCGCGGCTCACCTCCGTTCGCCCCAACGGTATGGATGACGTTCCCCAGTACCAGGTGGAAATCGACTGGGAAAAGGCCGGTGCCATGGGGGTTCCCGTGAGTGCGGCCCAGATGCAGCTGGCCGCCGCCTTTGGAAGTGCCTATGTAAACGACTTCATCCACAATGGACGCGTCAAGCGCGTCTACGCCCAGGTGGACGCTCCCTTCCGGATGCTTCCGGGGGATATCGACCGGCTCTTCGTCCGGAACATGGTCGGATCCATGGTGCCCTTTTCCGCACTGGCTTCCGGCCACTGGATCTCCGGTTCTCCCCGTCTGGAACGGTACAACAGCTTCCCCTCCCTCAATTTCCAGGGAGAGGCGGCTCCGGGGCACAGTTCCGGCGAGGCCATGGAGGCAATGGAAGAGATCGCCTCAAAGCTTCCCAAGGGCTTCGGCCACGAGTGGACTGGCATGTCCTACCAGGAGCGGATGGCCCAGTCCCAGGCCGGGCTCCTCTACGCCTTCTCCATCTTTGTCATCTTCCTGGTCCTGGCGGCCCTCTACGAGAGCTGGACCGTTCCCATCTCCGTCATGCTGGCTCTCCCCCTGGGCGTCATCGGCAGTATCGCAGCCACATCTCTGCGCGGTCTTCCCAACGATATCTACTTCCAGATCGGTCTCCTGACGGTCCTGGGCCTCACGACGAAGAACGCCATTCTGATCGTCCAGTTTGCAAAGTTCCGCATGGAAGAGGGCATGGGATTGCTGGAGGCCACGCTGGAAGGCGCCCGTCTTCGACTGCGTCCCATCGTCATGACATCACTGGCCTTTGGCTTCGGCGTTCTTCCTCTGGCACTGGCCTCCGGAGCCGGCGCCGGGGCACAGAACGCCATCGGTACCGCCGTCTTCGGCGGAATGGTGACGGCCACCTTCCTGGCTATCTTTTTTATACCCCTTTTCTATGTCCTTGTTGTCCGCATCTTCGGGCGAAAAGGGAAGGAGCCTTATCCTCCGGATTACGAAACATCACCCGGCATAGCGCCGAGGGAGCAGTAAGATGAAAAACCGATTCCTATCCTCATTCATCCTGGTCGCAATCATGATCCTGATTCCGGGCTGCACGATGATCCCGGACTACGTCCGCCCTGAACCGCCGGTCCCTGACACCTGGCCGGAAACAGAAGGATCTGCCTCTGTGTCAAATCCGGAACATCCCATTCCGGACAGCTTCTGGATGGACTATTACTCGGACCCGCAACTTCAATCCGTCATTGAGCTGGCTCTGGCGAACAATCGAGACCTCCGTCTGACAGCCCTCAACATAGAAAAGGCCCGGGCTCTCTATCGAATCCAGCGTTCAGAGCTGACTCCATCCTTCGGAATGCAGGTTACGGGAGAGAAGTACCGCCTGCCGGAGCAGATGACGGAAGACGGCGTCGCGGAGACGGTGGAGCAGTACTCGGTTCAGGTCGGGTTCATATCGTGGGAACTGGATTTTTTCGGCCGAATCCGAAGCCTTAAAGAAAAGGCTTTGAACCAGTATTTCGCGCTGGAGCAGACCCATCTCGCCGCCCGGATCTCTCTGATCGGAACCGTGGCCCAGACCTACCTCACCTGTGCATCGGACCGGGAAAATCTGGCCCTGGCCCGGGAAACTCTCAAGACCCAGCAGACATACCTCGACATGATTCAGAGAAGTCGAGACCTCGGGCTGGCGACGGATCTCGATCTCAGCCAGGCCATTAGCCAGGTCGAAGCCGCCCGGCTGGATGTATCCAGGTATGAAGGGTTGACGGCCCTGGATAAGAACGCCCTGGATCTTCTGGTTGGATCCACCGTCGATCCGGACCTTCTGCCGGCATCCCTGCCGGACCTGTCCGGGTTTCATGCCATTTCTCCCGGCATACCCTCTGATGTGCTTCTCCAGCGTCCCGACATTCTCCAGGCCGAGTACCTGCTGAAATCGATGAATGCAAATATCGGTGCCGCACGCGCCGCGTTCTTTCCCCGGATTTCCCTGACAGCAGGTTTCGGGACGATGAGTCCGGAACTCTCGGGCCTCTTCACATCGGGAAGCGGGACCTGGACCTTTGCTCCTCAGCTCCTTACTCCAATCTTCGCGGGAGGCCTGCAGCTGGCCCGGCTGAAAGCTGCCAGGGTAGACCGTGAGATGGCCGTGGCCGAATACGAAAAGGCCATTCAGACCGCGTTTCGCGAAGTCAGTGACACCCTGACTCTTCGTGCATCCTTCGCAAAACAGATCCAGGCTCAAAGATCACTCGTGGAGGCCCTGGACCGGACCTTTCAACTCTCCAAAGCCCGTTACGACGCCGGACTCGATGGATACCTGGGCGTCCTCGTCGCACAACGATCCCTGTACGCGGCGCAAAAGGGCCTGATCGCCCTCCGGCTCGCTTCCCAGGTGAACGACATCAATCTGTACAAGGCGCTGGGCGGAGGAAAAACGGGAGCAAATCCTGAGGAAAAGACGGAGCCCGCGGGGGATGAGATAATCGAATAACGGAACTCCGGAATGAACCGGGGACACGTATCCAGTACATGTCCCACGTTCACTCGGGATAGGGAGATCGTACGGGGAGAGGAGCAGGGATTCGACGCTTGAGCTCAGTATCATTGAGTGAAAGCGCGGCGAACGGGAGGGTGCGTGGGCAGTAAGCCTACCCCAAAGGGGTGAGAAGACCTGCACCCCAGCCATAGCCAAAGAAAAAGCTCCCGGTAGGGAGCTTTTTGTTTCTTTGGCTGTCAATGGCTGGGGTGCAGGGATTCGAACCCCAATTCTTGGATCCAGAGTCCAATGTCCTGCCAGTTGAACGACACCCCAGCAAGCGGGGCCATTATACGTGAGGGTCTATACCTTGTCAAGGGAAGTCAGGGGCTCAGCATCGCACCTTTTCGTCTTTCTTGTTCATCTCGTCATGTTCTGATAGGATAAGAGGGTGAAAGTTCAACTGGATCTTGCCAGCGATGAAAGCGTCCTGGAGACGGCAGAATCGGTAATCGAACAGTTTCTCGAAACGCTGGACTGGAACGAAGATGAAATCTACTGGTTTTGCCTGGCAATCCGAGAAGTTCTGATCAATGCTATCGTCCACGGAAACGGAAGAGATCCCGAAAAAAAGGTATTTCTTACCGTTGAAAATAATGGTGAATTCGTCAAGGCTACAATCATCGACGAGGGGAAGGGATCGGAAATCCCAAAGATTCCGGATGCTCTTTCTCCCCAGAACCTTTTAAAGCCTCACGGCCGGGGATTATACCTCGCCCAGCAGATCGTCAATAAAATCCAGATGACCCGAACCCAGAGTGGCGGGCTGGAAGTTCAACTCTTTAAAACCATGACACAGGGAGGAAGCAATGAAAATACGCATCGAAGAACAGGGTAACGTATCGGTCATCCGTCTGGACGGGAAACTCACAACTGGATCCGGCGATGTCAGTCTCCGTCAGACGATTAAAGACCTGCTCGACAAAGATCGCAAGTCGATTCTTATTGACATGGCCAGGGTGAAGAACATCGATTCCGGCGGCATCGGTGAAATGGTCTCCTCCTATACGACCGCCAAAAATCGCGGCGCCGCCCTTAAGCTCCTCAATATGCCCGAGCGTGCCATGGCCATCTTTCATATGACTCAGTTGATCACCGTATTTGAAGTCTATGAGGATGAGAAGGAAGCTCTGACCTCTTTCTGACTCTGACCTTCCCGTCCCATCCATGGGACATGAACCCCTGTGTCGTCCCGGGAAAAGGACGTGTGGAACGCAAATTTACTGGCATAAGGATTGCACATAATCGGGCGAGGAGGACAACATGAAACGATTCGCACTCTTCTTCGCAATACTGGCCTCAACAGCTCTCTTTGCTGCCGAACCCGGAGTTTCCTACATCCAGTACCTTGAAAATGAAGGATTGATCGTTCCGGCTCGGAATGGCGAAACCATTGCCGCACAGGTCAACCTTCCCGTATACCCCGGGGACACCCTGAACACCCGGGACAGCGGAAGAATGATCGTTGCTCTCAGTGACGGAAATCTGGCCTTTCTTGATCGACAGACCCGTCTGGACATGCGCGCACTCGCCTACACTGATGGATATCCGGATCGTCGGACCTATCTCTTCCTTCAGAACGGATCCACGGCCTTTTACTCCCCCATGGAAGCCTATTCCGGGGAAGTGCCCGTTCTTGGATGTTCCTTCGCCGATCTCTATCTTGGCCAGGCCACACTGGCTCGTGTGGATACGGGGTCCCGGAGAGTAACCGTCAAGGTCTTCGATGGTGAAGTGGAGATTTCCACATCCCGGGGTTCCGCCACAGTGGGCCGAAATGAAATGGCCTACATTTATGAAGACGGGTATATTGAACGTTTCGGACTGAGGTCCCGGAGCCTGGATGATTTCGATCGCTGGTTCCAGGCCACCATCCAGCGCCGGAACAACTCCGAATCCCGTCGATATGCGGGGGATTCGCTGGGTTCCTACAGCTATGTTCTGGATGACCATGGTTCCTGGGTCTACGTTCCCGAATATTCAACCTATGCCTGGCGTCCCGTTGTGACCGTCGAATGGCGGCCCTACACATCCGGATACTGGTATGACTATCCCGGGGGCTACTACTGGATGTCCTACGAACCCTGGGGGTATGTCACCTACCACTACGGCCGATGGGTATTTTCTCCATCGCACGGCTGGATCTGGTTCCCCGGTTACGTGTGGTCCGGTGCCTGGGTTTACTGGTCGGTTGGCCCCGGATGGATCGGGTGGTGCCCCATCGGATACTACGACTGGTGGTGGTGGGGGTATGACCCCTGGTACTGGAGACCCCCCCATTGCTGGGATTGCTATCACCGTATCCATGGCTATACCTCCGTATGGGCCGGAGACCGTAACCCATGGATCGTCGTATCTTCCGGCGGATTCCTCGCCAGGGACCTTCCCCACCGGATCTACTCACCTGAACAGGTGGCGAAAATTCGAAATGACAAGGCCATCGTCACGACGCGGCACCTGCCTTTGACGACCGATGAGCTTCGGGATCCTTCGGCGGCATATCGGCGTCTATCAACGAATGTTAAGGACCAGCGAGACGTCACCAGTCTCTTCTCAGCCAGGGAAAAGGTATCCCTGTCCTCGGAGGGCCGTGAGCTTCTGCAGTCCAGCCTGGTCCGTACCGGAGAGGGGAAGGACCCCTTTGATTCCTTCCGTCCTTCAAACACAGTCTCACGCACTGCTCTGACGGAGCGGACCAAGACTGCAGAACCTGTGCATCCCAGCCGATATGATCTCACCCGGTCCAAAAGCACCGCGGAGGGAGTCACGGGTAGTCGAGAGATTGGAGCCGACACCCGCCGTTCCGGCGATGCGACGGCCGAGGGCACGAGAAAGATCACAGGACTGGATCGATCCCCCGTGAACGAGCGTCCCTCTGTAGACACGAGCCGCGAGAGAGGCACCTCCTCCCCGACCGCCGTTTCGCCTTCCCCAAACCGTGACCGTACGCCGGTTGCCGGATCTGGCGGTTCCGGATCGTCCCGAACGGACAAGCCTTCCTCTTCCACGACGACTCCTCCCTCCCGTGAACCCTCCTCCACACCATCCACCGGTTCCTCCTCAACCTCCCCTTCGTCCGGATCCTCCTCAACCTCCCCTTCCTCTGAAAAGCCTTCATCCAATGGAACCCAGGGCAGGGCCTCTTCGTCCCGCGATACGATCTCTCTTTATCAGAATTCCAGTTATCGCTCACCACTCGAATCCCATCCATCTTCTACAACCTATTCGTCCGGGGAACGTACATCCGTTTCTTCAGCGCGGGTTACCGATCGCACGCCCATTACTCCTTCGAATACAACCTACCGATCCGTGGATACCAGCCGGACCACGACGACACACAATTCCAGTCCGGTAACGTCCCATAGAGGTTATACTTCGACCTCTTCCCCGCAGTCTTCCCAATCCTCCTTCTCCCGAACCCTTTCCCGGGTCATCCGAACGATCACGGGAGGAGGTTCCAGCACATCCTCAGGTAAAAGTTCATCCACCCGCTCGAAATCTTCTTCTTCCAGCCGTTCCACCGGATCCTCATCAAAATCGAGTTCTTCGTCTTCTTCCGGACACTCGGTATCCCATAGTTCACGGCGTTGAGCTGACTCCTGATTTGTTTTAAAGCCCCGGCTTACCATGCCGGGGCTTTTCCATGTCTTTAAGGATACGTATAATGTTTCCGATGCCTTCTCCGACACGCCCTCCCCGCTCGCAGTTCATCGACGTCTATCTTCTTCTGGCGGGCATCTATCTCATCATCCTCCCCTGGACAGCCCGATGGATCCTCCATCCCGCCACCGTGATCGCTCCCGATCTCATGACGTCCTCCGCATTCAGAGGTTTCCTGACGGGGATCGGCATTCTCCATCTCTATGCTCTCGGGTTACGCCGTGGCTGATCATCCTTCTTCACGACCCAAACGGCTTCTTTCGCCTCTGGCCTGGATTATTCTCATCTCCGTCGCCGGCATTCTTTCTCTACTTTATGGCTTCATCTCCACCAACGTTCACTCTGTCGCGGAAGGGCAGGTTATTCGGAGTGCTCAGTTATCTTCAAAATCCCTCACCCGGTTGATCCAGAAATACGGCATCCATTCCGTCATTTCCCTGCGGGGGGAACACGAGGAAGACGAATGGTACCGAAAGGAGAAGGAACTCTGCGACACCCGCGGCCTGACCTATATCGCAATCGAAGCCAGCGCCTCCCGCCTGCCGTCGGACCGCACCATCCGCACCCTGCTTTCCATCTGGAATTCATCCCCACGTCCTATCCTGGTTCATTGCCATTCCGGAAAGGACAGAACGGGCCTGGCGGCAGTGATCTTCGAAATCCTGAATGGAGAGCCGCTTCCAAAGGCTCTACGCCAGCTGTCCTGGCGAAAACTCCATTTCTGCAAAAAAGAGACATGTCCTCTCCACAACTTTTTCGCCCGCTACGAAACCTTCCTTCAAAAGAGCGGTCAACCCCATAGTGCGAAGCTGTTTCAGACCTGGTGCCTCGATGATTACTATCCGCCCCCCTATGCAAGGAAGATCGAGGTCATCACCTTTCCGGGACAGATCGAACCCGGGGCCTCCTGCAAAGGAGTCGTCCAGGTGACGAATCTGTCCGATCAGGCCTGGATGATGCATTCCGAGACCCTGAAGGGAATTCGATTCGGGTTACGGGTTCTCGGCCCTCTGGAAACCCTTCCACCTGTTGCGGAAGAAGACCTGGAGCTTTACTTTCACAGGCACAGGGCGGAATCGAATGACGTCCTTCGCGTCGGCATGGAAGAAGATCGCTGGGAGCCTGGGGAGATGCGAGAGCTTACCTTCACCTTTCTTGCCCCGCCTCATCCGGGGACCTACCTCTATCAACTTGATATGGTGGATGAAATGGTTACGTGGTTCTATGTTCGAGCCACACCGGCAACGTATCGCTTTGTGGACGCTCGAGGGACAGACCCTGCCCTTTAATGCTTCAGGGAAAGCCTTTCCTTACCCTCGCAAGGTAATAAAACTTCCCAGAATGCCGCAGAGAAATCCGGCAATCACAATCGCACCGATATAGGGAATGGGGAGAAAGGAGACGGCCAGAAAGTTCCAAAGGATGGAAAAATTGGCCTGAACCTGATGGAGGATGACATGGTAGGCCACAAAAAGCAGGAGGAGCGAAAACAGTCCACCTCCGATACCCAGAAGAATTCCCTGCATCATAAAGGGACCCCTGATATAGGAGGGGGTCGCACCCACAAGCCATAAAATACGAATCTCATCTTCATGGACCAGCGTAGCCATACGCACAACGTTCGTTACGGTCACCACAGCCCCGACACCCAGCAGAAGACCGAAAAAGATTCCGACAAAACGCAGGAACATCACCATGGAATTGAGCTTTTTCAACCAGGTCACGTCGTATTGAACATCGGAAACCGATTCATTCAGATTGAGCCGGCTGATAAGGCCCTGCACCTCAATTTCCGCACCGGGCTTCAGAAGAACGACAGTATAGGCCGAAAAGGGGTTCTCTCCCACCAGATCCACGACCTTTTCAAGGGAGGGAAAGGTGGATCGAAAGTTATCCAGGGCCTGGCTCTCGTCCACGAAGGTGTGGGACAGAACTTCGGCTGAACCTTTGAGAAGCGTGTCCACCTTTTCAATATCCTCTTCACCGGCATCTGCGGTATAGTAAACGGTCAGCCGCTGCTGGTTCCGCCACTGAGATTCCAGACCGCTCAGGTTCTCTGTAACCAGGAAGAAAAGACCCGCCACAAAGAGCGTAAGAGCAACAACACCAATGGCCAGAAGAGAAATCCGACGATGGAAAAGTAAAATTTTCAGACCTTCCCGGATAAAGTACAGCACCTGCCTCACGAGGCAGCCTCCTCGCGGCTGTCAAAGGTAACCCTTCCATGTTCAAGGCGGACGGTACGTTTCCGCATCTGTTCCACCATGAGAAGATTGTGCGTAGCCACGATGACCGTGGTCCCTCTGAAATTTAGCTTCTCAAAGAGAGCGATGATGTCCCGGGCCATATCGGGATCCAGGTTTCCGGTGGGCTCGTCCGCAATCAGAAGAGAGGGGTGGTTAATGAGAGCTCTGGCGATGGACACTCTCTGCTGCTCTCCACCGGACAGCTGGTTGGGAAGTGCATTCATCCGGTGGTGAAGACCCACCAGCTTGAGGATCTGGTAGGCTTTTCGCCTTTGCTCGGAATAGGGAACACCCAGAACATTCAGAATGAAGGCGATATTTTCGAACACGGTTTTCCGCTGGATAAGCTTAAAATCCTGGAAGACAACGCCAATGGTCCTTCGAAGGTAAGGTACTTTTGATTCCGGGAGAGCCGTCACGTTTCGGCCATTTACAAGGATCTGACCGGAAGAGGGGATATCGCCTCTGAAAATCAGACGAAGGAGGGTTGACTTGCCTGCCCCGGAAGGACCGGTAATAAAGACAAATTCCCCCTTGTCAATTTGGAGGTTGACATCGGTCAACGCCCGGATCCCCGGGGGGTAGTGTTTCGTCACATGGTACATCTGGATCATTCGCTTCGTCCTCCCAGGAGGCCAGAATTTCTCTGGCCCGGGTTCGTTTCCGTATATACACTACAATGAAAAAGACAGTGAGAGCAAGCCACAGGAATGAAGATGAGGTAATAAGGGGGAGGTAAACATAACTCCATCGGACTCTTCGCTTCATCGTGGAATCCAGGCCCGGAATATTCAATCCTGCAACATCCATAAGGATCGTATCGAAATTCTTTCCTCTCCTGACTTCGGACAAAAGGGTACGAATCCCTTCCATTCCGACCCTCCGGATCATCACATGAACAGCCAGGTACGATTTGGCGTACGCCTGGGTAACTGCACTTCCTTCGGATGGAAAGGTGTGATTCAGGGAGATCAGGGACGGCCCCCCCTCCACGGAAACGACCACCCGGGACCACAGGGCGGTCGATTCTCCGGCAAGGTACATGGCCAGGCCTTCCTGAAACCATCGGGGCAGATCGTTGTGACCCGATGCATTCCAGATTATTGCATGGGCCAGTTCATGGGTGAAGACTTCCGGAACGTCTTCCATTTTGCGGATACGCAGGGTAATACGGCCCGGAGAAGCCCACCCGGCAGCCCAGTCCGGCAGATCCCCCTGATCGGGCGGAATCAGATAGACGGCATATCCCCGGGGGAGCGGGACTCCCAGACTCTGCTCCATTGATTTCAAACGCTCCTCTCCTGCAGTACGGATCCAGGATTCAAAATCCTCGTACCCCTTTGGAGCATGTACAACAAAGGGGGAGGTTTGAAGAAAGATCAGGAGAGTTAGAAATTTCAGCATTCAATCCTCATGTCCAGTTTGATCTGCCCGCAATTTCAATACCGAACAGATATCCATCCTCCCATTCTATGATATAAACGGAGATATGCCTATCTACGAGTCCAGAGAAGGAACAGCCCGGATTCGCATCTTTCTTCCGGAACAGGAATCGGAGATCTGTCCCTTTCTACCCAGGCAGATCCATGGTGCCCGCGTACACCATGTGGTTGATTCAGAGGGCCCCATTCCGGAAGCCGATGCGGTCTGGACCGATCGCACGGACATCTGGATCGGCGTCAAGACTGCGGACTGTATTCCCCTTCTCTTCTGGAACAACCACGGTGTGGGTGCCGTCCATGCAGGATGGCGGGGACTCGTCGCCGGCGTGATCCCCTCTTTTCTGAGAGCGGTGGAAAACCGGGAAGGTCTTCGTGTCCTGATCGGCCCCTGTATCGGATCCTGCTGCTACGAAGTGGGAGATGACGTAGCCCACCATTTCCCATCTTTTATGAAGGGGCCGTTTCTGGACCTGAGAGCCTGCGCCGTGCAGCAGCTGATCGAATCGGGAATAGGCGCCGACGGGATCACCCATCTGCCCTGGTGCACCCAATGTTCGGTTCGTAAGCTTCCCAGTTATCGTCGCGAAGGCGAGAACGCATCCCGGATCATTTCGGCTATCGTCCAGTTGCCATAATACGGAAAATTGCGTATTGTATAGATATCAATGGAGGGCTTATGAGAACCAGGAATCTCCTTATAATATCCATTCTGCTCGGCTCCGCCATAATGTTTGCTCAGGTCAACCCGGACAGTTCCCGCATTATTGGAGAAACCATCGATCAGGTCGGAAGGCCCCTTTCCGGGGTTACCGTCTCCTTTACTCATAACCCAACGGGAAAGATCTTTATCACCACCTCCAACACAGAGGGCGAGTTCCTCGTCGACTTTATGCCGGCCGGTATGTACACGGCCTCCGCCTCTCTGGAGAACTATCTGGCAACGGAATCGGATTTCGAACTGGTGTTGGGCCAGGAACTCCCGTTGACCCTCATCCTCGTGGAAGAGGGATTTGTGGAAGAGGTCAGCGTTCGCTCGTCGATCCCCCCCATCCCCTCCACAACGACTGACTCCGTGACCCACATTCCCACGGACATACTGGCTTCTCTTCCGCTCAACGGAAGGGACTTTTCCGACCTCGTGGCCTTAGCTCCCCAGGTGGTCAGCGATTCAGAGGAACGGATCCACATCGGCGGAGGCCGGGGCATTTTTACCTCTTACTTTCTGGACGGCGTGGATAACAACAGCTCTTTCTTTGGCGAGGAGCGGGGCGGGACCCTTCCTCCTTTCACGCTCTCCCAGACCGCCGTGGCCGAGTTCCAGATTTCCCAGGTCCCCTTTTCCGTTCAGTATGGAGGTGCCGCGGGCGGCATTGTAAACGCTGTAACCCGGAGCGGTTCCTCCACCCTCATGGGTGACGTCTTTCTCTATTTCAAAAACGATGCTCTGGTTGGAAAAGACGCGGCGGACCGCGAACCCGAGGATTTCGAGCAGACCCAGTACGGATTGACCCTGGGCGGTCCCTTCAGCCCGACCTGGTTTTACTTTCTGAGTGCCGACATCCAGGACTATTCCCATCCGACCTTCCGGGAATGGGACGACCCCACCGGGGCTCTGAACAACCCCGACAACATCGCATATCTGAGCCAATTCCTCAACCTGGACAGGGAAACGGGAACGATCAACCAGACCAACGACGAAGAAGCGTTTCTGGTAAGAATCGATGGACAGCTTTCTACCGAACATTCACTCTCAGCCCGAATTCAGCGATCCAATCAGGAAGGAATGAACCTGACCGACGATTTCCGCACTACGGGATATTCCAACAACGGAATTGAAAAGGATGATTTCTGGTCCTTTGCCTTTCACCTGACTTCGGTTCTCGGACAGGGTACGGCAAATGAAATCGTATTTCAGTACGCCGATGAAAACCGGCCCAGGGAGGCCACGGTCACCGGCCTGCCCGAAGTTATTATCGGGTCAGGCTATGAGGCAACCTTCGGCCAGAAAAACTATCTCCCCAACAGTGTGGAGGAGAAAATCCTGGAATTCCGGGACAACTTCACCTTTTTCTGGAAGGCCCACACCTTTCGTCTGGGAGCCCGGGGCGTCTGGTCTTCCTTCTCCGACTGGTTTTACCGTTACCAGCAGGGGTCTTACTTTTATGAATCGTGGAATGATTTTTTTTCAGGGGAACCCTCGCAATTTACTCAATCCTTCTCTGACGTGAATGGACTCGTTGAATTTGACTCCACATACATGGCTCTCTACGCTCAGGACACCTACCGCTGGGACCGCTGGACCCTGACCGGCGGGTTACGTTACGAGCGTCAGACCTTTTCCGATCCCGACCTGAAGAACCCCCTTCTACCCCCTGCCAACGAAGCCCCTTCCTTCTCCGATTTTTCCCCCCGTATCTCCTTTGCCTGGGATATCCAGGGAGACGGAACCCGGGTTCTTCGTGGAGGATGGGGTCGGTTCGTTTCCACGACACCGGCCCTTCTTGTCGCCACACCGTACCTCTTTAACGGAGTCACCGTTTCAAGATTCAATGTCGGCGCAGACGATCCGGCCATGCCCGACTTCCCCAATACCCTCCACGACGCGGGGGATCTGGCGGAGGTAACACCCGATGTCTACTACTTCGCCTCCGACTTTGAACAGCCCCGCGTCGATCGGACCGTCCTTGAATACGAGCAGGCACTGGGGCGGCGGTGGACCGTCAGCATCGGTGGACACTATGCCGCCTTCGACCGACTGGAGCGCAAGCAGGACCAGAACCTTACGATCCTCGGAGAAAACCAGTATGACTCCAGGAACCGCCCCAATTCAGATTTCAAGAGAATGGTCGCTTTTGTGTCGGATTCATGGGGCCGATACAGCGCCATCACGGTCCAGGCCCGGTATCGGAGTCCAGATCTCTTCCTTCATGCCCATTACACCTATTCAAAAAGTAAGGACAACGATTCGAATGAGCGCAGTACATCAACCCGGGACCTCTTTCCCGAAGATCAGTATGATCTCTCTTCCTCGTGGGGAAACAGCAGCTTCGACTCTCCCCACCGGGTTGTCGTCTATGGCAGCTGGTCCTTTCATCCCCGATGGGCCCTGAGCGGACAGGCCATCGCCCAGTCGGGATTCCCTTATACGGCTTTGAGCCACGCCGACAGCAACGGGGACGGGTACTATACCGATTTTGCGACCTATGATGGCGTCCACTACGGACGAAACACTTTTCGTCAACCCACGTACAAGACGCTCGACCTCAGACTTTCCTACACCCACCCCCTTGGCCCGGGATCTCTCATGATCATGCTCGATGCCTTCAATCTCTTTGACTGGGCCAACTGGACAACCGACCAGTACGTCTACACCATGAAGGATGCCGAAGGGAACGTCGTTCTCAATCCCACCTTTGGAGATGAAACTCTGCCGGGAGCCCCCCGTCAATTCCAGATCGGCCTCCGATACTCCTTCTGATCGAACCGGTAAACATATCAAACCCAGGATGTCATCCCTGCGGGGGATACGTCCGTCTATGGAGATGTAGCACACAGGAACGAACACCATGGACGCACGCAGGAAATGAAAGGAGATACAGATGAAACACCTCGCCCTCGCAATCGGATGCATCACCCTGACCGCCGCCCTGATGGCACAACCCGGTCCTCAGGGTCCCCAGGGACTCCAGGGACCTCACGGTCAATGGTGGACCCTTCCCCAGGTCCAGGAAGCCCTGAACCTCTCCCAGGAACAGATTGACGCCCTGACCACCCTTCACACCGCACACGCCGAGAAGATGATCGATCTTCGGGCCAATCTTGAAAAGCTCCGTCTCAAAATGGACCAGGCCCTTCAGAAAGATCCCTTCGTCGAGTCCGAAGCCCTGAGGCTGGCCGACGAAATCAACCGGGCACGATCGGTCATGGAGTCCGCACGCACGGAGATGCTGATCAAGTCCCGCGCCATCCTTACGCTGGAACAGTGGAACCAGATGAAAGCCCATCGGGCGGATCGAAAGGAAAAGAGACAGGACCGAAGGGAAGAATTCCGGGAAGAACGGGGGAACCGGGACCGGGACTTCCGCGGAGACCGGGGATTCCGTCGATAATTCCACCACCCTCTGGTGATTCACACCTTGCGCCGGGGCCATGCCCCGGCTGTTTTTTATCTGCCCGATTTCTCTTGTCCATCCCGCCCGCTTATGAAACAATGCAGCATGAGGGGGTGATCATGATTGACGTTACCTTTTCCGATACCACAGAGATCCGTATGGGGTCCCCGTTCAACATTTGCCGGATTTCCATTTCCGGCCCCTGGGTTCCTGACCTGCCTGAGACGGACTGGCAGGATCTGAAGGCTCTCCGTGAGGACGGTGAGGCTCTGGCCCTGGTTCGATGGGATACGCCCGGAAACGTGCCGGGATTCAGGATTTACCTGCTCAACCGTGAGTCCGAGACGGTCACGGTCAGCGAAAGGTTCCCCGGATGCTGTCAGGAGCTTACGTGGATGGACAATATCACACTGACCTGGCAGGCTTTCCCGGATCTTCAGGGATCCTGGAACAGCCGTATCGAATCGCAGGAGAATCCTGAATATTGAATCGAAAAACAGAAAACAAATCGATTTTACGCAGGAATCGTTGTAACCAACAATTGACAAATCCGGGGAAATAGCGGATTGTAGTATCAGTGAAGGGATGTTGCTTTCTCCATTCCTGGAGGGAAAATGAAACAATCTATCCTGCTGGCGCTATTGTCCATTCTGTCCATCCCACTCCTTTCATCGGGATTATACGCAGGAGAAACCCCAACTTCCCTCTCCGGGATCTCTCTTTCCCAATCGAATGAAAGTCTTGATACCTGGTGGAATGAGGTTCAGGGGAACCTTTCAGAGGAAGAGTATTCCATCTCCTGGCAGGAGGAAACCTCCCTGCCGGAATCACCTGGGATCTGGCAGGCCCCCAATCGAGCCCAGAACCTCCGTGTCTTTTTTTCGAATCGCGGTTATCAGATCGTTCCCAGGGAAGAAACCCCTCCCTCCTGGATGTGGGGATTAAGTATTGAAACGTGGGGAAGAGTCAGTTCCGTCCGGCCTGTCGAAGGCGAAAACGCCGAGGTCAGGGGAAACTCAATCACCTGCTTCCACAGGGACCTGAGGGAAACGTTTCAGAACACTCCGGAAGGAATCCAGCATCGCATTTCCATCCCTGTTCAACCCGATCGTCCTTCCTTGGATGGAGACAACCTGGTCATCAATTTTTCCGTCGTCGGGACTCTCCACCCGGAAATCCAGGAAAGGAGCCGAACAGTCGAACTCTCGATTCCGGGAGGAAAAGCTGTTCTTCGTTACACAATTACAGGCGTAACGGATTCCGCCGGCATATCCCTGCCTGCTTATCTGGAGGGACGGACGGAGCACGGTACGCCGATCCTCCGCCTCGTCGTCATGGATCAGGATGCGGAATACCCCATCGAGATCGACGGCCTGACCAATACTTCGGTCTGGAGCGTCAGTGGAGTCAACCCCAATGAATGGCTTGGCTACTCGGTGAAGGTCGCAGGAGACGTCAACGGAGACGGGTACGACGATGTCATCGTGGGAATTCCCCAGCAGAATTCCTGCAGGGGCAAGGTCAATGTCTATTACGGATCTCCCTCGGGACTTTCGACGTCCCCAAACTGGACCACAACCGGAGCCATGGTTGATGCCTATTATGGTTTTTCGGTATCCACGGCCGGGGATGTCAACGGGGACGGGTACAGTGATGTGATCATTGGATCAGCAGAGTATTCCAATGGACAATCCAGAGAAGGTGCCGCCTACGTATTTCATGGATCGTCCTCCGGGCTGGCCACTACACCGGCCTGGATGAAGGAGAGCAACATTGCGGATGCCTATTACGGATTTTCCGTCTCCACCGCCGGGGACATCAACGGGGACGGCTACGGCGACGTGATCGTGGGGGCACCCAGGGTCACTGATTCCACCCAGTGGCAGGGGCAGGTCTGGGTCTATCACGGTTCTTCCTCCGGTCTTTCCACCACACCCGCCTGGACCAAGATGGGTGGGTCGTACATGGTCCAGTACGGGTACTCCGTGTCCACGGCCGGAGACGTGAACGGGGACGGCTATGGTGACGTCGTCATCGGAGGGCCCTTTTATGACTACGACCCGCTCTATTCCAGGGGGAGGGCCTATTTCTACAGGGGCTCAAGCTCAGGTCTGGAAAGTTCGGCAAGCTGGTACATCGAAGGGTACCACCTCCATGGCGAGGTGGGATTTTCCGTATCCACGGCGGGAGACGTGAACGGAGACGGGTACGCTGATCTTCTGATCGGAATTCGCAACCATGGATTCCACGGTGTTGCGGAGGTCTATTTCGGCAGCTCTTCGGGACCCTCTTCCTCGCCCAGCTGGTCTTACTCCTATGGAAATTCATCCTCACTCGGAACGTCCGTATCCACGGCCGGGGATATCAATGGCGATGGTTACGCGGACATTATCGTGGGAGACCCCACGTACGACGGATGGAATGGACGAACGTACGTCTTTACGGGATCGGCGACGGGACCTTCTTCCAATCCTTCCTGGATTAAGATTTCGAACGAAGGCTACGGGTATTTCGGTTTTTCCGTTTCGACGGCCGGCGACACCAATGGAGACGGGTTCAGCGAGATTATAATCGGTGCCTACGGGTGGAATACCAGCGAATACGGTGATGAGGGAATGGCCTTCGTGTACAACGGGGGAAGCAACGGCCTGTCGACTCAGCCTCAATGGGAACAAAACGGAGCGAATGTCTTTTCCCTTTTCGGATTTTCCGTATCCGACGCGGGTGACGTGAACGGGGACGGGTATGGAGATGTCCTGGTCGGGGCACCGGAATATGACAATGGAGAAGCCAATGAAGGCCGCGCCCTCCTCTACCAGGGAACCTCGTCGGGACTCAGTACGACCTACAGCTGGTCCGGTGAAGGGAACCAGGAAAACGCCCGGTTCGGCTATTCGGTCTCCGGCGCAGGGGACACGAATGGAGACGGGTATGGCGACGTGGTCATCGGAGCTCCCGGATATTCTTCCGAGGGCAGTGAAACTGGCCGTGTCTTTATTTATAACGGCACATCCTCGGGTCTGGTCTCAGCCCCCACGTTAGCCATCGATGGCAGCTCTCCCGACGCAATGTTCGGATACTCAGTCTCCGAGGCCGGGGACGTGAACGGCGACGGTATGGGGGATATCCTCGTGGGTTCACCTTATTATGATGGAGGATTGACACAGCGAGGCCTCGTACAGGCCTACGCCGGATCGGCCAACGGGGTGTCTTCCACACCTCTCTGGTCTTCTATTGGAGAGAACAGTTTTGCTTACTTCGGAATCTCTGTAACCGGCGCAGGCGATGTCAACGGAGATGGCTACAGCGATGTTTTGATCGGATCCAGCGGCTTCAGCGGCGGCGAAGTTTCCGAGGGAAAGGCCTATCTCTACCAGGGTTCAGTTTCCGGCCCCTCTTCCGCTCCTGCCTGGACACAGGAATCGAACCAGGCCGATGCCCGATTCGGGATTTCCGTCTCCCGGGCCGGCGATGTGAACGGGGACGGGTTCGGGGACATCCTGATCGGAGCCGATCACTATGAAAACGGCCAATCGGGTGAAGGACGAGCCTTCGCGTACTACGGTTCAGCGCTGGGACTCTCCGGCTCTCCCGCCTGGACAAAGGAATCCAACCTTGTGAATGGAATGTTCGGACAATCGGTATCCACCGCCGGCGACGTGAACGGGGACGGATATTCCGACGTACTGATCGGGATTCCGGGCTACACCAACATTGAAACCGGCGAGGGGAAGGCCGAGCTCTACCTCGGATCCTCTCTGGGACTTGGATCCACGGCCGCATGGAGCATCGAAAGCAACCAGCAGGACGCCGGTCTGGGCTCGGCGGTATCCCTGGCGGGCGATGTGAACGGAGACGGATACTCGGACATTCTGGTCGGTGTGCCCTGGTTTGATGATACCCTGCAGGACGAGGGGCGGGCAGGCGTTTACTACGGGAACTGCTGTTCATCCAAACCCCTTCGGCCCCGTCAGTACCGCAGCGACAACACTGCATCCGTGGCGGTTCTGGGAGCCTCCGACGGCATCAACTCCTTCCGTCTTCTCACCCTCGGACGAAGCCCCTTTGGACGCGGCCGGCTCAAGCTGGAGTGGGACGTGAAACCCTTCGGAACCCCACTCGATGCATCCACAGCGGACCGGGCCCCTTCATGGACCGGGTCGGGAGTGTCCGGGACGACGTTGAACCAGACCGTAAGCGGATTGACGGAAAACACCCTCTATCACTGGCGGACCCGGGTTCTCTATCACCGGGCGACCTATCCCTACCAGGCCCACGGCCCCTGGATGACGATCCCCATGAACGGCAGGGAGGAAGCCGACATCCGCCTGATTATCGATACGGACGGGGACTCGGTACCCGACTCTGCGGACAACTGCCCGGATGATTTCAACCCGTACCAGGAAGACGGGGACAGGGATGGGATCGGAGACGCCTGCGCCGTGACCAATGTTTCGATTGACAAGACCGACCTGGACGATCCCGTTATCCTGGGCGATCCGTTGACCTACCTTCTCACAGTTTCCAACCTGGGCCCTCTCCAGGCCAACCATGTCACGCTCACCGATTTCCTCCCCTCCGATTTCCTGCAGACCTGGACCGATGACGACATCTCCATCGATGAATTCGGGGGCGGTGCCGGGGACCAGGTTCAGTGGGACTACGGGAACGGGTGGATTGAACTGCCGGAGAACTCGGACACCGAACGCCAGCTTCTGGAAGACGCCATTCCTTCGGGCTGGATCGACATGACGGGGAATGTCCTCCTCTACCATATGGAAAATGACTGGAGCGATTCGAGCGGCCAGGGCCACTCCGGGACGGCCGTGGGAGGAACAATCTTTACCTCGTCATCGCAGGTAGGAACGGGGGCGGGGCTCTTCGACGGTGTGGACGACCGGGTGGACTGCTCCTACTTTGACATCGGGAACACCTTCACGATTGCCCTGTGGGTCGATATTGAAAATACGGGTAAAGAACAGGCCCTGGTCGGGAAGCACGACGCCGCGGGTGGAAACCAGGTTCTCATGGGCCTCTACAATGGCGGATACCATGTCCGGATTCGAACAGAGACTTATGAGGATGGCGCGATCCAGTCCGGGTGGCAGTACCTGGCCGTCGTCGGCAATCAGCAGGGTTCCTCCACAAACGTGACGTTCTACCGCAACGGAATTCCGTTGTGGACCCACACCCTGGCCTCCACCGTGGGGGACATCTCCGGCGGTCTGGCCTGGACGCTGGGGCAGGACTGGGACTCCGGCCCCGCCACCAGCGATTTCTTCGACGGTTCCATGGACGAGCTGGCCATCTGGAGCCGGGCACTGAGCCTTGCGGAAATTCAGGAAATCTTTCGTCGGCAGGCCCCCCTTTACGGCTCCTTCTGGTCGACGATCAAGGATATCCAGCAGGACGTCACCCTGCACGATCTCGCATGGGTTCCCTCACAACCTGCATACAAGGAACTCCCGGATAACGAGGAAACGGAGACAGGATATCCCCGGGGAAACCTGGACATGACCGGGAACACCCTCCTCTTCCATTTGAATGAAGCTTCGGGCAATATCGGAGACTCGTCCGGAAACGGGCATGTAGGAATCCCCCGGAACGGGGTGACCTATGGAGCGGAGGGCAAGCTCAACCGGGCCCTGCAGTTCAACGGAACCACTTCCTACGTCGAAACGGAATATGCGGCCGACCTCAACCCTTCCCAGTTCACCCTTTCCCTCTGGGCCATGGTCACGGGAGGCGCGGGGACTTACCGTTCCATCCTGACGTCCCGCGGCACGTACGAGGGATACATGCTCTATGCGGGAACGGATGACGCATGGTCTGCGTGGATTGGAAACGGGAGCGGATGGGTGCAGGTCAAGGGATCTCCCGTCATGGAGAATCGGTGGACCCACCTAGGCGTCACCTACGATGGAACCACACTGAGATTCTTCCAGGACGGAGTCCAGGTAAACCAGGCCACTTCAGCCTTTGACCCGAATCCTTCCTATCCGCTGAGGATCGGGGCCGGGGCCACGGAAGGCGCACCGCAATTCTACCTGCCCGGCCTGGTCGACGAGGTGGCCCTCTTCTCCCATGCCCTCTCTCCCGACGAAATGACGACCCTCTATGAAAGAGGGGCTCTCCGACTCAAAGTTCAGGTTCGAGCCTGCGATGACCCGAACTGTATCGGCGATAAATTCGTCGGACCCGACGGAACAAAGGACACCTGGTACACGGAGCAGGACAATACCGCCCTCAATCCGCCGAAGTTCGCCCTGACCGGACTCTCACCCTCCCGCTATTTTCAGTACCTTGTCCGATTTGAACGTGATGCCATGGGAGCATCTCCGGAGCTGGAGGAAGTCTCCTTCAGGGCAACCGCAGGGTCCGTCATACCGGACCAGGGATCCTGTTCCGGAGTCGATCCACTCACCTGCGACCTCGGCTCGATTCCCTCGGGTGGTTCGGTCCAGGTCACGGTCACCGTTCTCCCCTCTTCAACAGGAACGATTTCCAATTCCGCCGCGGTGAGCATCGGGGAGATTGATTCTCTTCTCACCAACAACACGGATAGCGAAGAGACGCTTGTGCTTTCACCGGACGGGGACTCGGATAATGACGGGGTTCTCAATGGAGAGGACTGCAGCCCCCTGGACGATCAGGTATGGCATATCCCGCAGTATGCGGTCGACGATCTGCTGGCGCTCGGAAACGAACCTACGGTCTTTTCCTGGACAGAACCGGAAGCCACGGGCTGTACGGCTCCGACCTACGATCTCATCCGAAGCACGTCCCCGGACGATTTTTCGGGAGCTTCATGCAAAGAATCGAGCATCTCGATCACGACCGGACAGGATGAAGATCCGGCTCCCGGTCCCGGGATCACCTATTTCTACCTGATTCGCGTAGAGAATCCATGCGGGGAAACCCTGGGAAAGGACTCTACGGATACGCCCCGGACCGGCATCGCATGTCCCTGAGCCCACTCGATCGCTGGGACCTGACTCAGCTCAGGCTTCATTGACTCCCTTCCTCCCCGGGGATACACTACTTTCTTAGCATTGAGCATTGAAAATTCGACGTAATTTACATCCTCATCCATGGATTCACAGGAAGGAAGGCAATATGCAAAAACGCACACTGGGAAAGAGTGGCCTGAAGGTCTCGGCACTCGGACTCGGCTGTATGGGAATGAGCTTCGGATACGGCCCTCCTGCCGACCGGAAGGAGATGATCTCTTTGATCCATAAGGCCTTAGATCGCGGCATTACCTTTTTCGACACGGCCGAGGTCTATGGTCCCTTCACAAACGAAGAACTTGTGGGTGAAGCTCTCGAATCCCACCATGGAAAGGTGGTCATCGCCACCAAGTTCGGATTCAGGCTCGATCCCGATGGGGGGCCGAAATGGGTAGGCCTGGACAGTCGGCCGGCGCACATCCGGGAAGTGGCGGAAGGCTCGCTCCGGAGGCTCAGGGTTGAGGCCATCGATCTCTTCTATCAGCACCGCGTCGATCCCGAAGTCCCCATCGAAGAAGTGGCGGGAACGGTAAAAGACCTGATCGAGGAAGGCAAGGTGAAGCACTTCGGCCTCTCCGAGGCGGGCCCGGAGACGATCCGCCGCGCCCACGCTGTCCAGCCGGTGACGGCGGTCCAGAGCGAATACTCGCTCTGGTGGAGAGAGCCCGAAAAAGACGTCCTGCCCACAATGGAAGAGCTGGGGATTGGATTTGTTCCCTTCAGTCCCCTGGGCAGGGGATTCCTCACCGGAAAGATGGATGAAACAACCTCCTTCACTCCGGGCGATTTCCGCACGACCCTGCCGAGGTTCACCCCGGAGGCCATGAAGGCGAACATGGCCCTGGTCAACCTGCTTGCAACGATAGCCGCCGAGAAGGATGCGACGCCGGCGCAGATCGCCCTGGCCTGGCTTCTGGCCCGGAAGCCCTGGATCGTGCCGATTCCCGGAACCACCCGGCTCACACGCCTGGAAGAAAACATTGAGGCTGCAAACATTGAACTTACGAAGGAGGATCTGAACAGGATCGACACCTTAGCCTCCACGATCACGGTCCAGGGAGACCGCTACCCTTCCAGCCTGCAGACGATGACCAACCGGTGAACCAGGAAGGAAGAGTCACATTCCATAAATCTCTCCAGGCAACCCGCCTGCCCGATAAGGCAGGCAGGAATTGATTCGTGAGAAGACGATCCTTTGACAGTCAGCGAAATTCAGAGTCGTACGGTTTTCCTCTTTCAGGATCCAGGTAAATCCTGGCAGAATAGACAGCCCGTCTGATGATTCGTTATGTAGAGTAAAGTAGAGAACGACAGGAACGAACCAAACCAGATCAGTCGATCTTTTTGTTGAACCTCATCGCCGCCACGAAAAAGATGAGCACTCCAAGGGCGACCATGGCCGAGGCCTCGTCCCACAATTCAAGTATTCCGGATCCCTTGAGGAACAGGCCCTAAATGATGACGAAATAGTATCGCAAGGGGAGAATGTAATCTTTAATTCTTGGGTTAATTCTGGGGATAATTCTCGTGACACAACGCCTATTTCTTTCGAAAGAAACCCTGGCTCACTTCAGGGACACGTAACGGGTACATGTCCCACGTTCGCTTGGCTCTATGTGAAATGATGATTGGGGTGGGTGGCCCGCCTACCCGCTTTCGCTTGCAAAGCTTCAGCGAGGCAAGCGTTTCACAACAATTTTAGCGAAGACAATTCCGCGATACAAAAACTTGTGGAGATTATGGGATAAGTTCTGCAACTTTCTGCTGAATGGTTTGACACCGCATTGACCTGGCAGTAAACTTGATTCATGGGAAGCAATATTCCAAAAGAACCTAGGATAAATAAGTATTGTGTCCCCAGATTTACAATTGTATCTCTACCTTCTGTTACGGATTGTAACAGGGGTAATTAAGGGTATTGAAGTTGCGTCTTGAGAAGAGCCTTATTTTACAAAGGATTTTTTCAATGAGATCTCCCGGTATTAATATTGCATAAAAAATTCGCATGCATTTCAAATTGGATGGGGATTATAATGATGGTTACTGAGGAGGCACCATGAATAAACTATTGCCCATCATTTTATTGCTCATAACTACTTCGCTCATGGCTGGGTGGAAGTGGGAGAAACTGGATATTGAAGTTCCATACACAAACTTGGGGAATGCAAGTACTTATGATCCAGTACGGAAAAAAATTGTGTTGCTTAATGCGACATCTGCAAATCCTGCTGACGCATATGACATGTATCTTTTCGATGGCCGCACTTTTGAGAAAGTTTGTTCGAGACAACCAGATAGTAACTTCTCTTGCAGGTTGTACTCACCAAGTTCTCTTTATTGGGACATGAATCTGCAAGAGCTTGTGACTGGGCAACTATGTGAACAGTTCCCAAGTACGGGTTATTTGATGTCATGGTTATTAAAGGAAGATTCGATGCTCTGCTGGAAACCTTTCACATATGGAATGGGAGTGAATGTAATATTTGATCCTGTTCGCATGAAAGCAGTTTTCTTCTCCTTGAATTTGTCAGAAATATATGAATATGACGGCTCATCCGTTGCAATATATTCGACATCAGTTTCATTCTCGGATTATGCATATCTGACTTATGATGAACTAAGCAGGAAAGTTATTTATTTTGGCTATAGCACTAGTGCAAAAGTAAATCTATGCGAATGGGATGGTCAAACATTTGAGGTAGTAAATCCTAATCCTCCACAGGGATATGATATTGACAATTATTCACCTTACAGCATTGCATACTATCCCGAGCTTGGAGGTTCTGTTGCACTCTATGGAACACAAGGAGCATTACTATACAAAGATAAAAATTGGTATCCCCTTATAAAAGAAAAAACGCCGCTGGGGGGTCTCATTATTTATTACCCCCCTAATAAAAAGATGTACCTTTTCAGCTTATTTGATGGCGTGTATGTTCTGAGACGGGCTCATACGAGACCATTCGAAAGGGAATAGAAAAAAGGAGGGATTGAATGAAATCTCATCATTGGATTTGGCTGCTACTACTATGCTCTTGCTCTCTTATGGCTGATGTATCGGGAATTACTAAAATCTGGGAAAATGCTGACGTTCAGCCAATTTACAAATCAATTGATGAACTTCAAAGCTTTCCTGACACTCAAAAGTGGAATGCTCAGTTTAGATCAGTTTACGGTAACGAATGGCACATTATCATCGACATACGGAGTGGCCGTGTCGCCCATGCATATGGACCCGGAATCCCCCTCGTCCCTGGATCGATGAATGATATGCCCTTTGAAGGGGAAATATCAGAGGAAGAAATACTCAGTAAATCCTATTACTTCATATCAAAGCACGCATCACTCTTTAACATCGATGTTTCTGAGTTAATGCCGACACAAATCTATCCTGTGGATGACAGATGGTTCGTTAAGTTCGATAGAGTTTACAACTCCATCCCAGTAAAAGGAAGCTATTTCTTCTTGAATATAGCCCATGGAAACATAATCAGCTTTGGAACTGCAAGGTGGGGAGATGTGGATATTGCTCTGACTCCAACTCTTCAATCATCCGATGCGACGGTGCATGTTTCAGAATACTTTGAGCAGCATAACTACTATTATGACTTCATTGGAGTTAGTGATACGCCATATCTAATACCTCAATCAAAGAACGGGGATACATCCACCACCTTTAGTAACTCAATTGGTGCTGGATACGATTACATTTTAGTATGGAGGGTGGACATTCAGTCAGAACTTGAGGGTGCATACCGGGTGTACGTCGATGCACATTCCGGCGAAATAAAAAGTGCGATGCCTATTGAATCGAGTAGTACTGTTGGCCGAGCAACAGTCCGAGGTGGAATATTCGATCATCCACATAATTACAAGGAACAAGTATTAATTCCAAACACCAACATTATTAAGCGATATAATTGCTACACATCAGCAGATAACTACGGAGAATGTTGTGCAACGGATATCCCACAAGAGATCCAAATAAATGGATATGAAAATCCAACTGCCACCACATATAGTACTGTTAATGATTTGTATTGCACGATACAGGCTGGATTTTTTCAATATTCTTCATCTGATCCAGATATCGACGAAGGATTTCAAACCCGTCTAAAAGGCCCATATGTATTTATTGAGCAACAAGCATTTATAAGCAGCTCATTGGAATGTTCTCATATTCAATCTGAGACAGGTGATCGAGCTTGTCCTTGCCAATATGATTGTAATGGTTCGCTGAGTTATCCAAGGAATTATAACTATGTTTGTTCAAATCCAGTCTCAGATCCAATAGTCAAAGATGTCCTGTTTTATAGCAGTGAAGGTGATAATAGCTGTAACTGGACACCCAACAATATTGTTATTTATGAGGATGATTCAGATGATGCAGCATATTATCTCCCGACCGATGGTCCATACTGTGGAGATAATCCAGCCGCAATTACATCATTTTGGCATGGCTCCTATTTTAAAACATTTTGGCGATCAGAAATGTACAGACAGCACAGGCGTCCATTTGATTATGCTAAGAGAGCAATTACAAACTGTTCAAGCCCTATAGGATCTGACAAGAGTCTACTTGAATGGTTAACATTGCCAACAAAAATCCAAGTCAATATAAAAGTATGCGGTATTGGAACATCTGGCAACGAAGATGGTGGCTTTTTTATCCCAGATGATGAGTCAAACCCTAATGAGAATAATGAAACACTATGCCTCACAAGAGGAAAATACCAAAATAACGCTGGTGAAATCCCAGGTTTGATCTATCATGAATTTGGACATGGCTTAGACATACATGATCCAATAGACCCATACGATGAAGCTGTTAGCCAACATTCTTCGGAAGATTATGCCGATATAGTTGCAGCAATAATGACTAGAGACTCATGCATAGCTGATGGCATCGCAAATGAAAAATGTGACGGCTTCGGTAACCCATGTTCTTATTGTTTCGGTATACGTGACATCGATCCTGCTATGCACGATAATTCGACTGTAGTGTATACGCCAGATGAATTTATTAAAAACTTCTGTGAATTTGTAGATCTTCCACCGTTCGGCCCTTGTGGCAAACAAGGGCATTGTGAATCCCAAATCTCCACAATGGCCCTATGGGATTTCTTTAAAGAACTGACAGATGACGATAATGATGATGCATCTCATATGAGCGAAGACGATGCATGGAATTTAATAGAACGACTATTCGCCAGGGCTATTCCAGGACTAGGACCAACATTCTTTGCCTGTAATTCAACAAGTTACGATTCTGACGGTTGTGATCCTTGGTCACTTTTTATGCGGTTATTATTTGTGGATGAAGATAGTGATGAGGATATTTCAAATGGCACATACCATAGTGATGCTTTATTCAATGCATTCAATGTACATGAAATTGCTTGTGCAGGTGTATTCAATAATAATAATCCACCAGCAACTATAATTTCAGCCCCCACACTATCTGTTGCAGAAACAGCTGACACTACGGTCCATCTAATTTGGGATTATGTAGAGGGTGCTCAAGAATTTGACGTCATGAGAAATGATTTAAACTCTGAAACCGCTTTCTTTAGAGTTGCAACAGTCAACGCAACCGAATACTTTGACGAGAACGTGTATAACGGGGAAACCTACTGGTATAAAGTCGTTCCATACGCCGTAGGTTCTTCATTCCGAGAAGGAGTATCCAATACTGTTTCTGCGACCGTTGGCGGAAACCTTGCTATTTACCCAGATTTATCAGACTATGACGATGAAATAATATTTGTAAAAGAGCAGTACAAAAGGTTCCCATTCGCTGCGCATGGAGGCTATGGGATTTATACGTGGACAGAACTTACCGGCAATATTCCTACATGGCTTACATTGGATGCAAATACCGGAATACTGTCTGGGACGCCTCCTTCTACGGCAAGTGGATCTATCAACATCACCATTAAAGCAACAGATACTAACGACACATCTATAGTAGGCACTCGAAGCTATGTAATTAAAATTCTTACCGGAGATCCCGATAATCTATACTTACAGTCCTACCTGCCACCTGCACGTGCAGCACGCAATTATAGCCACTACCTGGATATGCAAGGGGGCAATCAATTCTATCGTGTCGAGATTATAGAAGGACAGCTCCCAACCGGACTCTATCTTCAGAATGACGAAAGAGTCCTACCCCCCCGCTGGAGAATCGTGGGGGCCCCAACATTTGAAACCATTGGCGTCCATCCCCTGACATTCAGAATCACGTCCACTTCCCAAACAGTATTTCCACACCCAATCGTACTGGACCAAACCTTATATCTCGCCGTCATCAACAACGGAGAATCAACAGATAACGTTAAAACACTTGTCACAGACAAGGGTTCTGTTGGAGGCGGATCGCCATTTACTATCTATCGCTACTCAAACACCCCAGTAACTTTGACTTCAACGGAATTACGATTCATCAATGAAAATGACGACTGTGATTCTCCAACAGCCTACGTCACAGTAGGTGCGGAGAATATCACTAGATCACAACTTTTCCCCCGGATTGGTACGGATGAAGTCGGACCGCCATGGGTCTACCTCTATGAGGCAACGACACCAATAATTACTGAAGGGAACTACAAGGTAAAGCTAGCAAGGCAACTAGATGGCATTGGCACTTGCGCCAACAATACGTACTCCGCCCGCGCTTACGGTGCGGTGAGTAATATGAGAGATTACAACCTTTCTATTCTTGACACATACACCCAGGATCTTCTCTCGACGACGCCGACAGTTGCTCTCGATTCCTCCTTCGGCCCCGCTGGCTTAGATTTCAGCAAAGGTACCGCGATGGCCAGGTACCTGTTCTTAACCGATCAGAATAGCGGCGATGCGGGAGTAATAGATATGGGGATTTTATCTTTTCTGGGAATGATCGATGCCCATGAAGGCAGTCCGCGCTATCGGGAAAGCGATATCGCAGTAGATCCCACAAATGATTACGCCTTTGTTACGCATCTCACAATGGGCTATCCTACAGGTCTTCCCGAACCTCCCGATCCGATTAGCGGCGGCGTGACAGTCCTGGATCTAACAGGCGAGTCTTGCGAAGCAGGAGAATCCTGGTGCCCGTATGACGCAGATGCAGACCTTGACCCCTCGACTGACTCTCCTGGAGCGCCTGCTGGAATCACAAGGTTATACACTGAGACCGATCTATTGTTGCCGCTCAATATAGAAATCCTCGATCTTGGACGACCAACATTTGACAACTATAGTGAGGGGGAAAAATATCCGGGATACTATGCGTTTATTTCTGGTGTGGGTGAGCTTGCGGTCAACTGTCTGGATTCGAAATGCGAAAAGTATGAGTTGTTACCGAGGCCAGCAAGGTTGGGAATCCTAGACTTGAATCCGCAACAATGTAAAAAAGTCGGGAGCGATCCCTGCGGTGAATTAGTCACAAATTGGGACTATTGGGAATACTCCAAGAAGATCTTAGGTCCGATTACTTTGAGCAACGATGCAGGCTCCGGTCTCGGGAATATCAACCAGGGACTCAGCTTCGCAGTTGATAAGATGAGCGATCCGCTCCAGGCGACGGTGTATGCGGTTAATCAGGAGGAGAACCGGATCTACATGATTGATTATGTCCGCGATCCTGATACCTTATCCACTGTCTGGGTATTGAGAGATACGTATCTTGTAACGGGAAACAAGCCATCTGACGTGAGCATTAATACGATCAATGATAACGGGGTGATACGCACATTAGCGTATGTCACTAATATAGAGGATGGGACTGTTTCTGCCATTGACACCGCCACCGGTGGCCAGGCGTACCCGGACTTGGTGCTGCCCTTAAGGACGCAGAGCTATTATGCAGCTCCTACTGCTTTGGATACCCATGTGAAAGACGGTGCGGGGTATGGATACACAGCGAATACCGATGATGACACTGTGACAGTGTTCAACCTGGTGGGTAATACCTTTGTGAGGAACCTGGCCGTGGGAGATTATCCGCTGAGGATTAAGATCCAGCCAGACATCGACGCTGATCTAGTATTTACAACAGTTCTGACAGCTCTTTCTTATGCAAGTCCGACAGATTTCACCACCCCCTCCAAGCAGCCTACTCTTATTCGCGACTGGGAACGAGTGCATGAACTTCAGGAGACAAGCTCTAACTCCACGGCAGTGCTCTCGAACATCGATAATTTCCAGAACAGCGTTGACAAATGGATCACTGATGAAGAAGTGAAAGCAGAAGTCACGCAGGGTGTACAGTTGTACAGGACTGTTTATCTGATGAACCTTCCATAATCTCTGACCCTGTTCAGAGCAATACACCATGGCATAAGGGGAGGGTAACACCTCCCCTTGTTTGTTGGTATTGCTATCGAACTAGGGGATTTGTATATTGCGTGGGCATTTCCGACTTTTTAGATGCCGTGATGGCGGGGCGGATGGGATGAGTTTCGCAACTTTTTACTCTCCCAGGAGGACAATCTACCCCGTCATCATGTTTCTTCCTCTCTTTATACTCTGTCCGCAAGCATCTGAAATCACATGGCTTCCACCTCGTTTTCCATGGTTTTCTCGACGTCAAACACCTTAATATACTCTTCGGCAGGTTGACCACTGGTTGTGAAATCTGTGCTACGATCAGCCTAATGGGCTCTAAAACACTAACACAGAAAGTGGATCAGTTTTGGGGGAACGGGCCAATCATGTGCGCAAGTCATATTACTTAGTTCTGATCTATTTTTTTTGATTCATCCAGTTTGGCTGCACTACTACAAGGGCTGCTCCTCCAAAAAGAGAGCCATCATTTAAGTTTCCATGATATGGGATGATCATAAACTTGTCATTCCTTTGATCAAATTCTCCCACTGTGATTTTCTCCTTCATTTTTTGTAATACGAGTTTTTTATCTGCTTTAACTTCGACGTATTTTCCAATAAAGTGACAGGCGTTCCCTGAAGTGGACCCCGTGAGTGGGACCACGGTTCCCAGAAAATAACGTGTAGCAACGACTGGGAACCGAACCGATATTTTGATCATGCCGCCCTCTCATGCCTTTCGGCGGTATAGACTTCCGCCGGT
>Ga0209408_1000052_pt1 | contig 93111 bp, 60 predicted proteins | sample AD_UKC107_MetaG_FD_184422 | JGI IMG/M metagenome (GOLD analysis project Ga0209408, IMG submission 184422) | Active sludge microbial communities of municipal wastewater-treating anaerobic digesters from Hong Kong - AD_UKC107_MetaG (SPAdes)... | ecosystem: Engineered > Bioreactor > Anaerobic >... | reverse complement strand
CCGCTGACCGGAATCCGGCCAGAGAGCCGGGATATAGGATCAGCTCCAGGTTCACCTCCTCCAGCACCGCTAAAGAGGGCTTTCCGTAGATCTCCCCCGAGATCCCCGTCTCCGAGGAGGCTCCCTCCTCAGCCACCTCCTCTTGGCCAAAGAGATCTGCCGCCCGGTCCCGGAGGTCGGAGATGGACCTGAAGGGCTGGGGAGAGATCTCCTCCCCTGCCTGGCTGTGGCTGAAGACGGCGGCAAAGGCGAGGAGGAGGATTGCGGCTGCGGCCTTGGCCTGGAAGAGGGGAACGCTTCTCTCACCGAAGCTGAGACGACGCCTCTTCATGATCTCTCGGACTCCGACCTTGGAGAGCCTCCTCTTGACGTCCTCGGCCAGGCTCTCCATCACCACCGAGCGCGAGTCTCGGTTGTCGTAGGCCGCCTTCGTCTTCTCCGAGAGGCTCTCTTCCAGATGGGCGAAGAGGTCGGACCTCGACCGGCGGCCGAGGATCTTGGCTCCGAAGAGGCCCAGAATCATGGAGATCAGGGCCGGGGAGAAGGCTACAGCCGAACCTTCCCAGTAGAACCGAAAGAAGGCTGGAATGCCCAGGAAGAGGGCGGCGATATAGACTAAGCTTGCGATTATGCCGGCGTTGAGGAGGCGAAGGGAGAGCTCAAATCGCCTGTAAATCCCGAAAAGCCGCCTCAGATCCGCCAGAAACTCGTATGAGCCGTCCACGAGTTCCTTCAGTGCCCAATACTAATAAGTAGTTTCCGCGCCGGACCAAAGGGACCTCGGCTGGAGGAGCTCTCCGGGGAAGATCTCGTCTCCAGAGGAGAGCTCTTGTATCCAGTTCAGAAAGAAAAATAACGCCCGATGAAATTAAGTTTATAGCCTTTGAAGACGAAGATCGGCATGACCTCTGCCGCAGGGCAGACAGAGATATGCCACGGGAAGTGGGGCTGAGACTCGACGATCGAATTGGGGCAGCTCATCAGGGAGAGCCGGCCCGATCAGGATAAAGAAGAAAAATGTCCAAGATTTCGGGGATCAATAAGCTGGGCTTTGGGCTTCTGGTGCTGGTGCTGCTATCTGGACTGATGGGGATAGACCCGATCTGTGCTCAATCAGTTCTGGAAGTTACGGGAGGGTCCGATGTCTTCTCCGGCGAAAACGTAAGTCCGGTCGCAGCGGGGACGGCAGAGGTCGTGGCCGCAGGGGTCTGGATCGCGCCGGATGGGGGCGGGAACCTCTCTTCGGACGTAGAAGAGACCCTTCTCCGCCTTGCAGGCCCCTCCAGGATCTTGAGGATCATGGTCCAGGAGGAGGAGGTATCGGAGCTGGGCTACATCGGAACCTCCGATGGGGTCCTGGTCCTCTGGCCCGACGTCACCGAAACCCTCCAGCTCCTGGCCCCCTTCGATTTTCGTGAAAGGCCCTGGTATCTGGAGGCGGCTCGGGCCGGGGAGACGATCTGGACCAAGCCCTACTCCGACCAGACCACCGGAGACCCGGCCATCACCTGCGCGACCCCCATATTTGCGGAGGGGAGTCTGACCGGAGTCGTGGGGATGGACGTCTCCCTCGCAGAGATCGATCGAGATCTGGCCAACATCTCCACAGGCTACCCCTTTTTGTTGGACGGTCAGGGCGCCATGGTGATGAGCCCCGCCGTCCCGGAAGGATTCGTGTGGGAGGAGATCCTCGCTCCGGGAAGCCTCCTCGACTCCAAGAACTCGGATCTGGCCGAGCTCGCCGAGGCGATGGTCAGAGGTGAGAGGGGAACAGCATATGTGAGGTTTGAAAATGGGGGAGCCAGGATCGTTTATGCCCCCCTTCCCTCGATCGGCTGGAGCCTGGGGGTGGCCTCGGGCGGCGAAGAGCTGACCTTTGCCAAAGCCTCCCAGTACGAGCAGCTCTTCCATCGAATATCGAGCCAGACCGAGATCCTGGCCCTGGAGACCGCAGAGGCTCTGAAGGGTCCAGGCCTCGGGACGGCGACGCCCGCAGATGGCCGGGAGGGCGGAGCAGATGGAAACGGATCGATCTGGCCCATCGCCCTGGCGGCTGCCGCCGTCGCGGTCCTCCTCGGGGGCATCGCGGGCTACTGGGGATGTCGGAAGGCATCGGAGCCGGTCTTCGGTGCCGTCGCCGAAGGGCTACAGGAGGTGGGCAAAGGGGACTTCGATTCGAGGATCGAGGCCGACGGCTTTGTAGGGATGGGCCCTCTTGGGGAGGCCTTCGAGAAGATGACCCGCGATCTGAAAGGCGCGATCACCCTCTTGGAGGAGAGATCGCGAGAGGCTGGCAGGTTTGAGAAGGAGGAAGAGGTCTCTTTAGAGCTGAAGCGTTTCCTCATGCCGGAGAGGGTTCCCAAAGTGGAGGGGTTCGAGGTGGCGACCCTAACCTCCACCAGGGGGGGGGAATGCTGCCACTTTTACGACGGCTTCGAGATGGAGGGAGCGAAGGCGGTGGTGGTGATGGCCGAGGTCTCCGGTCAGGGGCTATCCGCCGCCATGGTGGCCGCCCTCACCAGAAGCCTGATCCGGTCGGCCGCACGAAGGGTCGGCGACCCGGCGAAGGCGCTGCGGGAGACGAACCTCCAGCTCGTCGAAAACGTAAGGAACGGGATGGTGGTCTCCTGCTTCTGCGGGATGCTGGACCTGTCCAGCCACGCCCTGAGCTACGCCAACGCCGGCCACGTCCCGCCCTTCATCGTCAGCTCCGACGGATTTGTAGATACCCTGATAGGCGGCGGCATCTCCATGGGCGCTCTGGACAAAATCGACCTGGAGATGGAGGGATGGATGATAGATCCCGGAGATGTCCTGGTCATCTACAACGACGGCCTGGTGGAGGTTGAGAACGAAATTCAAGAGCGGTTCGGGACCGAGAACCTGATCACCCTGGTCAAAGAGAACAGGGAAAGGTCTGCCCAGGAGATCATCCAGGAGCTGGAGGAGGCGATCAGGACTCACGCCAAAGGCCAAAAGCAGGCGTCCGATCCCTCAGCCATGATCGTCAAGAGGTCTGAATGATGATGCTGATGATGATGCAGGCGAAACGGCCAGAGCTCTGATAGATATGAGGGGAGAGAAGCGGTTTTAAAACCGCCGCATGGACTTGAAGTCGCCTTCGGCGATCGCTCTTATCCTATCCACCAGATCTTCGAAGGAGAGGCCGTTCATCGAAGTACGGTCCTCCCCGCCGAAGATCTCCTCTCTCACCCGCCGGCCTACCAGGTCGTCGGTGCCTGGAATCACCTCGATGACGACGCTTCCTTCGGGGGTGGCCGTCCGGGAGCAGAGGTGATCAAGGTCGCCGTCCACGATCCCCACCAGGGGCGTTCCGAGCCTGGCCAGGACCTCTCCGGCGATGGCGGTGGTGTCGTCGCCTACGGTGACCACCACCATGGCACCTCCGGCCTTCTCGAAGGTATCCTCTGCGGCGTGGTCTATCAGGACGGCGTCGCAACCAGAGGCCGGGATCGTCCTGGGGCCCCTCCAGGTTCTTCTTATGTCGCCGGTCCTGAGGATCGCCGTACCGAGATCGACCGAGGAGAGCTTCTCCAGACCGTGAACCTTCACCTCGGCTCCGCGGACCTCGGTGATCCTGCCCTCCACGGCGACCATGGTCACCGTCTCCTCCAGAGCTCTTGCTACGACCACCCCGTTGACGGAGACGTTCTCTCCGGGGACGACCCCGAAGATCCTCCTGCCAACAGTTCGACCCGAGAACTCAGTCCTGGGCTGAAACTCCGGTGCAGCCACCAGCTCCAGACCCAGGATCCCGGCGATCCTCTCGCCGATCCCTCCTTCGTCGCCCGCCAGGACAGAAACCAGGCCTCCCCCGTAGTCGGCCAGAAGGAGGGGCTTCTTCGGCTTGGCCTTATCCCTCACCATGGCGCCGAAGGCTAGGCCTGTCTCAGCCGTCTTGGCACAGTTCAGGAGGATCACCACATCGACCAAGGGCTCCAGCCTCTCCACCGACCTGCTCGGCGTCTCCCTCCTGGATATATCGATCCTCTCCTCCAGGGCGGCGTCTATGACCGCCACCCTGCCCATGGTGCCTCCGAGGACGGCGGTGACCGGCCCCAATCCGGAGAGGAGGTTCAGGGCCTCATCCGCCCATCCCGAGTCGACCACCTCGGGACCGTGGACCACAACCCCGACTTTAACCGCCACTTTCGACGCTCTCATCTTCCATCTTAACCGATCTCATCCTCTCCTCTTCAGCCTTCATCCTCTCCTCCATCTCCTCCAGGCTCCGGGCGCCGATCCCCCTCCTCTCGGGCATCTTCTCGATCGGCTCCAGGGTGCTCAGGTGGTAGTAGAGCCCCGTCGAGTCCAGAAGCGCCCACTCTTCGCCGTCATCCTCGGTCTTCAGGACCTTGACCACCCCCACGGTCCCGGTCCCGGAGTACCTGACGATGCTCCCTTCGCTGATCTCCTCTGCCATGGTCACTCTTCACCTCAATGAAAACTTCTCCGTCATCACAAGGCCTGCGAAGTTCTTAACCTCTGCCCCCCCGGCGAAGGAGAGGACCTCGACCCCGTCCAGCTCGCCGGTCCCGCAGAGGACGTCCTGCTCGGGGTGGGTGCCGGCCTGGACGTCGCACCTTATCCTCGTCTTCTCCCCCACCGAAACCACCGTCTTCAGCCTCCGGGAGGCGGGATGGCCCTTGGGAAGGACGATCAGGGGCGAGCCCATCTCCCGGATCATGAAGAGGGTGCAAAAGAGGCCCAGTCTCGCCCCCTCTCCGACCTCGAAGGTCGAGGCCACCAGAAGGTCGTGGTCATCGGTGAAGATCACGATCTCCTCCGAATCGGTCTCCAGATAAAAAAATTTGCCGAGGGTCCTGACGGCGGCCAGGGTCCCGGTCCTCCCGCAGAGGTAGGCGATCTCGTCGTCTTCCAGGGGGATCCTCATCTTCTCCTCACTCTGCGAGCTTAACGTTTCTTGATTGGCAGGATGGACATCGAGGCTTTCTGCCCATTCCCTTGAACTTGTTTCCGCAGTTCTGGCATATGTAGCCCTTTGGCGCGATCGATTCAACGTCGCCTATATCAGGTCCGCCTCCGACGGTACACATGGGAGTTCACCTCCTTATGGTCTATCTTCGAGCGGCTCTTATTTAAATGAGGTGGCCGTCCGGCGGAAATTCATCACCATGTCCCACTGCATGGGCAGGTCCATCGGCGGCAGTGGCGATCCCTGGGGGCGGGCACATGATTCATAACCATGTCACCGCAAATGGGGTCGGATCAGTCGGCTGCGGTGACGATCCACTGGGGGCGGGCACATGATTCATAACCATGTCACCGCAAATGGGGTCGGATCAGTCGGCTGCGGTGACGATCCCCTGGGGAGCTGGCCTATGATTCATCACATGTCCCTGTGCATGGGATTGGATCGGCACCGGGACCGAGGTTTAGGGCGACCCGTTCGACCCCACCTTTCTGGAGAGATGATGAATGCGTGGATGGGAGGGGAGGCAGGCCGGAGGCCGGGACCTCCCGGCTCTTCGCCGTCCCGCCATCTTCATCAAGTTTCTGGATGTAACCTTCAAAGTCACTTTCTAGGGGAGAACTTGAGCATGAATCCCGATCGAGCCAGGATCTTGAAGGAAGGAGGGGAAAGGAGGGGACCTGTCGTCTACTGGATGAGCAGAGACCAGAGGGCGGAGGACAACTGGGCCCTCGCCTTCGCCCAGCAGCTGGCGTTGAAGAGGAGGTCGCCTCTGGGGGTGGTCTTCTCCCTCAGCGAGGACTTTCTCGGCGCAGCCATGCGCCAGTACGATTTTTTGCTCCGGGGGCTAGAAGAGGTGGAGAGGATTCTCAGAGACAAGAAGATACCCCTCTTCCTCCTCCGAGGAGACCCTGGAGAGACCGTCCCCAACTTCGCGGAGGAACACGCTGCAAGCGCCCTGATCACCGACTTTTCGCCCCTCTCCGTCAAGCGAAGCTGGATGGTGAAGGCGATCCAGAGGCTTGACCTCCCCATCAGCGAGGTGGATGCGCACAACATCGTTCCCTGCTGGGTGGCCTCGCCGAAGCAGGAGTACGCGGCCCGAACTTTCCGGCCCAAGTTGAGGCGACTTCTGCCGATCTTCTGTGATGAGTTTCCGGCGGTCAGGGTCCACCCCCACCCCTGGGAACTCGATGAGGGGGCGAACTGGGACCGGCTCAGGCGGGACCTCAAGGTCGACCGCTCCGTCCCCGAGGTGGACTGGATCGTGCCGGGGGAGACCGCCGCCCGAAGGGCTCTGGCTCGATTCCTCGATCATAAGCTCTCCAGGTACGATGAGGATCGAAACGATCCCAGCGTTGACGGTCAGTCGAACCTCTCCCCCTACCTTCACTTCGGCCATCTCTCGGCTCAGAGGGTGGCCCTGGAGGCGGCAAAATCCGGGGCAGATCCCAAATCCAGGGCCGCCTTCCTGGAGGAGCTGGTGGTGAGAAGGGAGCTCTCCGACAACTTCTGCTTCTACAACCGCGGGTACGACTCCTTCGATGCCTTCCCCGCCTGGGCGAGAGAGACCCTGAACAAACATCGGAACGACCCCCGAGAGTACATTTACGACCAGAGGGAGCTGGAAAGGGCCCAGACCCACGACGACCTCTGGAACGCCGCCCAGAAGGAGATGGTCCTCCGGGGGAAGATGCACGGCTACATGAGGATGTACTGGGCGAAGAAGATTCTGGAGTGGACCGAGTCTCCGGAGGAGGCCCAGAGGGTCGCCATCCGCCTGAACGATCGGTACGAGCTGGACGGGAGGGACCCCAGCGGTTACGTGGGGATCGCCTGGTCCATCGGCGGGGTCCACGACCGGGCCTGGGGTGAGAGGGAGATCTTCGGGAAGGTCAGGTACATGAGCCGTCGGGGGTCGGAGTCGAAGTTCAATGTTTCGGACTACATCGAAAGAGTAGGATCTTTGGAGCGATCCCTGTGATGACATATCTTTTATAGAGTTTTTTCATTGCCTTCCACTTTCTTTCAACAGAGTCGTCGAAGATTTATAAAAAAAATATTATGTATTAGTGGGGCGCAGTTGGAGCATCATCTCGATTGAGCTTTTAATAATCATGTGACATATAATTTAACATTACTTCTATTTTGATAGCAAAAGGTTAATTAGAAAGAAGTCTACAACACCCCTTAAGGGTTGAGGAGGAAGATATTGAGGAGTCACGTCAGCTGGATGCGGTTTCTATGGATCGGCCTATCCCTCTTTCTCTTCTTCCTCTCCGGGTCCGGCCAGGATAGTACCGGTGCCCCCGGTCCGGACCCGATTAACTTGCCTGATGAGAATTCGGACCTCGACATCCTGATTCCTGGTGCCTCCGCCCTGCCCGACGAGGCCAACGTCAACACCGTGGCCCAGGAAGCGGGTCCTGGAGTCGACTATACCAGCATCCAGGAGGCGATAGACAATTCCGACTCTGGAGACGTCATCCTCGTCCAGAGCGGGACCTACAACGAGACCGTCACCATGCAGAAGCCCGGCCTATCCGTCAAAGGGGTCGATACCGGAGAAGGCGATCCCGTCGTCAGCGGCGACGGAGTCGAGAGCACCGTAACCCTGGCCGCCGACGGCTGCACCGTGGAGGGCTTCGTGGTCATCAACTCCGGAAACCCCCATGCAGGAATCAGCGTCGACTCAGACAACAACACCATCACGAACAACACCGTGATGAACAACCGCGGTTTCGGAATCCATCTCGATCGATCAAGAAATAACTCGATCCGGGGCAACCGGGTGAAGACGAATGGATTCTCGGGGATCAGCGTGCAGAACTCATCGAATAATGAGATCGCCTCAAACTCTGTCGTAAACAACACCCGAAACGGGATCGACCTTTTTGGTTCGTCCTCCAATGTGATCAGCGACAACGTCGTCGGCGACAACAGCGAGCATGGAATCCGTCTTTACAGATCCGACCAGAACGTCCTTTCCAGCAACATCGTCAGCAACAACACCCTGGAAGGGATATCCATCGAGGATTCGGAGGGGACGGTCACCAGCGGCAACGTGGTGATCAACGCGGAGAAGACCGCCATGCCTGCGGAGGACGGAGAGACTTTGGTCAACTTCACCATCGTCGTCACCAACACGGGCCAGGTGGACTTGGATAAGGTCAGGGTGACCGATGAGCTGCCCGCAGGGCTCGAATACGTCTCTGATAACCGTTCAGGTCGTCTCAGAGGAGGCGAGGTGGAATGGACTCTTGCTGGCAGCCTCGCCGCAAACGAATCTGCGGAGATAATCCTTTCGGCCCGGTTCACCGGCGAGGTCACGGGCAACCTGACCAACCGGGTAGGTGCAACCGCCGAGACCTCAAAGGGGTTCGTCTCCGACGAGGATTCAGCAGTCGTCACCCCTCCCCAGATCGCGGGTCCGGACGAGAGCATCTCGAATGCGATCCAGATGGCTCGTGACGGGGACGTGGTGGAGGTCAAGAGCGGAATCTATCGCGAAAATATCTTCCTGGATAAGAGCATCACTTTGAAGGGGGTGGACACCGGTGGCGGTCCCCCGGTCCTGATGGGCGACGGCGTCGAGAGCACCCTGACCCTCTTGGCCGACGGCTGCATCGTAGAGGGGTTCGTGGTGACGGGGTCGGGCAACCCTCACGCCGGGATCGAGATCCTCTCAGGAAACAACTCGATCAGCGACAACGTCATTCGAAACAACAGGGGCTACGGTGTCCTGATCTCTGAGGCCCGGGGAAACGCCGTCCTCTCCAACCAGATCAGAGAGAACGGTTTTGACGGCGTCTGCATCAAAGGTGCGGGCGATAACCTGGTCAGCGACAACGTGGTCAGCACCAACGGAGGGTGCGGGATCAGCCTTGAGGAGTCCTCCGACAACGTCCTGTCGACGAACAGGATCTCGAGCAACTCTGAGCAAGGGATCGAGCTCCTCGATTCCAGCGGCAACTCCATCCTGGACAACATGATTGGAGGAGGGTCCGGTCACGGGATCCAGCTGGCGGGCTCTATAGCCAACGACATCTCCGGGAACGTGGTCTCGGACAACCAGAATGACGGCATCCGTCTGGAAGGATCAAGCGAGAACAGCATCTCATCAAACACCCTCCAGGCAAACGTCATCGGCCTCAGGCTGATCAGCTCTGATCTGAACGCCTTAACCGATAACGTGGCCAGGATAAACCGGGAGCATGGGATCAGCCTCCGACAATCAAACGATAACACCCTCTCGGGAAACTCCGTCGAGGAGAACCAGATGCACGGGGTTCGTCTCATCGGTTCAGATGACAACTCCCTGGCAGACAACGACGCCGAGAAGAATCGAGGAGACGGAATTTCCTTTGAAGGATGCAGCGGAAATGATATCAGCGCCAATACGGCCACGGGCAATCAGAACGGGATCAGCCTCAAGAGCTCTTCTGGTAACGATATATCGGCGAACGAGATGGAGGATAACGGACAGGACGGTATCGGTCTCACCGGCTCGGACCAAAACACCCTCACCGGAAATTCGGTCCGGGAGAACTCCGGCCGGGGCATCGCTCTATCTTCCTCCAAAGAGAACACAATCTCCGGCAACACCATCTCCGCAAACCTGGGCAACGGCCTCAACCTGGCCAGCTCCAATAAAAACCAGATCAAAGGCAATAACCTCATCGAGATGAACGTCATCGGCCTCCTCCTCTCGACCTCCAGCGATAACCTTGTGACCGGCAACACCATCAGAGAAAACACCCTCCGGGGGATTCGCCTCACCGGGTCCAGCCGGAACTCGATCTACCAGAACACCTTCACCAACCTCCAGAACGCCCGGTCGGAGGGTGGGACCGACAACGTATGGTCGTCGCCGACGGCGGTGGCGTACCGGGGCAAGACCACCCGGGTGGGGAACCGCTGGTCCGACTATTCAGGCTGGGACTGCGACGGCGACGGGATCGGCGACTGGCCTTACCCCATCCCGGGCGGATCAAAGCAGGACCAGTATCCTCTGACGGATCGCACCGGCACAAGAACCATCACCGTCTGCAAGTCGGGGGGCTGCGACTACATCAGTATCCAGGCCGCCATCAGCGCCGCCTGTCCCGGCGACACGATAGAGGTCCGGGGCGGGACATACCGCGAGAACGTCATCGTCAACAAGACCCTCACCCTCCGGGGCGTGGACACCCTGCCCGTGGTGGGCGAGGGCGGAGGAATGCCGGTGGTGGACGCGGGCGGATTCGGCTCCGCGATCACCATATCTGCGGACGGGTGCACGATCGAGGGGTTTGAGGTGACGAACTCAGGCATAGCCTGGCCCTGCGCGGGGATATACGTAACTTCAAACGACAACACCATCGAGAACAACAACGCCAACGACAACGGACAATACGGCATCCATATCGAATCCTCCGGCAACAACACGCTCTCGGGTAATAGCGCCAACGGCAACGGCATTGGCTTCGCCTTACGTGGCTCCAGCGATATCACGCTGTCAGACAATACCGCCACAGCCAACATCAACGATGGCATCTACCTCCATTCCTCCAGTCACAACACCCTCTCGGGCAACGAGGCCACGGGCAACGGCTACGGCATAAGTCTCTATTCCTCCAGCACCAACGCCATCTCAGGCAACACCGTCACGGCCAATGGACACAACGGAATATCTGTTGTGAGTTCTGACGAGAATACCCTCTCGGAAAACGTCGCCACGGATAACGTCAATAACGTCGGCATCTACCTCGGTGGGTCCAGCAGCAACATGCTCCTGGGCAATATCGTTGACACGAACCGCTTCGGCATTCGCCTCTATGGAAGCAGCAACAACACCCTCTCGGACAACACCGCCACGGACAACGCGGAAATCGGCATCCTCTTCGATTCCTCCAGCGGCAACATAATCTCGGGCAACACAGCAAACGGAGAAGATTATGGCATCTTGCTGCAATCCTACAGCGACAACAACACCCTCTCTGACAACATCGCCACCAACAACGCCAACGGCATCGTCCTCAATTCCTCCAGCGCCAACATCATAACTGGCAACAACGCCACCGGCAACTCCGGTTACGGCATCTACCTGATATCCTCCAGCTACAACACGCTCTTGGGTAACGACGCCAACGATAACGCTTACGGCATCTACCTCTATTCTTCCAGCAACAACACGCTCTCGGGCAACAAAGCCAACGACAATCGCATCGGCATCATTCTTGAATGGTCCAGCAACAGCATGCTCTCGAGCAACAAAGCCAACCATAACGCTGACGGCTCCGGCATCTACATCTTTTTTTCCAGCAACAACAAAATCTTGGGCAACATCGCTACCGACAACAGTGCAAACGGCGTCAACCTCTACTCCTTAAGCAGCAGCATCATAGACGGCAACAACTTCACCGGCAATTCCGCCGACGGCATCTATATCAGTTCCTCCAGCAACAACAAGCTCTCGAATAACGCCGCCACATATAATGGCGCCCATGGCATCCACCTCTATTCCTCCAACGTCAACACCATCTCAGACAACATAGCCGACCACAATACCGGCGACGGCATCTATACCAGTACCTCAACCAGCAACATCGTCTCGAGGAACACCGCCGCAGACAACGGCGCCCACGGCATCCACCTCTATTCCTCCGGCGGCAACAGCATCTCAGACAACATAGCTGACCACAATACCGGCGACGGCATCTATACCAGTACCTCAACCAGCAACACAATCTCGAGGAATACCGCCACTGACAACAATTACGGCATACATCTCTATCTATCCAGCGGCAACACATTCTCAGACAACATAGCCAACGGCAACCATAACACCGGCATCTACGTCCACTCATCTAGCAACAACACCATCTACCTCAACGAATTCATGAATAACGTCCAAAATGGTAATTCTGATTCATCTGGAAACCGCTGGAACTCCACAGAGCCCATTGCGCCTTACTGCACAAATGTCGGCAACCGCTGGTCCGACTACGCCGGCTGGGACTGCGACGGAGACGGGATTGGTGATGTGCCCTATGAGATTCCAGGCGGAGCCGAGGAGCAGGACGAGTACCCCCTGACGGATCGCACCGGCAGGAGAATCCTCACCGTCTGCGCCTCGGGCTGCAACTTCACCACCATCCAGGACGCCATCAACGCCGCCTGTCCCGGCGACACCATCGAGATCCACAGCGGGAACTACCGCGAGAACGTCGAAGTGAACAAGAGGCTCACTTTGCGGGGCGTGGACACCGGCGATGGAATGCCGGTGGTGGATGCGGGCGGCTCCGGCTCCGCGATCACGATAACTGCGGACGGGTGCACGATTGAGGGATTTGAGGTGACGAACTCGGGCGGGGCCTGGCCCTGTGCGGGGATACATGCAACTTCAAACGACAACAACATCGAGGGCAACAACGCCACCGGCAACTACTACGGCATCCACATCGAATCCTCCAGCAACAACACGCTCTCGGGTAATGACGCCAGCATCAACAGCCGTGGCTTCGCCTTACGTGGCTCCAGCGATATCGCGCTGTCAGACAATACCGCCACAGCCAACATCCACGAGGGCATCTACCTCTATTCCTCAAGCAACAACATGCTCTCGGGCAACGACCTCACGGGCAACGACTATGGCATCAGTATCTATTTCTCCAGCGACAACACAATCTCGGGTAACAACGCCACCAGCAACTCCGGTTACGGCATCTACCTGATATCCTCCAGCAACAATACCATCTCGGGCAACACCGTCAACGACAACAACGGCGGCTCCGGCATCTGCCTCACTTCATCCAGCAACAATACGCTCTCGGGCAACACCGCCAACTACAACGTCTTCGTAGGTATCTTCCTCAATTCCTCCAGCAACAACAACATACTTAAAAACAACACCGCCACGGGCAACAAAGGCGGCTGTGGCATTAGGCTCCAGTCTTCCAGCGGCAACACGCTCTCGGGCAACGATGCCTCCGGAAACACCCACTACGGCTTCCGCCTCGAATCTTCGAGCGGGAACACGCTCTCGGGCAACGACGCCTCCGACGGCAAATACGGCATCCGTCTTTATTCCTCCAGCGATAACACCATCTCAAGCAACACCGCATCAGGCAATGACGACTACGGCATCTACCTCGAATCTTCCAGCGGCAACACCATCTCAGCAAACAATGCCACGGGCAACGGCGGCCGTGGCATTCACCTCGAATCCTCCAGCAACAACATGCTATCTGGCAACATAGTTACCGGCAACACCAATTACGGCATGGTGCTCATTTCCTCCAGCAACAACGTCATCTACCTCAACGACTTCAGCAACTCCCACAACGCTCTATCCAATTCATCATCTAACCGTTGGAACTCCACCGAGCCCGTTGCGCCTTTCAGCACAAATGTCGGCAACCGCTGGTCCGACTATTCCGGCTGGGACTGTGACGGCGACGGGATCGGCGACTGGCCCTACATAATCGGAACGGGGCAAGACTACTACCCGCTGACGGATCGCACCGGCACGAGAACTCTCACCGTCTGCAAGTCGGGGGGCTGCGACTACACCACCATCCAGGTCGCCATCGACGCCGCCTGCCCCGGCGACACCATCCTCGTCTACAGCGGGAACTACACCGAGAACGTCGAAGTGAACAAGAGGCTCACTCTGCGGGGTGTGGACACCGGCGGCGGAAAGCCGGTGGTGGATGCGGGCGGCTCAAGATCAGCCATAACCATATCCGCTCACAACTGCACTGTAGAGGGATTTGTGGCGACGAACTCGGGCGGAGCCTGGCCCTGCGCGGGGATATATGTAACTTCAAACGGCAACACCATCTCAGGGAACACCGCCACGAACAACAAGTGGGACGGGATCAGTCTCAATAACTGCAGCGGCAACACAATCTCAGATAATGCCCTCACGGACAACACAGCTTCTGGGATCTATCTTCAAGCTTCCAGCAACAAAAATACCATAATGGATAACACTGCCACCGGCAACGGCCATAATGGAATCAAACTCTGGCTGTGTAGCAACAATCCAATCTCGGGCAACATCGCCAACCACAACGCCAATTACGGTATCTACCTCCTTGAATCCAGCGGCAACACTGTATGGGACAACACAGCCAATGATAACAACCGTACAGGCATATTCGCTGAAAATTGCTCCACTGGCAACACAATCTCGGGCAACACCGCTAACGGCAACGGCAAAAGCGGCATATCTCTTGCATCTTCCAGCGGCAACATGCTCTCGGGCAACACCGCCAACAGCAACTCCATTGATGGCATCGTCCTCGAGTCCTCCAGCAACAACACCATATCGGACAACGCCGCCAACAGCAACCAATTCATCGGTATCTATACCAGGACCTCAGACAGCAACACGATCTCGGGGAACATCGCCACTGACAACTATCACGGCATATACCTCGCTCTACTAAGCGGCAACAAAATCTCGGGTAACACCGCGACGGGAAACCAGGAATATGGCATCTACCTCCACTCATCCAGCAACAGCACGCTCTCGGACAACACCGCCTCGGACAACGGAAACGGCTTCATCCTTGATTCCTCCAGGGACAACACCATCGAGGACAACACCGCAACCGATAACACTAATTACGGCATCGTAGTCATTTCCTCAAACGGCAACATAATCTATCTCAACGACTTCAACAACTCCCACAATGCAGTATCCAATTCATCTTCCAACAGCTGGAACTCCACTTCTCCCCAAAGCTACACCTACAATGGATGGGTATACACAAATTACACCGGAAACTACTGGTCCGATTACAACGGCTCCGACCCCGACGGGGACGGGATCGGAAATACACCCCGCGTCATCGGCGGCTCCGAGAAGGACTACCGCCCCATGATCAAAGGCGGCATCCTCACCATGACCGCGACCGCCCTCGCCCCCGCCATCCTGGTGGACCTCTCGGGCGACCTGGCCGCGGGATCGCCCTCCGAGTCAGTGAACCTCACCCTGAAAGTCACCAACCCCGGCCCCGAGAGCCTCACCTCGGTGAAGGTCGTCGCCCTCATCCCGGCGGGTATGAGCTACCTTCCCGGCCTAGCCTCGGTCGAGCCCGACTCCGTGGCAGAGGGCGAGAACGGCACCTGGAACGCCTCCTGGGAGGACGTCGGCGACCTTGGGGCGGGCGAATCCCTGAGGATCGACTTCGCAGCCAGGATCGACGGCGACCTCCTCGCCGACCTCACCACCGTCGCCACGGCCACCGCATCGGCCTCGGATTCAGGGGACGAGGGCGAGAACGGGAGCCTGGATGAGAGCATGAAGATGAGCTCTCCCGAAGCTGCGAGCTTGCGCGAAGTTGAAAACGAGAAGGAGGACGGAAGGATGAGCGAGGACAGAGGCGAGACGGTATCGGGCACGGACAGCTGGACCGTCTCCCTCCAGGGACCGGCAAATCCGCTCCGCATCGAGAAGACCGCCGACCCCATGGTGGCCGAGCCCGGCGATCTGGTGACCTTCTCCATCAACGTCACCAACTCCGGCGGAGTCACCCTCTCGAACCTGACCGCGGCCGACCTTCTGCCGGCGGGTATGACCTGCGCCTCCGCAGATCCCGCGCCCTCCTTCGGCCCCGTCGGGAACAAGAACGGGACGGTCTTCCTCAACTGGACCGCCCTTCCTGATCTTCTGCCGGGCGGGTCGATCGACATCGAGCTGGTCGCCAGAGTCGACGACGACGCCAGGGGATCGCTGACCAATACCGCCTTCGTCGCGGCGACTTATTTGGACGGAGGCGCGATCGGATTTGTGACCGCCAGCGACAATGCCACAGTCCAGCTCCTCGCCCTGAACGTCACCAAGACCGCCGACAAGGGCGAGGTCAAACGCGGCGAGAACATCACCTACAACATCACCGTCTGCAACGTCGGAAGCCTCCCCCTGGTGGGCCTGGTCATCGAGGACGTCTTCGACCACCAGGTGGAGGTCATCTCGGAATCGATCTCCAGGGGTTCCGACGGCAGATGGCACATCGACCTTCTGGAGAATGACAGCTGCATCAGCATCCTTCTTATCGTCAAGGTCCCCAGGCAGGAGCTCGAGTTCATGATGGCCTCCCGGGCCCAAGGCGAGGGGTTCGTCAACGTCGCCGACGACTACTCCACGGCCCTCGACCCCTTCATCATCAGAAACCTGGTCTATGCGATATCCGATAATCTGACTAAAGAGTATTCCGACTCGGCGAGCGTCACCGTCCTGGGTGAGCCTGGAACCGAGCTTGAGACCCGCGAGCACGGCTCGGGTGCTTATGAGAGCGAGGAGGTGGTCTCGGTCCGGTCTTTGAACAAGTCCATCGAGATGAACAAGAGCGTCTCCGCCACCCGTGGGCTCACCACCCTCGGCCTCTACCACAACCGGACCGTCACCTTCTCGTCGCCCTGGACCGAGGAGGCCACTGCAAAGAATAGGATCACCGGTACCTCCCTGAGCGAGTCCTACCGGTACGCCACCTCCATCGACCGGGAGAGCCGATTCCTCCTCGACCAGAACGAGTCGGTGATGGCGGTGGAGTCGGAGTTCGTGGGGATGGGCCACATCGGCTTTTTGAAGAAAGACGTCGGTGAGGAGGCTGGTTCGGAGCCCCTCTTCGAGTCGAGCGAGGATTACACCGGAAGCTTCAGAGTCCTGGAGAAGGTGGACGAGTACGGCTCGGGGATCGGATCGGAGAAGTCCGCCTCGGGACTCGGCCTCGTCGCCGTCGATAAAAGGGTGGGAACAAGCCAGAGATCCTACGAGTCGGGGGCCGGGTCCTACCAGTCCGAGGAGCTGATCAGAACCGAGACCAACTACATTGGAAAAGACCTATCCGTCGAGAGGGGGCAGGTCAACCTCAGCCTCTCTCCGGGCTTCTCGATCAACTCCTCCATGAAGTGGAAGGAGGGGATGGAGTCGCGGGTCGCAAACACCAGCTTCCTGGGCGAGGAGTACTCCGGAGCGAGCCGGCTGGATAAGGAGACGATCGCCCAGGGCACGAATGAGATGAATACCCTGGCCAACTTCACCGGCAAGGCGCGGTACAGAGCGTTCCTCAAGGACGAGATCGACTTCGACGAGGAGTACGCTGGAGACTACTCGGTCGAGCGCCGGGTCCTCCTCAAGGGGGTGCCCAGGTACGAGCGGCCCCATCTCAGCCTGAGAACGGTGGGCGAGATGGTCTATCCGGGGATGGGGGCCTCGCCATTTGCGAGGTACACCATCATCCTCGAAAACGACGGCGACCAGTCTCTGGGGCCCGTGGTGGTGAGGGATATCTTCCCGCCCGGAGCCGTCTACCTCAACTCGTCCCTCCGTCCATCAGAGCTGGCAGAGGGGCGGGCGACCTGGACTTTGACCCACCTGGCCATCGGTGACAGGTTCGAGATCGCGCTTCTGCTCAACCTCAACGGCTACCGGGGCGAGGATATCGTAAATCAGGTCGAGGCCGAGGGAGGCTACGGCGACAACCTGACCCGGGCCCGCAACTTCTCGGCCCTGGAGATCGACTGGTTGAGGTGCTGTCCTTCGGGGGATGTGGTCAGGGTGGCGAAGACCGGCCTGGCGGACGAGATTGATCCAGAGGTCGTTATTTACGAGATCGCCGTCGAGAACGTGGGAGATGGCCCGGCAGCGGTCACACTGACCGATCGTCTCCCCGACGGGATGACCGTCCTGGAGGCGTCGCCGGCGTTCGCGTCCCTCGAAGACGGGGTGGTCACCTGGAATTTCATCGATCTTGAGCCGGGAGAGACGAGGACGGTCGCTTATCGGGCTCAGGCTCTATGGAGCGGGAGGTTCGTCAACCGGGTCCGGGCCGACTCCAGCCTCGTCGACGGGTCGAAGGCGAGTACGGTTTATGCCAGCTGTATCGTCGAGGTGGGGGAGTTCGAGGGCGAGGTCCCGGCGGCGGAGTGGCAGCCTCCGGACTGGGGGCTGAACCATTCGGCCTGCGGGTCCGACCTCGAGGATGAGTATCTCTGCGAGATTTGATGATCTTTTAAAATTTATGAGAAATAAGACGACGTCGTTTCGGCTGGTGGCTTAAGATAAAAGAAACCATTCATAGGCCAGGACCATTCTCAGGCTAATTCGATCAGGTCCGTTCCTTCTTATCGGGTCTCCTTCTGTATTTCCTCTCCGATATCGATCCATTTTGGTCTTTCTTACGATATCTTCCTCCCCTTCGAGGAGTTGGTTTACCCCTCCCAACTTCCTCGGCCGTCTCTTTCATCTCCTTCGGCTCTTCTTTTCCCTCTTCGGATTTCATCTCCTCCCTTTGATGGGAAGCGATTTTTCCTTCTTCTGATCCAGAGGAGGTTGTATCTCCTCCTTCCGTTTTATCCGGCATTTCAGGCAATTTTTCAATCGTCTTTCCAGCCGCTTTCTTCTCAACCTGCTCTTCTCTGATCACGGTATAGGCCATTTTTCTCCCTCTGGGAGGTCTCCTCCCGGCGGGCGGATTATCCTCAACCCTGACCTGCTCTGGTACGGCCTCCGCCATCGTTTCGTCTTCCGGATGGACTTTTTTGCCCTCTTCTGCTCCGATTTCGCCGACGACCTTCCCTTCTATCCCCTCCTCTCCTTCGGCTGGCTTGGTCTTTTCTCGATCGACTCTGACCTCGGTCTCCTTTTCGCCAGCTTCCTCCCAGGTTTGATATCGCCGGCCGACGATCATCGCCTCCTCCAGGGCGGCAAAGTCGATCTCCTCCTCTTTTCCGACACCCTTCCCGGCCTTCTCGGGTCCCTTTTGGTCCCGATGGCCGATCATCTCCTCTTCCAGGGCGGCGAAGTCGATCTCCTCATCGAGAACATCTTCAGGCCGCCCCCTCTCGGTCTCCGCCTGATCCCGCGGGCCGATCACCGCCTCCTCCAGGGAGGCGAAGTCGATCTCCTCATCGAGAACATCTTCAGGCCGCCCTCCCCCTGCCTCCTCCTGGTCCCGATGGCCGATCACCGCCTCTTCCAGGGCGGCGAAGTCGATCTCCTCATCGAGAAGAGCTTCAGGCCGCCCCGTCTCGGTCTCCGCCTGATCCCGCCGCCCGATCACCGCCTCCTCCAGGACCGCGAAGTCGATCTCCTCATCGAGAACATCTTCAGGCCGCCCTCCCTTTGCCTCCACCTGGTCCCGCGGGCCGATCACCGCCTCCTCCAGGGCGGCGAAGTCGATCGCCTCACCGGGGCCGGCGGCCGGCCGACCTTCCTCAGATACTTTGAGATCCGCGAGGGCGACCGTCCCCTCTTCCAGGGCGGCAAAGTCGATCTCCTCCAACTCGACCCCGCTCGCCTCCCCCTCTTCCTCTCCGCCCCCGGTGGGCCCATTCTCCTTCCTCCTGAACCGCTGCCTGATCCGATCGTAGACCCATTTGGAGATTCCAGTTCCGAGGATGATGGTCCCGACGAAGAACTCCCAGTTCTCCTGGAGGAAGTTCTTCGTCTTCTCGGTCAGGGGGACCTTCCTCGCCGTCACCGTGATCTGGCTGCTGAAGACCCGCGTGTCCACCGGCATCGGATCCTGGCCGGGGAGGACCACCTCGGCGAAGGCGGATAGGGTCAGCTCCTGGGTCCCGCTCTGCAGAGGGATAACGTCCCAGAGCCAGGTTCTGTGCCCCTCCCTGGTTATCAGCTGCCGCTCCTCGCTCATGGGGGCGATCTCAAAGGCCGTCCCCGCCAGTCGGACCTTCATGAAGGTGCTGACCGGGATCTCCTCGACCACCGGGACCTCCCCCTCGGAGAAACCCTCGGTGAGGTTCTCGACGGTCTCGTTCATCGATATCCTGGCCTCGACCCGGTAGGTATCACCCACCAGCATCTCTCGCACCGGATCGAAGGCGATGAGCCCCCCGGTGAGGCTTCTCTTGGCGTCCTCCACCAGAGAGCCGTAATCGGGCAACCTGGACTCATCATCATCAGGCGGCAGAACAGGTACACCCGCGCCGCCACCACCGCCGCCGCCACCGCTCGAGAGAGATCTCGCTCCTGCAGGAGGAGGCGACGACGCCTCCAGGCCGTTGCCCCGGAGGTTGTTGTCGACGCTGCCCGGATCGAAGTTCACACCGTAGTCCCCGTTCTCGAGGAGCCGGTTGGAGGAGAGGTTGTTCCTGTTGGAGGGGTCGAGGAAGATCCCGCTCTCGATGTTTTTGCTGGCGTCGTTCTCTCGGATCTCGTTCTCGTCGGAATCGATGAGGATGATGCCGTCGAACCTGTTATCGAGGAGATGGTTGGCCGAGATCTGGTTATGGTGGGAGCGATCGAGGAGGGCGCCGAAGTCGTTCTTGGTCGCCGAGTTCTTCGAGATCAGGTTAAAAGAGGAGTTCACAAGCCTGATTCCCACCCGGTTTCCGGTCATCCTGCTCCCTTTAATCGTAGATTCGACGGTGCTGTGGAGATAGATCCCGTTCCCGTTCTTCTCCAGGGTCAGATCCTTCATGGTGATGTTGGAGCAGTTGATGCAGTAGATAGTGCCGGCGCCGGAGGCGGGGTCGAGGACCTGGTCGGAAGCCCCCACCAGGTAACAGACCTTCTTTTTACCCACCTGGTTCGAGGGGTCCACGTCGTTCTCGAAGTCCGAGCCAGAGAGCCCCTCGGCGGAGAAGTCGTAGACGTTCCCCGACATCCTGTTCTCTCGGAGCAGATTTCCTCCGGAATAGTTCAGAGATATCCCCAGGCCGTTGTCCCGGGCCAGGTTGGAAGAGAGGACGTTTTTCCCAGAGGAGGCAAGGCAGATACCGGCCAGCTCGCTCTCCATAACCTGGTTTGCTTCGAGGGTGTTGTTCTCCGATCCGGTCAGATTGATCCCCTCGCCGTTTCCGGCAGCGATGTTCCCGGAGACGAGGTTGCCATCGGATTCGGTCAGCAGGATGCCCCTTGCCTCGTTATCGTTGAGCCCGTTTCCGGCGATGATGCAGCCGGTGGAGCCCTCGAGCCGGATCCCGTCGACCTCGTCCCTGATCAGGTTATCTTCCGCCCTGGACCGGGTCGAGTTGTGGAAGTATATCCCGTAGACGTTATCTTCCAGGGTCAGACCTCTGACGGTGACGTTGTGGCAGAGGTAGCAGTAGACGACGCCCGCTCCTGACTCTGAGTCGATGACCTCTCCGGATGCTCCCACCAGGTAGGCGATCGGCCTTCCGTCGACCCGGTTGGACCTGTCGATGTCGTTATCGCCCGCGGCATAGAAGTTGCGGCGGTTGGCCCGGATATCGTTATCTTCAAGTCTGTTATTTTCCGATCCGGATAAAAATATGCCATAGTCGTTTTTGCCGCCGATCCTGTTCTCTTGGAGCAGGTTGTTGGATGATTCGCTGAGATATATGCCGTAGCCGTTCCCGCTGGCATTGTTGGCAGAGATGATGTTCTCTCTGGACCGGTTGAGGAGGATTCCCCTTTCGTGGTCGGTCAGGGTGTTGTTCTCCACCCTCGATCCGGTGGTGTTGAAGAGGCTTATCCCGTCGCCGCCCCCCGCCAGCTGGAGGTCTCTTACGGTGATGTTGGTGCAGTTGATGCAGTAGACGGTGCCGGCGTTGGAGCTTGGGTCCACCACCTCGCCCGATGCGTCCACCAGGTAGATGACGGCCTTTCCCCCGACCAGGTTTGAAGGGTCGATGTCGTTTCGAAGATCCGAGAGGATCTGGCCCTCTGTGGCGAAGTTGCAGCCGTTTCCTGCGAGGCTGTTGGATCTCAGCCTGTTCTCCCCAGACTCCCTCAGCAAAATACCCCAGTCATTATCGCGGGCGCAATTTGCGGTGAGGGCGTTCTGAGCCGAATGATGGAGGAGGATCCCGGCATCGTTTTTGGCGACGACATTTTCGGAGAGGCTGCAGTTTCCGGAGTCTTCCAGATGGATCCCCGGACCGCCGTTCTCTTCGACCAGGTTTCCTGAGACGTTGATCCGGCTGGAGTTTCTTAGGCTGAGGCCATGGCGGTTTTTGCTGACCTCGTTGTCGCCGACGGCGCACTCCTCCGACTGGTCCAGACTTATTCCCAGGTCGCTGTCATAGACGCGGTTTGCGGAGACGGTGATCTCTTCGGAGTCGTTGAGAAGGATTCCGGTCCCCGTTTCGGAGACCAGGTTCCCCTCGATCCGCGAGTCGGTGGTATTTTGAAATGAAATCCCGAAGAAGTTTCCGCTCAGGCTGAGATCCTTCGCGGTTATGTTGGTGCATCTCAGGCAGTATACCAGCCCCGCATCCGAGGCCGAATCGATGGTTCTGTCGGATACGTCGACCAGGTATACGATCGGCTTTCCGCTCACCAGGTTGGAAGAATCGATATCGTTATCTCCCTGGGCATAGAAGTCTCTGCCGTTTCCATCCATCAGATTTAATTTCATCTCGATCTGGGTGGAGTTCTCGAGGACGATTCCCATCCCGTTTCCACCGGCCCAATTTCGGGCCAGGACGACGATCGAGGAGTCGAGGGCCCAGATCCCCTCCTGCTCGTTTGCCTCGGCCACGTTATCGTCCAGGGCGTTGTAAGAGGAGCTGACCAGCTGGATTCCCGCCCTATTGCGGCTCGCCTCGTTCGCCAGGATGACGTTTCCTTCCGACTGGTTGAGGCGGATCCCGATCCAGCTGTTGCTGGCAATGTTCTCTTCGATGAGGTTCTGGCTCGAGTTTTGGACCAGATAGATCCCGATGTACTCGCTATCCCTGGCGTCGTTCTCCGAAACCGTGTTTTCGCTGGAGGAGTTGAGGTGGATGCCGACCCCGTTTCCGGCGACGTCATTTCTCTGGATGGAGTTTTCGTCGCTGGAATTTTCAAGGTCGATCCCCACGAAGTTGATGTGAGCCGAATTGGAGGTTACGTTGTTCTTCGAAGACGATCTCAGGACGATCCCGTAGGAGTTGTTGATGAGGTGGTTCGATTCGACCCGGTTGAAACCTGAGCCGTCGAGGAAGGCACCGTTCTCGTTGTCACTGAAGTTGTTCTCCAGGACGGAGTTGTTGGAGGAGTCCTGGAAAAAGAGGCCGTTCCAGCATTCCCTGGCCAGGTTTCTTTCCGCTCTCGAGTTCCTGGTGTTCTGGAAGTAAATCCCGTAGATATTGTTTTTGAGCTCGAGATCCTCCACGGATACGTTATCGCAGTTGATGCAGTAGACGGTGCCGGCGTTGCTGGCCGGGCCCAGAGCTTCCCCCGATCTGTTCACCAGATAGTAGACGATCTTTCCGTCGACGGTGTTGGTGGTGTCGACTTCGTTCTCTCCGTCGGCCCGGAAGTTGTAATCGTTCTCTGCCATCAGGTTCTCCCTCAGACTGCACCCCGTTGAGCTCGCGAGGTAGATCCCGTAATGGTTGGACTCGGCCAGATTTCCGGCGACGACGGACTGAGATGAGTTTTGGAAGAAGAAACCCCAGCGGTTCTCCGCTGCCTCGTTCTCTCTCAGGAAGTTGTGGTCCGAGTCCTCCAGGATGATCCCGTTCTTCTCGTTCTCATCCGCAGAGTTCTCTTCGACGAGGTTATTCCTGGACTGGTATAAGGTCAGCCCGTTCTCGTTCTCTTGGAACCGGTTCTGGACTATCTCGTTATCCGACGAGTTCTGAAGGGCGACCCCGTTGCCTAGGTTTGAGCTGACCGTGTTCTCCCGTAGGGAGTTACGGTTCGAATCGCTTAGTCTGACCCCACAGTGGTTATCCCTGGCAACGCTTTCCAGGACCAGGTTCAGGTGGGAGGAGAGCAGGGATATCCCGTCGGCCTGGTTATCGAAGATCGAGTTTCCCCGCAGAGCGTTTCCGGAGGAGCTGGCCAGGTATATGCCGTTCTCGTTTCCGCTTATCCGGCTATTTTCGATCTTCGAAGCGGTGGTGTTGTAGAGGTAGATGCCGTAGCTGTTATTGCTCAGAGTGAGATTTCTCATTGTGATGTTGACGCAATCTATGCAGAAGACCGCCCCCGCATCCGAGGCCGAATCGATGACCAGGTCTGACCGATCTACGAGATAGACGATCGGCCTTCCATTCACCAGATTGCTCTCGTCGATATCGTTATCGCCGCCAGCCCCGAAGTTGAACCGATTTTCATAGATCAGATTCTCCCTCATCCTGTTGTCGAAAGAGGAGATCAGAACCATCCCCCGGTCGCGGTTATCGCTGATGCGGTTTCCCTGGATCTCGTTATTATGGGAGAAGGCGAAACCAGCGCCGTAATTTATGTTATCGGACACCTCGTTATGGATGAGGACGTTCCCGTCGCATCTGTAGGCCTGGATGCCGTTGAAATTTTTGCTTATGTTGTTGTTGGAGATGAGGTTCAGATTGCTCTCATTCCACAGGAGAAGGCCGATCTGATTATTGAGGAGGAGGTTATCCATGAGGACGCTTTCGCCGCTTTCGTTCCAGAGGCCGATCCCACAGAGCTGGTTCTCTTTCACCTCGTTCTCCCTGATCTCGTGATCTCCCCCTCCCTCCAGGGAGATGCCGTGCTTTCTGTTATGACTTATGATATTCTTTGATATTACGCTCTTGCTGGCCCTTTCCAGGCGGATGCCGGACCCGCCGTTCGACCTGATCTCGTTACCGGTTATGGTGATGTTCGCCGAGGCGACCCTGATCCCGGCGTCGCCGGGACCGGCGCCGGAGTTGGTCACCACCAGCCCCTCGATGGCGGCGCCGTCGGCGGATATGGTTATGGAGGATCCCGCGCCTCCACCGTCGATCACCGGCTTTCCGTCTCCTCCGTCCAGCCCCCTGAGGGTCACCGCCCTGTCTACCACCAGGTTCTTGCGATAGACTCCGCTCTCAACCTCGATGACGTCTCCATCCGACGCGGTGTCGATGGCGGCCTGGAGGAGGTCGCCGGGGCTGACCCCGATGATGGACGCCTTCCCCGTCCCGGAGAGGAGAGCTGCCGCCAAAATAATAATAAATATATTTATATATTTGTTATTTTGTTCCACCGCCGTTTACCTCAGATATAATCATATCCCGGAGTATAAAACGTTTTTTGGAGGTTGAAGGGACGGGCCAACGGTTTATATAATAATCTGCAATAACCGCATGGCCGATCGCCTCAGCACGGTTGAAGGACGAGCTCTACATAGCTCCTCACTCGCTCTCCCTCCGAGGTGATCCCCGAGACTGATACGCTGTTGTTCAGATGATCCGGAGGGATCGTCTCCACCACGGTCTGGTTTGCGCTGAGGTTGATGCTCTCATTCGGCATCAGGGTAAGGTTTATGGGGATCGGGCCGCCGACGGAGGGGGTGAGATTGAGCACGGTTACGGGAAGGTCGGCGACGTTCTCTACTCGGCAGGTGTAGGCCACCGTATCACCGATATCGGCACAGGACCTGTTGGCAGCGACCGTGAGGTTGAGAGGGGGGGCGATCAGGTTCAATGTGGCGACTGCTGCGGCTGATGCCTGGTTGCCCTGAAAGTCGGCGGCCGTGGCCCGGACGGAATCGTTGAGGGGGCCGGGAAGATCCTCTCTTGCCACGATGAAGCTGGAGGTGGCGGTGGCGGTCTCACCGGGGTTGAGATCTGGCCTATCCAGGGGGACAGCTCCGACCCTGGAATCGACCAGGGTGATGCCCCGGACCGGGAGGTTCCCGATGTTGGCGACGGTGTAGTTTCTGGTCACCGGGGCCCCGACCTCGACGGTGCAGGCCTCTGGGACCACGGCCAGCTCGATGGCGGGCTTCCGATCCGCCAGGTCGCCGAACTTAATCGAGCTATCGATATCGAAAGTTCCGCTGTACTTCTGATGAGAGCTGACGTCTCTCGCGAAGATCTGGTGCAGGTTGGAGGCGGTCATGTAGGTGCCGTTGAAGCTGATCCTGGTATTGGTGCCTACGAGCTGTGAGCCTCCTGTGCCCAGGGCGGTCGTCTCCTCCCGCTCCATCTCGGTGGCGCTGAAGGCCTCCAGGATGGAGGTCCTGGTTCCGCTGAAGGCTGAGCCCATCTCGATCCGCTTCATCCCCACCAGGGGTTCGTCTCCGGAGTAGGAGAGGATGAAGGCCCTGGACGAAGTGGCGTTATCGGCCCTGTAGCCCTCCTTTGGCCCCGCTCCGATCGAGAGGCTGCCGTCTCCGGTCATGGAGCTGAAGCTTTCCAGCCCCTCCACCCTCTTCTCGACGGATCTGACGATGTCCACCTCTCCCGTTCCCTTCACCCATCCACCGGCCGGGCAGGATGCCGCCAATAAGCTCACTCCCAGCAGCAAGAAGACTAGACCCCTTCCCTTCATCTTCGTAGCAGCGCGGAGACCCCGGTCTTTAGGCCGGGGAGGAGCGCGTGCTTGCACCTCCGAACAGTATATATCATCTAACCACCTACTATATGAATGTGCTTAGAACGGTTACTTTCAAGCTTAGGATTGGCAATCAAGACCGAGTTACTCTCGCTGAAACGATGAGATCTTATACAAAGGCTTTTTCGGAATCCGCTAAATGGGGATTTGAGAACAAGTCTTGGAACAAGGTCGATAACCATCACGCCACCTACAAGCTTGTCCGTCAGAGTATTCCTGATCTTCCATCGTCGCTGGTACAGGGGGCTAGAGATTGTGCTTGCGAAGCTCTGAAAGCCTCGAAGTGCAGATATCTTCCAGAGCGAAGACCGCTCGCTGCGATGAGGTACAACCAACGAGTTGTTACAGTGAACCTCGTTCACGGTATCGCTACGATCGCGTCCATCAGGGGACGAATTAAGGCAACTTTCTTTGTCCCTTTGAACTACCGAAACTATCTCACTTGGAAGATCAAATCGTCCACGATATCCTATGATCGAAGAGCCGACACGTTCTTCTTGCATGTGTCCCTTGAACATAACGATCTTGAACCTGTAACCGAGTTCGAGGTGCTTGGTATCGATCGAGGTATCGTGAACATTGCAGTCTGCTCCGATAACACGTTTTACAACTCGAAGAAGGTCAAAAATACCAGAGCCAAGTATGCTCACCTTCGCGCTGAGTTGCAGTCTAAAGGCACCAAGTCGGCAAAACGCAAGCTCAAGCGTCTCACCGGCAAGGAAAGACGGTTTATGGCTGACGTGAACCATTGCATATCGAAGGAGATCGCGAACTCGGATTTTACGGTGTTTGCTCTCGAAGATCTGAGCAAGATCCGAGTCCAGAAGCGAAGAGGTAAGCAGTTCAACCGCAAGCTCAACAACTGGTCGTTTTACCAGTTCGAGCAGTTTCTTCGGTACAAGGCTGAGACCCTTGGGAAGCATGTGCTTCTCGTAGACGCCAGGTATACCTCGCAGAAGTGTTCTAAATGCGGGCACGTCTACAAGGGGAACCGTGAAGGTTCTTCGTTCCGATGTCGCAAATGTGGATTTGAACTCCATGCCGACCTCAATGCTTCGCGCAACATTGCTCAGGCGGGTATAGCTTGCCTGAGTAGGCTGCCATGTCAACCGGCCGAATGTGGCACAGTATTACCGTAGCCACAAGCCACGGCCTTCAGGCCGTGGTAGTTGACGCTCTATTTTCCCTCCTCGATCCTTTAAGACGGTGGCGGTGCAAGAGAAAACTCAAAAGCCGGTTCCCGAGATCAGTCGACCCCCGATGCGTCTCAGATGTATGAAAAGATGACAGACGGCAGTGGAACGAAACAGCCCGCGAAAAAAATGTGAGATGAGGCCACCGGATGGATGAATAGATCCACTGACAGATGAAAGATTCAAAAAAGGATGCTGGACCCTCGCCTCCGATCCGACTACCACATCCCCCCGGAGATGTAGGCGGTGGTGGCGGGCTCAAACTGCAGTACCACCGGGGTGTTCCGATCGTAGAACCTGGGCTTGCCGTAGAACCACTCCCCGTCCCAGACCTTGACCGTATGCCACTGGCCGCCGACGACCTTGATCCTGTAGACTCCGTCGAGGGCGTCTCCTCCCTGCCCCTCGGTTCCCACGTAGTTCTCGTCGAGGTAGACGTCGTAGCCCCTCATGTTCTGAGACTCCAGGGTGACGCTGACATCACCGTAGGTGGGGATTGGGGTGGCGTATGAAGCGGGTGTCGAATCGGGCATGGTGGTCGCGGGGGCCGCGCCCTGACCAATCCCCTCAGGGTTTTCGAATGTCTCAGAGGCAAATTCCCCGCCTACGTCGATGATGACCACGTTGCTCGGCTGGTTGTTGGCGAGGAAGAAGAGCGCGTACCTCCCCTCTTCGGCGGCGAAGAAGCTCATCCGGTCGTAGGTGCCGAGGGTGTAGGGGGTGATGGAAGTGTTGCCCGATGGCGAGATCTGGTAATAATAAGCCGAACCTCCGGCCGGGGTGGTGGTGACCAGCTGAAGCCAGGTTCCCGCGGGACAGGCAGCGTACCTGGTCCAGGCCGTCTCCCCCTCGATCCACAGGGCGTTGGTTCCGGCGTACATCTCTGAGGATATGTACTCAGAGTAGGGGACCGTCTGCCAGCCGAAGTAGAGCAGGTTGGGCTCGTTTCCTGCTATGGCGAAGCCGACGGGACCTCGATCCGGCGACGAGACCTCATCCTCGGTGAAGAAGTACTGGTAGTATCGATAGAAGCTGGAGCTGCTGGTGAAGCTGTAGGCCTCCGTCGAGCCGGAGCCGCCGAAGACATCGGCGCTGTAGCTCAGATAATCATTCCAGGGCTCTTCAATCTCCACATCCTGGCCTGATCCTTCCACGGCCTGGGCGAGACCCGGGCCAAGAGATATGGCGAATATGGCAAGTAAGGCTACTGCCCCACTCCTCGGTTTCATGAGTGACATTGGAGATGGAAAGAACCTGCCGGATAGTAAAGATTTTGGTGGTGGAGAGCTGTAACCTCCCCATGGTCCCTAACCCCGGAGCTGAAGGAGGCGGAGATGGAGGGAGGCGGGAGGATCTCCTCGCCTGGAACCGGGAGTACCGGGATAAGGGGAGGATCTGGCGGGGCGCAGCACCCAGTCTCCCCGACCTTCCGGCCGGCTCGAGGGTTCTGGAGCTGGGGTGCGGGAACGGTAAGACCCTGGCCGCGATGCTGAGCCGTCCCTGGAGGATCGCGGCCCTGGACCTCTCTCCCCTGGCGGTGAGGCTTGGAAGGGATGGAGCGGCGGATCGTTTGGCCGGTCCCGGCCCGGCCGGGTCGGCCCGGCCTCGGCGATCCGCCAGCAGTGCTGACTTCGTCACGGCCGACGCCGCCATTCTTCCGTTCAGAGCCTCGACCTTCGATGCGGTCTTCGCCTTCCACCTCCTCGGCCACCTCCGAGAGGGCGACTGCAGGAGGGCGGCACAAGAGGCGGCGCGGGTGCTGAAGCCGGGCGGCCGCCTCTTCTTCCTCGAGTTCGGGATCGAGGACATGAGAATGGGGAGGGGCGAGGAGGTGGAGCCGAGGACCTTCCGGCGGGGCGGGGGCGTTCTGACCCACTACTTCACCGAGGGCGAGGTGCTGGAGCTCTTCGAGATGCTCCGGCCAGTATCGGTCCTGACCGCGAGACGGCTCACCCGGATCATGGGAGAAGACCATCTCCGGGCTGAGGTGGAGGCGGAGTTCATTAAGGAGGAGGGCTGAGGAGGCATCATGGCGCGTTCCTTCTCCGAGATCAGAGCCAAGGTGGACCGGGGGGAGGCGGTCGTCCTCACCGCCCAGGAGGTGCGAAAGATCCTGGACGACGGAGGGAGGCTGACCACCGAGGACGTGGACGTGGTGACATGCGCCACCAGGGCGGTGATGAGCGGGACCTACGCCGTCCTCTCCTTTCCCGTGGCCCCCCCCGGCTCCTTTCTCAGGGCGAAGAGGGCCTGGCTCAACGGCGTCCCCGCCGGGGTGGGCCCCTGCCCCAACGAGCGGCTGGGGATCGTCGACCTGATGGTCTTCGGGACCGCCCCCAGCAGGGATGACCCGAGGTACGGGGGAGGCCACCTCTTCCGGGACCTGGTGGAGGGAAAGAACGTCAGGGTCGAGATGGAGACGGACGCCGGGGATCGCCTCAAGGCGGATGTGGACCTCGTCGATATGCAGCAGGCGAGGCTCTTTGGCACCCGCCATTCTTTCAAGAACTACTCCGCCTTCGTCAACCCGGGCGAGGAGAGGATCGCCAGCATCTTCCACGCCACCTTCTTCGACCCTTGCTGGAACGGCGCCTCCGTCTCCGGCTGCGGCCACCTGAACCCTCTCCAGAACGACCCCGGCCTCGAGAACATCGGCGTGGGGACCAGGGTGCTGATCAACGGCGCCGAGGGGTTCGTCCTGGGCGCGGGAACCCGCAGCTCTCCTGCGAGGCCGAACCTGGCTGGCTTCGCCGACCTGGCCGGAATGGACCCCGAGTACATGGGGGGCTTTGTCACCTCATGCGGCCCCGAATGCATATCGTCGTGGGCGGTCCCCATCCCGGTCACCAGTGAGGCGATCCTGGAGAGCGTCTCCGCCTCCGACGGATCCATACCCCTCCCGGTGATGGACGTCGTCGAGAGGAAGGAGGTCGGGGTGGCCAGCTACGGCGACGTCTGGGAGGAGGTCGACTTTGAGGTGAGGTTTGACCCCCAGGCCTGCAAGAGGTGCACCCAGTGCCTCCCCGAGGCGATCTGCCCTGTGGGGGCCATAGGCTTTCGAGACTGGCGGCCCACCCTGGACCGAAAGAAATGCTTCAACTGCGGCCTCTGCTCGACGCTTTGCGTCGGGGAGGTCTTCAGAGCCCACCTGGGCTCCTTGCGATTCGGCGGTCGAGAGGTTCCCATCGTGATCAGGCAGTCCGACCGGCTCAGGGCGGAGAGGCTCGCAGAGGATCTCAAGAGGAGGATCCTCGATCGCAGGTTCAGGATGACGGAGATGGTGGATCGGATTTCATTATAAAATTATTTTGAAATATTATTAACGAGCCGGAAGCCGTCGTCAAGTTCACCATCGAGGTTAAAAACGTCGGAGAGATCGAGTTCGATCACGTCGCGATCCAGGACCCCGCCTAAAGTGGAGTATTCGCTCACGGAAACGGGAAAATCCCTGATACCGATTCTCGATCAACTCTGTCTGTGGGGATATGAACACATGGGCGATCGTATTAAGTACCAATGTGAATAGGCAAAGCTCACCTCAATGAACTGGCCAGGACGAGACGGGACCGACCCTTCTAAAAACAATACTGGCAATACAAAAATGTCGTTACATGAGATTCGAAACCGCGAACCTCTTCAGAACACAGGGTCCTAAGCCCTGCGTACTTGATAACTTGGAATTACTATTTAGGCGCCAGGCTCGCCCTCCTTCCCCTCATGGTGAACCTCTCCCTGTCGGATCAAGCTCGCCCTATCCTAAATCTCGAGAAGCCTCGCCCTCGGGGCCGCCGCCGCCATTCCCGACAGCGGCTGGGTCCTGGTGGCGGTGGCGGCGATCGTCCCCGTCCCCCTTCGGGACCCACGAGATGAAGGTCGGCGAGAGGTAACACTGCCCCCGACTACGGCCGCAGTTACGGGCCGACGTTCTTACAGAGTTTGTCGTCTTCGCCGCCCTGGCGGGCCACGACCGCCAGAAGTCCCTCTTCGACTTCTGACGGAACAGACTTTTTTCCTCAAAAGGTCTTCAGCTCGCCCTTCATCAATTTGTCCTGGATCACCAGGATGTCGTCGAGCCACTGGTTTGCGATCTCTTCAGCCTCGGCCTGAACCTGGGCGAAATTTGCCCCCTCCTTCACCGTGGTCTGGATGCTGAGCATGTGGGGGTCGTCGATGGGCTTTCCGATCTGGGAGAGGATTCTGACGTAGACCTCGCCGACGTCGTCCACCTCGGCCACGATCTTGTTGGCGATCTGGGTCGAGAGGAGGTTGTATATCTTGCCCACGTGCCTGATGGGATTTTTCCCCGAAGTCGCCTCCATGCTCATGGGGCGGTTGAGGGTGATGAGGCCGTTGGCCCGGTTTCCCCTGCCCACGGAGCCGTCGTCGCCCATCTCCGCGGAGGTCCCCGAGACGGTGAGGTAGACCGAACCCGATTCGGGATCGTCGGCGACGTTCAGCTGGACCTTCACCTTCCTTTGAGCGCAGGAGCAGACGTTCTCCTCGATCTCCCGGACGATCTCCTGTTTCGTCTCCAGGTAGTCGTTGAGGTCGTCGAGGTGCCTTCCCACCATGGCGCAGGCGACGGTGAGGTGGATCAGATCGCCGGACCTCATGGCCATCACCTTAACGTCCTCGCCGATGGCCGGGATCCTCCTCTTCAGGTCCATGAGGAACCTCTCGGTGTTGTAGACGACGGTCTCGGTCTCGGAGAAGGGGGCGTAGCCGACGCCGAAGGAGGTGTCGTTGGCGCCGGGGACCTTCCTCTTGAAGACGTCCTGGAGGTCAGAGGAGCCGGTCCCGATCTTGCAGTCGAGGATGACGTGGTCGCTGACGTCGATGTTGCAGAGGACGTCTCGAATGTACTCCCTCGCCGTCCTCCGGGCGATGACGTCTACGGGGATCTCCTGGTCGCCGAAGAACCGGGTGGCCCTCCCGGAGAGGAGGACGTAGATCGGCTGGATGATCTCGCCGCCGCCGAAGGCGGGGCAGGACCTCCCGGCCACCACCTGGGTCTCGTCGGTGTTGTGGTGGAGGACGGCTCCGACCCGGTCCTTGTACTCGTGGCAGAGGGCCCGGCTGATCGACTCGGCCAGGCCGTCGGCGATGCTGTCGGGGTGGCCGATCCCCTTCCTCTCCACAAGCTCGATCATCTGCTCTTCGACTGGCTGCTGGCTTATCTTCTCGACCTTGATATTTCTCGTCATGCCCCGTTCCTCATTCTGTCTCTGGGAGGGCTGAAAGGACCGATGGCATATTAAAACTTCGGACCTTCCCCCTCTAACCGTCGAAGAAGAGCAAAAGGGGTAAATCCCGGCCTGCCAACCCCACATTTTATGCGACTGGTTTACATGGCCGGGAAGGGGGGCGTCGGAAAGAGCGTCTGCTCGGCGGCGACGGGGCTCTGGGCCTCCGGGCAGGGCAAAAGGACCCTCGCCTTCTCCATGGACCCCGCTCACTCCCTCTCCGACATCCTGGAGGTGGAGCTGGGAAATAGGCCCACCCCCATCGCCGAGAACCTGGACGGCGTGGAGCCGGATCTGGCGGCCGAGGCGGAGAAGTTCTACGCCGCCTACAGAAGCCTCTTCCGGGCCTTATTCGAGATGTTTCAGTTTGAGGTCCGGCCTCAGGACTTCGGGGTCGTCCCCGGCGTCGGCGAGCTGATCTTCATGGACCGGCTCTACGACGTCTACATGCAGGGCGATTACGACGTCGTCGTCATCGACTCCGCACCCACCGCCCTAGTCCTTCCCCTCCTCAAGCTGCCCGAGGTGACCACCGGGGTCGTCACCCGCCTTTTGGGGATGAAGTCGCGGTGGACGGGGATCTTCAACATGCTGGAGCCGGGATTCGGCGACGCAATAGTGACCGAGGTGCGCCGCCTGCGCACCAAGGCCGAGACGATGCGAAACGCCCTCATCGACCCCGAGATCACCACTATTTCCGTCGTCACCATCCCCGAGAAGGCGGCGGTGATGGAGAGCGAGCGGCTGATCAGGACCGTCGAGGCCCACGGTGTATCCGTCGACTCGATCATCATAAACCACGTGATGGCCGGATGCGACTGCGACTACTGCCGCCGCCGGGCCGCCTCGCAGAAGGGATACATCGAGGAGATCCAGGCCAGGTTCGCGAATAAGCGCATCGCGCTCCTGCCGTCCTACGGCGAGGAGGTGAAGGGCGCGGGGCTCGCGCAGGTGGCGCGGGACCTATACGAGAAGGGGGAGGTGAAGATGTAGTGGGGGCGGGTTTTCGGCTCGGCCACTTCGGCGAAAGGTCGGGGAGATGGACGCGAAGGTGGTCGCGAAAAGGTGCTGAATTTTTAAGTCAAGTTGCGGCGGCGCACCCCGCAGCTTCGCGCCGCCGCCATGTCAATCGAATTCCAGTAACTTCATCTGCTTATATCCTTCCTTTTCTTCTGATTCGAAACTCTTGTTAAGACGTTTATCCTCTCATCCCCGCAGCAGAGCTGCGGGGTATTCGTTAAAAATCAAGCTATGTCCTCCGATTTGTTTTTTGTTGAATATACTGCAGCCTGCAATTCATTGCGCTCATCACTACTTTTGTTTGATGACCGAAAACTTAATCCTCTACAAGAAATAACCCCCTTCGAGGAGGGATTATTTCTCGATCGAGGTGTGTCAAATGGGATTAGAATATAAAGATATTATTATTATTAAGCTAAAACAAATAAAGCGGTTCTACCCAATATACTATATTTCATTATTTATAATATTTATACTAATCTTTTCGTGGTTCTTGAGATTAGATCGGTTATATTTCGCCTTACGACTACTGTTTGTTTTTTCAGTAATATATAATTTAGGTGAATCAATAAAATGTAGAAAGAGCTCAAATTTCTATGAAAAAATATCAATATTGATACCTATATTAACTTTAATCTCAAGCTATGTAAGTCATATCAAACCAGAAAGTAATATCAAAATTATTTTGGAAATAGTGATAATTTTTAATCTCGTTTTAACTGCATATTTTATGATAAGCCACTATATAAGCCACTATAAGCAACCAAATATATATGATAAAGAATATATCAAAACTTATATATCTCCTAACCCGTCTATTAAAGAATTCGTTTCGATTCTTCTGATATCTGTTTTTTTGATCATACTTATATATTGGTATATTACGAGCTTAAGTTTTGAAATGAGATTAGAAGGAAATGATACTAATGTTATAATACCAGGGGACAGGATGACATGTATTATAAAAATTGATTGTGATCCGTTATATCCGATGTTTATCACTCCAGAAATTCTAATAAAATGTAATAATACTCCGAAAGGGATTGAAATGCTTGTAAATCCAGAAAAAGGATTGCCCAATTATGTTTCGAATATTATGATTAAGGTAAATGAGAATGTGCAACCAGACGAATATGCCATAGGCGTATGGGGACATTGGAATATAAATCCTCTATTTGTGCGATTTAATCGGTACTCAGAACGTTCTTTTAATAAGAATAACTCGAATTTTTCGGAACCAATTGTAATTCGCATTAAAGTTAATCCATTTGTTAGCCTTTTATCTGATCTGCCCGACGATTCAAGATGTATTGCTGGAAAATTAATAACATATACTGCTAATTTCGAGGGTGATATCGAAAAAAGCTCAATACAATACAAGTTTGATAAGATAGGTGAACCTACTAATGAGTCTAGAGATATTTTGGGCGATTGGAGTACGAGCAATAGATGGCTATGGCAGACAAATCAATCTGATCGGGGAAATAACACGATTATAGTTACTGTAAGAGATAAAAATCGCATCAATCGATCTTGGACTAACACAGAATATATTTTTATTGAAGAAAACAAACCACCAATTGTAGGCGATCTCGAAAACCCATATGGATATTATTATAAAGCAAATGCAACTGACCCTGAGGACGATATAATATTATACAATTATTCAATTAAATCGATGGACAAAGACGAGTGGAGAAATGTTCGAGATTGGAGTACAAAACCCGATTGGACAAAAGCTTGTAATACAGGTCCAGGACGATTTTGCGTTCGAGTTACCGTAAAAGATGAACATCACAATCCAGATAAAAAATGTTGGAACAGAATGAATTACACGAAATATTTTAGAGTCCCAGGTGATGAAGGATCAGGAAGTGCTAGTGGAAGGACACCTCAAACTCGCGAAGAAACTCCAGCTGAACCTCCAGCTGAACCTCCAGCTGAACCTCCAGCTGAACCTCCTGCTGAAAGTCCTGCTGAAAGTCCTGCTGAAAGTCCTGCTGAAAGTCCTGCTGAACCTCCAGCTGAACCTCCAGCTGAACAACCTCCAGCTGAACCAACAGCTGAACAATCAAGAAGTGATATTACGTTGGAATCCTTTGTACGTCAAGAATTTCCCGAAATTGGAAAAACTTGGGAAACAATTAGCAGGTCTCAGTTTTGTTAGAAGGCTTGTTAACATGTAAAAGAAATATTTAGAGTATGGGCGAATATGTAGTTTAGCAATAAATTACTAGCGTACATATCATAATCCCACTATCCCGCGCCGGAAACCTTGATATACGAGTTTCCCCCTCAGAAATCCGTTGTGGGCGTGTAGCCTAGCCAGGACAAGGCGGCAGCCTCCTAAGCTGTAGATCAAGGGTTCGAATCCCTTCACGCCCGCCAACCACGACCTTCCTTTTCCGGCCGCGTTTTTCGTTCTCAGCCTTTCTTGCAGTTCGAATGGTTCTTCACCCCGGAGACTTCTCAGGGCACGATCTTCGATATGCTGACCTCGATGATGTCCTCGGCCCCGGCCTTCTTGAGGAGTGGGATCAGAAGGTTTATCCCGGACCGGTCCACGACGGACTGGACGGCGTAGAACCCGGAGTTATAGAGCTTCGAGACCGTGGGCCGCTTCATGCTGGGCAGAAGGGCGATCACGTCCTCGATCTTATCCTCGGGAACGTTGAGGGCGATCAGCACCTTCCCCCTCGCCCTGGTCACGGCGAAGAGCATCGTCTCTATCTCCTCTATCTCCTCTCTCTTTTCGGGATCTGCCCAGCTGTCCCTATTTGCGATCAGCTCCGAGGTGGACTCCAGGATCACGTCGATGATCTTGAGGCCGTTTTTGACCAGGGTCGAGCCGGTCTCGGTAAGGTCGACGACGGCGTCCGCCAGCTCCGGGACCTTCGCCTCCGTCGCCCCGTAGGAGTTCTCCACCTCTACGGGAATGCCGAGGTCGGCGAAGAACTTCCTGGTGAGGTTCGGGTACTCCGTGGAGATCCTGCTGCCGGGGGGGACGTCTTTAGCGGAATCGGCCTTCTGGGACTCGGGGACGGCGACGACGACCTTCACCTTTCCGGGGCCCTGCTTGCCGTAGTCGAGCTCCGCCACGGTGACCACGACGGCCCCCGACTCCACCACCCAATCGGTCCCGCTGATCCCCAGGTCGAAGTACCCCTTGGCGACGTAGCTGGGGATCTCCTGGGGGCGCAGGATCTTTACTTTGCCCACCCGGGGGTCGTCGATCCGGGCGTTGTACTCCCGCTCCGTCCTCTTGATCTCCAGCCCCGCCTGAGCGAAGAGCTGGAGGGTCTGGTTCTGGAGGCTGCCTTTTGGAATTGCGATATTGATCATGGATGAGAACACCAACTCCAGGCAGGTATCCTTCGGGGCTTTTATCTTTTGCCTTCCGCCTTTAGCTTTGCATTTTCTTCCATCGTCCTCAGCATTCCGGGAGCCATCACAAATTTTAATATCCCTCCGGGGCGATCAAAGGCTGATGGAACTGAAAGAAGCCCTGGCGGGACGAAGGTCGGTGAGGCGGTACACCGATCGGCCCGTGGGTCGCGATCTTATCGCATCCCTGCTGGAGGCGGCGGAGACCGCACCCTCGGCCGGAAACATGAGGGCCCGGGAGTACTACGTGGTCACCAGGACCGAGCTGAAGCTGGCCCTCGCCGCGGCCGCCTACGGCCAGGAGCACCTGGCATCCGCTCCCGTGGTGGTGGTGGTATGCGCCGACCCCGCGCGGTCCGGGAGGCGGTACGGCGACCGGGGCCAGCTCTACTCGATCCAGGACGCTGCCTCGGCGACGACGTGCCTCCTACTCGCGGCCTTCGATCGAGGGCTAGCAAGCTGCTGGACCGGCGCCTTCGACGAGTCCATGGTGAGGGAGATCCTGAACCTTCCCCGCCGCCTGGTCCCGACGGCCCTGATATCCATAGGCTGGCCCGCCGAAATGCCGGCGCCCCCACCGGGCCGGGACATGACGGAGGCAGTCCACTGGATCGAGGGCTGAAGGCGGGGCTGCGGGAGATCGTCGACGCCATCCTCTCCGGCGAGGTCTCAACCCAGGCGGACCTGGAGAGGATGAAGCGGAAGGCCGGACGGGAGCTCGGACTCTCCGACCTGCTCAAGAACGCCGAGATCCTGGCCACAGCCTCTGAGGCGGAGCGGGACCGGCTGAAGCTTCTGGTGAGAAAGCCGACCCGGACCCTCTCGGGGGTGGCGGTGGTGGCGGCGATGACCTCTCCCGCCCCCTGCCCCCACGGGGTCTGCGTCCCCTGCCCCGGCGGCGTCGCCCGCCGGGACGGCTCTCCCACCCCCCAGAGCTACACCGGACGAGAGCCCGCGGCCCTGCGGGCGATTCAGCAGGGCTACGACCCCTACCGCCAGGTGAGCGTCCGGCTCAGACAGCTCGCGGAGATAGGCCACCCCCTGGACAAGGTGGATCTGATCGTCATGGGAGGAACAATCACCTCCAGGCCCCTGGGCTACCAGAGCTGGTTTGTGAAAAGGTGCCTTGAGGCGATGAACGAATATCCGAGCTCTGCCCCCAATCCTGAGGGCTCAGAGATTCAGATCTCCCCAAAGAGCTTTCGAGAAGTGGCCCTGGAGAACGAATCCTCGCGAGTTAGAAACGTCGGCACCACCTTCGAGACGAGGCCCGACTGGTGCAGCCCGTCCTCGATCCGGAACATGCTGTTTCTTGGGGGGACCAAGGTGGAGCTGGGGGTCCAGTCCACCGACGACGACCTCCTCGCCAGGATGAGGCGCGGCCATACCGTCCAGGACTCCATCAACGCGAACCGGGACCTAAGAGAGGCGGGGCTGAAGGTGGGGTTTCACATGATGCCTGGGCTTCCAGGCTCCGACCCAGAGAGAGATCTCGCCTCCTTCCGGACCCTCTTCGATGACCAGGAATTCAGGCCCGACTACCTGAAGATCTACCCCGCCCTGGTGGTGGAGGGAACCGAGCTGTATGATCTCTGCCTCAGGGGCGAGTACGCGCCCCTGGGGGACGATGAGGCCGCTGAGCTGATCTCCAGGATCAAGGAGATGATCCCCCCTTACACCCGGCTCCAGCGGGTCCAGAGGGACATCCCGGCCCCGGCGATAGCCGCCGGCGTCAAGAAGAGCAACCTCCGCCAGCTGGCAAAGGAGCGGCTCCTGGCCAGGGGCGGCACCTGCCGGTGCATCAGGTGCAGAGAGGCGGGTCTGCGAGGGGTTTCTGAGGACGCCGAGGTATTCCAGAGAGATCTGAGCTATCGGGCCTGCGGCGGGGAGGAGCGCTTCCTCTCCTACGAGGGCGACGACGGGACCCTGGCGGCATTTCTGCGGCTGAGGCTCTCGGAGGATGCCCGGGTGAGGGAGCTTCACGTCTATGGACCCATGACCCCCCTGGGAAAGAGGGGCGGGTGGCAGCACCGGGGCTTCGGATCGAGGCTTCTCGCCCGGGCCGAGGAGATATCCCTGGAGGCAGGATACGATTCGCTGAAGGTCACCAGCGGCATCGGCGCAAGGCCATACTATCGGCGGCACGGCTGCGAGCTCCTGGACCCTTACATGGTCAAGGATCTCGGCTGATCCGATCACCGGATCTTTTCAGAACCCTCAGGGGGGAGGGCATTCGGGGATGCAGTTCATGGCCAGGAGGAGAAGGAGGACGGCAGCTCCGATCAAGATGAGATGGTTTCGGAACTTCCTCCACCTGACCTCGGCCATCATGACCCCGATATTTGAGGCCGATAGGCACGCCATCAGAATCATCCTCACCTCTATCGATTCGGGAAAAATGAGCGCCTTGGACGGCCCGACCGTTCTGCTGGTCGGGGAGGCAAAACCCGAACCACTTCTGTTAATTGTGTAATTAATCCTAAATAAACCTTGCCAACAATCTCAAAAAAGAGATCCGCAGGCAACATCCTGGGATATCGGATAATGTATTTGTCGCGGAAGATGCGGTTTTTTTTCCGTCTCCTCAATGCACGATGCTCGCCATCATCTCGTTGGAATATAGCTGGAATATATATTGTTGTTACATATTTGAACGGCAGTGCGAAAGGATTATTTACGGGAACTCGAATATGCCCAGAGGGTGATGAATCGTGACAGACTGGCCCATCCTCCTGCTGATCATGGAAGGGATACCGTTCCTGGCCTTCGTTTACTACCTGGATCACAAGAAGAAGATGTACCTCCTGGAGAGGGGTGGAGGGGATCAGGCCAGGGAGGAGCCTCTTGAGGTCAGGCTTGAGAGGCGTCTATCCAGCGGCCTATTTCTCTCGCTGACCGGGTTTTCGCTCCTGGCCTCTCCGAATCTGGCGAGGTTTGCGGGCATCGAGACCGATCTCACCTTCCAGCTCTTGGTCATGGGGATCGTCGTCCTCTGCTCCGGTCTCGCCATGATCCTCGGGTACGGGATCATGAGGGGAAGAAAGCTCTACTCCACCTCAGAGGGCGCGTTGGAGTTCAAGTGAGCAAGCCTAGACAATGGCCATCGGCTCCGTGGAGACTCTTATGGCAGCGTCTCCGATCTCCGGAATTGAGTCGCCCATACGCAGCCGCAGCGCAATCCAGCCTTCGATGACGGATATCAGCTCCTTTCGGCACTCTTCAACCGTCGCGCCGGTGGCCCAGACGCCCTCAAGCTCCGGGACCTCTCCGAAGACGGTCTTAGTGTCGTCTATGAGCTTATACTCCGCCTTGTCCAGGGCTGCCTGGATGGATTCTGCGAACATAACAGAATATTATTGATTGGTGATGGATTTAACCTTATCCGAGCCGAGACAGCCAGTGGACTTCTGATGCTCTAATGGATGCCCTACATGTCCGGAAGGGCGACCAGCTTCGAGGTTGCGGGCGGTTCCAGGTGTCAGAAGAGCGTCCTGGGGCACCGCTCTACCACTCCCCAAAGAAGGTGGACATCCCATATCCATCACCGAAGGCTTGTAGTTATAAAGTCTCAATTCAGAAGATCTTCGACCTCTAGGCCTGACTGGCTCAAAATCGCCTTCAATGTACCTTTCTTAAGTTCATCATGGAGAGGGACCGAAAAAACGATCTCTCCCTTCTGGAGCACCACGTGGCTTCCCGTCTGCCTTTTGACAGAAAATCCCTTTCTGACGAGTATCTTTATCAGCCGTTCTCCCGAGATCACCGGGAGCTTAACAGACATCCGCTAGCTCCACTTTCAGGACCTCGGCGTTCTCAACCAGAAGCTCTTGGCTGAGAACCTCCAGAACGAGCCCGATCGCCTCCTTGATGTTCATCAGGGCCTCCTCTTTCGTTTCGCCCTGACTTATGGCCCCAGGCAGTTCGAGGCACCGGACAGTATAACCTCCCTCTTCCTGATGTTCGAGGACGACGGTGTACTTCATCGTGATAATGGTTGATGAAGGGTATATTTAACAATTTATAACAGGAGGCCTCATCCGATCCGACGGCGGCCCGGAGCGCTGCTCTCGCCGAAGCTGGGATAAGTTTTTAGGGAGATCATCCAAAAGTAAGCCATCAAAGGTTCCATCTTCCGAGGCGCATAGGATGACAAAGGATGCGATCATCACCCTTTCCATAAACGAGGCGGGAACCCCACCGCAATCCACCTTCCTCTTTAACGTCATGGTGAATGGCGAGCTCGTTGCCAGCAACCAGAGCCTCTCGCCCGAGGAATCGAAGGCGGTGCAGGAGATCTCCCGCCGCTACAACGCCCTCTTCGAAGGAGGATGCGCGCCGAAATTGGCCGCCGAGAAGCTGACCGCCCTCGCCGACTTGCCGCCCCAGCCTGACAAAGTTTAAAGATGATCCCTCCCCATCCCTTCGTGCCTATGAAGAAAATAGAATATTCCAGCACCAACGGCCACCCCCAGCTCCTCGACTTCAAAGAGGCGCTCCTCCGGGGCCAGGCCCCCGACAAGGGTCTCTACGTCCCCCAGGAGATCCCTCGAATATCGAAGGAGGAGCTGGCCCGCTTTTCGGAGATGGCCTACCCCGAGATCGCCCTCCGGGTGATGCGCCCCTACCTGGGAGACCTGGTTCCAGAGGAGGACCTGGTCGCGATCCTGCGGGACGCCTACGACTATCCCGTCCCCCTGGAGAAGGTCTACGACGAGAAGTATGTCATGAGGCTGGACAAGGGCCCCACCTTCTCCTTCAAGGACTTCGCTGCGCGGCTGATGGGCCGGCTCATGCAGTACTTCCTCAAGCAAGAGGGCCGCTCCATGGTGATCCTGACCGCGACCTCCGGAGACACCGGAAGCGCCGTCGCCCACGCCTTCTACGATCTGGACAACATAGAGGTCGTCGTGCTGTTTCCGGAGAAGGAGGTGACCGGCCGGCAGAGAAAGCAGATGACCACCCTGGGAAAGAACGTCCACGTGATGGCCGTCGACGGCAAGTTCGACGACTGCCAGGCTATGGTGAAGCAGGCCTTCGTCGACCCGGACTTCATAGACCTCAACCTGTCGTCCGCAAACTCCATCAACGTCGGCCGATTGATTCCGCAATCGATCTACTACTTCTACGCCTGGTCCCGGACCGCGGCTCCCGACCGGGAGATCGTCTTCTCCGTACCTTGCGGCAACTTCGGAAATGTCATGGCAGGGCTGATCGCCATGAGAATGGGCCTTCCCGTCCATCGGTTCGTCATTGCCACCAACGAGAACGACGAATTTCCCAAGTTCATGGCTACCGGCGACTACCGGCCGATCCGCCCCTCGGTCAAATGCATCTCCAACGCCATGAACGTCGGCCACCCCTCCAACCTGGCCCGGGTCTTCTGGCTCTACGGCGGAGAGATGGACGAGACCGGTCGGGTCGTTCGGGCGCCCCAGATCGAGGCCATGAGGCGGGATATCTTCGCGGTCTCGGTCACCGACGCGGAGACGAGGACGACCATCTCCGACGCCTACAACAGGTTTGACACCCTCCTGGAACCCCACGGCGCCGTCGGCTGGGCGGGCCTTTCCCGGTACCTGAAGGAGGTCGAGGATTGGAGCCCCTGCGTCTCCCTGGAGACCGCCGACCCGGCCAAGTTCCCCGAAGAGGTGGTCCGGGCGGTGGGCCTGGAGCCGCCGGTGCCCGCCGGCCTCTCCCGCCTCGACGACATGGACGAGCGGTTCGATCTGGTGGCCGGAGAGTACCAGGCCTTCAAGGTCCAGCTCTCAAAGCTCTTGCTCTGATTGAGGGATTCTCGATGGCAGATGGACCAGAGATAATCTTCGACGACATCGGAAGCTACCCCCTTCCGGCTGGGATGAGCCGGGATAAGCTGCCCAAGGGCGATCCCTACCTGGAACTGGTGAAGGACGCCCTGGTCCAGAAGATCGAGGCCGGGGTCGAGCGGCCCACCTACCCCCAGTTTCGGGACATGATCAGGATGTTCATGGAGCCGATCGAGGACCCCGCTCGTTCCGAGAGCCCCTACTTAGTGCGGATGGAGTCGGCTCGGATCCTGGAGCTGGAGGCGCTGGAGGCCCTGGGAAAGAAGATCGAGCGGGAGGGAGATGGAGAGGGTAGAGAGAAGGGTGAGAGGCTCCAGGCGAGGGTCTGCGTCACCGGTCCCGTGGAGCTCTACCTCGCCCGCTTCGGCGCCACCGAATATGCCGACATCCTGGAAAACCTGGCCCAAAGCGTGGCCAGGTTTATCGATATGGCGCTGAAAGCTCGCTACTTCGAGGTCGCCGTGGTGTCGATCGACGAGCCTTCCTTGGGAATCAGCCCCAACGTCATCTTCAGCGGCGACCAGATCTCGGAGGCCCTGGAGATCGCCGCCCGTCCCTGTGCGAAGATCGACTGCGAGGTTCACCTCCACTCGCCCCTGATGGCCGAACTCTGCTCCAGCGTCCCCGGGATCAACGTCATCGGGGTCGAGTCGGCAGGAAATCCAGATTACCTCAAGCTGGTCGACCGAAAGACCCTGGAGGAGAACGACGCCTTCATCAGAGCCGGCATCGCCAGGACCGACATCAACGCTCTGGTGGCTCGGCTGAACGATCGGCTGGAGACGAACCTCTGGCGAGATCCCGACCGGCTGGAGAGGGAGGTCTTCGCCGCCGAGTCCGCAGAACTGATGGAGAGAAGGCTCGCCGAGGCCTGCCGCCTCTTCGGCGACCGGGTCAGGTACGCCGGGCCTGACTGCGGCCTGGGCTCCTGGCCCAGCCAGAGGATGGCGGCCCGCTGTCTCTCCAGCTCTGCGAAGGCCATAACCTCCTTCAGATCGCGGCAGGACCGATAGAGAGATGTTGCCGGATCGGCAGAGAGACCGGTAAGAGAGATCGCGCCGGAGCGGTTTCTGACCATGCCTGCGATCTATGGATCCGGAGGGTCATTTAACCATGGCCTTCCGACCTTCCCTCCCATCTTTTCCTTTCTTCCGATTTTCCCATGCAGTCGGCCCCTCGGCCGTCTCAAATTAAACAGCCGATATAATTTATCTGGCTCTGGAGTTAACGTAGATATTTTCTAAAATACGTATCTTCAATCGAATGTTCGTATATCGAGATTGTGGCATGACCACTATGTATAAATATTTTAGGAACATACATTTCACTATGAGACTGAGGGTTGTGAGTTCTAAAGAGGAGATTCCGGAGCTGAACCCGAATGAGCAGATGATCCATCTGGCCTTCAGGCCATCGAACATGGACGTGATGGCTCTGATACAGAGATGCCCCAGGATCCGGACCGTTCAGACCCCCCCATCCTACTACAGGACCATGTCCAAAGCTGCACGCCAGTTCCTGGAGCTCCAGGGGGTGGAGCTTCTCAGAGGAGACGTCTGGGGTCATAGAAAAGACATCGATGAGTACTATGAGATCGACGATGACGTTATGGAGAGATTGTCCAAACTGATGTCAGAAGAGCGGAAGATCGACGAGATCGTAACTTTGGTAAAAAGAGAGACGAAGCTATCGGAAGATTTGATAAAGTACATCCTCAAGACCAGCGTCATGATCTGACCTGGTCTTCCGGACGAGACGGGTCCGTTCCAGCAATCTTCCGTTCGCTGACGACTTCGGCCATCATAGGCTGCACCATCACGATTTTATCCCATAAGAAGGGATTCAACCCGAAGAATCTGAGCGGAGATGCATCCCGGAGATGACTGGCTGCTGTGGCGGCTTGCTATTACGGCTTGCTATTACGGCTTGCCATTACGGCCTTGCGATTAACCGATCATCCGCCCGTTTTCGGGAGACGGCCCCCCTGGGCCCGAGGAAGGCCTCCCCGGAACCGGTGATGGCTTTCCGTCTAGGAATATGCATCGATTGAACTATAATTGAGGGGCCCCATCTGGAAGTACGGCAAAGGATTCGCGGGGCTCAGGTGATATAATGACGAAGGTAGTGCTCAATTTCAAGACTTACGCAGAGGCGACGGGCCAGGAGGCCCTGAAGCTCTCTCGGATCTGTGAGAAGGCAATAGATCAGTACGATGTGGAGATGGTGGTGGTCCCCCAGGCGGCGGACATCCGGCTCATCTCGGAGAACGTCTCCATCCCGGTCTACGCCCAGCACGTCGACGGGGTCGGATCAGGCGGCTACACCGGTCACGTCACCGCCTCCTCGGTCAGAGCCGCCGGGGCCACCGGCACCCTGATAAACCATTCTGAGAGGAGGCTGAAGCTCGCGGAGATCGAGGCCTCCATCACAGCCTGCAGGGCCGAGGGCCTTTCGACGATCGTCTGCACCAACAACATCGCCACCACCAGGGCGGCGGCCGCCCTCAAGCCCGACTACGTGGCGGTGGAGCCCCCGGAGCTGATAGGTAGCGGCATTCCCGTCTCCAAGGCCGATCCGGGGATCGTCACTGGGTCCGTCGAGGCCGTAAAGCGGATCGAGCCTGAGGTCGGCGTCCTCTGCGGGGCGGGGATCAGCCGGGGCGAGGATCTGCTGGCGGCATTGGATCTGGGTTCGGTGGGGGTCCTCCTCGCCTCGGGGATCATCAAGGCCAAAGATCAGAAGAGGGCGCTGGAGGACCTCCTCTCCGGGATCAGGAGGTGATCCCCATGATATGCGTCAGGGTCCGGGTCTCGGGCAGGGTCCAAGGGGTGGGCTACAGAAACTTCACCAAGACCCAGGCCGCGGAGCTGGGGGTAAAGGGCTGGGTCCAGAACCTCCCCGGGGGCGGGGTGGAGGCCCTCCTCCAGGGAGAGAGGAAGAAGGTGGGGGAGCTCCTCGCCCAGATGAAGGAGGGACCCGCCCGGGCCCTGGTCTCCGGCATGGATATATCCGAGGTCCGATGCCAGGAGATCGAGGAGTTCAAGGTGGTCTATTGAGGAGGGATGGTCCGATGCTTTCGGTCAATCGATACAAGTGTGGTTACTGCGGGGCCTGCGTGGGGGTCTGCCCCGCCGCCGCCCTGGAGCTGGTGGAGACCTGGATCGAGGTGAGCGATGACGACTGCACGGGATGCGGCAGGTGCACCAAGATCTGCCCCCTGGGCGCTCTGGAGCTGTTAAAAGAGGCAAGGGCAGAGGCAGAGACATGAAGTGCGACCTTGTGGTGGTGGGGGCGGGGCCCGCCGGGTCGATGACCGCGAAGGTCGCGGCCGAGGCGGGGCTGGACGTGGTGATGCTGGAGAAGAGGCAGGAGATCGGCGACCCCGTCCGGTGCGCCGAGGGGGTGAGCAAGGCCGCCCTCAAGAAGCTGGTGGACCCGGACCCCTCCTGGATCTCCGCCGAGGTGAAGGGGGCCAGGATCCGGGCCCCCGACGGGACCGAGATCGTCATCTCCGAGGATCGGGCCGGGGCGGAGGTGGGCTACGTCCTGGAGAGGAAGGTATTCGACCGGGCCCTCGCCCAGCGGGCCGCGGAGGCCGGGGCGAAGGTGATGGTCAAGACGAGGGCTCTTGGGCTTCTGATGGAAGATGGCGTCCCCGCAGGGATCACCGCCCAATTCGTCGGCGAGAGCCTTAAGATCGAGGCGCCTCTGATCATAGGCGCCGACGGGGTCGAGTCCAAGGTCGGCCGATGGGCGGGGATCGATACCGCTCTCAAGCCCAAGGACATCGAGACCTGCGCCCAGTTCCTGGTCCAGGACGATGGAATCGACGACGAATACTGCGAGTTTTATCTCGGAAACGAGATCGCCCCCGGCGGGTACGTCTGGTCCTTCCCCAAGGGCCACTCTCTTGCCAACATCGGGATCGGCGTCCTCGGCTCGAAGGCGGACTCGGGAACCCCCATCAGGTTGCTGAGGGAGTTCATGAAAGCCAACTTCCCCCAGGGGAAGGTCCTGGAGATGATGGCGGGCGGGGTTCCCGTATCCGGCCCCATCGAGGCGACGGTGGCCGACGGGGTGATCCTGGTGGGAGACGCCGCCCGGCAGTCCGACCCCATCACCGGCGGCGGGATCATCAACGGGATGAGGGCCGGGGTGATGGCGGGAGAGATCGCCGCGGAGCTGGTCCCGAAAGGGGAAGTGGACAAGAAAGCTCTCCAGGTCTACGAGAAGAGGTGGAGGGAGACGATCGGAAAGTCGATCACCAGGAACTTCGGGGTGAAGGAGTTCTTCGTCGACCTCACCGACGACGACCTGAATCGGCTGATCCACTCCCTGGACGGCGTCAACGTCACAGAATTGGACCTGAAGGGGCTCTTGAAGGTCCTGGTCCGGCAGAACCCGAAGCTCCTCCTGAAGCTGCGGCACCTGATAGTTTAATTTAATCTAGTCTGGTCCAGTCCGGTCCAATCCGGGCTGGTCCCGTTCCCGCCCGGGCTTCAGACGGCCGAGAGGTTTGGCAGCCGGTCGAGGTCGAACTCGATCCGAATGCCGTCCCGGTCGGCGCCGATGGAGACGACGGTGGTGTGGAAGACGTATCGGAGGGTCCGCCGCCCGCCCGGCACCCTCACCCCGTGGTCGCGCGCAAGCCTCTGGAGGGTGCAGGCCTGGAGGATCGGGCCGGACTGGAGGAAGAGAAGGCCCGGGAGGTTGAGGTTCTGGTGGGCGAAGGTGGGGAACTTCTCTTCGAGGATCGTCTCAAGCTCGGCCCGGGTGATCTCGACCGCCCTTCCTTCGCTCTCGACTCGGAGGTGGTCCTCGTCGGCCTCGACCGTGTCGACGTGGGCCTTGAGGGTGGACGAGATGTAGTTGTCCCCCCGGCCCCTCTTTTCGGGCGGGAGGAGCTCTTCGAGCCTGGGGAGGAAGGGGCGGAGGAGGGGTCCGGACCCGCCGAATAGTGCCCCTGGGAGGTTTCTCACCTCGGCGGAGAGGTCTCTTACGTCCTGCTTTGTAACTTCGACATGGACCATGCTCTATTTTCGGGGGGTCAAAGGGCATGTACTTGTCGGGTTGGTAATTGGCTTAATGCATTTCTTTGAAATTCACCATTAGCTCTTCATCCGGCTCCTGCCCCGCCCCCTGGCAGGCCTGGAGATAACCTTGTAGCAAAAATCTAGCCAGCCTGCCGAAGGCCTGGGGCATTTTTAGATAAAAGGGAGCTATAAGTTCTAGACCTTCGCCAAAGGCCCGGGCGGCCTCTGCATGGCGGTCTAGGGATCCTAAAATGCTTCCGTAAGCTCCAAGGCTCGTGGCCATATCGGGGAGGAACGCCTGTGGATTCGCCTCAGCAATCAGACGGCGGATCTCTACAGCCTCCTGGGACGGAATGAGCGCCTCCTCCAGGCGCCCCAGCCTGGAAAGCAGTACTCCGAGGTTGTTGAGGCACATTGACAGGGTGGGCAAGAACGCCTGTGGATTCGCCTCAGCCATCTGACGGCGGATCTCTACAGCCTCCTGGGACGGAATGAGCGCCTCCTCCAGCCGTCCCAGATCTGAAAGCCGTACTCCGAGGTTGTTGAGACTCATGGCCAAGTCGGGGAGGAACGCCTGGGGTTTTTCCTCCGCCAGCCGTCGGCGGATCTCTACAGCCTCCTGGGTTGGTTTTAGGGCCTCCTCCCGCCGTCCCAGTTCGGAAAGCAGCGCTCCGATGTTGTTGAGGCTTGCGGCCAGGTTGGGCAAGAACGCCTGTGGATTCGCCTCAGCCAACCGGCGGTAGATTTCAGCAGCCTCCTGTGACGGTAAGATCGCCTCTTTCCGCCGTCCCAGGTTGTAAAACCGATTTCCGATGTTGTTGAGGCTTGCGGCCAGGTTGGGCAAGAACGCCTGTGGATTCGCCTCAGCCAACCGGCGGTAGATTTCAGCGGCCTCTTGTGACGGTATGATCGCCTCCTCCCGCCGTCCCAGTTCGGAAAGCCGTACTCCGAGGTTGTTGAGGCTTGCGGCCAGGTCAGGCAAGAAGACCTGGGGCTCCGCCTCAGCCAGCTGGCGGTAGATTTCAGCGGCCTCCTGTGACGGTTTGATCGCCTTCTCCCGCCGTCCCTGGTTGGAAAGCATCATTCCAAGGTTGTTGAGGCTTGCTGCCAGGTTGGGCAAGAAGACCTGGGGGTCCGCCTCAGCCAGCTGGCGGTAGATTTCAGCAGCCTCCTGTGACGGTTTGATCGCTTCCTCCCGCTGTCCCAAGTTAGAGAGGGCCAAGCCGAGGTTATTTAGCAAACATGCTCGCTGTGCATTATCATCAGATGGTAAAATCTCTAGTTTTGCTTTCTGCACTTCGGCTATAATTTCTCTCAGGCTCAAGGTTCTCTCCGGTGATGGTAACGCCCTATCCAGAGCATCCAGGAAAGACCATGCCTCTTCATAAGATGTCCCAGTGCAGACCTCCATCTCCGACTGCAGGTTGGGGCGGGCCTTCTCCAACCGCATATGCGATTTCATATCTCTAGCGACCAGCCGTTTCAGCCAGGCGGTCCAGGCGGGGAGGAGATCGATGAGACGGGATCGCCGTTCCTCCTCGGAGAGGGGCCAGTGGATTTTGGCGTACTCGGCCACCGTGGCGTGCCAGTGCCATGCCTGCTCCGCAGGGTCGAAGTCGGCCAGGGCGCCCTCTTGGAGAGCCGCAGGACTGCCCTCGTCAGCAGCTGCCCGAAGGGGCCCCTCCGGCGCGCTCCCCGCGGGGAAGAGCGGCAGAGCTTTCCATCCGTCCAGGCCCGCATCGTCGAGCCTCTCAGCGCTCCAGGCGTACACCTTCTCCAGCTGCTCTTGATAATCGCCCCTCCGCTCCGCCACCTCCCGCAAAAGGTCTTCGAGGTCCCTCCTCCGCGCTTGGGCCACCAGCTTCTCCAGGATGAGGGGATGGCCTCCTACCGCCTCGGCGATCTCTGCGGCCCGATCCCAGGTCAGCGGTATTTCGCGCTCTCGGGCCAGGAACATGGCATATCGAGCTGCCTCCTCCGGGGAGAGGCCGCGGTGGAGGGATATGGGTCTGGATCTCGGCAGATCCTCCAGGGCCTCGCTCGACGGCCGCAGGGCTGCGATCGCCGCGCTCTCCCCGCCAAGGCGGCGCAAGACTTCAGCCAGCCGAGCCCGCTCCTCTTCGGGAAGGGTCTCCAGGTTGTCGAGCAGAAGGAGGGTGGGCTCTCTGGCGGTCTTTTGCAGCAGTTCATCGATCAGCCTTTCAGGCTCGGGGGTGAGCCCCAGGGCCTCGGCCAGATCTTTCAGCATCTCGGCGGCGGTGGCCTCTCGGCTCCCCTCGAACTGTCGTCCGCTGGCGTAGGCAACTCCGCCGAGGAACCGGAAGCCGTTCCGATGAGCGGCCTCCAGGACGAGGCCGGTCTTTCCGATGCCTGGGGGGCCGAAGATCACCACCACCGCCGGAGGACGGGATAGATGGTGAGCCATATCCACCAGCTCCCGGCCCCGGCCGAGGAAGAGGCCGGTCTGCGCCGGGAGGTTACCCGGCGGCGAGCGTTGGTCCACCCAGGGCTCCCCGCCGCTGAGGTTCTGGAAACAGAGCTCCTTGTCGCCCAGGAGGATCACCTCATGGGTGGTGACCTCCTTTTTAGCGCGGGCCACAGCATCCTCCAAAGAAAACCCTGCCGTCAGCTCAACGTAGAGGGTTGCGACGAATTTTACGGCCTCGGCGTCCAGGACCGATCTCTCGTGCCCCACCACGGCCCGGGCCAGTCCGCCGTCCACCATCGCCTGGGCCGCGGAGCTGGCGTCGGCGGCGCTCTCGCAGCCGTTGAGGATCACCAGGTCCAGGGGGTGGGGCAGATTTTTCAACGCCTCAAGAATCTCGTCAGTTTTGGCGAAATGGACCTCGCCCAGATCGTTCTCCAGCAGCAATCCCTCCCGCCAGGCGTGGCCGCTGAAGTGGAGGATGTGAGGAAACGAGTTCTGCATCTCCGCCCGTGGCGAGAGGGCCGATCGCAAGGCCGCCAGGGTAGGAGGCGTCAGCCTCGCCAGGAGGATGGGCGCACGGCTCCGCCTCACCCCATCGGCCAGGACGTGCCACTCCTGGTGCAGATCCAGAGGTTTCGGGGGCTGGTCCGGGTTTCGGGGGTCGAAGACCGGGGCGGCCAGCAAGGCCAAAACGCGGAGCATCTGGGCAGGGTCGCGCTTTTCCCGCCTAGCCTCCTCTGCCGCCTGGAGCATCACCTGTTCTGCCTGGATGACGACGTTATGCGAGCCGGTCACAAGCACGCTCTCGTCGGTGGAGCCTTCGATATCTATGTTGCCACGGGATGGGGGTGTCATCTGATAACCTCGGGAGGGCGATTGAGAAGTATTGTTTTGGAGAACGGTTCTATCAATCTTAAAGATAACGTTAAGTTGACCCGGAAAACACTGCCCTGGTTCCGACTCGATGTATTTTCGTGGCGCGTACCACATCGACCCCAGCACCACGCCCACCGATCGTCGAGCGCCGCCCGCCGCCTGCATCGCCGGGCCCGCGCCTCCCGGGCGATCGCTCGCCTCACCCCCCCCAAGACCTCCGGCATAATCTCCTTCAGCTGGTCCACCCCCTCCTCGGGTTTTGCAGAAATACCCGGCTCTGGAGAGAACGGCTATAAACTTTCAAGGCCGAATTATAGCCTGCTTTGTCCCCCATATCCTCCCGCTTCGATCTCTTCGTCGCAATAAAGCACGTATCGTCACACCGGCGCCAGACCCTCCTCTCGGTGACAGCCGTCGCCCTCGCCGTCTCCATATCCCTGATCTTCACCTCCCTTGGAAACGGCTCCCAGGAGCTTCTGACCGACATCGTCGAGGAGAAGCTCCCCCACGTCCGGATCACGCCTTCAGGGGACGAGAAGTACATCCACCTCTATCGCGGCCTTCTGGAGAAGGTCGCCGCCATCGAGGGGGTCAGGTCGATCTCTGCGACCCTATCCACCCAGGCGACGGTCTCCTTCAAGGACAAGAACCGAAACGCCCTCCTCCGGGGCGTCGACCCCGCCGACGAGGACGCCATCTACAAGATCAGCGAATCGATGGTCGAGGGCGAGTTCTTCGACATCCTGGACGGCAAAAACGTGGTGATGGGGTTCAAGCTCGCCGACGACCTCGACCTTTTGGTCGGCGATCGGGTGGAGGTGAGCTTCCCTCGGGCCAAAACTACGGACCTGGAGCTGGTGGGGATCTTCGATACCGGAACGCCCCTCGACGAGAGCTTCGCATACGTCTCCCTCAAGACCGCAAGAGACTTCCTCGACGAGGGGGACGTGGTGAACTCCATCGAGCTGCGGCTCTTCGATATCGACGAGGCGGAGAGGGTCGCCGCCGCCGTCGACGGCCTCGGCCGCGAGGCCATGAGCTGGCAGGAGACAAACCCCGAGATCGTCCGCTCGATCAGCGTCGGAGGCTTCTGGAGGAATCTATCCATCTTCTTTGTGATGATCATCGCCGCTTTCGGGATCGCCGCCATCATGAACATGCTGGTCCTGGAGAAGGTCCGGGAGATGGGGATGCTCCTCGCCCTGGGGGCCGACCGGTCGAGCCTCCTCAGGATCTTCATCTTAGAGAGCGGGATTCTGGGGCTTCTTGGCGGCCTCCTCGGCTCCGTCCTGGGCCTCCTTGGAATCCTGGCCCTGGGAAGCTTCAGGTTCGAGATTACCGCCGGCGGGAGAGACCTCAGCTCCATACCCCTGGTCATAAACCCCTGGGACTTTCCCGCCTACCTCCTCCTGGCCCTCGGCCTCAGCGTCCTCGCCGGATCTTATCCCGCCCTTCGGGCCTCAAACCTCGACCCCGTCGAGGCCCTCAAGGGCGCTGAGGTGGCCTGGCGGAAGCGGACGATCTGGCGGCCGACCTTCTTCGAGGAGCGATTTGTCTGCCGCTGCCTCTCCCTAGGTTTTGAGACCGCGCTGGCGACGAGGCACATCCTCTCCAACCGGAGGGGGACCGCCTTCACCCTCCTCTCGGTGGGGGTGGCGGTGGGGGTGATCATAATGTCTCTTGGCCTCACCTCTGGAGTGCGAACCGAGATCGTGGCCAGCACCATCGAGAAGAACCCTCACCTCTACATCGAGCCCAAAGAGGACGAGGAGTATCTCCACCTCTACAGGACCATATCCGACCGCGTGTGGGAGTACCCCGGCGTCGTCGCCGTCTCGGCGAGGCTCGTCGGCCAGGGGGCGGCAAGCTCCAGGGAGAACGTCGAGGGGGTGGAGTTCGTCGGGGTCGACCCCGGCCCCGAAGACCTTCTGATGAGGGTCCAGGACTCGATCCTCTCCGGAGACTTCTCGGAGCTGAAGTTCAGGCCGCGCTCGGCCTTCATCGGCTCGTCGCTCGCCGAGAACCTGGAGATCCGGCCGGGGGAGAGCTTCGACCTGGTCTTGAAGGATAGGGAGGTCAGGCTCAAGGTGGCGGGGCTGGTGGAGAAGGGGACGGTCAAGGATTACAACCTCGTCTACCTCCCCTTGGAGACGGCTCAGGACCTGGTGGGGGAGGGGGACGTCGTCTCCGAGATCGGGGTCAGGCTCTCCGACTTCGAGGAGGCGCCAGCGGCCGCTGCCGCCCTAAAAAGAAGCCTCCGCCGCGAGACCAGCTCCTGGCAGGAGTACAGCCGGGAGATCGCAAGGTTCGTCGGGACTCAGTCTCGCATAAACCTGATCTTCTACTCCATGATCCTCGCCATCTCCGGCTTCGTCATAGCGAACACCACCATCATGATCATCAGCCGGAGGACCCGGGAGATCGGAATCCTCATGGCCATGGGCGCCCAGAGGGGATCGATCCTGGAGATCTTCATCCTGGAGAACCTCCTCCTCGCCGTCCCGGGAGGTCTTCTGGGATCGATCGTCGGCCTATTCGCGGGAAGGCTGATCGCAGCTTACGGCCCCTCCGGCTTCGGCGGGGTCGCCCTCACCTTCTCCTTGCGGCCGGAGCTGGTCCTCTACTCGGTCCTCTTCGCCCTGGTCCTGAACCTCCTCGCGGGGCTCTACCCCGCCTTCAGGGCTTCAAAGCTTGATCCCGTCGAGGCCATCTCTCAATCTTAAAGATAACGTTAAGTTGACCAGAAAAAACTGCCCTGGCTCCGGCTCGATGTATTTTCGTAGCTTGCACCACATCGTCCCCGGAACCAGTCCACCGATTGTCGGGCGGCCACCGCCCACCCCTGGTCAGCGGCGAAATCGGCGAAATAGCAGACGCATCCACCGGATCAGATGCGGCAGAGCCTGTTCAGCGCCGATCTTGAATGAGGCCGCCCTCTTCGCCAGCTTTATTAAATGAGAGGACGGCCCCTGTCATCGTCGATGTCGGAGGCGAGCCGAAAGTGCAAGAGACGGATCGAAGGTGTTTATGACGTGACCGCGCCCGACCCCGCCCCCGACCCAGCGCCCTCCCTCTACCCTGTCAGGAGACAGAAGCACCTGGGAGATAGGGGGCTTGTCGCCCTCATCGCCTTTCTCAGCGCCTTCGTCCCCCTCTCCACAGACCTCTACCTCCCCGCCCTTCCGGGGATGGCCCTCTACTTCGAGGTCTCTGCTGACCTCGCCAACCTCACTCTGATCCTCTTCTTCGTATTCTTCGCCGGGGGCATGCTCCTCTGGGGCCCCCTCAGCGACAGGTATGGCCGCAGGCCCGTGCTCATGGCCGGGCTTGTCATATACACCGCCGCCAGCCTGGGCTGTGCGGCCTCCGGCGACATCCATCAGCTGATAGCCTTCCGCATCCTCCAGGCGGTCGGGGCGAGCAGCGCCTTCGCCGTGGCCACGGCCATGATCAAGGATGTCTTCAACAGCAAGAGCCGGGAGCCGATCCTGGCTATGGTCCAGTCCATGGTTCTGATATCGCCGGTGGCAGCCCCGGTCCTCGGGGCGCTCCTTCTGAAGTTCGTCTCCTGGAGGGGAGTCTTCTGGTCTCTGGCCCTCATCGGCCTGTTGGCCCTCGCAGGGAGCCTGGCTCTGGAAGAGACCATCGATCATCGGAACACCGGCTCGATGGCCCAGGCCCTGGGCCGGATCTTCGAGGTGGCAAGAAACCCTGGCTTCGCCTCCTTGCTCATTTTGTTCTCGCTGCCGGGCATATTCGCCATGGCCTTTTTGGCCGCATCCTCCTACATCTACATAAACGGCTTCGGGCTCAGCCCTCAGGTCTACAGCTACTACTTCGCCGTCAACGCCCTGGGGATGATCTCCGGCCCCATGATTTATATGCGGATCTCCAGAAGACGCCGGAGGAGGTCGATCATCGTGGGATGCTTTGGAGCGATAATGGCGAGCGGGATGTTGATATCGTGGTTCGGCGGCCTTCAGCCTTGGTTTTTTGCCCTGGCCCTCCTTCCGGCGACGATCTCCGCAAGCTGCGTTCGAACCCCGGCCACAAACCTGATCCTGGAGCAGCAGAGGGGGGACACGGGATCTGCGGCGGCCCTGATGAGCTGCTTCGGCATCCTCATGGGGAGCGTGGGCATGATCGTCATCTCCCTGAGCTGGACCAACCCCATCCTGATCCTGGGGACGATGAATTTCGTCATCGGGCTCGTCTGTGGGGCGCTGTGGCTTTTGATATCAACAAAGGAGTATGTGAAGCAGGTGCCGGAGAGATACATCGCACCTTCTGCAGGCAGTTAGCGCTAACCAGTTGGATATATAGAAAGTATAGGAGGATGTACGCAGATCTGGGGGCGAAGATGGGGGAGGAGACGAATCGGATCTGCAGATGGCGGATGGCAGAAGGTAGAACGGCTCTCAAAGACGCTGGAAGCCGTAAACAAGACCATTACATTTCAGGCGGCATGGATCAGCATCCAACAGCTGAATTTTGGCGTCTTTGATCCCCGGGGAGCGGCTGATTTTTAACCTTTGAACGCGTAAAGTGCAAGGGGGTTATTGAAGATGATGTCAAAATGGGTAATAGTCCTTTCGTTCCTGCTCCTCCTCCTCTCCGCTCCGGGGTTGTGCAGGGAGGCCCAGGAGGGGTCCTCAGGATCGTCCGCTGATCCAGCACTCGGATCCCCAGATCCTCTTGGCTCCACCACCGCTCTCGGACCCGCCTCGCCGGCGGGACCCTCCCCGTCCCTCCAGACGGGCCCTGCCAGCGTCGCCGGGACCTGGAGCCTGGTCCTCGTCGACGGGGCCACCGGGAGGTCCCTGCCTCTGGAGGCGGATATCAGTCAGATCGATGGGGTGATATTCGGCAGGGGGGCCGTCGGCGGGACTGGAACGACTGCGACCTTTCTCCCTCTGGAGACGGAGCCCAGGCCGACCAGGGATGAGGGGATCAGGTCGATGGTCTGGTGGCTCCACCAGGACCCGGCGCCCGTGACGCAGGCCGCCCAGGCCCGCTATCTGACCGTCGGCGCGAGTGGGACCGTCAGCGGCCAGAGCGTGAGCCTGGATCTGATCTTCCTGGATCAGTTCGCCCTCTACAGGCTGGACCTGGCCGTCTTCGGGAACTCGGTCTCTGGAGGCTACCTCGCCTATGACGCCGGGGGCGGGTTGAGGTCGGGGAGCTGCTACGGGTCAATCCTGCCTGGCCGCGGCCGGGCGGCCGTCCCCCTGGGCGGAACCCATTCGCCGGTCACCGTAGGAGGGTCGAGCTACTGATGCGAGACGGGACCGAACCGACCTGAGAACCTGAAGACTGCCGCTACTTCCCGGTCACCGGGACGTACTCGACGCCGGGCCTCCGCCGCGCGACCTCCATCCGATAGAGCTTCATCAGATCGTAGACCTCGGCGGGGACGTCGGTGTTGACACACTCCCCCAGGAGCCTCCTCGCGTCCTCGGCCAGGAAGGGGTGGTCGTGGGTGTACTTCCCGGAGACGAACTCCTCGATGATCACGCCCACCTTCTCCCCATCGCACTTGCCGTCCAGGATCGTCTTCACCAGGCCGTCCATCTGGCTCAGGGCCTTCTCCGCCTGGTCGGCGAGGACGATGGTCTTGTCGTCCACCTCGTCGATCTTCTTCTTCGCCATCAGCTTCACCAGGGAGGTGGCGGGGTAAGAGCCGGTCTGGTCTCCGAGCTGGGGATCGACCGGCCCCAGGGCGGCGTGGGGGTCCATGATGATCTCGTCGACGGCGAGGGCGATGAGGGTCCCCCCGCTCATGGCGTAGTGGGGGATGATGACCGTCTTCCTCGCCGGGTGGGCCTTCAAGGCCAGAGCGATCTGGGTGGCGGCCAGGGCCAGCCCCCCGGGCGTATGGAGGATCAGGTCGATGGGGACGTCCTTGGGGGTGGTCCTGATGGCCCTGAGGACCTGCTCGCTGTCGTCGATGTCGATGTACCTGGCGAGAGGTATCCCAAGGAAGCTCAAGATCTCCTGCCGGTGTATCAGGGTCACCACCACAGACCTCCTCCTCTTTCCCATCTTGACCAGGAGCCTTCTTCGGCTCTGCTCCAGGTACCTTCTCTGGATCATGGGGACCAGGAAGAGGATCAGAAAGAAGATCACCCATATGTTGCTCAGGAGAGACTCGGGCCCCAGCTGGAGGAGGATAGGTTCGTACATCCGATCGACGATAGCGATGGAATTCTATTTAAATTTGTTGAGGCCATCTGAAGGATTTTTGTTGGGTCGTCTCGGGTCATCTCGGGAGTTCGCTGAGGATTCGCTCTGGCTCCTTGAAGGTGCTGCAAGATTCCGGCGGTCTACAGTCTCAGATGAGATCCGAAGACCCTTCCGACCTCAACCCGCTGACGACCGTCACGCCGGCGATGAAAATCGTCGAACATCCTTGAGCTGGAGGATCGGAGCTGAAAGAGGAGCAGGTGAACAAGGGCGATTTGATTTAAATGCATGTAGAATAAAGGAAAGGAGGTGGAGAGGTGGGGGGGTGGAGATGGGCGGTGGAGAAAGGGAGGTGGAAAGATGAGAGATGAAGTGATGGTGGAGAAAAAGATGTTGGAAGCGGGAGATGCTGCGCCGGGGTTCTGTCTTCCGGACCAGGATGGCAGAGAGGTCTGCTCTGAAGAGCTCTCGGGGAGATGGATTGTATTGTACTTCTATCCGAAGGACAACACCTCTGGCTGTACTCAGGAGGCGAAGGACTTTACCGGAACGCTGAGGGACTTCAGGGACCTTGGGGCCGAGGTCCTGGGCGTGAGCCCCGACTCGCCCCAGAGCCACAGAAAGTTCAGGGAGAAGCACGCCCTTGATCTGACCCTCCTGAGCGATCCGGAGCACCGGGTCCTGGAGGCCTATGGCGCCTGGGGGACGAAGAAGATGTACGGCAAAGAATATCAGGGTGTCTTGAGGAGCACGGCGATCATCGATCCCCGAGGCGAGATCGCTCGGGTCTGGAGGAGGGTTCGGGTGAAGGGGCATGTGGAGACGGTCCTGGAAGCCCTGAGATCTCTGGCCTCTGAAGGGTGAGAAAGATGTGGAAGATGAGCGAGGGGGTAGAAGAAACGAGAGAGTGAGCCGGAAGACGAACGAGATAGAGGCAGAATAGGAACGAGTGAGGTGGGCGGAAGAAGAACGAGAGAGGCGGAAGAGAGGGATGGAGAAAGAAAAGACGAGGACCGGAGTGAGGAATGGAGATCCCCGTCCAGGTCGAGGGCCACAAGGTTTATGCTTCATCCACCTTCTTTCGTGATCCGTTCAGGAGGAATCTCATCTGCTCGAAAGGCTCAAAAAATCGCTTCTGGAGGCTCCCATCTACAAGCGGGGCGATTACAACTACTTCATCCATCCCATTACCGACGGCGTCCCCGAGGTGAGGCCGGATCTGATCAGGGAGGTCGTAACCCACATCGTCCGGACGGCTAATCTGGACGTCGACAAGATCGTCACCGTCGAGGCGATGGGGATCCACATCGGGACTGGCCTCTCCCTCTTCACGGACATACCCCTGGTGATAATCAGAAAGAGAAAGTACGGCCTCCCCGGCGAGATCGAGGTGAGCCAGGTCACCGGCTACTCCAAGGGGCAGCTCTACCTGAACGGCATCTCCCCCGGGGACAGGGTGATCGTCGTCGACGACGTCGTCAGCACCGGGGGAACGGCCCTGGCTACCCTGGGGGCGCTGGAGGCGGCCGGAGCCGAGGTGGTGGACGTCGTCGCGGTGATAGAGAGGGGGTCGGGTGCCGAGAGGCTGAAGAGCCAGGGCTACTCGATCAAGACCATGGTGAAGGTGGATGCAGACGAGTTCGGGGTCAAGATCCTTGAATAGATACCGCGAATACCCCGAGTCGATCCCTCAATCCAGGATGGACCTTCGATCCGGCATCATCCGTCTATCGGGAGTCCCGATTCAAGAGGGCATCCTCGGTCCATCTCCTCTCGCGGCCGGGCGGCGAGTGGTTTGAGCCTGGAGGAGGATCTCGGGGCCGAGACCGAGAAATGGCTCCTCAAGGCGGAGGAGGCTGCAAAGCTGGTCTCGGCCCGGGGAGATGCGGGGGAGAGGTATCTCGCAAACATCGCCGCATACCTCTCCGACAGCCGGTACTTTCTCGGAAAGGGGGATCTGATCAGGGCCTTCGAGGCGGTCGTCTGGGCCTGGGCCTGGATCGAGATCGGCGAAGATGCGGGATTTCTGATCCCGAAGGGGATGCCCTCTTTTGACCCTCATTAAGATATGGGATATAGGTATAGATGAGGGAGAGTAGGAGGGGATCGAGGATGATATGGGCAGGATGGAGAATCCAGGTCAGAAATCGACTTCGATCGTCCTGCCGTTCAGGACGTCCTCTTCGCTCACTTCTATCTCCTTGCCTTCGCCTCCAACGGCGCTCATCACAGGTCCCAACAGGTAGGGTCTCACAGAGTGGGTCCCGGGCCTCTCATCGGTGGAGTAAGGGACGTATATCTCATAACGACCGTCAATGGGCGTTACCGAGTTGAAGTACTGGAACCTTCTTCCCTGGTTTGAGGTCATCTCCAGGATGACCCCCATGGGCTCATCGTAGGGCGTCTTCCCGGCGATCCTGGCGCCGGGGACCCGCTCGAAGATCTTGACCTTGCTGACGGAGAACTTGAGCCCAGAAGAGTTCTCAGACTCGTAGATGAGGCGGAATCTGCCCAGGTCGGTGCAGTCGCGGAGGTGAAGCTTTGCGAGGGGAGTTTCCATGAACCTTGGTGAGTGCTCGAAGGTTGATATGTCCGAATCGGAGGATATGGCGACGTATCTTCCAGGATCCTCGTCGATCCAGCGGGCGATCACGGGGAGTTTGGTGTATACCATATCCGCGTCGGTTATGACGTATCGGACGTCCCTCGCCTCGGCTATCGCCAGCGCCGCTTCCTCGTCCTCTGCAAGGAAGAACTCGGCGGAGGCTCTCGCACCCGCCTGGAAGTTGTTCGCCACCACGGGCCTCTTTGATTTGTACAGGATCCAGTTGCCGTAGTCCCACCAGCTCAATACTCCGTAGTCCCCTGACTCAAACGGCTGATCGAACCCCACGGTCGGCGGGGAGTTTTCCCTCAGCCAGTCGAGGGAAACAAGCCAATCTCCAGCGATCTCTGGCTTATTCTCGGCTATTTGAGGGAGGCTGGCGACGGAGGGGAGAAGAAGGAGCAGAAAAAAGAGGCCCGTTATGGCCCTTACCGTCCCCGGCTCCATCTCTTGAAGACGTTCCATCGATCTGATTCTCTCTCTTCCCCAGAAGAATAGAAGGGCGACCAGGATCGATCCGCTGATGGAGAAGAGGAAGATGAACCTGGCCTGAAAGATCATCAGAGCTACGGAGAAAGAAGCCCAGACGACGAAGAGAAGCTGATCTCTGCGAACCAGCGGGTCCCCGATGCTCCGCATCAAAAGGGTGAGCCCTGCCAGGGCGAATACCAGGCCGAGGATGGGGAGGGAGAACAGCTCGTAGATCTCGAATATGGGCATGGCCTCAGATATGCCCAGCTTTGAGAGATCGGTTCCGAAGAAGTATCCGAACCCTTCCCTCAATAGACGGATAGCATTGAACCCTATCTCTGTGGCGCTGCTCAAGATCAGGCCGAGATAGACCGAAATCATCACCACGGGCAGAAAGGCCTGCCAGGGGGCCGTCTTTTCTGCAAAGAGGCGAGAGAGGAGGTATAGATAGGTCAATGCGGCGAGAGACCCCAGAACTCCGATGAAGGAAGGGACGAGCCAATTCTGATTACAGAAAGGGAGAAACAGGAGAAGGGATACCCCGAAGGCAGTCGCCAGCGGGATGATCGTATCTTCGGAGGTGCTCCCCCTTCGAAGGTCGAGGGTCACCTGTAGGGAAGCGTAGATCAGGATCGCGACCATGTAGATCGGCGCACCCAACCAGGTGTAGGCGACCGCTGCCAAAAGAACTCCTGCGGCGGCCCCATACAGCAGCCTTTGCCTCCTTTCGGTGAGGGCGCGAGAGAGGAGGAGGACGGATCCGATGATGAGAAGAAGCTCCAGCGAATCGTGATCTGGAAATCCAAAGATGGTTCGAGCAATGTGTTTTGAATCGGTTGCCAGAAGGAAAGCCGAGAGAAGAGCAACTCTCGATCCGAAGAGCTTCTTTGCGAGAAGATACAGCAGAAGGATCATCAGCGTTCCCAGCATCGGTGGGATCACGGCTGCCGCGACCTCCACATCCCCTGGAGACCCTCCCAGAAGAAGGGATAGTGCCGCTCCGATCTGATCGAAGAGGGGCGGCCACAGGAGCTTGAAGCCCAGAGGATGGTTCAGGTAGGAGTCGTACCAGAGGGTGGTGGGGAAGCTATCGACGGTGTAAAGGATTCTTCGCAGATGGTAGAACGAATCGAAATGATAGAACTGGATCTCCCCCCCGGCTAGCGCATTTCTTGCCAGCACCAGCCTTAAAAAGAGCCCCAGCGCTGTCGTCGCCAGAAGACCCCAGACCTCGCGAGACCTCTGCCACTCCATCTCTGGAGTATTGCTGCAATTGCTGTTCATATAAGTTTCCATTTTCCGCAAACCATGGCTTCGGGCCGGATCTTCGGATATCGATCGACATCGTCAGGGGACGATCTGGTCTGCTTCAATTCCAATTCTTGGAGACGGCAGAAAAGCTTAAAATAATGAAATCTGGTGTTGATTTGTGACTCTTGTCAGCCTGGTGATCCCCGCCATGGACGAGGAGGAGGCGATAGGTGAGTGCATCCGACGGGCAAAAGCCGTCTTCGAGGAGATGGGGATCGAGGGAGAGGTTATCGTGGTGGACAGCTCCTCCGATTCGACTCCGGATATCGCCCGCTCTCTGGGAGCGGAGGTGATCCGGCCGGAGAAGCTGGGGTACGGAAACGCCTACCAGACAGGGTTCGAGCGCGCTCGAGGAAAGTACATAGTCATCATGGACGGGGATCTCACCTACGATCCTCACGAGATGCCCGAGTTCATTAATCTGCTTGAGAGCGGCAGAGCCGATTTTGTCATTGGATCGAGGCTTAAAGGTCAGATCGAGGCGGGGGCTATGCCCGCCCTCCACAGGTACATCGGAAACCCCCTCCTCACCCGGACCCTCAACCTCCTCTTCGGGGCAGGGATATCAGATGCCCACTGCGGCATGAGGGCGATATCCAGAGAGGCTCTGGAGAAGCTAAATCTCCGGGCCGAGGGGATGGAGTTTGCGTCGGAGATGGTGATAGAAGCATCGAGGAAGAAGCTAAGGATATCGGAGGTCCCCATCACATACAATCTTCGAAAGGGGAGATCCAAGCTCAACTCCTTCTCCGACGGATGGAGGCACCTGAGGTTCATGATGCTATATCGTCCAGGACCCTTCCTCCTCATTCCCGGGACCATCGCCCTGCTTGTGGGGCTCGCCCTGACCGTTCTCGTCTTGATGCAGGCGCCCGACCAGGAGCTCAGAGCCCATTCCCTCATCCTGGGCGGCATGCTGCTGATGATAGGATATCAGATCCTCCTCCTGGGATTCTATATAGCTGCCTTCAGAAAAACTTACGGGATCGAGGGGCCCGGAAGGCTCGCAAGGATGCTGGCCAGCTACCACTCCCTGGAGATGGAGCTGTTGGTGGGAACGGCTCTCTTTCTGAGCGGTTTGATCCTGGGGATGGACGTGATCCTGGGCTGGATTGAGGTGGGATACGGATCTCTGCAGGAGATGGAGAAGTCGGTTATGACGATGGTCCTCATCATCGTAGGTATTCAGACCATATTTTCGGCGATATTTATAAGTCTGCTCTTGCTGAAATCCGAGAATGGGAGCAATAGATGATCCAGAGAGGGGGCTGTTCTCCCTTCCGAAGGGAAACCAACGCTCCGTTTGAGGCTCGATCTTCATGAAGATCGCATACGTCCACGACGTATTATACCCCAGCGTCAAAGGCGGCGCAGAGAAGAGGGTCTGGGAGGTATCCCGAAGGCTTGCAGATAAAGGTCATGAGGTACACATATTCACCATGAGGTACTGGGACGGCGGAGCTGCCGTCGAAAGAGACGGCGTCCATCTTCACGGCATCTGCAGACCCGGGGAGCTCTACGTCGGAGGGAGGAGGTCCATCGCTGCTGCGATCCGCTTTTCTGCGAAGTTCCTCCAGTCTTTCAGAGGGGACTATGACGTCATCGACGCTCAAGAGTTTCCGTACCTTCCATGCTTCTCTGCCAAGGTTCACTCGAAGTTGAAGCGCGCTCCCCTGGTCATAACCTGGCACGAGGTCTGGGGTGATTACTGGCGCGAGTACCTGGGAATGATGGCCCCATTGGGGATGCTGGTGGAGAAGGAGACGGTCAGGCTCCCGCAGAAGATCATCCCGGTATCCGAGAGGGTCAGAGAAGATCTGGCCAGGATGGGGGTGGAGGCCGAGAGGATGGAGGTCGTCGGAAACGGCGTCGACCTTGAGCTGATCCGCTCGGTGGAGGCGAACGAGCCGATCTACGACGTCATCTATGCGGGCAGGCTCTCGGCCCACAAGAGGGTCGATCTGCTCATCGAGGCGGTGGGCCTCGTCAGGGAGGAGATCCCCGGTATAAGGTGCGGGATAGTGGGGGACGGCCCAGAGATGGCGGCCCTAACCCGGCTGGCCGAGGAGCTGAATTTGGCCAAGAACGTCGATTTTCTTGGATTTCTGGATGAGGAAGAGGAGGTCATAGCGATGATGAAGTCCTCCAAGATCTTAGTCCTCCCCTCGATGAGAGAGGGGTTTGGGATCTCGGTTCTAGAGGCGAATGCCTGCGGATTGCCGGCCGTCGTCGTCGATGCAAAGAAGAGCGCGGCCGCCGACTTGATACAAGAGGGGGTAAATGGCGCCGTCTGCGATCCTTCGGCCGGCTCCATCGCATCGAAGATAGCAGAGCTTCTCGGAAGCGATTCCTATAAACAGATGTCCAGCTCTTCGAGAGATTTGGCGAGGCGGCATGGCTGGGACCAGATCGCAAAGAAGGTCGAAGATTTATATGGGGGGCTTTGAGGGATGAACGACATTGAGGATTCAATCTCCAGGATTGAATAATGGGCGGCTTGTGATGGTGATATGAAGATCCTCCAGACTCCGGCCCGATATTACCCCTACGTCGGCGGGGTGGAAAACTACGTCCGATCCCTGAGCGAAGAGCTGGTGAAGCTGGGGCACGAGGTGACCGTTCTCTGTGCCAATGAGCCGGATTCCGTTGAGGAGGAGCTGCTGGAAGGGGTCAGAGTTCGAAGGATTCCCTACATCGGCAAGATCGCAAATACCAACATCACCCCGAGGCTTCCCATCGAGATCCTGAAAGAGGATTTCGACGTGATCCACACTCATCTGCCCACCCCATGGAGCGCGGACTGGAGCTTCATCGCCGCTGCCATCAAAGGTAAACCTCTGGTCTTGACCCACCACAGCGATATCGTCGGTCGGGGCAAAATTAACTGGATCGCAAAGACATACAAAAACATCAACCATAGATTGATACTTGATGGAGCCTCCAAAATAATCGTCACGAATCCCAAGGTGGTCGAGTCGTCAGATTACTTCAACGAGCATTTGAATAAAATTGAATTAATCCCGGTGGGTGTGAATGTCGAAAGGTTCATGCCCATCGAAAATCTTGAAAAATGGGGCCCATCGGAGAAAGCCGTCCTCTTCATAAGCGTCCTAGACGAATTTCATGAGTTCAAAGGTCTCGACCTCCTCATAGCAGCGATGGCAAAGGTGGTCAGAGAGGTTCCTGAGGCGAAGTTGATCGTAGGAGGCGTGGGTGAACTTCTGGGCCGCTACAAAAGCATGGCAACTTCCCTCGGCCTCGCAGACGAGGTCCAGTTTCTCGGATACGTCCCCGAAGATGAGATCGCAAAGATCTACAACCGATCCGACCTCTTTGTGCTGCCGTCGATATCCGGGATCCAGGAGACCTTTGGGATGGTCTGCCTGGAGGCGATGGCCTGCGGCCTGCCCGTGGTGGCCACGGACGTCGTCGGAGTCGCCGAGGATCTGAGAAGGCACGGGGCGGGCGCAGTCGTTCCGATAAAGGATGAAAAGGCTCTGGCAGACGCCATAATAAAATTGTTGAAAGATGGGGAGCTGAGGGTGAAGATGGGGGCTTCTGGAAGGTCGATTGCTGAGAGATGCTACAGCTGGAGGCGGGTGGCTCTGAAGATGGTGGGGGTTTACGAGGGTTTGATCGATGGAATCCCTGAATTATAAAATTATCCTGGCAGTTCGTCTCCCGATTGCAGCCTTATATGCGGTATCTGAAGCCGGGTCAAAGGAGCCGGACACAAGGCTTATCAGATCGAGGATAGAGAACGGCGGTCGTAAAGTACAATATCAGAGAAGAGATACCCATGTACAGTCTAAGCAAATCTCTCAGCAAACTGCCTATCATTGAAAGGTGATTTACATGCCCTTCGAGTTTAAAAGGCTGGAGATCCCGGATACCATCTTGATAGAGCCGAAGGTCTTCGAAGACGACAGAGGTTTCTTTCTGGAGACTTATAAAAAAGATGAAATGGGAACTACCGGTATAAAGGGGGATTTTGTTCAGGACAACCACTCCAGGTCCAGGCGAGGGGTTCTCAGAGGACTTCACTTCCAGAAGGAACCGCATGCACAGGCCAAGATCGTCCGATGCATAAGAGGTATAATTTATGATGTTGTTGTTGATCTCAGAAAGAAGTCTCCAACTTTTTCGCGATATTTGGGTCTTGTCCTATCCGAGGAAAACAGACATCAGCTCTACATTCCAAGGGGATGCGCTCACGGGTTCTTGACGTTGAGCGAGGTCTCCGAGGTTGAATATAAAGTCGACAACACCTACGCTCCCAATAGCGAAGGAGGTCTGATCTGGAATGATCCGGATGTGGACATATCGTGGCCGATCGACGATCTCATCATATCAGAGAGAGACCGGCTCTGGCCTACGCTGAGGGAGCTGGATCAGAGGGATGAGCTGTTCTGATCCGGATTGGTCGAACCGCGAGGTCTGGAAATGAAGGCGTTGATATTGTCCGGGGGGCACGGGACGAGGCTTCGGCCCATAACCCACTCTCAACAGAAGCAGCTGATACCAATCGCCAACAAACCCGTCCTCTTCTACGCGATAGAGGACGTCATAGAGGCTGGAGCCAGAGATATAGCAATCATCGTCGGCCCCAATAAAGATCAGATCGCGGAGACGGTCAGATCGAGAGATTGGGATGCCGATATAGAGTTCATATTCCAGGGTGACCCGGCGGGGCTCGCCCATACGATTCTGGTCGCCGAAGATTTTCTGGGAGATTCAGAGTTCATAATGTACCTCGGAGACAACGTCATAAAAGGTGGGATCACCCGTCCCACGGAGCTTTTCAGGGATAGTGAACCTGATTCCCTCGTCCTTCTGACGGAAGTTGAAGAGCCGCAGAGGTTCGGGGTTGCCGAACTTGACGAGGAGGGTGGAGTGAAGAGGCTGGTGGAGAAGCCCGAGGTTCCACCTTCAAACTTCGCCCTGGTGGGAATATACTTCTTCAAGCCTTTGATCATAGAGGCATGCAAGAGCATAAAGCCCTCCTGGCGGGGAGAGCTGGAGATCACCGACGCCATCCAATGGCTGATAGACAACGGCCACCGAGTAGAGGCGTCCATAGTCGATGGATGGTGGAAGGACACAGGGAAGGCTGAGGATATCCTTGAGGCAAACCGGCTTATCCTCGACGAGATGAAGCCGAAGAATGACGGGATCGCGAAAGGATCGAAGATATTTGGGAGGGCCGTCATAGGGAAGGGGACGGTCATCGAGAACTCTGAGATAAAGGGGCCATGTATCCTCGGAGTGGACTGCTCCATCATGGACTCGTATATAGGTCCTTATACCTCAATAAACGACGGCTGCACCATCGAGGGTACAGAGATCGAGGACAGCGTCGTGATGGAAGAGTGTTCCATATCCAATGCCGGAAGAATTACAGAAAGCCTTATCGGCAAGAACGTGAAAATAGGAGAGAACAGCCGAAAGCCCGGTGGACATAAGCTCGTAGTAGGGGATAATTCGGAGATTCGGTTGTGATTTTATGAAGGTTCTGGTCACGGGCGGGCTGGGGTTTATAGGAAGCAATTTCGTTAGAAGATATCTAAGAGAAAATCGTGATGCTGAGATCGTGAACCTGGATGCTCAAAAGCGTGGATCAAGCCCGGAGAATCTATCAAGGGTGGAGGATGATGAGAGATACACTTTCATTCCGGGAGAAATATCCGATCTCGAACTGGTATCAGGCCTCGTTTGCGACTCAGACGTCGTAGTGAACTTCGCAGCAGAGACCCACGTCGACAGGAGCATATCGGACCCCACATCTTTTTTCGATAGCAACGTGAGAGGCGTCTTCATCATCCTGGAAGCCCTCAGAAAGAATAATCCCGGCGGAAGGCTGGTTCATATATCCACGGATGAGGTCTATGGGGACGCTCTAAAGGGATCGTTCACCGAAAGAGACGCGCTGAAGCCCTCATCCCCCTACTCCGCCAGCAAAGCCGCCTCCGACGTCTTCGTCCTGGCCTACGCACGAACCTATGGGCTGGACGTCATGGTCACCCGGTGCACCAATAACTACGGTCCGCACCAGTTCCCAGAGAAGCTGATACCGAAAACGATAATAAGAACCCTGATGAACCTGAAGATCCCAATCTACGGGACGGGAAAGAACGTCAGGGACTGGATCTATGTAATAGACCACTGCCGAGCCATCGAGATGGTGATGCAATCAGGCAAGGCCGGCGAGGTCTACAACGTATCCTCCGGCGAGGAGAAGACGAACCTTGAGGTTGTTGGCGAGATCCTGAGCTGCATGGGTGAGGATGAGGGGGGGATAGAGTTCGTGGAGGATCGGCCCGGCCACGATCTGAGGTACAGCCTCGACTCCTCCAAGATCAGGGATGAGCTGGGATGGTGTCCAGAGCACGACTTCAGGAAGGGGATAGAGGAGGCGGTCAGGTGGTACGAGGAGAACGAAGGATGGTGGAGGCCCCTGGCTGACGATCGGGTCCTTCATCCGACTCCATGGAAGCTGGAGTGGTGATCGGTGAGGGTATTGATAACGGGGGGGAGCGGCCTGTTGGGAAGCAGGCTCGCCGAGATCGCCGCCGACAGAGGGGAGGAGGTCTTCTCCGGATACTGCCACCATCTCCCGGTGGCTGGCGAGAGGATCAAGTTCGATCTGGAAGATGAGGGCGAGATCAGAGATAAGATCCTGGAGGTAGCTCCAGAGGTGGTCTATCATACCGCCGCAATGACAGACGTCGACAGGTGCGAGACGGATCGAGATCTCGCCTGGCGGATCAACGCAAAATCGACAGAATCCGTTGCCAAGTCCGCCGCAGAGGTCAGAGCCTTCGTGGTCTACGTCTCTACAGACTACGTCTTCGATGGGAAGAGGGGGCTTTACAGAGAGGACGACAGGACCGACCCCATCAATCATTACGGTCTCACCAAACTCGTTGGGGAGAGGTTCTGCGACTGTGTGGCCAGGACTTCCGTCATATACGGGGCGAGACCCGCCGGCGGCAAAGTGAACTTCGCTCTCTGGCTGATGGAGAGGCTGAAGAGTGGAGAGGAGGTGAGGATTGTAACGGATCAGTACGTTACGCCCACCCTGAACACCAACCTGGCGAAGATGCTCCTGGAGGCGGGGGACAAGAGGCTCTCGGGGGTCTACCACATGGCCGGAGCGACGAGGATATCCAGATACGGATTTGCGCGAAAACTCGCAGAGGTCTTCGGGCTGGACCCCGAGCTTGTGATCCCGGCAAAGATGAGTGATATGATCTGGAAGGCGAAACGTCCAAAAGATTCGTCCCTCGACGTTGCCAGGGCTCAAGGGGTCCTGGACGATGGGCCTCACGACCTTGAAAAGTCCCTATTGGCCCTCAGGGAAGAGATTGAGACGACTGTTGGAAAATAGAGCAACTTTATGAAAAAAAAATTGGGGGACACATCTTGAGCATTCTTGTTACGGGGGGGGCTGGATTCATTGGATCAAACCTGGTGGAGAGACTTCTGGATTCAGGCGAAGAGGTCACGGTTCTGGACGATCTGAGCACCGGAAGCAGAGATAACCTGGATGGCTTATCGGGGAGGCTTGAGGTCATTTATGGTAGCTGCAGCAACCTGCTCGATCTGGAGCTCAGCCCCGGAGCCATATACCATCTGGGCATCCCCTCATCATCGCCGATTTACAAGAAAGATCCGATGCTGGTAGGCGAGGCGATTAAGGGTATGATCGCGGTTCTGGAGCTGGCAAAAAAATCCGGATGCAAAGTCGTTTACGCCTCGACCTCGTCCCTCTATAGCGGTCAAACTCCGCCCCATCGAGAGGATATGGAGGTCGACATCACCGACTATTACACCGAGGCGAGGTTCTCCATGGAGCGGATCGCCTCGCTTTATAAGAAGCTTTTTGATGTCGACTCCGCAGGCATGAGGTTCTTCTCCGTCTACGGTCCCAGGGAGAGGGCGAAGAAGCAGTACGCAAACATCGTCACTCAGTTCCTCTGGGAGATGATGGAAGGACGGGCTCCTGTCATCTACGGGGACGGGAGGCAGACTCGTGACTTCGTCTACGTCAAAGACGTGGTCCGGGCTCTGATGTTGGCCATGAGCTCAGATTATGTTGGTGTCCTCAACGTCGGAACTGGAACGAGCTACAGCTTCAACCAGGTGGTCGAGATCCTGGCTGAGAAGATGAGCCTCGACGTCGAGCCGGTCCACGTCGATAACCCCATCAAAAACTACGTGGCCCACACTCTGGCAGATACCTCCAAGGCCGAAGGGATTCTCGGCTTCAGATCACGATACCCTCTGCCAGATGGGATTGCTGAACTGATGGAATATTACGGCAGGTCAGGATAAGGACGGCCTGAGAAGGTATTAAAAAACTTGGAGCGAGGCTCAGGGCTGAGATGAAGGTGTGGACTGGAAGAGGGGGTCCGGAGATTCGATCGGGCATGATAAGCGTTGTGATCCCCAACTACAACGGCAGGCGTTACCTGGAAGGGTGCCTATCCTCTCTATCGGACCAGACCTTCAAAAATTTCGAGACGATTCTGGTGGACAACGGGTCATCCGATGGGAGCGCGGAGTACGCTAAAACGAGCTTTCCTGAGGTAAGGATCGTCGAGAATGAGAATAACCTGGGCTTTGCCGGGGGTGTGAATTCCGGTATCAGAAGCTCCCGGGGCGAGTTCATTCTGACCCTCAACAACGACACCATAGCCGACAGAAACCTCCTCAGGTGCCTGGCGGAGGCCATGGGTTCAGACGAGGGGGTGGGGATGGTGGCACCAAAGATGCTTTTCTCAGACGGCAGGATAAACTCCGCGGGAATCTGCATCTCTCGGAGCGGAGCCGCCTGGGACCGGGGGATGGGGGAGGAGGACCGGGGCCAGTACGATCGGGCCCGCGAGATCTTCGGACCGTCAGCGGGGGCGGCGTTGTACCGGAGAGCTATGCTCGATGAGATCGGCCTCTTCGATGAGGATTTCTTCATCTACATGGAGGATGTGGACCTGGCCTTCCGGGGGCAGCTTGCAGGATGGAGGTGCATCTACGTACCCGAAGCCAGGGTCCGCCACTTTCACGGTGGAACGGCGGGGTTCGGCTCGGATCTATCGGTGTATTACGGGAACAGGAACGTCCTCTGGTATCCGGTAAAGGACTTTCCCACGAGGCTTCTGGCGACGTCCCTTCCCTGGATCGCAGGGCGGAGCCTCGCCGTCATCCTCTATTACGCCCTCCGAGGTCAGGGGAGGACGGCCCTGAGGGCGAAGGTCGACGGATTGCGGGGCCTGCCCCTGATGCTCGAAAAACGGAGGAAGGTGGTCCGGAAGGTCTCGGAGAGGGAGATACGCAAACATATAAGGACTTGGAGCGAGATCAAGGGGCCCTGAGATGTGGATCGTCGAGTACAGGGAACTGATAAGGATCTTGACCGTCAGTGATCTCAAGGTGAAGTACCAGAGCTCGGTCCTGGGTTTTCTCTGGTCGCTCTTGAATCCGCTATTGATGATGCTGGTCCTCTATGCGGTCTTCAAGAACGTCTTCCGGTTCGATCAGGACAACTTTGCCCTTTATCTCCTCATAGGGATAGTCAGCTGGCGGTTCCTTCAGAACGGGACCTCCACCTCGATGTCGGCGATCGTGAATAAACCGAGCCTGGTCACCAAGGTCTACGTCCCCCGTCAGATCCTTGTTCTGGCCAGCGTCCTCTCCAGCTTCACCAGCTCGATCCTGGAGTTCACGGTCCTGGTCCCCCTCCTCCTCTTCTTCGGGGTGGAGCTGTCCTTAAACGTCCTCTTCTTCCCCCTGATCCACGCCATCTTCTTCTTGATCGTTTACGGGACGAGCCTGATCCTGGCGGCCCTCTACGTCTACTACCGGGATCTGAACCAGATCTGGGAGGTCCTCCTCCAGGCCGCCTTCTTCCTCTCGCCGATAGTATACCCGATATCCATAGTTCCCGAGAAGTACCTCGGCGTCTACATGAAAAACCCCGCCACGGTCTTGATAGAGATGTATCGGGAGACGCTCCTCTACGGAGAGGCCCCATCCATCGGCGAGATCGCCATAGTCATCGTAGCCGCGGGGGCGGTTCTCCTCGCGGGGACCGCCCTCTTCAGGCGGCTTGAGGGAAGGTTCGCGGAGGAGATCTGATTGCCCCTCAATCTGCCCCTCAATCTGGCAGGCCTGAAGGCGATCGAGGCCGTGATAAACGGGGGTGACGGAGCCGCTGACAGAAACGGAAACGACGCCATCGTCGTCGAGGGGCTATCCAAGAGGTTTCGGATCCCCCACGAGAAGAAGTCTACCTTCTACGACCATCTGGTGGGGCTGGTGAAGGGCGGGAGCTACACCTACGAGGTCTTCTCCGCCCTGGAGGACGTCAGCTTCACCGTGGGCCGGGGCGAGACCTTCGGAGTCATCGGGCCGAACGGCTGCGGGAAGAGCACCCTGCTCAAGGTCCTGGCCGGGGTCCTCCGCCCCGACGCCGGGAGGGTGAAGATCGCGGGGAAGATCGCCCCCTTCCTGGAGCTGGGGGTGGGGTTTCACCCGGAGCTGACGGCGACGGAGAACATCCACCTCTACGGCGCCATCATGGGCCTGACCCGCCGGGAGATCGAGGGGAAGCGGGAGGAGATCCTGGAGTTCGCGGAGCTGAAGCGCTTTGAGAACATGAAGCTTAAGAACTTCTCTTCCGGTATGTACGTCAAGCTCGCCTTCTCCACGGCGATTCAGACCGACCCCGACGTCCTCCTGGTCGACGAGGTCTTATCGGTGGGGGACGAGGCCTTCCAGAAGAAGTGCGCGGGGAAGATCGACGAGATCCGCCGGGCGGGAAAGACGATCCTCCTCGTCTCCCACGCCCTGGACGCGGTAAGGGACTTATGCGAGAGGTGCCTTTTTCTGGAAGAGGGGAGGATGGTCGCCTTGGGCGAGGCTGATCAGGTGGTGGAGGAGTACCTCCAAAGGATGAGAGACGAAGAAGGCAGAGGAGGGCACGAGATCGATGTCTGAGAGGCCCAGCTCCAAAAGGTATGAGCCGCCGTCCATGAATCTAAAAAACAAGAATGATAGTCATACTCTCATCGTCGAGCTGACGGGAAGTAATAATTTAATATTGGAAGTTGGAACCTCCACCGGATACTTGACCAAGATGCTCCGAGACCTGGGAAATCGCGTCATAGGCGTTGAGATCGACGAAGAGGCGGCAGAGAGTGCCAGCCAGTACTGCGATCTGATGATAACCGGAGACGTCGAAGAGGTCGACCTCGACGAGTATCTTGGATCCTCCTCCATCGACGTGGCGGTCTTTGGGGATGTCCTTGAGCATCTCAAATATCCGGCCATTGTGCTCAAAAAAGTCAAAAGATATCTGAAGCCTCAGGGCGGCATCGTCGTATCCATCCCGAACGTCTGTCACGGCGACGTCCTCTTGAACCTGCTGGAAGGCGACTTCAGATACACTTCCATGGGCCTCCTCGACGAGACCCACCTCAGGTTCTTCGGGCTGAAGAACGTCGTCGATCTCCTCGACGGCTCCGGCTATTCTATTGAAGAGATCAGAACGACTCGATTGCCCGTCGGTGGAACTGAGCTCCGACTCGATCCGGAAAAGATGCCTCGTGAGCTCGTCAAGTTCATCGAGGCGCTTCCCAACTCTGAAGTCTACCAGTTCGTATTGAGGGCCAAGGCGAGCGATAGGCCGAAGAACGAGCCGGTCGCCGTGGCGGACTTGAGGGCGATCTTCGATTGGTCTATTGAAGATCTGCTGAATGAGCATGAGGGGCCACTGAAGCGCGAGATCGCCGAGATAGCCGCAAAACATCAGGAAGCTTCTGAGCGTGTTGTAGCTCTAAATGGTGAGCTCCAGAAGGAAACGGAGCGGGCCCGGCTTCTTGAACGGGAAGTATCGGAGCGGGTGGGAAGGATAGCCGAGCTTTCTGGAGAGGTGGAGAAAGCCGGCGAGCATATCCAATCCCTCAGCTGGGAGGTATCGGAGCGGGATGTTAGGATCGCCGAGCTCGGCGGAGAGCTTGAGAAGGTCGACGAGCGTGTGCAGTCCCTCGGCCTTGCGGTATCGGAGCGGGAGGGAAGGATAGCCGAGCTTTCTGGTGAGATGGAGAAGGTGAGGGAGCGGACCCAGCCGCTTGAACAGGCGGTAATAGAGGGAGATAAGAAGATCTATGAGCTAGAACAGAAGCTTCAGATATCCTTTGAGAGTATTAAGTCCTTAAATTTAGCCGTCGCTGATAGGGATAGAAGAATAGATGAGCTGGATGAACGATTTAAACAATCGGAAAGTCATGGTCTCTGTCTGGAGAATGAGATTTCTGAAATGCGACGGAGTGCAGTATGGCAGCTCACCATGAAGTTTCATAATGGATTTGTGGAGCCACTTTTTCCTATCGGAACAGAAAGAAGGGGCATTTACGATCTGGGATTGAGAGCCAATAGGATACTTATCAATGAGGGGTGGGGAAGCCTATGGTCGGCCTATAAACAAAAAAAATATGATAAATTATATAGGAAATCTGGGCCCGATCCGTCGGCAGCTCAATTAAATATTCGTGATTTTTTAAAATTTTATTATAATAATGAGCGATCCCCTCATGTCAAAACTCACGAATCCTCAGTTGATATAATTATTTGCGTTCATAATGCATTAAATGATGTCAAGAAATGTTTGGAATCCGTAATTAAATTCACATCATATCCGTATTCCTTAACCCTTGTGGACGACGGGAGTAATACTCAGACGAGGATGTATCTAGATGATTTTGCTAAAATTTTTGGAGCATATTTAATACGGAATGATGGTGCAAACGGCTATACAATCGCAGCCAATCAGGGTCTCAAGCATTCCAGTGGTGACTATATAGTTTTGCTTAATAGTGATACAGTTGTGGCTCCTGAATGGTTGGATAGGTTGATAGAATGCGCAAAGTCCAATGATCATGTAGGAATAGTAGGACCTCTATCAAACACAGCATCTTGGCAATCAGTTCCCGAAATAGAAATTAATGGAGATTGGGCAAGAAATGAGCTTCCTGATGATGTATCCGTGGAGAAGATGAGCGGATTAGTTGCTAAATATTCTGCTCGATTGTATCCGAGATTGCCCTTTTTAAACGGATTCTGCTTATTGATAAAAAGATCCCTAATAGATGATATAGGATATTTCGACGAAGATAATTTTGGAAGAGGTTATGGTGAAGAGAACGATTATTGTATCAGGGCCAAAGAATCTGGATGGGCCCTTCAAGTAGCGGATGATGTGTACATATTCCATGCTCAATCTTCCAGTTATTCAGATGAAAAACGGAAAAAATTATGTAAAATCTCCGATGATGCTCTCAAAAGAAAGCATCTTCAAGTTGATATCGGTCAAAGAGCTCGGGAATGTAGATACGATAGAACGCTTGAAGGGATACGTGCACGCACAAAGATGTTGCATAAGCGAGAAAGATTAATAATTGAAGCAAAAAAAAGATGGGAAGGCAAAAGGGTCCTCATATTCTTGCCGATAATCGATCCTGGAGGGGGAGCTTACGTCATCATTCAAGAAAGCAGATCCATGCTAAACATGGGAATCGATGTGCGTCTATTTAATCTGTCGGAATTTAAAGACGTCTTCATCAAGAACTATCCTGACTTAGATGTGCCTGTCATATTCGGTAGCAGGAGTGATTTAGTCTCAATATCCAAAAATTTCGATGCGATCGTTGCCACCGTGAACACATCGGTGGATTGGCTAATTCCATCAGGCAAGGATTATGGATCATCTCCCAAAAAGGTGTATTATATTCAAGATTTTGAGCCTTATTTCTACCCGGAGGGATCTGATGGGCATCTAAAAGCTTTGAACTCGTATAAAATGTATCCTGATCTCATAAGAATAACGAAGACGAAATGGAACGCAGATACCATTAAAGACAAAATTGGTGTAGATTCCTCCCTATTAGGCCCGAGCGTCGATGTCGACCTGTTTAGACCGCGCCCCAGAATGAACTTCATCGCTCAAAGAAGGCCTGTTCATATTGCTGCAATGATAAGGCCCAGCACGCCTCGGCGAAATCCTTCATTTACTATGAAAATCTTCCGGGATTTGTGCACCAGTCATGCTGAGAATATAAAAATAATATTATTTGGATGTTCGGAGGATGAGCTAAAATCAGTCGATTATTCCGATGACTTTGATTATATTCATGCTGGGTTGCTGGATCGCAAGGAGATATCCTGGTTATTTAACGAGGTTGACATATTCGTCGATTTTTCTTCGTATCAGGCTATGGGTTTAACTGCTTTGGAGGCCATGTCATGTGGTTCAGCAGTCGTAGTACCAAAGAATGGGGGAAGCTCCGATTTTGTTACACATGAGTTAAATGGTCTGATGGTCGATACAACATCAGAGGACGATTGTTTAGGCGCTTTAATTCGATTAGTAGATGATGACATTCTAAGGGAAAGATTGAGCAGACAGGCTCTGAGGGATGCATGTAAATATCCTCCAGAGGTTTCTGCTTATAAAGCTCTAAGTCAGATTTTTAAGTAAATAAGTTGAATCAGCTGAAGGATGATGATGATAGACGTATGCGTGCTCTATGAACATAGCGGCGATCAAAAGCCCCATGGCTCCAGTTTTATAAGGTTAATTAATCCACTAACTCATTATAAATTGAAAAATAAAATAAAAATGACGGCTCGCACTTCATACGATCAGACAGATCCAGACATGATAATTGTTGATCGGTTATGGTCGCCGGATATAGATATCTATAAGGCTGAAAAACTGGTAGATTTTTGCCGGAAGAAGGGGGCTTCATTAATCTATTCCATTGATGATAATTTAATTGATCTAAATATTAATGGGCCAGGAAGAATAAGGCCCACTATTCATGAGAAGAACGTAATCCGCTACTTCGTCCGGGAGGCTGACGGGGTCATTGTCAGCACTCAACCCCTGAAAGAACGGCTTGAGGATTTAAATGAAAGGATAATTGTCGTGGAAAATGCCCTTGATGAGAAGTTAATTGAAATCGGTAGGAGAAACCCAAAGCGAGGTGAAAAGCTGACATTAGGTTATATGGGGACCTATACCCATGATAGGGATTTTATTGAGATATATCCAGCGTTACGAAAAATAATACATAAATACAAATACCAAGTTCGTTTAGAGGTCGTCGGAGCATTGTCTGATGATAAATTATTGAAATCAATTCCAAATGCGACTCGGCTCGAAACCAGAGGAAATGAAGAATACTCTAAGTTTTGGGGGTGGATGAACAGGAATATCCATTGGGACATGGCGATTGCACCTTTAATTAAAAACGAATTTACAAAATGTAAATCAGATATAAAATTTCTCGATTATGCTGCCCTGGGAGCGCCTGCAATTTGCACCAAATTTGCACCTTATGAGAGGAGTGTGATCCACAAGAAGAATGGCTTGATCGTCGAAAACGATACTGAGTCGTGGATCGATGCGATGGAGGCCCTGATAAATGACCAGGAGCTGAGGGCGAAGTTGAGGCGTAATGCACAAGAATATCTCCTCTCAAATCGGACCCTCGATAAGTGCATTTCTAGGTGGGAGAACGCTTTATCAGAGATATGCGGTTTAGAGAGCGGATCTTAGATTGTTAGATTGATAATATGTGGCAGGAACAGTACGAGCTCCTCCGATCTGGAGCAAAATGCCTGAAGGATGAAGGGTGGGATACTTTCAGCTGGAAGCTCCGCAGCTATTTCAAATGCAGAAGAGCTGACAGGGGCTCATATCAATCATGGATAAAGAGTTACGAGCCCGATAAGGCCGGCTTGGAGCTTTTGAGAAGCAAATCTGAAGAATTTATATATAAACCAAAGATCAGCTTAGTTATGCCGGTCTGGAATTCGGACCGCAGGTGGCTATCTGCAGCCATCGAGTCCGTTCTGAATCAGGCGTATGATAACTGGGAGCTCTGCATCTGTGAAGGGGGATCGACTCTCCCTCATGTTCGTGAGGTATTAGATTCATACGCTAATAAAAATAAAAAAATTAAATTAAACTACATAGATTTTAATAAGGGAATATCCGGAAATCTTAATGAGGCGCTATCTTCGGCGACAGGGGATTTTGTCGGATTCTTGGATCATGACGACGAACTCGCACCCTTCGCGCTGCATGAAGTAGCTTCAATATTGAACGAGAATAGGACCATAAAATTTATATATTCAGATGAGGATAAAATAAATGATAAGGGGATCAGATCGACGCCCCATTTCAAACCAGACTGGTCTCCCGATCTCTTCTTATCCTGCAACTATTTATGCCATTTTTCCGTGATTGAGAGAGCTCTTGTAGATGAGGCCAGAGGTTTCAGAGAGGAATTCGATGGCTCTCAAGACTACGACCTCTTTTTGAGGATTTTGGAGCGTATCGAAGCGTACGAAATAGCGCATATACCCAAGATCCTCTACCACTGGAGGATTACATCGACCTCATCTGCGTTATCGTCCGAGGCGAAGCCTTATGCGAGTATCGCAGCCAAAAAGGCCCTGAGGGATGCCATGGCCAGGCGCGGGATCGGGATATCTGATGTGATCGATGGTCTCTATCCCGGAATTTACAGGATAAAATATGAGATCGAAGGCCACCCGAAAGTATCCATCGTAATTCCGTGGGAGGGAGATATCAATATTCTAGATAATTGTATAAATTCTATATTAACAAATACCAACTATGATAATTTCGAAATTTTTATTGTATCAGATCAAGGAAGAGAAGAGATGGATGCAACATATCATCATGGAATCAAGGAGCATTCTAAGATCCGAGTTTTGGGGCATTCCGGACTCAGTACCAGAGCAGAGATCTTAAACTACGCAATTTCAAAAATTAATAATGAATATATATTAATTTTAGACGAGCACCTGGAGGTCACCAACGCTGATTGGCTCTCATCTATGCTCGAGCATATTCAGCGAGATGATGTCGGTGCGGTCGGTGCCAAGCTTTACCGCCCGGACAAAAGGGTAGAGCACGCCGGAATCGTCTTTGGTGCAGATGGCACTCCGCTCCATTTCCACAGAGGCTATCCAAAGTCGGACCATGGGTACTTCGGCAGGCTTCAAATGGTCCAGAACTTCAGCGCGGTTTCAGGATCTTGCATGATGACCAGGAAGCGGCTATTTGATGAGGTCGGAGAGTTCGATCATGCTAATTTTGGTCAGCTACTTTATGACATCGACTTCTGTCTCAAATTAAAGGATAACGGCTATATTGTATTATATACTCCTTATGCAGAATTGTTGTATTACAAATCATCACTTACAAGAAATAAACGACCTAATGATCCAACAGGCGGTTATTCAAATGAAGTCTCGCATATGATTGAAAAATGGAATAGGATACTAAAAATGGACCCTTCATTTAGCCCAAATCTAAAAATAGATAATGATCTTTGCATAAGGTTCAATCAGTTATAATATATAATATATAGAATTCATTTTTAACATCAGGACGTAAGGATTAAATAGATTATTGTACAGCTTTGAGAATATGAGTGAATATTTTATCCCGACAAAAACACTAAAGGAATATCAAATTGATGGAAATATGATGGCAATTCATCATTTGATACGATACCAATGGGTCACAGAATTTTTAAAAGATATAACGCCAAATACAATAATTGATATGGCTTGCGGAGCTGGATATGGGACCTATCAAGTAGGAAAAGAACTTCCATACGCTACTGTAGTTGGGATAGACTATGATTCCGATGCTATTGATTACGCAAGACGCCATTTTAGGCTTCCCAATGTAAATTATCTTGTTGGTAATGTACTAGAATGGGAGTTCGGAGATTACGACTGTGTTATAAGTTTTGATACTATCGAACACCTGTCTCATCGAGAAATAATGATGGAAAATATTGTTAATCATGTAAGTACTTGTCTTATATTATCTACACCATGCGGTCATAACATAGACATATTTTCACCTGAGTGGAGCGATCATAAAATAGAATATTCTGCGGCTAGCTTATACAATTTCCTCTCCAGATATTTTAGGAAAATCATCAGGCCAGAATGTGATGATTTTCCTCACTTAGAGGCATTTTACATGATAGATTACTTGCTCCGCTTGAACCCTGTAATTTGTTACGATCCGATACGAATATTAAATAATCCATATAGAAATTGATCGTATTTTGCTGTTTTAGAAAATCGATATATTTGAATTTCTATCCAGATCCAGGTATACGAGTGCAAACGACCTGTCAACAAAATTTTAAAATAAATATTCCAGATCATTCAAAGATAAAATTGTTAAGAGTCCGCCTGAGTGGCGGACTCAAACTCGCAGATTATGCCTGCAGCCAATTGCCTTTGACCGGAATGTGGGTGCTGGCTCCAAAGTAGACATATTGATCTACCACCCCGTCATTGTTGTTGTCCAGGAACCAGAGGCTGGTCGACGGATCGAATACACCCACGGTATCCGTTCCATCTCCATCCCAGTCACCCGGAACAGGGATGTGAGTTGAGGCTCCGTAGTAGAGGAATATATCAGCAACTCCGTCGTTGTTGTTGTCCAGGAACCAGAGGCTGGTCGATGGATCGAATACCCCCACAGTATCAGTTCCGTCTCCGTCCCAGTCGCCAACGACAGGCTTGTGAGTTGGTGCTCCATAGTAGAAGGCGGTATCTGCGATGCCGTCGTTGTCATAGTCCAGGAACCATATGCCATAGGTCGGATCGAATACGCCCACGGTATCTGTACCATCCCCGTCCCAGTCGCCCGTTACTGGAATATGGGTACTGGCTCCATAATAGACGAACTGATCAGCAACTCCATCGTTGTCGTTGTCCAGGAACCATAGGCTTGTTGCCGGATCGAATACGCCAACGGTGTCTTTGCCATCCCCGTCCCAGTCGCCAGATATCGGCTTATGAGTTGTAGCTCCGTAGTAGAAGGCCTTGTCTGCGACGCCGTCGTTGTCGTAGTCCAGGAACCATATGCCGTAGGTCGGATCGAATACTCCCACGCCATCCTTTTTGGGCTCGTTAAAGAAGCCCACTCCAACGTCCTCGTTTACCAGCGTCACGGCGACACATGTCGCGTCGACGCTAGTCCAACCGTCTCTGATTTCTTCGCAGACTTCGTAATCGCCTGGGACGAGGTTGCAGAACTGATAATATCCGGTTGAGTTGGTCGTAGTATTGGCGATCTCATTTCCAGCATCATCTTTGAGAGTGATCCTCCAGCCGTCGAGATGTTCGCCGGTGCTGACATCGACCTTATAGCCATAGATGCAGAATCGGGGTTCGGCCTCGCCCCGGTGCGAATCGATGAAATCCGAGGGGTCAACGGTGAATCCATCGGCTTCTAGAAGTGATATGGTTTCATAGTATCCGTTGCCCAGGTCATTGGGATACCAGTCCAATGGATTCACCGGCTCTGTGCGCATCTCAAAATGGAGATGCGGACTCATTCCCTGGGAGGTAATATCCGCAATGGTCCCTATCTGTTCGCCCTGGCTAACAACAGATCCTACACTTAATCCTGACTTGATAGCAATATGGATATAGACGGAGTATATTGGATCGCCGTTGGGCATCGTATGTTCAATTGCTATGCCCTCACCTGCGACATTAGAAGTGGTCGCAAAAACAACACCATCTGCCGCTGCGTAAACTGGAGCGCCCACATCGCTGGAACCGCCTCCCTCACCGTTCCAGTCTTCACCCGGATGATATCCACCGTAGTCTTCGTTATAAACCCTCCAATCCTGGGCGTTATACCAGCCATCGCTGTCATTCTCTTCCGTGACATAACCTGTGCCGCCTAGAGCTCGTGGGGTTCCGACTGGGTAGTCGAATGAGAGCGTTTCCGATGGATTTTCTGGCTTTACTTTGATCAGCCAGACGTCAGAACCGCCAGCGCCGTAAGAGTTGGTGAAACCTGCTATGATGTACCCGCCATCGGTCGTCTGCAGGACAGAGTAGCCAATATCAGAATCAGTCCCGCCGAAGGTCTTGTTCCAGACCATGTTCCCGTCCGATTCGGTCTTGATCAGCCAAAAATCAGCACTGCCAGCGCCGTAAGACGTGGTATAACCTGCTATGACGTACCTACCATCGCTCGTCTCCTGGACGGAATTGCCCTCATCACCAGATAATCCGCCGAAGGTTTTATTCCATATTTCGATACCATAAGGGTCGGTCTTGATCAGCCAGACGTCACGGTTTCCAGCGCCGTAAGACGTGGTGTAACCTGCTATGACGTACCCACCATCGCTCGTCTCCAGGATGGAATAGCCCACATCACGAGATGATCCGCCGAAGGTCTTGTTCCAAGTCTCGGTCCCCGATGAGTCCGTTTTAATCAGCAAGACATCAGAATCGTCGTAGACACCTGCAATGATATAACCATCGTCGCTCGTCTGCCGGACAGAAAAGCCATAATCGTAGCTGGTCCCGCCGAAAGTCTTATCCCAGAGCTTGTTCCCCAACGAGTCGGTCTTGATAAGCCAGACGTCACCGTTTCCACTTTTCCCGCTTGAGATAACGTACCCGCCGTCACCCGTCTGCTGGACAGAACAGCCGATATTACCACAGGTCTCGCCGAAAGTCTTATCCCAAAGCTTGTTCCCTAACGAGTCGGTCTTGATAAGCCAGACGTACCAGTGTCCTTGGGCGTTGTTGCTACTTGCGATGATGTACCCACCGTCGGTCGTCTGCTGGACGGAATTTCGGGAGCCGCTATACCATCCGTTGAAGGTGAAGGTCTTGTCCCAAACCGTATTCCCAGCCGCGTCGGTTTTGATCAGCCAGAGAGAATAAAATTTTTGGCCTACAATTATGTATCCGCCTTCGGACGTCTGCTGGACGGAATAGCCCACATCATCAGATGATCCACCGAAGGTCTTGTTCCATTCCTCTTCAGGCGCAGGAGTATCAATTACGGTAACAATTTTTGTATCGGACCATTCTGAAGATAGGCATTTGCTATCGATTGCCTTAACTTTGATATTATAAGTCCCCGGATTACGCCAACAGTGAGCCTCGCCTGCAAGGGTGCCAGAATCGACCAAGTCCGATCCAGAAGTCATCCCGTCATCCCAGTCGAAGACGTATTTCACCTGATCGCCGTCAGGATCCGTTGATGATGTCGAAAATTCAATCGACTCGCCTGCGATGCCTTCATCAGGTCCCTGGGGAACAGTGGGAGGTGCTGGAGGTTCATTATCAGATCCTACCTTGATCAGCCAGACGTCATAATTGCCAGAGCCGAAAGAATTAGTGGAACCTCCAATGATGTATCCGCCGTCACTTGTCTGTTGGACGGAATAGCCTGCTTCGGTCTCATACCCTCCGAATCTTTTGGCCCAAACTTCATTCCCGAGAATGTCGGTCTTGGTCAGGACGATCTGTGTATTTGATTCGCCGCGATCACCGCCACAGAGTAATACAATGTAACCACCATCAGTCGTTTGTTGGACGGAATAGCCATGACCAGAGTTGCCTGCCCCACTCAAGGTCTTGTTCCAAATCTCGTTTCCGGCAGAATCGGTTTTGATCAGCCAACCATCGCAATAGTTGTAAGGCTCGTAAGAAGTGTACCCGACTATGACGTATCCGCCGTCGGTAGTCTGCTGAACGGAATATCCTTGTTCAGAGGAGGAACCGCCGAAGGTCTTATTCCACACCTCGTTTCCGAGAGAATCAGTCTTGATCAGCCAGACGTCAGGTCCTCCGGCGCCATAAGAACTGGTGTACCCGGCGATGACGTACCCACCATCGTTTGTCTGCTGGACGGAATACCCGATTTCATCATAGACACTCCCACCAAAGGTCTTGTTCCACATCTCGTTCCCGTCTGAGTCGGTTTTGATCAGCCAGACATTGTGATCTATTCCTCCGCCGAAAGACCTGGTATAACCTGCAATGACGTACCCGCCATCAGTCGTCTGCTGGACGGAATTACCCTCATCATGGCCGGTCCCGCCAAAGGTCTCGTTCCAAATCTCGTTCCCCGATGAGTCGGTCCTGATTAGCCAGACATCATTCGAACCTGCGCCGTAAGACCCTGTATACCCTGCGACGACATATCCGCCATCGGTTGTCTGCTGGACAGATTCGCCCTCATCATGGCTGGTCCCGCCGAAGGTCTTGTTCCAAATCTCTATTCCGGCAGAGTCGGTTTTTATCATCCAGGCGTCATCTAGGCCCGCGCCGAAAGAGCTAGTCCAACCTGCAACGATGTATCCGCCGTCGGTCGTCTGCTGGACGGAATGGCCATGATCATTGGCCGCCCCGCCGAAAGTCTTGTTCCATTCCTCCTCTGGAACTTCTGGAGCGTCAGGATATGTTACATTGAGGACGTACCATCTAAAAGCCTTTCCAAAATTAACATATTCGGAACTGTAATTCATGTCCATATTCACCAAGAAGGTGCCGTTCGGACGTTTTCCACCAATAAGGCCTGTACCCCAGCTATTAAGCATAACCCAATAGCGGTTATTTGGGTCGGTATCGTTGTAGCCTACACAGACAACCGAATGGCCGGCACCCTCCCCCTCAGAATAATTATATTCCTTTCCATTTGCAAAGTCCAGGTCGATAACCTCGTTTTCCGGTTCAGTATGAAAATATGACCGAAAATCGGACCAATTATCTCCTGTTGGCAAGAAGAAATCAAAATAAACCGCTTTTCCGTCAAGAAGAGCAGCTGTAATGTTTTCTATAGCAGTTTCGTTATCAACGAAGGTGATCGGATCCGCCCGGACGGAGATGATCGGATAGTTTCCGGGGTATTCTGATATGCTGCTAGATGGTACTTTTGTTATACAGTTTTTACAAAAACTTGTGTTGTCCATCCATTCGGCGTTATGGTTACTCCATGAGATTTCCATTCCTGTATCGTTATAAAACTTGGCAAACCCATATGGATTACCGCCGCAACAAGCCCAGGATCCACATCTGCTGCAGCTACCGTTGTTATACTTGGAAGTGGCATATTGAACAGAAAGGCGATCTCGGATGGTTCTTCGGACATCAAGGTCGATTTCCATTACGGCAGTTCCTGCCCATATCCAGCAGTTTCCGCAGTTTCCTTGGTCTCGTTCTTCGGGGACGTACTCAAGATGATCTAAGAGGCTAAAGGGCTGTCCCGCTAAAGCCCTGATTTCGGCCACTATCTTCGGATCGGGATAAAAGGGCGTGGCTCTTTTGTCCAGCTCGTTCCATTCTCGTATCTCTTCAGGAGTGAAATGCATGGTAGGATAACTGCGTGTCATCAAAGCGGATCTTATAATCTCGAATCTAACGTTACCAAAATCGTATCGATCTAAACTCTTATCGACAAGGCTTACTTGGTATATCCCGGTGCCGGGGAGGGTCTGATTCCAACCAGGGAGCAGGTCTTCAGCCACAATATAGGAGCCGGGACTCAAGTTGTCAAAACGATACGAACCAAACTCATCAGTGCTAATATTGAGAATTTCGACGCCGTCGCGCATCAACCTGACAGTCCAGTTGGAAAGGCCGGATTCATCTTCATCCTTGATACCATTATAATTCTGATCATCGAAGATTTTACCTCCTATCGAGAGATTCATGGTATCATCAATATGTTCCAGTGATTCGGGCGAGGTATGGGAGACGATGGCTGTATCGTTTTCTAACGCTGAGATATCAGGAACTTCCAGCATGAGGTCGGATAACTCGTATTCGGGAAACGGCTCGATTTCGAGCATAGGAATCGAGGGGTCCATAAGCTCGTCGTCAAAAATTGAATCGTCACTGGTAGACGCTATCATTGAGAACGGAGCCAGACCGATAAGCACCAAAGCTAAGGCTAACTTCCCCTTCATCGATATACCCTCGAACAGTTGTCTATATGATTTTAGTAGAAATAGTTTTCTTTGTGCGCCATGAGAAGTGGGTTATTAGATAGATCGATGTCTAAGCCTGCGAGGCTTTCTATTTAAAAATATATTAATCCGCCGAGTTGCGGACTAAGCTCTAAACATTATACCAGTTGCCTCTGACCGGTACGTGGAAGCTGGCCCCGTAGTAAACGTACTCGTCGGCTACCCCGTCGTTGTCGTTGTCCAGGAACCAGAGGCTGGTCGACGGATCGAATACACCAACGGTATCCGTTCCATCTCCGTCCCAGTCACCCGAAATTGGGATGTGAGTTGAGGCTCCGTAGTAGACGAATTGGTCAGCAACACCGTCGTTGTTGTTGTCCAGGAACCAGAGGCTGGTCGATGGATCGAATACCCCCACAGTATCAGTTCCGTCTCCGTCCCAGTCGCCAACGACAGGCTTGTGAGTTGGTGCTCCGTAGTAGAAGGCGGTATCTGCGATGCCGTCGTTGTCGTGGTCCAAGAACCATATGCCATAGGTTGGATCGAATACACCCACGGTATCCGTTCCATCTCCGTCCCAGTCGCCGGTTACTGGTATATGGAAGCTGGCCCCATAATAGATGAACTGGTCAGCAATCCCATCATTATTGTTGTCCAGGAACCAGAGGCTTGTTGCCGGATCGAATACGCCAACGGTGTCTTTGCCATCCCCGTCCCAGTCGCCAGATATCGGCTTATGAGTTGTAGCTCCGTAATAGAAGGCTTTGTCGGCGATGCCGTTTTTATCGTAGTCCAGGAACCATATGCCGTAGGTGGGATCGAATACTCCAACACCATCGGGAGATATTGCAGGTGGCCCAACTATAATTTGTTTTGAGTTAGCTGCGGTGTAGCTCTCTCCATAAGATGATGACGAAACTGATGTCGATATCGTGTAACTCTGATTTGAGCTTACCATCGGCGCCTGAATTGTCCAGGTAGCTGTCTCGCTGTTTCCAGATCCTGGGTCAACAATTCCCAGAGAGCTCGGATTTGAACCGCTGGCTATGGAGAAGCCAGTTGGAAGATTCAGGCTCGCGCTTACACCGTGGGCCTTTATGTCTCCGGTATTGGTCACTGTCGTCGAAGCTGTAAAGGTTCCGCCGCTGGGGATTGCGCCTGGGACCGAGAGGCTGGCGATCAATGTTGGTGGATTGACTTGAGAAAAGGTCTCCTCTGCGGCCAGAGCATAACTTTCTGAAGTTATGCCTGACGGATAAGAACCTACTGGCTCAATCTTAATAATTGCTGAGGAATATGAAGAATCGGATCTGACCTGCGCCGCATTGTTGAGGCTCGACGTCGAGCTGGAGATGCCGAGGCCGTTCGACTCATCATACAGGTACAGGTCCAGATCGCTCAGGCTGAGAAACTGCGTCGGGAAGCTAGCACCGTTATATACTACGTGTCTGTTCCACACCAGGGTTGCAGTATCTCCACTTACCGCAGGCCCCTTATAGAACTTCTCCACTGCACCTTCGGGCGTTGCCGCCAGGCTTCCGGTATGAACGTCCCCTCTGTGGAAATAAGCATGATCCAGGTCAACGTAACCGTAACCATAAGTGTTGTCCGGACCTGAGGTGCCCAAATCGCCTGCGGTATTTGCCAGAAGTGCTTTGACGGCCTTGGAGTCCCATTGAGAGGCCGCATAATCCAGTATCAGAAGAATGCTTCCGGCGACATGCGGAGCTGCCATACTGGTTCCCGTCTTTTCGACGAAGTCGGCTCCAGTCTCCCAGTGATAGTTGGACGACATTATGAGCGTTCCGGGAGCGGCCACATCCGGCTTCAGCCTGCCGTCTCCTGTGGGCCCCCTGCTGCTTGATGAGAGTATGACATCATCAGATCGCGTTACCGTGTTTTTATCGTTTACGTTGCCTACGGTTATCACATTGTATGCAGATCCGGGATCTGTAACCGTAGTCCCGGCCGGTCCGCTATTGCCGGCAGAAACGGCTATGGGCGTATTGAGACTGAAGACGACTGCGTCCATGTGGTGGCAGGACGCGGTATCACCATTCGAGCCGGGAATTGCGCCGAAGCTGAAGCTTATCACATCTGCATCATCGGTGGGATTGTCGAGGGCCCAATCGACGGCCTCCAGTCGGTCGCTCAATCTCATTGAGCCTCCTCCAGAGTTGGTCAGCCATCCCGCCTTCGCATTGATGAGCACATCAACTCCGTACCCTATGCCTTTATAAGTCGAATTGGTGCTGGCGACGATCCCTGCGCAATGAGTCCCATGTCCTTGCAGATCGTCAGTGGTATCCGGATCGTCGTTGTAGGCTGGATCTGTTGAGCCTGAGGTGTGGAAGGTCCTCGCCAGTTCGACCGAGAGATCGGGATGCGATCCGTCTACGCCTGTATCCACCACCGCGGCGTCCCATGTGCCTCCAGAATATCCAGCACTCCACCAGCTATTTGCATAGATGGCGGATGCGCTCACGTCAAGGCTTGCGTTGAATAATTCATCGTACCAGATGGCGGCGATCGATGGGTCCTGGGAGAGCTCCTCCAGATAACCGATGGGCACGCTTGCAGCTATCGAGTTGTAGATCTTTCCGCTATATCTGATCTCTCCGTCCTGAGCCTCTATATTCCTGATCACCGGAGCCTGTATCTCATCAGCCAAAGGCGCAGACCTCTCAAAGATCTCCCTTCTCATCTGCATCGTCTCCTGATCGAGCCTGGCTCTGGTCTCGTTCAGCAGATCTATTTCCTCTTCTGTGAGCAGCTCCTCTTCTGTGGCGATGACATCCGAGTCTTCGCCAGCGGCGATCATCATGGGCTCTATCCGCTCGTATACCGCCCTGGCCGGGGCTGTGATCTCCTCGAATTTGGGTTCGTAGGCGGCCTGGACTTCGATGCTCACGTTATGCGCAGGCTGCTCGACGAAGGCGATGACGACGGGAATTGTGTCGTTTTTGTTGTCGCTCTCGACGATCTTTCTCAATTTTTCATCTAGTTTCAGGATATTCGGGTCGATTGATAGTCGTTGAATCTCATAATTGAGGATCTCCTCTTTATTGGCGTAAATCGTGCCTTTTTGATCTCCATATATTGCAGATTCATCAATAGGGTCCTTGATGATCTCGAACTTCTCTCCAGTAATGGGGCTTATAAAAAATTCAGAACTTATGTTAGCAAAATTATGTGCTTCAAGGTTTGATACGAGTTCAACCTTGGAGGGCGTTTGTGAAGAGACCTCAATCCACTCCAGACTATCAGATTCATTGTCTAGAGTAGTGTAATTCATGGGTGAGGAAATAGAAGAAGGATAAAAACCTTCGTCCGGGAAGAAAAGATCATCCCCAAGCATTTCCTCATCAAAGGAGAGGTTAAAATCAAAATCGATATTCATGAACTCATCCGCCGAAGTTTGTGGGATAATGATAACCGCAAAAAAAGCACTTAAAAGTACCAGCGATGAAGTTGGAAGTCGGGTCAATTTCATTATTTACCCTCGATTGCTCCTTTTTAGTAAGATATATACCCTTAAGATAAATAATTAATGGATTCTACAAGAGGCTTTCGATTAATCAAAAATCTTATTATCTTGGATAATTTTTAAAATAGTTTAAATCCAATCCAGCAAAATTGTATGAACAAATGTGGTCCTATAAGTATACACAAAAAAATATATTAATCTGCCTAAATAGCAGACTAGATTCTAGACATTATACCAGTTGCCCGTTACCGGAATGTGAGAGCTAGCTCCAAAGTAGACATATTGATCTGCCACCCCATCACTGTCGTTGTCCAGGAACCAGAGGCCGGTCGATGGATCGAATACACCCACAGTATCTGTCCCATCGCCATCCCAGTCTCCAGTTACAGGAATATGGCTGCTGGCTCCATAGTAGACAAATTGATCAGCAACTCCGTCATTGTTGTTGTCCAGGAACCACGAACTCGTAGCCGGATCGAATACGCCCACGGTATCCATCCCGTCACCGTTCCAGTCGCCAACAACCGGCTTGTGGGTTGGTGCTCCGTAGTAAAATGCCGCGTCAGCGACACCATTGTTATCGTAGTCCAGGAACCAGATACCGTATGTTGGATCGAATACGCCCACTGTATCCGCGCCATCTCCATCCCAGTCGCCTGTTACTGGAATGTGAGTGCTGGCACCGTAGTAAACAAATTGATCAGCTGCTCCGTCGTTGTTGTTGTCCAGGAACCATAGACTTGTAGCTGGATCAAATACACCAGCTGTATCCTTCCCGTCACCGTCCCAGTCGCCAGATACCGGCTTATGAGTTGTAGCTCCATAGTAGAAAGCGTCGTCCGCAACGCCGTTGTTGTCATAGTCCAGGAACCATATGCCAAAAGACGGATCGAATACACCCACCGTATCTTTGGTGTATTCTGGAAGCTCATACTCCAGATCGAGGGTCTCCCAGTAGAAGGCAGGTATAGGGTCCGAACCGTCAAGAGAGTAGCAGTCGTAGTTCATGTCCATATCCACGCGGAAGAGCCCGTTGGGACGGTTCGCGTTCGTTCCCCAGCTGTTGACCATGATCCAGTATCGGTTGTTGGGATCGGTGTCGTCGTAGCCAACGCATAAGACCGCGTGGCCTGCACCTTCATCCTTATTCCATGCCTTTCCTGCTGAAAATGTCGGGTCCCAGACGGAGGTCTCCGGCTGCAAATCCCAGAAATCGAAAAAGTTATACCACTCCGCATTCGAAGGCAAGGCGAAACCGAAGAAGACGGCCTTATTCTGGTTGAGCACGTTCTTGATGTTGGATATTGCGGTGGAATTGCCCACATTCCAGGTGGTTATAGCCTGGGCCTCGATCGAGGCGATGGGATAGTCCGGGCTGATGGAAATGGAGCTCGCAGGCACGCTTGATGAGCCATCCGCACAGCTTCTGCCCTGGTCTTGCCAATGGGCGTTGGCGTTGGTCCAGGGAATGGCCTTTCCCATACCTCCATAAAAGTCGGCCACATCCCAGATCGAGCCGCCACAGCATGCCCATTCATTGCCACTCCCACTGTTGAAGTTGGAGTTTAGATACTGAATCGACAGGCGGTCTTTGACTCCTTCCTCGACGGAGAGTCCGATCTCCATAACTCCGGTTCCCGCCCAGACCCAGCAGTTGCCACAGTAGGGTCCCTGATTGCGCTCAGAAGGGGTGTACTGGAGGTGATTCAAGAGGCTGAGCGATCCCATTGGAGAAGCCTCCAGATCCCTTTCTATCTGAGGGTTGAGAAGAGCGCGAGGAGATTCGTTGTACTGGTCTATCCATCTTTGCAGCTCCTCCATGGAGGGACGCATGAGCGGATACCCGATGAGGGCCCGCTCGACGACTCCCCTGGAGTTGCCGAAGTCGTACCTGTGGCCGTTCTTATCCACGAGGGTGATCTGATAGACCCCTCCCCCCGGAGCGGTCTGATTCCACTCGGGCATGAGGTCCTCAGATACCATGTAGCTTCCGGGCCCCAGGCCTTCGAATATGTATCCTCCGAGTTCGTCGGAGGTGACATTGGAGATCTCCGCGTCATCCCGCGCCAGCCGGATCGTCCAGCCGGAAAGACCGGGCTCTCCGGCTTCCATGACGCCGTTGCTGTTTGCATCATGGAATACTGTGCCGTTTATGAAGAGCGAGTCCGTGATCTCTTCAGGTCCGATTTCACCGACGGAGTAATCGGATTCATTTGCCGATAACGAAGGAGTTAGCAGCATCGCAAAGATGCTTAAAACCCCCACGCATAAAAGCGGCAAACTGTTGGTCGATCTTCGAATCATAATTTATCACCATCTCCCCTTTGCAGCTGTCATTTGGATTTTATTCCATATGACTAAATCCTATTCACCCTTCCAGAGATATAAACTTTTTCCTAGATTAAATAACGAATATGACACCCCTTTAATTCGATCACCTAATGTATTTAATTCAAAATAATATTGATCCTTTCTAAATAATTTTTGTATAATGCGCATAATACTATTTTCCAGCGTCGGCAAGATCTCTAGAAGTTCTCGAGCATAGTATTGCATCGCCGAATGTCAGACTGTTGCTTTCAAAATGGAGAGCCGACCGTATTGCATCATGAAACTTCAGCAAAGCATCGCTCTGAAAGATTGCTCGGGTATGAGCTTCCCATATCCGAAGTTTGCAGGTGAAAGGTCTTGCCCTCGACCCTTGCAGCATATAGACAGATCTTCTCCCCTATTTGGTGGAGAAGTTGGAGATGAAATCCAAGCCCGGCAAGTCAAACTCCTTTTGGCCAGCGCCATCCCAGTCGAAGGAGCGATTCACCACATCTCAATCGAATTCGATGGGCGAGGTTGTAGCCGCGGTCGACATGGGCTCCAGCCATAGATGGGTCCTGATTGTATCTGCGAATCTTTTGATCAAGGAGTCTCGGAACCAGGCTCCGATCTCAACGAGGCGGGGTCACCCAGGCAGAGGAACATTAGCGTTGTCGTCTGCAAACGAGCTTGTCTCGTACCTTGCGATCACCTCGACCAGGCATAGTCCGCGATCTGGCAGAAGCTCGCAAATTCCCTCCTTACCGATGGCGTCAAAGAGGCATCGATCTGAGCAGCGTCACGCTCCGGAGAAGCGGCTTGCCCTCGGGAACGCCTCCGTCGATCCATCATCCTTTGCCAGCACCTCCGCGAGTCATCCCGTCCGGTCCAGGGCGGGGTTGTAGGAGGTGACGCTGAAGACTCCGGGATCGCCATCGCCGTCATTCAGTCTTCTTGGGTGTGGGAAGCGCCGTAATCCTCGCTCGTCCAATTCCATCCGGACTCCCCTCCTTTTGGAGCAAGAGGGGTTCGCCGAAGGTCCGGGATCTCTCAGACCTTATTGTACATATCGCTAGCTAAATATTTCACAATCAGGGCGAATAAGTGGACAAAACAGAAAAAGTTATATCCCAATCTCCCCCGAAATACCCTCATGGGCGAATATCTGGTGAGATGTCCGGGTTGCGGATATGTGCAGCCGCCCCACGCTCTCGCCTGTCAAAATGACGACTCACTCCTCAGAACCGAGTATCTTACAAAAAGGCTAACCCTTCGTGACGATCTTCCGGGGCTCTGGAAGTTCTACGACTGGCTCCCGGTGAAGATGCCCCTGCGGGGGTCGGGGGAGAAGCCGGTCACCTATCGGAGCCAGGGGCTGTCCCGGGAGCTGGGCCTGGCCAACCTCTTCATCAGCTTCAGCGGCTACTGGCCCGAGCGGGGGGGGAAGATGACCACCTGCAGCTTCAAGGACCTGGAAGCTCCGCCCACGGTGGAGAGGATGGCCGAGCGAAAGGACGGCCAGATCCTGGTGGTCGCCTCGGCGGGGAACACCGCCCGGGCCTTCGCCCAGGCGGCCTCGGAGGCAGAGATCCCCCTGGTCCTGGTCGTCCCCTCCTCGGGGCTGGGCAGACTCTGGATCTGCCGGGAGCCCTCGGACTCCATATGCGTGGTCTCGGTGAAGGGCGACTACACCGA